>Ga0208971_1000258_pt1 | contig 40769 bp, 34 predicted proteins | sample AOAMet1_18_M0_10_2_FD_188229 | JGI IMG/M metagenome (GOLD analysis project Ga0208971, IMG submission 188229) | Ammonia-oxidizing marine microbial communities from Monterey Bay, California, USA - CAN11_18_M0_10 (SPAdes) | ecosystem: Environmental > Aquatic > Marine > Intertidal zone | place...
AGGAAGTACCGACCACCGCACCGGAAACATAAACACCGTAGACGGTATCCGTCTCTGTTTCCCCGGCAATTCGATCTTCTAAATCGCGGATCATGGACATCATCGTCGGCCAATCGCAGTCCATCAGGACATCACCGTCAGCTGTTTCCCGAGCTTGATTGGGATTGATTAAAAGCGTGTCCCCTTGGTAGGGAACTTGTTCGTCCAGTTCGACCTGGGCTGTGCCCATTTGGAATCCAACAAGGAGGAAAACTGCTGTGAAATATTGTTTTGTATAAAACATCATTTTATTCGATTAAACAACTTTAATATTCTTCGATTATGGTAATTTACCACATCAAAACGTGATGTAGGGCGTTTACATCTTCATAATGTTTATCATCTTTTATCATGTGGATTCACATTCAACGCGTAAAAGCCAGAAGCCACCTTAACTTTCACATCATGCTGATATCACATCGTCTAAGAATCGCACGAAGCCCTTGGACACTTCTCTTCACCCTCCTCATCGCACTGAATGCAAGCGCGAGCAGCGACACGAAAAATCAGCAAATTGCGGAGCACATCAAACACCTCGTTTCCCTCCCGCCAATCTCGCAGGAACAGCTAGATTCACTCTCTGACCGTCTCGTTTATCTGAACAACTTAAACAGCGAAATGAGCGACGACGTTTGCCACGAAATCGCACTGCTCAAAACAGAAATTGCACATGGCTGCATGAACGGAGGGAGAACTGTCCACATCACCGGGATCTTGAACGATCCGTCCTCATGCACCCCGCATCACGGCTTGTACGATTTCATGCTTGGGAACATTGCCTACGACGCGCGTCAATATGCGACTTCAGTCATTTGGTATCAACGTGCGCTCCAGGCACTGGGCATCCAAGACCCGGAATCGGTAATGATTCAACTCAACTTAGCGGCAGCGCTTCACGCTGACGAACGACGGACCGAGGCAATTGAATCGCTGACAATAATCCTAAATGGGGAGCATTGGAAGACAGCGCCGGCTGTATTAGAAGGCACATACAACCATCAAATCACAATCAATGCTGCTGCAATGTTAATTGATGATCAACGTTTCGAGGAAGCATTGGATTGGTTACAGACACTCAACGAATCGAATCTTTCCGAATATTGGAAGATTGTAAAGGTCAGCAATGAATACAACGCAAATTTGAGATCAGCGCATTTCAGTGCGTGCGACTCCCTGTGGGTCAAAACGCTTCAACACATCCCATTCGCCGATCTTCCACTGCCGCTTTTCAAATTTACGCTCAGCTCTTGGCTTGCAACTGATGCGTATGACTACTTGCAGGAATTAGTCGATGAAAAGAACACTGCCAACTTATTGCGAACCAATGAGAAGTCACTGCTCTCCGCTTTGCTTAATCCCCAAATCACCGATTCCAACCGAAAGCAACAATGGAAGATCTTGAAGGCCACGAACCAGTTGGAACGCGAGCGGATGGAGCTGCTTGCAACTTCCTACGAAAAAAGGGCAACGAATAGCGATGCCTTCTCAGGCCTCAAAGCAAAGCTCGGCCTTCAGCAAAAGATGACGAGTAAGTGGCAATGGATCAGCCTTCTCATGGCCTTGAGCCTTCTCATTTATGCATTGACCAGGCTCTACTACAAGCAGCAAGCCATAACCAAAATTAAAACTGCCGTGCAGCATGCAGAGGCGAACAGAAAACGCATGTACGAAACTTCCAAGCTTCAAGTCACGAGTACTGATATCCGGAAAATCCACATGGGCTTGGCAAAAGGGCATCAAATCGGCGAAGCTTTGCTATCCCTTCAAAAAATAGAAATCCTCGCCAAGGACAGTTCTGCTTTTGCCGGAACTGAAGCCTTCCAAACGCTGGAAGGCGCAGATGCCTTGAGCGAAATCGAATTGACCATCTTGAAGATGACAATGGAGGGCATTCCCACTAAAGAAATCGCGCACCAACTTAAGGTCAGTTCGGGATACCTGTACAATTCGCGAAGCGCCATTCGTAAGAAGCTGAATATCCCCAAGGAATCGTCCATCAAGCTATGGGTCCAGCGATCACAAGATTGACATGAGAAAACCGCTCCTCGCGTAATTGCGAGAAAATCTTTTTTGCACATCATCTTTAGTTTCAAACGCCTCAACGATGATGCATTGAACATGCGCTCCCCAATCGATTGAGCGCGGGTAAGCCGCGCATCAATTTAACCTTGCGGCGGATCCTCAGCGCTTGAGAGGTTTTGGTAGAAAAACAAAGCGGCCGCCCCCTCGAAGGTAGCGGCAGATTGTCATTTCCTTAAAGAATCAAAGGATCAAGCCCCCTAAACGCCCACGCTTTTAATCCTGAACGCAACGAACTGAAATACCGAACCGTTGGTTGTCATAGGCCCGATAGACTTCAGTGTCACCACCCAGTAAACTGCGCCAAGTGTTTGTACCGCTTGCCGAAGCCGACCAGAAAAAACCAAAAAACGGGAGACCGCATCGCTGCAATCTCCCGCTTGGTACCCGGAGCGGGACAGTTCTCGAACCCCTTATTCGCTAACCTCGATGAATTCAAGGCTTTGAAGGAATCCCTCCAAAGAGAGGGAATCTTCGATGAAACGTGGGAAACGCTTGTGATACCTCGTCGAGGCGCTTCTTCATCCCTCCCATACCGTCCTTAAACCATACTAGTTAGAAGTAGAATGGCGAATACGACAGGGAGGAAAATCGGGGATCAGCCGAATATCCACCGTTATTCCATAATTCCGATACTGTATCTCCTTCAATTCGGCCAGCATCTGCATTTGTCCGCCCTCGTTGGCATGTAACAAAATTGTTGCCCAAAAAAAGCCAGACTCTATGGCCTGGCTTTTTCTTTAATCCGGGATTCAAACTGCACGCTAAGTCACCGATTGGCTCTGTATTTCCTAGCGGTTGGATGGGTCTCGAAGTAACATTCAAAAACATCATTTATTAAGCCGTTAACGAGTTTTTGCTCTGCTAACGATCCAGATGGATAGGCCTTTAAAAGCTCTACATTCTTCGTTTGTTTTGCACCCTCTCTGAGTTGTTCCTGAACCATTGATTTTAATGTTTCAGGACTCACAAAATGCTCCATCAAACGAACGGTAGTCTTGTCTAAGAATTTTTGAATCACCTTCGTCGCCTCCGGATTAGCGTATGGCGTTTTGATGAATTCAATGGAACCCGGAACATATGCTTGATCCAATTCCTCCAAACTGTTGCTAATGGCTTGAATGGCTTCTGACACTTCCGCAGGACCAATCTCTGGCTTCTGGTTCACGAGTGCATTGATTTCAGCACGGAAATCTGCCAATTCTGTCTCGAGGTAGTTCTGAACTTGCATGGGACTGACGCTCTCCTGATTCAGTCCTGATTCAATTGGTCGACTCGTGTCAAGAACTGCGGGCTTTGAATCAAATCGCACTGCTGACTGCTCTTTTGTTGAACCCGAGTTTCTGTCTGGCTTTGACAAGAACATTGAACTTTCAGCATTGCGCTTCGCCTTTCGTTTTTTCATTCGATTAGTCCTACGCTCGCTGTAAAGGCCACTTTCTAGGACACTCAGTGAAATCTCGTTGGAAATACTCCTCCGAATGTCTAGGAATTCATTTTGAACATGCTGGACGAGTTGAGCCGATCCTTGGCGGTCCAACCCTACAGAACAATTTACAACATTGAAATAATTGTCAGTCCCACTCTCCCATGCCACACCAACAATATTAGGCAATTCATCGAAGGCAATTTCATCTCGAGGGACCGCTCTAGAAAAGCCGTTACTCTCTCCAGAAGGCAAAATATAATCGCCTTGATTTACCAAGCCTTGGACCCGAATCGGAACTTGCCCCATGAAAGCTACCTTCTCGAAGTCACTCATGTCACCTTGAACTTCATTTCCGAGCATCATAGGCTTCGTCGAAATCACCAAATTATGATCCGAATTCTGCGTGTCATAAGAGACCAAGCCGGCCCGAACCCCGACCACTTCGCCGGGAAGGAAGTCAACCTTGGCATCTTCTTTTTCAATCCACTCAGCATAATCACCAGCACCAGAGGCGTACGTTACACCGATTGCCCCGTGCAGGTCAGCCATCCAGAGCCCATAACCAGTTGACTCGTAAGCAAGGTCCAACCCGGAAGATACAACGGCGGCAATTCCTGAAAAAGCTTCAGCAAGTTGTGTTCCACTATCAATTCCACCGGCCACCCCTTCAGCAACATCCGAGTCTGTCAATCCAGCCCCAGGAATTACTGCAGCGACTGCTTTTCCAATTTTGACACCTACCCCCGAAAAAAGCCAAACCAACTCCGTGATTGAAATTCCGAGAGCGGAGGATGCTGATACTAAGCCAAACGAACCCGAAGTCTGATCAACAATGTATCCTCCATTATTAGGCAACTCCGGAATGGTCTCTCCTTCAATTCGGCCAGCAACTTTATTTGTGGGTCCACGCTGGAATGTGACAAAATTGTTGCCATTCTGGAAATTATTAAATTGTTCATCAATCTCTAATCTGATCAAGATTCCATTGTACCCAGCATTTCCTGACCCCCCCGTGGCGTCAACAACCATTTGATATGGCCGGAAGCTGTAACGGGAATCTTGACCATCTTGTTCTGGCCATTTCGGAGATGATGATGATTGAGAACCAGTATAACCTAGACGATATTCTCGATAACCAGAAGATCCAACTTTAGGCCCCCCCACAAACAACTTATTGCCAATGTGGGTTTCATTTTTTACGAGCAATGATTTCAAAGTAGACTCCCCATGAACCTCAAGAGTCTGTGCCATATCGACCTTGCCATCAAAGTTACCCGTGCCCTTGATTTGAACTTCATTAGTGAAAGCTGCTTTTTCCACTACTTCCATGCCTTTATTGAATTTGGCTTTATCGTTGACTGACAATTCCGCGTTGACACTAATCAAAGATGCGCCTCCTTCGACATTGACTTCGAATGATGGTTTATCTGATGAAGTTAGGCTCGTGTTCACAGTCAAGCCATCATGTATGGTGGCGTGACCACCAATCACAGCCTTTTCCGCAACATGCAACGTGTCCTTCAGCACCAAGTCACTTGCAGCAATATGACCCGTTCCATCGATCAATACATCCCTGGTCTGTCCAACAGTAATGGCCCCTTTACGAACCCATAGAGAATCTTGCATAATTGCATTGCCCCACTGGTCGCTTTCGCCTTTAACCGTCAAACTCCCTCCAACTGTCAAGTCGCCTTCCATTTTGAGTGATGTTGTGTTTATGCCACCATCACTAAAAGTTGAACCCTTCACGCGCAATCGTCCTCCTACAAATAGGTTGCTATTGATCGAAACACTGTCTTTGTATTGAGACGGGGTTTCTTCAAGTTGCGTTGTTTTCGGATTTCCTTCGTCATCAAAGATGGTATCGCCGTCAGCATTTGTGTCAACTGTATAAATGGGTATATCCCACTCACCTGTGACAGGGTCTTGGAAGAAATATACACTATCCACCAGCGGAGCCGCTGCCGGGTCAGGCACAACTATATAGTCTCCACCAATCCTCGCTTCACCGCGAGAATTGAGGGTCCCATTATTAATAATCGCCTTCTCAATCGTGAGTGTATCGCTGTATCCGCCATAAGATCCATCGTCCAGATTCTTAGACATTCTTGAATGCAACGTATCGATGTTCGCCATCCACCTTTCCATCGCAAACACATCAGTATTCGTAATTGCCTTGCCTCCTGTTTGAATGCGGCTGTAAACCTCCGGTTGGGCCGTCACCTCTCGCGCAGAAATAATGATGCACAAACCATCTTCATCCGAACCGTTGACACAATCACCATTGCAATCTCTCCCGGGCGACGGATAAATCTTGATGAATGGCGCCGTTTCTGTGCAACCGCAAGACCCATCCTCTTCAAAACTCCCCCATGGCTCGCATCCACATGTAACTCCATAGTCATACCCACCTCCTGAGCCGCCACATACCCCGCATTCATCAGGTGCACCAAGGGAACTATCGGTATCATCGCAATCTGCAGCATTCTTAATGTAGCCCGGATAATTCAATGCTCCTGTCCCATCTGCATTGGGGCAGTCCGTGACCGATACACTTGCATTGCCAAACCCATCTGAATCTAAATCCTGGTACCATTTGGTTTGACCAGGACCGGCACAAACTCCACAAATGTCCAATTCATTGCCGTTACAATCGCATTGATTGGCAGACCAATCGGTCGGAGTGCCTGAAGGCAAACACTCACCACATTCGTTATAATATTTGCAGCTGTTGTCTTCTAGTGTTGCTCCTTCGAAATTACATGCCTCATTATCAGTGCATCCTGACGTCTCATCTTTATCGCAAACACCATTGGAATTAACATCCGCAAAACAAAAATCCGGGTCTTGTGGAGCGTTTGCATTCTGGACCAAAGGGTGCACTATTTTGCAAAGGCCAATCGCATCCTCAACGGCACCTCGGCAATCGCAGATAGTCTCGATTACAAAACCAGATTCTAAGACCGCATCTGCATAATCACCTATGACTGGCTTGCTAAATGTGAGACTGTCATTGCCCGCCAATCCTGTGAAGAGGCATCCACATTCATCTGATGGGAAGTTGCACCGGTCGGCATCTGTTCCATCTTGGTAAGTGTTGTTTATGTTGTAATTACAAGCAGCGCTATTCATACAACCTTCAATATCGTCCGAGTCACAAATACCATTGCCTCCAGTCGGCAGAACATCAGCGGTACAATCACCATTGCAATCACCTAACGCATCCTCAACATCTCCGTCACAGTTGCATTTACCCTCTAGAATATTCGCGGTTTCTTGTCCATTGCAGCCGCAGTCCCCCTCAGCATTGCATACAAGATCCCATTCCTCTGTATCAATGTCATATTCATCTGAAGGCTGGCGCGTTGCTTCCTCGTCATAATTACAGGCATCCTCATCCATACACCCTTCAATTTCATTAAAGTCGCTTGTGCCATTATTATCTTGATCACCCCAAATCTCAATATATGCGGCGTGACGTGTAAGACCATTCGTTGGCAATCCATCTGGACCGTATACCAATTCCTCCTTATCGCTCTCCGCTATTGCCCAAGGATTGGTTCCCGGTGATCCGAACTCCGTCACATCGCCATCGTTGTCAAAATCATTCACATCATGAGTCACTGATGAAGTGGTTTTAAGTCGATATGGTACGCCATCATCGTCCTTTAAACCGGCAAAATTGAATTCTTCCTCAGAGTCAATTTGAGCACATGGTGAACTTGAACCACCGAATGAATTGAGCGCAGTAGCCTGGAAATCATAGTTGTAATTGGCTGCAGCATCATCTGTACAACCAATAACGTCTAAATCATCACAAATACCGTTGTTGTTCATATCATTCGACACCAGAACACCTTGTCCATTTCCATGGGATGGCCCAGCCATATCTTGGGAACACACCCAACAATTTTCAGCGTCGACGTTAGGGTTGGGCGTTACGTAGAGACAACCGCTCGGATTAGTTGCATCCGACTTATAATTACAAGCCTCAGGATCCATGCAGCCCGTCACCACGCCAACGCAAGAGCAATCAGAAGCATAAACACTGCTAAAGGTTGTAGGGTTTTCGTCATCGCAAGCATCACCTGCATATGCGCAACCACTATTCACATCGTAAGCTGGATCTCCAACCACGAAATTGCACGCATCAGAATCATTGCAACCATAAGTTGTTTGAGCTGAAACACTTCGAGAACCAAACAAAATCACACACACACACAAAAGAGGAAAAAAATACTTCATGGTTAAAAATGCTTTTGTTTGTAGAGCAATTTAGTGATTATAACGATGAATAACTAAATTTTGTCTATATTTAATTTTGCACCAATCGAAGCTGTACTGATCTAACTCTCTTCGTTGCACCATCAATTTGCAAAGCACCAACTGCTGAGTTCGATACTCGCAGAAAAACTAGAATTGAAAGGAGAAAAGTATCGAACCCCTATATTCAAGGAAGGGTTCAACCTCATCTATCAGTCAATCAACAAATTACAATCGTTGAAACCAAAAACGGGAGACCGCATCGCTGCAATCTCCCGCTTGGTACCCGGAGCGGGACTTGAACCCGCACGACCCTTCGGGTCAACAGATTTTAAGTCTGTCGTGTCTACCAATTCCACCATCCAGGCATAAGACGCTCGTAAGCGCATTATTTCGTGCTGCAAAATAAAGCATTAATTCCCCTCGAAACTCCTTTGCATCATCAAATCTGCAGAGGAATCTTCCGAGGAGGAATCAGCGATCCAGCATTTTGCTCAGCTGAGCAGCGATCTGTGGACCTGCTCCAGCATTTCTCTGCGCATATTGCCGAGCGGCCAAGCCTCTTTTTTTAAGCAGTTCTGAATTCCCCCATGCGGTGCTGAGTGCTTCAGCGCATCCAACTTCGGATTGCGCCGTCTCCAGAGCCCCGCAATCCATCAGCCCCCGAACTTCTGCAAAACGACCCACCTTTGGGCCAGTCCAAATGGCCAAGCCGTGCGCCGCAGGTTCTAGCGTGTTGTGCACCCCTTTGCCAAATCCGCCGCCGACAAGTGCGAGTTGTCCGACACCGTATGCGTGCATCAATTGCCCCATTGCATCGAGCAGAACAACATCCGACTGAGGAAATGAGGCGTCGCTTTCAGCACTTAGCGTTTCATCATGCAACTCGCTCCATACGATCGCTGTCGCCCCGCACTTTTTCCATGCTAACTGCTGTTGCTTTGCCCATCGCGCGTCCCACTCGTGCGGAACCACAATGCAAGCCATTCCCAACGACCAAGCTGCCTGTGCAATGCGTGATTCAGCCTCCCAGGCGCTGCCGACAACGAGGCATGGGCGTTTTCCAACCCAATCCTGCAAACCTTTGTTCGGTTGCGCATGGACCATAGCCACTGAATCCAGAACACGATCAAAACGCGGATCGCCGGCCTTCTCAGCTGCAATGTCCCAACGCCGCAACTCTGCCACAGATGATTCACTTTGAACCAACACCTTGGATAAATTCCGCCAAGCCTCTCGGTGAAATCCACCCATAGCTCGAAATGGCCACCGTCCCGGAATCACGTGGCCAGCAAATAACGCCACTGGCGCATGCTTCTTTATCTCATGAATCAGCACAGGCCAGACTTCATACTTCGCGAGTGCCAACAATTGAACCGCTGGGGCTGAGGCTCCAACTGGTGTCATGGCGTTTAAAAATTTCCGCACTTCAGTGGTTGTATCAAGCGGCATCGCTGCCGAAGCATCTAAATTTTGCCACCAGGAAGGCTTGCGCTTAGCAAAGGAATGCCAGCCCGATGGGCTATAAAACGTGAGCAAAAAGCGCAACGATTCATCGTTTTCGCGCAACGACTTCATCACCGGCTGAGCCTGTTCAAACTCGCCCACCGAGGCGCAGTGAAACCACACCCACTTTTCGCCTGATGACAATGCAGCAGTGGCCAATTTCATCCGCTCGGGATTTCCCTTTCTCATCTCCAACCATGCGCGTGCTTTGGCATTTCCAAAAACAGCTGCCACCTCAATGGCACAGCAGTAACCGTGCATCATCAGCGCATGAAAGAATCGGCTCATCTTCTTGAATGCGTTCAATACCAATGCTCTGGATTCGAGCGCTTGTAAATGTGAAAAACCCAGCCGATTTGCAATGATGCCATCGCGTCAAAGCGAGGGCCTTCATCGGCAACCAATGTGTCAAAATTCATGGGACGCTGAGGCCAAGTGCGGGCTTCCCAGAGCTCAAGGCCACCAAACCAGTTCACCAAACCATTGTTCGACATGTGCCAATAACCCAAAAATTGCCGAGAAGCCACGCCCCAAGTCAATCGATCGTAGCCCGAAACGTAGGGCTCTTCCAACTGGGTGATTCGATTTTCCGTGTTTTCAAAATGTATGCGGTGATGCACAGAACCGGCACCGATCATCACCAAAATACCCGAATTTGGGTTGGTGTTGGCCAAGGGAAAAAGCTTGCCTGCTTCCAGCGTAAACCACCCTCCTTTGCCTGACAAAGTCAACAAGGCCACTTGCCCTTCATTGTCGATCAACTGGCCGGTCGGCGTGAGCAAATTCGAAAGCACTCCAAATTCCTTCAATTCCATTCCGAAACCAAAACTTGCTTGCCCGCCAAAAAACCAATTCTTTGTGGTTTTGACGTGTGCCCCTGCACCGACATGCCCGCCAGAACCAAAGCGCAAACCCAAGTCACCGGCACTGCTGCCCAGCCCACCATGGATCTGGAAATAAGGTGAAAACAGCACACTGTCTCGAACCGCTCGGCCTTGAGCGCTCGCATCACAAGCACAGAAGCAAAGCAGCAGCGCCCAGATGCAAACAAAAAGATATTTTGGAATCGTCATCATTATCCGTTGAAATGGTCTTTCACATTCAATGCAGCAAGTTACCAATCGCATGTTAGCTTTTCTGAAACCTTTTCATTTAACGCGCATTCGCCTTCGTAAATTTGCTCAACAACCGCGAATGACCATGGAAGGCATCCAAATGGTGGACCTAATCGGTCAACACCAAAAAATAGAAAACGAATTGCAACAGGCAATGGGACGAGTCCTGGAGACGGGTGCATTCGTCAAGGGGCCAGAAGTCAAAGCATTCGCCGAAGAACTGGGAACATTCACAGGAGCAAAGCATGTCATTCCCTGCGGCAATGGAACGGATGCCCTGCAAATTGCCATGATGGCGCTGGGAATTGGCCCAGGCGACGAAGTGATTACCACAGGGTTCACATTCATCAGCACCGTCGAAGTCGTGGCTTTGCTTGGCGCAACGCCCGTCCTTGTTGACATCGACCCCATATCATTTACCATCGATGCTGCACAGGTGGAAGAAGCGATCACGGAGCGAACGAAAGCAATTGTTCCTGTGCATCTGTTCGGACAAATGGCGGACATGACAGCGCTTTCAACAATTTCTGAGAAGCACAACGTGCCCATCATCGAAGACAACGCCCAGGCAATTGGTGCGCAGTGGTCCGATCGCTCCCAGCGAGCAATGCAATCGGGCACCATTGGATTGATGGGAACCACGAGTTTTTTTCCCTCCAAAAACCTCGGATGCATGGGGGACGGAGGCGCAGTAATTACACAAGACGATGACATGGCTGCGAGGTGCCGTCAAATCGCCAACCACGGCATGTCCAAGCAGTACCACCACGATGTCGTCGGCATCAATTCGCGACTGGATGGGCTTCAAGCCGCAATCCTTCGCGTCAAATTGCAGCACTTGCCGGACTATATAAAAGCAAGACAAAGCGCTGCAAAAAGGTACGATGCAATGTTGCATAACCTTCCGGGTGTAACGATTCCCATTCGCGTGGCAAACAGCACCCATGTTTTCCACCAATACACCTTGCGCATCCTTGAAGGAAAGCGCGATGCGATGCGCGCATACCTTCAGTCGAAAGGAATCCCTTCGGGAATCTATTATCCGATTCCAGGACACGCGCAAAAAGCCTTTGAAACCTTTGGTTACAATCCCGCGTTTTTTGGAGAGAGCTTGCAGGCAGCGGCAGAAGTCCTTTCGTTGCCCATGCATACCGAATTAAACGAAGAGCAGCAGACATTTATCTGCAAAGCAATTCGTATTTTTGTTTTGGATATTAATGATTGAAAATGAAGATTGCAGTAGTAGGAACAGGATATGTTGGACTGGTCAGCGGGACGTGTTTCGCTGAGACCGGCAATGACGTGATTTGTGTGGACATCGATGAGAACAAGGTCGCCGCGATGAAAGGAGGTAAAATCCCCATCTACGAGCCTCATTTGGATGTTTTGTTCGAACGAAACATCAAGGCCGGAAGGCTCACCTTCACCACCAACCTTGAGGCCGCAGTGGAAGAAGCGTCTTTGATCTTCTTGGCATTGCCAACACCTCCAGGAGAAGATGGATCTGCCGATCTGAGCTACGTGCTCGGGGTGGCAGCTCAATTGGGGAAAATCATCAAAGACTACAAGGTCATCATTGACAAAAGCACCGTTCCTGTGGGCACAGCCGACAAGGTTCACGCCGCAGTTGCTGAAAATGCTCAAGTTGATTTTGACGTGGTTTCCAACCCCGAATTTCTGCGTGAAGGTTATGCCGTGGATGACTTCATGAAGCCTGACCGCGTCGTCATCGGCTGCTCAAGTGCACGTGCTGAAAAACTCATGAGCGAACTGTACAAGCCTTTTGTTCGCCAGGGCAACCCCATCCTCTTCATGGATGAGAAAAGTGCTGAATTAACGAAATACGCCGCCAACTCCTTCTTAGCTACCAAAATCACTTTCATGAACGAAGTCGCCAACTTTTGCGAGCTCGTTGGTGCTGATGTGGATAAGGTTCGACGCGGAATGGGCACCGATACACGCATTGGCTCGCGATTCCTCTTTCCCGGCATCGGTTATGGTGGAAGTTGCTTCCCAAAAGACGTTCAAGCCCTGCATCGAAGCGGGCAAGAAGCAAACTTCGATTTTGGCATCCTGACCAGTGTGATGCGGGCCAATGAGGATCAAAAAACCGTATTATTCGACCCCATCCGGGATTATTTCGGAGGCGACCTCAAGGGCAAACGCATTGCTTTGTGGGGGCTAGCGTTCAAACCGGAAACGGATGACATTCGAGAAGCTCCGGCGCTCTATATGATCGATCGACTGGTCGCTGCAGGTGCTGAGGTGATTGCTTTTGACCCAGAAGCTATGGAAAATGTGAGAGGCCGAATCGGAGACAAGATCCAATACGCCGACAATCACATGGACGCTCTGGACGGCGCTGACGCTCTCCTCATCTGCACCGAATGGCAGGTCTTTCGGAATCCTGACATCGAAGCAATCAAGGCGCGGCTGAACGCTCCCGTCATTTTTGACGGCAGGAACCTATACGAGTTAGATGCCATGCGCGAACTGAATTTTTACTACAAAAGCATCGGACGGTCCACTGTCCATCCCGTCTGAAAATGGAAAGAGTACTCATCACCGGAGCCGCTGGCTTCTTGGGGTCGCATCTCTGCGAGCGATTCATCAAAGAAGGTTTTCGTGTGGAGGCCATGGATAACCTCATCACAGGCGATATCAAAAACCTCGACTCCTTGATGGGAAATCCCAATTTCACATTTCACAACCACGATGTGACCGAATACATCGACATCGAGGGAGACTTGGATCACATCTTGCATTTCGCATCACCGGCCTCACCAATTGACTACCTCAAAATACCCATCCAGACACTGAAGGTGGGATCACTCGGGATTCACAATTGCCTCGGGTTGGCGAAAGACAAAGGCGCACGCGTGACCATCGCCTCAACCAGCGAAATTTATGGCGATCCGGAAGTTCATCCCCAGCATGAAGAATATTTTGGACACGTGAACACCATCGGTCCCCGCGGTGTCTACGATGAAGCGAAACGATTCCAAGAATCAATCACCATGGCCTACCACCGCTACCACGGTGTCGAAACCCGCATCGTGCGCATCTTCAATACGTATGGACCACGCATGCGTTTGAACGATGGTCGTGTGCTTCCTGCTTTCATCGGCCAAGCCCTGCGCGGCGAGGACCTCACGATCTTTGGCACCGGCACACAAACCCGGAGTTTTTGCTACGTAGACGACTTGGTTGAAGGCATTTTCCGACTTCATTTCTCTGAAGAAACACGTCCAGTGAACATCGGAAACCCCGACGAAATTACCATTGGTGACTTTGCCGAAGAAATCATTGCATTGACCGGAACGGACCAAAAAGTGGTGTACCGCGACCTTCCTGAAAACGATCCGAAACAGCGGCAACCTGACATCACCCGCGCCAGAACTGTTTTGGACTGGGAACCTAAAATCAATCGGGCAGAAGGACTAAAACGAACTTACGCTTACTTCAAGACCCTGACGGCTGAGGAACTGCACAAATCTGAACACAAAGATTTCGCGGTTTTTCGCAAGGATTAATCGCACGGGTTAATCGCACGTACTCATCGCACGTATTGATCACACGCACACCAATGGATTATCAAGCCCACGAAACAGCCGTAATTGATGCCGGCGCAAGCATTGGCAACGGGAGCAAGATTTGGCACTTCAGCCACATTATGGACCAAGCTGTCCTCGGCGAAAACTGCAACATTGGGCAAAATGTAGTGGTATCACCTGGTGTAACATTGGGCAAAAATGTCAAGGTTCAAAACAACGTTTCCATTTATCAAGGCGTAACCTGCGATGATGATGTCTTCCTAGGACCCAGTTGCGTCTTCACCAACGTAATCAACCCGAGAAGTGCCGTCGTCCGACGTGGCGAATATGCCAGTACCCACGTTGGAAAAGGCGCCACGATTGGCGCCAATGCCACCATCGTGTGCGGCAACGACATAGGAGCGTTTGCCTTCATTGGTGCGGGAGCGGTGGTGACCAGTGCAGTGCCCGCATATGCACTTCTCGTGGGCAATCCAGCGCGACAGATTGGGTGGATGTCCGAATTTGGTCAGCGGCTGCATTTCGACAAAAACGGGCACGCAAGTTGCGCTGAATCCCATCAAAATTACACATTGCAAACCTCTGCTTCGGGCACAGAAAGAGTGAATCGAATCTAGTAACCGTATAAACATGAGCATGTACCAAAAATTGATCAACAAAGAGGCAACGATGAGTGTGGTAGGTCTCGGCTATGTGGGGTTGCCCATTGCCTTGGCTTTTGCTAAACACATCAAGGTCATCGGGTTCGACATCAATGCGGAACGCATCGAAATGATGCGGAACAATGTGGATCCTTCTGAGGAATTAGAAGCGAAAGATTTTGACGGATGCGACATCACCTTCTCTGCTGATCCCGAGGATTTGAAAAAAGCGCAATTCCATATCGTGGCTGTTCCAACCCCCATCAACCAATCGAATCATCCTGATTTAAAGCCTCTGCTCGGGGCTTCGCGCACAGTGGCAAGTGCCTTGAAGCCGGGTGATTATGTGGTTTATGAGTCCACCGTATATCCCGGATGCACCGAAGAAGATTGCGTTCCTGTCTTGGAAGAAATCAGCGGATTGAAATTCAATCAAGATTTCAAGGTGGGATACAGCCCTGAGCGAATCAATCCCGGAGACAAAGTCAACACTGTCGAAACAATCGTTAAAGTAGTGAGCGGTTCTGATGCAGAAAGCGCCGAAGACATCGCGAAAACTTATGAATTGGTGGTCAAAGCCGGAACGCACCGTGCGTCCAGCATCAAGGTCGCTGAAGCATCCAAAATCATCGAAAACACCCAGCGCGATGTCAACATCGCGCTCATCAATGAGCTCAGCATCATCTTTGACCGAATCGGCATCAACACCTATGAAGTGTTGGAGGCGGCCGGAACGAAATGGAACTTCCTGAAGTTTTCACCGGGTTTGGTGGGAGGCCATTGCATCGGAATTGACCCGTACTACCTCACGTGGAAGTCGGACAAGCTCGGTTATCATGCGAGGGTCATCAACTCAGGCAGACACGTGAATGATGCAATGGGCGCTCACGTGGGCAAGCAAGTTGTCAAGAAAATGCTCGAACAGAACAAAAACCCTCTGGACGCTCGAATTCTCGTCATGGGCCTCACGTTCAAAGAAGACGTCGCCGACATTCGAAACACGAAAGTGGTGGATGTCATTCGCGAGCTCAGAAGCTACAACATCACAGTAGACGTGGTTGATCCGTTTGCAAGTCCAACTGAAGTGGCTCACGAATATGGGTTCGAACTGGCTGAAAAACCGAAAACTGCTTCTTATGATGCGGTGGTGCTCGCCGTAAGCCACGAACCATACCGTGCCATGGACGAAGCCGCATTTGAAGCGCTCATGAAAGATGACAAAGGAATCATTGCGGATTTGAAAGGGCTCCTGCGCGGCCAAATTGAACGCCTCAATTATTGGAGCCTCTAATTTTAAAATTTCATGATGAAACGCAATTTTCAATCCATTCTTGTAACAGGCGGCGCTGGATTTATCGGATCGCATGTGATCCGAACTTTATTGAAAAACCATGCGGAAGCAAAAATCGTCAACCTCGACTTGCTGACCTATGCGGGCAACTTGGAAAACCTTCGGGATATTGAAGGCAATGCACACTACGAATTCGTCAAAGGAGACATCCAGGACCGCGCACTGATTCAATCGCTATTCAACGAACATGCTTTTGACGCAGTCGTGCATTTGGCAGCGGAAAGCCACGTTGATCGCAGCATCGCCAATCCGATGGCGTTTCTAGAAACAAACATCATTGGCACGGCTACGCTATTGCACGCGGCCAAAAATGCTTGGGAAGGGAACATGGATGGCAAGTGCTTCTATCACATTTCCACCGATGAAGTATACGGATCGTTGGGAGCGGAAGGGTTGTTTACAGAAGACACCCCGTATGATCCTCGAAGCCCATACAGTTCATCAAAAGCTTCGAGCGACCACTTGGTCCGGGCCTGGCATCATACGTATGGCCTGCCAGTAGTCATTTCAAACTGTTCGAACAATTACGGCTCTTTTCAGTTTCCCGAAAAACTGATTCCACTGATGATTCGAAACATTCGCGATCAACGTCCTCTGCCCGTATACGGTGAAGGTGTGAATGTTCGTGATTGGCTTTGGGTGGAAGACCATGCGAATGCCATAGATGTGATTTTGCACAACGGAACTTTTGGCCGCACATACAACATTGGCGGCTTGAATGAATGGCGCAACATTGATTTGGTCCACGAACTCATTCGACTGGTGGATGGGGCCATGGGCCGTCCGGAAGGAACCTCAAAAAGCTTGATTGAATACGTCAAAGACCGTGCTGGGCACGACATGCGTTACGCAATTGATGCTTCGCGAATCGAAGAAGAATTGGGTTGGAAACCATCCATCACATTCGAAAAAGGCCTCGCGGCAACTGTCGCCTGGTACCTCGAAAACAGCGATTGGCTAGACTCCGTGACTTCGGGCCAGTACCAGCAGTACTATCAAAAAATGTACAGCAACCGCGGCGAGGAATGAGTTGGCTCAATCGTCTTAGGCCCAAATCCAATCGCTCCGAAGCACCTGATTTCAGTGCTCCAGCACTGCGCATTGGCGAATACCTTGTAACAGATGTGCACTCGCACATGGTTCCTGGTGTAGATGATGGCGCTGAGAATTTGGAACAATCCCTTGCGATGATCGCACAACTTGTCGAGATGGGGTACCGGCAATCAGTCATCACACCGCACATCCACTCAGACATTTACCCCAATTCCATCCATACACTGCGAGATCCCTTCCAAAAATTACAGGAAGCTGTGCATGCTCGGTGGCCGGAATTCAAAATTCATTTGGCTGCTGAATACTTCTTGGACGATCATTTCGAGCACTGCATTGCGGCGGGTGACCTGCTCTGGTTTCCGGGGACCGATGAAAACGGGCGCGAAGTAAAATGTGTGCTGTTTGAATTCGGATTCCATGAACCGCCTATGAATCACGATCACGTGCTGTTCGAATTGCAAATGGCGGGTTATACAGGAGTCCTAGCGCATGCGGAACGCTACCCTTATTGGCATCAATCACCTCAAGAGATTCAAGGATTGGCAGACCGTGGCATTTGGATAACCGTCAACGCCGCCTCACTCGCCGGAGCCTATGGCCCAGAGATGTACCGGGTTGCGAAGCGCTTGGTAGAAAACAACACCGCACGCATGATTTGCTCAGACGCACATGGTCTCCGACACATGGAAAGCTTGGAAGCGATTAGCAAGTCGCCGCTAGTCCAACAATGGCTGCGCAATGGAAATCCTTCGAGCGCAAGCCTTCCTCGGCTGCAGTAAAGCTACTGAGGCGCGCTCGTATCAATTCCCCACTGGGGCCAGCTTCACTTTGAGGCCATCGAGGTCATTGGACAGATGAATTTGACACCCCAAACGGCTATTGTCTTCCACAAAAAAGGCCTCATCCAACATGTCCTCTTCATCGTCGGATTTCGCAGGCAAAGCATGATCGCTCTCGACATACATGTGACAGCTTGCGCACATGGCCATTCCACCGCAAGTTCCCTCTACAGGCAACTCAGCACTGCGGCATAATTCCATCATGTTCATTCCCATATCTGTGGGTCCCTCTAGGTCATGAAGCTGACCTTCTCGGTCTTGGACTTGGATTTGAATGGTGTTTTCCATGGGAAGCAGTAATCTAGAAAGTCAATGTATGGGTGCCTCAAAAACCGTTCACACCATTGACAGTGGTGTACTTGAGCACCAGGTTTTTATCCGGGTAAATGCGCTTGAATGCACTCTGAACCATCAGCGTAGCTTCGTGGAAGCCGCACAAAATGAGCTTGAGCTTACCGGGATACGTGTTGATGTCACCAATGGCATAAATGCCCGGAACATTGGTGCTGTAATCTAAGGTGTCAACTTCCACCGCGTTTTTGGTGATGTTCAATTTCCAATCTGCAATTGGACCCAATTTTGGGCTCAAGCCAAACAGGGGAACCCAGTGGTCCGTTTCCAATGTATGCAAGCCGTCTTCTTTGGTTTTGACCACAACCGATTGCAAATCCTTCGTCCCTTGAACCTGGACCACTTCGGCATTGGTCATCAATCGAATGCGGCCTTCTGCAGCATGATCCATAACTTTTTGAACGCTGTCCAAATGCCCGCGGAATTCAGTTCTGCGATGCACCAAAGTGACCTCTTTTGCCACCCCCTCAGCCAAGAAAATTGCCCAATCCAACGCCGAATCACCTCCGCCTGAAATAATCACTTTCTTGTCGCGGTAGAACTCCGGATCCTTGATGATGTATTCAACACCGTGATCCTCGAAGTTTGCCAATCCTTCAACAGGTGGCTTGCGCGGTTCGAAGCATCCCAAACCGCCGGCAATGGCGATGATAGGGGCACGGTGCTTGGTCCCTCGGTTGGTCGTCAAGATGAATTGGCCTTCTTCATCTTTTTCAATCTCCTCAGCACGCTCTCCCAAAGTGAATCCTGGATCGAACGGCGCAGCTTGCTCCATCAGCTTGTCCACCAAATCGCCTGCCAAAATAGAAGGATACGCAGGGATATCATAGATCGGTTTCTTTGGATAGATTTCACTGCATTGACCGCCCGCTTGAGGCAAGGCATCAATCAAGTGACATCGCAACTTGAGCAAACCGGCCTCGAAGACCGTAAATAAACCACAAGGACCTGCTCCAATTATTAGGATATCGGTTTGGATCATGCTGAAATCGAATTCTTTTGGTGAAAGACCAAGCGTTTTAAGGCTGCAAAATTAAAAAAGGAACAACGTTCAGGGCTCTGTTGTTCGGGAAAAATGCAAAGGCATTTTCCATGCCTATTCTGACCAATTGATTGCTTCAACCTTGACCACTTCAGGAGCGGCTTGACGAATGGCTTGTTCTACGCCGCCTTTCATGGTCATGTGAATCATTTGACAATCTGCGCAAGCACCGTGAAGTTCCACACGCACGCACAATTCATCCGTGACTTCTACCAAGGTAATGTCACCACCATCCGCTTCCAGATATGGCCGAAGCGTTTTCAAAGCACCTTCCACCCGTTGGGTGATGTCCGACGATGATCCCATTAATTTGTTTTCTTTCCCAAAACTTCGAGCAAGTTAGCCAACACAGCGCGGAAAGCCGCGGCAGCAGGAGAATCACCCTGAAGCATCGCAGGACGCCCTGCATCACCCGCTTCTCGAATGGATTGCATCAAGGGCAGCTCACCCAGAAATGGGGTTTCCAAGGACTCAGCGAGGCGCTTTGCCCCATCTCGACCAAAAATATCGTAGCGTTTGTCTGGCATGTCCGGAGGGACGAAATAAGCCATGTTTTCGATGAGCCCCAATACCGGAACATTGATGCTCTCCAAACGGAACATTCCGACGCCTTTCCGAGCATCTGCGAGAGCTACTTCTTGCGGTGTGCTTACAATAACAGCGCCCGTGAGCGGAACATCTTTCACCAACGAAAGATGAATGTCACCGGTTCCAGGTGGCAAATCAACAATCATAAAATCCAATTCTCCCCAATGCGCATCAGTAAACAGTTGCCCAAGAGCTCGGCTAGCCATGGGACCACGCCATACAATGGCTTGATCAGGGTCCGCAAAAAAACCAATCGAAAGCACTTTGACGCCGTATTGTTCGATGGGCTGAATGAGCGTGCGCTCCCCCATTTCAACAGGCACCGGCTTTGCACCCGTAACATCGAACATCGTGGGAACACTTGGTCCATGAATGTCCGCATCACAAAGCCCCACTTTGTAGCCCAATTGAGCCAGACCAACGGCGAGATTTGCAGCTACGGTGCTTTTTCCAACACCTCCTTTTCCCGAGGCCACAGCAATGACCTGGTCGACACCCGGCAATACTTTGCGCGTTTCGGGAGTGCGCTCGTCCGCCTTGACAGGTGTGATTTGAACTTCCATCGAGGCACCGTCGCCAAAGGCACGCTCCAGAGCAAACCGCACAGCTTCATCCATCCGCTGTCGAGCGTGCATTGCAGGATTCCCTGTTTTGACTTCGACGTTTACTGAATTTTCGGAAACCGCATGCACAGTCACCCAACCCAACGCAACGACATCCTTGCCCAGTTCAGGGTCCATAACACCTTTCAATGCTTCAACTACCGCTTGTTCAGTCCACTCCATATTCATTCAATTTCGCATTCAACCATTGGGTCCCAGTGCAACTCTTCAAAATTCACCACTCGATTCTGTTCCACAGCCACGCCCTCAGCTCGCAACAATTCCTCCATCGGCATGTTCTCGGGAAAATGCACCCGTCCAGTCAGCAATCCCAATCGATTCACCACGCGATGCGCGGGTATCGCTGGCACAACACTGAAAGAGCCGTTCAGCACCCAGCCCACTCGCCTGGCCGCTCCTTTTGCACCGATGCTCGAAGCAATGGAGCCGTATGAACTCACGCGCCCAACAGGAATCAAACGCGTAATGGCATAAACATCGTTTCTGAATTGGTCTGCAGAGGGTTTGGATAGCGTGGCCATTAAATTTGGATCTGCAGGTAGTGGATTTTTCGTCCCTCTTCCAGCCACATTTGCTCGTAAAATGTCTTCACATCAAGCAATTCTTTCAAATCGTCAGGCACCCGATGAATCAATTCTCCATAGACATCTGCGCTATCGTAATTGATCTGGTAATTGGCCTCCTCATAGCTCTCCTTGGAAAGTGCATATACCAGAGGACTGTCGCTTTTGACATGAATGAGACTGCCGGGTTTCAAAATGTTTCGGTACCGCTTTTCAATGAAATGAGATGACGTGATTCGTTTTGTCCCTTTCTCATCCTTGGGCTGCGGATCACTGAAGGTGAGCCAAATTCCACTGATTTCATCAGGAGCAAAATACCGATCAATGAATTCGATGCGAGTCCTCAGAAAGGCCACGTTTCGAATGTCTTCGTCATTGATGGTTTTGGCTCCACGCCAGACGCGTTGGCCCTTGATATCGACGCCGATAAAATTGCAATCGACGTTGTTGCGCGCCTGCGCAATCGTGTATTCGCCTTTGCCACAGCCCAATTCTAAAACAATTGGATTGTCATTGCCAAACACCTTCTGCGCCCAATTGCCGCGGAACTCGAAGTCCTTGCCATCAATGGCATCTTGAAGCGTCGGTTCAAAAACGCGCTCGAAGGTGGCCAACTCCTTCCATTTTGCCAATTTTCCTTTGCCCATAGACTCGGCAAAATTACGGAACTTAGGCAGGATGAACGGCAACGAATTCAATCGACCTTGCGTATTGTTCGCAATTCTTGACTGGGGAATGGGGCATGCCACGCGCAGCGCACCTTTAATTGCCCATGCTCTGGATCAAAATTGGGAGGTCCATGTTGCTTCGAAAGGAACAGCGCTTGCGTTTCTTCGCACTCAATTTAGCGGTTCAGATGTCACATTCCATGTCAAACCTGGACCTGAAATCCGGTATGCGAGGCGCGGGAACTTGCTCAAAATTGCCCTGCAAATCCCATCTTTTCTTTCCAGCATTCAGTCGGAAGAACATTGGACAGCTTCTCTGGTCAGCCGGCACAACATCACTCAAATTGTCAGTGACAATTGTTACGGCGTGGCGCATTCAACGGTGCCCTCAGCACTGATTTCACATCAGTTGCAATTGCCCGTTCCGCAGGGGATTCGATGGCTTGCGAAAGCATTTGTAATTCGGCAGGCCAAGCGATTCGATGTGATCTGGGTGCCCGACACCCCCGATTTCTCCTTATCCGGAAGCCTTGCCGCAGCCAACCCCCTTGATCACCAGGTGGCTATTGGCGTGTTAAGCCGGTTGCCGATGAATGGAGAAGCAGGCAATTGGAATCGGGTCGGCATGGTGAGCGGACCTGAACCCCATCGCTCATTGATGGAGTCAGCACTGCGGAAATGGATCTTGGCAGATTCAGCTCCCGGATTGCTCATTGCAGGACGCCCCGGCGGAAACATCGAACAGGAAGACAATCTCACTGTTTGGCCCAATCCATCGCAGGAGGAACTCGCATCGGCACTCCGAGGTGCGACGACCATCGTTTGTCGATCTGGTTACTCATCGCTCTTGGATCTCGCGGCATTGGGTCGGTCCGCCATCCTTGTCCCCACGCCCGGACAACCGGAACAACTTCAACTCGCTGCACATTGGAAGGAGCGATGGGGAATGACGTGTGTTTCTCAAACCGAACTGAAACGCGGTGTTTTACCCGCCGATAAAGGCACAATTCCAGCCCATCATCCCAACGAATTGGCTTATGCCGTGCTCGAAGCATTCGTGACAGATTAATTTTGACAAACGAACATGGAACAACCCAAAAACGACGAACACTTCATGCGCCTTGCCTTGGCTGAGGCACAACACGCGTTTGAACAGGACGAAGTCCCCGTTGGAGCGGTGATCGTCGCGCGCAACCAGGTCATTGCCCGTGCACACAACCTCTGCGAACGATTGAACGACTTCACCGCTCATGCCGAAATGCAAGCTTTCACTGCTGCCTCTGAATTCCTCGGAGGGAAGCATCTGGATCAGTGCACCTTGTATGTTACGCTGGAGCCGTGCCCGATGTGCGCGGGAGCTGCTTTCTGGACAAGGGTTGGACGTGTCGTTTTTGGCGCATCCGATGAAAAAAGAGGGTTTCAGAAATGGGGTTTGCATTCAAAAGACCGATTGATTCATCCGAAAACCACGGTGCACTCCGGTGTGCTCGAAGACGAATGCAGCGCATTGATCAAGTCATTTTTTGAACACAAACGAAAAAAGAGATTGTAAATCAGCGCTTGAGCCGCTTGGGTGACAAGTCCTGTTTAACTTTGGGGAGCATCTTGCGCCATGATCAATATCAACAAAGACCTCATCCAGCAACTCACTGACCGCATCGAAGCGGGTCAGGACTCGGAGTTGCGCGCTTGGGCGAGTGGTCTACACGCAACAGATATCGCTGAAATCATCGATCAAATGCGATTGGAAGCGGCAAGCTACCTCTACCGCTTGTTGGACACGGAAGTGAAAGCCGATGTACTGATTGAATTGGATGAAGACCAGCGAGCCAGTTTGCTTTCAGGCATGACGGCAGAAGAAATCGCAGGAGGCGTGATGGGGCAATTGGATTCGGATGATGCAACCGATGTGATTTCAGAGCTCCCACCAAACAAGGCAGAAGAAGTCATCGGCCACCTGGAAGATGACGAACGCGCTTCCGACATTCGAGATCTTCTGAATTACGAGGAAGGAACTGCAGGGGCGATGATGGCAAAAGAATTGGTCAAAGTTCAAGCAGAATGGACAGTCACTCGTGCCATTCGAGAAATTCGCCGTCAAGCCGAGGAATTGCATCAGGTCTACACGGTCTATGTCGTCGACACAGAAGACCGTCTCACCGGTCGCCTTAGCATGAAGCACCTGCTATTGGGAGCAGAAAGCACCCGCTCGAAGATTCAAGAATTGCAGAAGGAAGACGGCATCGTCACCATCCAGGCACTTGAGCCCTCTGAAAAAGCAACGATGCTCATGGAGCGTTATGACTTGGTGGCGTTGCCTGTGGTCGATGCGGAACAAAAACTGGTCGGACGCATCACCATCGATGATGCGGTCGACAGCATCATCGAAGACGCAGAGCGTGACTATCAACTTGCGAGTGGAATCTCCGAGGACGTGGAGTCCAGTGATGATGTCATCACACTCACCCGCGCTCGACTGCCTTGGCTGCTCATTGGTTTGGTTGGCGGCATCGGTGGCGCGTACGTCATTGGTTGGTTTGACATCAGGGAACACGCCGAAATGGCGCTGTTTATCCCGCTCATTGCAGCAATGGGAGGAAATGTTGGCGTCCAATCTGCTGCCATTGTCGTGCAAGGTTTGGCTTCCAGTCACATCAACACCAACAACTTGCTTCGTCGATTGTCCAAGGAGTTAGGCGTTGGAATTCTCAACGGACTCATTTGCGGGCTTCTCATCTTGGGGGTAACGCTTCTTCTCAATTTTGGGACGGCATTGAGCATTACAGTGAGCATAGCCCTCCTATGCGTGATTGTTTTTGCTGCACTCTTCGGCACGTTTGTGCCGCTCATGTTGCACAGGTACAAAATTGACCCCGCCCTAGCCACAGGCCCATTTATAACCACTGTCAACGACATCATTGGGCTGATGATTTACTTCGCTGTTGGCAGTCTCATCAGCGGCATCATCCCCACCTGAGATGAAAAAGCGTGTGGTCTTTCTGGATACGGTTCACCCTATCCTATTCGATCGACTGAGCGATGCTGGCATGGCTTGCACCTGGGAAACGGATTTGGGCCGAGATGCAATCTTGAACGGAGCACTTTCCGCTGTCCATGGCATCGTTCTTCGATCCCGATTGACCATGGACTCCGCCGTTCTAAAATCGATGCCCAAACTGCAGTGGATTGCTCGCAGTGGAGCGGGACTGGAAAACATTGACACTGACACTGCTAGCGCCTTGGGCATTCGCGTCATCAATTCTCCCGAAGGCAACGCAGCATCGGTCGGAGAGCACGTCTTGGGACAGCTTCTTATGATGCTTCACAAGTTGCACAGTGGGCATCAACACGTGCGAGACGGCGGTTGGAACCGTGAAGGGCATCGCGGATCTGAGCTTGGTGCAAAAACTGTTGGCATCATTGGCTATGGCAATATGGGCAGAGCTTTTGCGCAACGGCTCAACGGTTTCGGATGCAGAGTGCTCGTATACGACATTGCCAAACGGGACTTCAATGAAGAGTTTGGAGTTGAAGAAGTGGGCATAGAGGCAATTTTCGAGCACTGCGACGTGGTATCACTGCACGTGCCTTTGACCCCTATCACAAACAAAATGGTGCAGACACGGTGGATTCAACAGTTCAAAAAGCCTATCATCCTTATCAATTCGTCGCGCGGATCAGTGATTGAAACAACCGCCATCGTTGATGGATTGGCCTCAGGACATCTCGAAGGTGCAATTTTGGATGTGATTGAATATGAAAAAGACAGCTTGGAAGGTTTATCCCTGCGTCCCCAAGCCTTCGAAATCCTCTCAAAACATGACCGTGTCGTGCTGTCACCACACGTAGCAGGGTGGAGCCATGAAAGCTACTTCAAGCTAAGTGATGTTCTCGCTCACAAAATCCTTCGCAATCCAGGGGAAAAGTTGTGATTACCAGCCACGATTAGCAGCTCGCAACCAATCCACCAAAGCTGTGTGAAAAGAAAATACAAGGAGAGCATGATGGCCACGGGAATGCACTAATTTTCTTCGAGAACTCGTTTCGTTTTTGGCTGACAACAATGATGGATAAAAAAAAATGGCAATCGTCTGATTTCCGCGAAGTAGAGCGCAGTGAGCTCTATGCAAAAAATTCAGCCCCAAAAAGACAGCGTTGGTTGCAAAAACTATTGGGTAGCCTTCTGGTATTTTGGCTGATTTCCAAAGCCATCACCCCTTGGACAGGGCTCCACGAATGGGAGCAAGCCTTCCCTGAATTTGGTAAAAAAATAGCTGATGTCAAGCGCCAAAACACCAATGCATGGATCGTTGGATCGAGCACAATCATGCATCATATTATTCCTCATGAGCTGGATTCAATCACCGCTAATCATGGGCTCAAATGGTACAACTTTGGACTCCAGCGGTGCGCGCCTCCCGAATCTTTTTACCTGACCCATGTGCTTTTAGACGAAAAAGATGCAGACGATTTAGATGTACTCGTCTTCGAAGTTCAACCTGAAGAAATTCTCTCCTGGGATGAGATCTCCTCACTTCGAAACACGGCCCAATTGAGTTTCTTTGAGACGCAGCGCAGAATTCGCCGAATCCCCTGGAAGGCGCCCAATCAACTTGGTGCGAATTGGGAGCAGTCCCGCATTCTAATCTGGGGCTGGCTGCAGCATCTCATTGCCTTCTTGCGACCTGCCCAATATCTTTCAAGGTCAGAAGTGACGGCTGATAATGGAGAGACTAAGGGGTTTGTAGAGTTAAAAGCTTCTGACTCCAAAACAGGGCGACTTGCGAAGACACACCTGCAATGGACAAGATCAAGCGACAGTTTGATTCAACATCAAATCTTCATTGCTCAAGATTTTGATTACCGAATGACATTGGCAGATCCGACGATTAATTGGGACTGCGAAGGGCGAGTTAACCCCGTTCTTGATCAGATGGAAATATTGCTCAATAAATGCGAATCAAAAGGAATTCATTGCTTGTTTCATTTTCAAAACTTGTGGGACACAAATGGATGCCTCTACTTCGCAGCTTTGGAAAAATGGGGCGCATCTCACGTATTTGAATCGATGGGGTACGCCGGAAATGAAGACCTATTTGAGGCTACAGACCGCTATGACGAAAGTCATCTCATGCGATCTGGAGCGAAGAAATTCACTTCCTCATTCGGTGAGAAATTGAATCTCTTATTCAATGAGACCGAAACAAATAAGGAATAAATGCTCTTTCAGTCCTATGCATTTTTGCTCTTCCTTCCCGCCACATTCCTGCTGCATTGGATTTTAAGAGGCCGCAATTGGCGCAATGCAGTTCTCCTTTTCGCATCTTACTTTTTCTATGCCTGGTGGGACTGGCGATTCCTCAGTTTGATCCTGATCTCGACAGCTGTTGACTATTTCGCAGGACGAAACATGCAGAAAGCTGGCAAAAAAAACTGGCTCATACTCTCCATTCTTGTCAATCTGGGTATTCTTGGCTTCTTTAAATACAGCGGATTTTTCCTTGATAGCTGGTATCAACTTTGGAATTCCCTCGGATTACAAATGAGCAAACCCCTGTGGAATGTTGTTTTACCCGTTGGGATTAGTTTCTACACATTCCAAACCCTTTCATACACCATTGACTGTTATTACCGGCGAATAGAGCCCGTGCAGAACCTTCTCACGTTCGCTTCATTCGTTTCGTTTTTTCCGCAACTCGTCGCGGGACCTATTGAAAGAGCGTCACATTTAATTCCGCAAATTGCAAACGAGCGTTTTCTAAACTTCAACAACTTCCGAAAGGGCATTCGCCTTATGCTCATCGGTTTCATGAAGAAGGTATTGATAGCTGATACCTGTGCAATTTGGGTCGATTTGATTTTCGGGAATTCTGACCAGCTTACCCCCCCTATTTTGTTGGTCGGGGCAATTCTTTTTTCCTTCCAGATTTACTGCGACTTTAGCGGGTATACTGACATTGCCCGGGGAACAGCGCGGCTTTTCAGCATCGATTTAAGCGCCAATTTCAACAGACCTTACTTTGCTAGAAACATCGGTGAGTTTTGGCGTCGGTGGCACATATCATTGACAACATGGTTTCGCGATTATGTCTACATCCCTCTGGGAGGAGGGTACGGCTCAATCCTTCGTACGTTGAGCAATGTGATCATCGTATTTCTAGTCAGCGGATTGTGGCACGGCGCAAACTGGACATTCCTTCTCTGGGGAGTCCTTCACGCGACCCTTTACATTCCAACGGTTCTGCGACGACGACTCAAAGAGAAAAACTCTAGGCCTAAAATCGAACCCGTTGCGTACATCCCAGTCAGGAAACTCTTCCAGACCCTCTTCACATTTGGCCTCGTGACGCTGGCATGGATTCCTTTCCGTGCTGACAACGTTGCACACGCATTTCAATACTTCCATCGATTGTTCGACACGGCTCTGTGGAAACAGTCCTCATGGAGCATGTTCACTTCACTCGCAACCAATGATCCCAAGGCAGTTCCACTGCACTTTGTTTTTCTGATGATTTTTGGACTTGTCATTTTCGAGTTCATCAGTAAGAAACAGAACATCCTGCGTTTCTGGGAGTCCAAATGGGCTGTTCCTGCGCGGTGGTTGGTATATGGAATCATTATCAGCCAGGTCTGGTTCCGAATAGGCACTCCGCAGGGATTCATTTATTTCCAATTTTGAACCAATGATGAAGTCATCCACCGACTTTGGCCAATTGGTCAAAATTCTACTAAGAATAAGTGCTTTTGCCATTGCCTTCGTGACGATAAGTTGGCAGCTTCGCACGCATACCAATGTTCATGATATTGAACGCGCTTGGCCTGAATTTCATCTAAAATGGCAACATGCATGTTCGGAAGAGCAAAAAGTGAATGCTGTTATTTTGGGTTCATCGGTTGTTCGGCATCACTTTGATCCAGCTGTCTTGAATCAAGAAACTGACTTTACATGGTATAATTTGGGGCTTAGCGCCTCTTTCCCACCGGAATCCTACGCCATAACAGAAGCTTTACTTCGAAGTGCTGAAGCAGAACAAATAGATCTGCTCGTGCTCGACATGCTTCCCTTAGAACCTTCACATATTGAAAACGCAGGTTCCCTAAGGAGATCTCGAAGCGTTGACGGCGTTACCATGAAAGACCTCATGAAGGTTCAAGCATCAGACAGGGCTGGGTTGTCGGTCTTGTTGGTTTCAGCGCTGACACATCTGGTGGATGGCTGGAGATTTCCTGACCTTTCAACACACCTTGACAACGCATCAGACACAATCAATAAAGGCTTTTTAGCCTTGGACACAAACGATGTCCGAACGGATGCCCTCAAGTACTCGAGACGAAGTTTTCTAGACAATCCAAATGCGATACTTGAATCCATCAATGCAGAGTCTACTGACTTTGATTTTCGAAATTCAGGGAAGGCCGAGAACCCTTCGATTGGATGGATATGCCCAGAAGCAGAAATTTCATGGCACATGAAGCGAATGGGCGAGCTAATTAGTTTAGCTGAAAAAAGAGAAATCACCTTGGTGTTCTCTTTTCAGAAACTTTGGACCACAAATGGCTGCTTGTTTTTTGAAGCAAGGACCGAGTGGGGAGAAGATCACGTGATCCAGCTCATGGGGAATTCGGATACCGCAAGTATGACCAAGAGACAACACTGGTATGATCAAGCGCATCTTACTGGATCGGGTGCCGCCCTCATATCAGCACAATTGGCTGATAAAATCAATCGGCGTTGAAACGAAACAAATCTTTCAACGTGTTCCGGAAACCAACGAAAACGAGCAGCGCATAACCCAAAATGAGAGCGTTGGCGGCTGCAAAAAAGCCCTGGCTTGGATAGCCGTTGTTAAAGTCCCAATAGGCACCCGCCGTCCATTGTGAGAAAATCAAAATGGCAGCCAGAACATAGCCAGATAAAACAGGCGTTCGATTGGTCACTTTGGGGGTCCTTGAAAAAGGGATTTTTCGCTTCGTCAGGCACTGTTGAAGTGATTTCACCACACCTCCAATATTCACAGGAATGAGTAAAAGATTGAGCGCATAAACTCGAAACACATCGAAACCTTTGTAATTCATCAAACGCAAGTCCCTGCCGTACAAATAAAAATAAGGCACTGCTGTCAGAGGCAGCCAAAAGGATCCGACACTATCCGTAATTGGAAAAGCCAGCAGAAGAAGCAATCCAAAGTTCACACTTGTAATCGATACGAGGTAGTGCAACCGCATAAACCCTTCCTTCAGACGTTGGACGAATCCTGTCTTTCTTCGCAAATAAGCAATCGCCTTCGGGAGAATCAATAAACCTCCGTTTGCCCATCTTCTGCGTTGGATGAGCAATGAGCCAAAATCAGGTGGTGTCGCACTGTAAGCCAGACGAGCGGGATGATTCCACAGCGTCCAATTCTCCTGAAGCAAATCAATCGTACTCTCTGTGTCTTCAATGACGGTTCGATCTTGTATGTAACGCTTCATAGAGAACCCCCTCTCCATAAATGGTTGAACGATCTCCTCCAACGCTTCCTTCCGCATCAAAGCGTTCGCTCCCACCCAATAAGTGGCATTCCAAGCCGTGAACCCTTGATGAATGATGTATTGAACGTCTGTGGTAGCACCTGCTACGCGCTCGAGCGTGCACTCAGCTCCTGGGATTGCGCTATAGGGGGTTTGAATCACAGCAACTTTTTCAAAGCCAGGACGCTTCAAGTCATCCGTCAAATGTTTTGCATAACCTGGAAGCAGCAAGCTATCGGCGTCGAGCGTTACCACAAAGGCGGAGTCTGGGACATCCAACTCCCCCACTATGTCGGCCCCTTCGGATGTGTTTTTGAGCTGCAATTGGTGTCTTCCATCATTGCCGCGCGTGACATGCCAGCAATGGCCCATTAATCCCAAGTAACTATTTAGATTGGCAGCCTTATTTGATTCATGCGTGCAGTTCTCAAATGTTTTCCGCTCAAAACACGTCACTTCCGCTTGAAACCAAGAGGTCATCTTGCTCCATGACTGCTCGATTGATTCTTCTGTGGCTGCATCCGTTTGCGAACTAACCGCATACTGCCAGCTTGTGTACGCGCGTGTCAGCAGCACTTCCATGGCAAAAAAGCGATCGGTATGTGAGACCAAATCGGTGTTTAGAATGAGCGCTGCCTGACTCGAAAACCAATTGCCACATTCTTCAAATGCCTGAGCCGTTGCAGCTTTCTGCTCCTCTAGAATCGTAAGACTTCGCGCCTGCTCCCTATGTTTGGCAAGCGACTCCGCCATTGGCCTCAACAGTGCATTGATTGCATTGGGCATTTCTCGAGCTTGTCGCAAAAGCTCCACATCGCTCTCGTCACTCGGATCTGGCGGATTATCAATCAGCAGTACAATTCTTTTTTCGACGTCCTCCTGCAGTGCGGCGCTTATGAGCGTTTGATAAATCGTGGTGTATTCCTCCTTGAACGTCGGCACCAGCACCGTCAATTCAGTAACATCTGCCATCCCTGACGCTTCATATTCATAAGCCTCATTGCGAGCGCTCGTATTGCGACGAATGTAAAATGCCCGGGTAATCTGATAAACCAATCCACCGTAGACGAGAAGAGCTGTAATGCAGAGGTAAAAAAAGTGCCCTGCACCTCCCTTCCAATCTCCCTCATTGAGCTCTTCCCATAAGATTGGGAACTGATCAAAAAGTGTGAAAAATCCTGCTGCTGTAGTTGCAAGAACACAAAAAATAGTGATGCGCCATTCCTTGAGGGAACGCCATAGGACCTCGTCTATCGGGCGATGAAATTTTTCGCGAATGTCTAGCATACCGTCACGTATACGACGTAGAATGAGAAAAGGTTGCCGCTATTTCTCTCCCTCTCCAAAGCAACTTTCTGATCGTCAATTGGACTTCAAGATCCGTTCGAAACGGCTTCGGTCTCGACCAAATCTCGACCGGGTCTCATGCCTGCAAATCAGTTCCCTGACTGCGTTCTTTCTCGACCAGATGCGGAGTAAAGAACCTTGAGCGCAGAGGCTTTCCGCAATTCTTGTTTCACATCAGTGACGATGCCCATCTTGGTGTCTTTGTCCACTTTGAGAGAGACCCACATCTTGCTTTGCTCTGCTTCAGCTAGGGTCAAACGTTCCGTAGACACCCAATCTTGAATCAATTCGGGAGAAGCAAATGCGTCATTCAACTGCATCACTGGCTCAGTTCCGTAACGCCGATCCATTGGAATTCCGATGTTTACGTAGCGAATCAAGTGCTTCTTCTCAATCTTGTACAACTCGGATGCTTCAGGACGAATCAAGCGAACCTTCTCTTCTTCTGTTCGCAAGACCGTGGCTACCATGAAGAAGAACAGCAACATGAAAACGATGTCCGGCAGCGACGCTGTCGAGATTGTGGCCATGCCACGCTTGTTTCCTTTTCTAAACTTTCCCATATCAGTAGTACGTTGATCCTTCACGTGGTTCAGCCTCCGATATCCGTTGAGGGTAAACAGAACGAACCGCGATGATTTTTTTCAAAAGCTCCCCGTCCTCCGTATTTCTGTCATACAAATCTTCGAGCTCCTTGTAGGTGCGACCAAATTTGGCAACAGCTAGCTCATCGCGCAACTCATTGACTGCTGACTGAAGCTCATTTTGCACCTGCAAATACGTATCGTACGTGGTAGCATTGTCGTTCTGCATGGAAATCAATGCAGACGATGGAAGCTCCTTGTAATCGCCACCAAGCAATTCAATCGTCGCCAATTTATCCTGCCAACTTTGAAGCACCTTGGTGTAATTCTTTCGGCGATTCGCATCCTGTGCTGCCGCTAGAAAGGCCTCATATTCTGCAATGCGCTGCCTAACATCCACTTTCCGCACCCATACACGCTCTGGAAAAGCTGCATTGGTTTTTCCGTTGGCACCGGTAATGAGCACAACCTCTCTGTTCTTGGCTACGGTTTCGCGTCCTACCGGATGCGCCATGATGCCATCACCCGTGGCGATGAGGAATTCCTTGGCTTTGTCCTTCAAGTCTTCAATGTCAAGCGGCTCCGCCTCGACGAGCAACTCGTCCAAGAAATTCACCTTTACATTGAAAACGTTCTGCTCCTTCGCCTGAGGCACGTCAATGTCCGGAGGGACTGGAGGGGGAAGCTGTCGCTTGATTCCTTCATCCGAATCTATGGTGGTAGTGACCAGCCAAAAGATCAAGAGCAGGAACGCGATGTCCGCCATCGAGCCTGCGTTGATTTCTGCTAATTCTCGGCGTGCCATTCTCGTATTATTTCAATGCGCTGCGCACCTCTGCGACAACGATTGTCAAAATTGATAAACTTCCCAAGAGGTAGACGAAATACAAACCACCACCAGCAAACAGGCTTTCACCCGTCGTGACTTTGATGCCACTCGCTTCGTATGCGTTCAGCACCGTATCATCTGCAAACACGTAGAAACTAAGCAGACCAATGATTACAAAACCAATGAACCCAATGATGGTGCCCATGACCGACTTTGGGTTGTTGATCAACTTCAGGATCAAAAATCCCAAGCCAAACAATAGCGCCGCAGCTGCACAAGCAATGCCTACAAAATAAATGATGTAAAACAATCCATCAAGCAGCGCTCCGTAGCGCTCCTGGCCTTCGACAAACGTCTCATCCGTGCCACTTCGTGAAGTGATCATATAGCTGAGAACAACCCCTGCTACAATCACTGCAATCCGAAAGACGGAAAGGCCCAATCTTAATCCTTTATCACCCATGATTCAGCGGATTATTTGCCTTGAAGCTTACGCTTGTAGAGCAAGTCAACGAGATCCATAGAAGCTTCTTCCATGTCCAGAACAATGCTGTCAATCTTCGACAGAATGTAATTGTAGAAAATTTGAAGGATGATGGCTACGATCAAACCCGATACTGTTGTGATCAAGGCAACTTTAATACCCCCTGCAACGATCGATGCGTTGATTGTATTCGCTTCTGCAATTTTATCGAAGGCAGAGATCATACCGATTACGGTACCCATGAAACCCAACATTGGGGCCAAGGCAATGAACAAGCTAATCCAGCTCAAGCCTCGTTCAAGCTTCGACATCTCCACACTTCCGTAGTCTTCAATTGCTTTTGCAACTTCTTCATACGATCCGGAGGAACGGTCCAAACCTTGGTAAAAAATAGTGGCTACTGGACCTGCAGTGTTTCGGCAAACTTCCTTGGCCGCTTCTTCGCCGCCCTTCTCCAATGCTCCTTCGATGCCTTCAACCAACTTGCCCGTGTTTGTTGTGGCCATGTTTAAGTAGATGATTCGTTCGATGCTCAAGGCTAAGCCCAAGATCAGACAGATCAATACAAACGCCATAAACGTTGCTCCACCCTCGATGAAGTAGCGCTTCACTGTTTGGTGAAAGCTCAAAACCTCGCGGGTTTCTTCAACAGGAGCTTCATCAGCAATCGCTGGAACTGGAGCTGCCATTGAGTCAACAGCTAAGGAGTCGACCGCCATAGCAGTGCTATCACCTTCGGTCTCAACAGCAGTGGTGTCGGTCATTTCCATCGCAGCGTCTTGTGCGAAAGTTGCGGTCGGAAAATTGATGAAAATCAACCCTGCAATAGCAAAGAGGGCAAACAACTTCTTCATGTGAATCTTAATTCGTGTAATTTCAATCTTGTTGCAATACGTCTGCCAGTGGCTTTCGTAAGTGTGCAAATGTAATTCGCGGTTCACCAACGAGCAAAGAGAATTTCCGGTAGATTTATCCTGCTCCGATATGATAACATAAATTCATCCCTAGCAGACAAAAATAAACCCTCGAATGAATTGCCCCTTTTTCCAAGTCGATGCATTTGCAAACCAAGTGTTTTCAGGCAATTCTGCCTGTGTTGTGATTCTGCAGAAATGGCCAAAAGATTCGACTTTGCTCAACATTGCGAGAGAAAATGCCGTCGCTGAAACTGCATTTATCGTCACAAAAGAAGGAAGGCATCAATTGCGGTGGTTCACACCAGACCTTGAAATTGACCTCTGCGGACACGCCACTCTGGCCGCAGGTCATGTGATTCTGCATCACTTCGAGTCCAATCGGAACCATGCAATCTTTGAAACGGCAAGCGGCGTGCTCGAAGTGCACCGACACGGAAACATGTACCGCATTGACCTCCCGAATCGCCCCCCTGTTGCAACGCAATTGCCCGATTTGATCGCTCACTCCCTGAGCAAACAACCCCTTGAAGTACTCAAGGCCCGGGATTACGTGCTGGTTTACGCCCAAGAATCGGATATCATAGGATTGAAAATTAATCGGGAGCAGTTTGACAAAACCAATTTAGATCCCGGGGGAGTTGCCGCAACTGCTCCCGGCGCAACATGCGATTTTGTCTCCCGTTTTTTCACTCCGCAAGCGACCATTTTGGAAGATCCCGTCACCGGATCAGCTCATTGTTCTCTGGCTCCTTTCTGGGGGAAACGTTTGGGCAAGCGCAAGCTAAACGCCCGACAAATATCAATGCGAGGTGGCGAACTGCAGTGTGAAGTGCTCGGTGATCGTGTGTTGTTGTTTGGCCACGCTGTGACCTATGCTGAGGGGGAAATTCACCTTTGAAGAGCCCAACGCAACAGCACAAAGCGCTCTTCCGCATTAACTTCGCAGCGTGCACCTCATTGACACCCATACCCACTTGTACCAGCCCGCATTCGACGGGGAACGTGAAGCCGCCATTCAACGTTGCATGGAAGCGGATGTAAAATCATTGCTCTTGCCAAACATTGACAAGGCATCCATAGGACGCGTCCACGACATGATGGACAAATGGCCGGAACTTTGCTTTGGCATGATGGGATTGCACCCCTGCCACGTGAAGCCTGGTGAATGGAGAGATGAACTGCAAGCGATTGAGCAAGCCTTGCACACTTCTGGACGACGCTATGTTGCCATCGGGGAAATCGGATTTGATTTGCATTGGGATAAAACCACACTCGACATCCAACACGAGGCATTTCGCGAACAAGTGAAATGGGCGAAGTCTCTGAATTTGCCCATTGTCATTCATGTGCGCGAAGCTTTTGAAGCCCTTTTTGAAGCATTGGACGCACTGAATGATGAACAACTCACGGGTGTTGTGCACTGCTTTACCGGCGACCTAAACCAAGCGCGACGAATTCTAGATTACGGAAACTTTTACCTGGGAATTGGAGGGGTCGCAACCTATAAAAATGGCGGACTTGATGCTGTGCTCCCGCACGTTCCGCACAACCGGGTAGTCTTGGAAACAGATAGCCCTTACCTCGCACCAGTGCCTCACCGGGGCAAACGCAATGAATCAGCCTACACGCGCGTGGTGGCCCAGCGGGTTGCGGATCTTTGGGAGATGCCTTTGCATGAGGTTGCAGAAATCACGACACAAAATGCCCGCGGATTGTTCAACTTGACCTCAAAATGAGTTCCCGCAATAAATTGCATTGAATATGGAATCCCACGAAACATCCAAAAGCCGTGTTTTGGTCATCTATACAGGTGGCACAATTGGCAGCGTACAAGACGCTTCTGGAGGACTTGTTCCGCTTGATTTCAATGAAATCCATCGGCACGTACCAGAATTGGAGCAGCCCAACAGAGAGATTGAAATCATTTCCTTTGAGCCACCATTGGACTCATCCAACGTAGGAACAAAAGAATGGCTTGAATTGGCCCAGGCAATCAAGCATCATTATGCAGATTTTGACGGCTTTGTAATCTTGCATGGAACCGATACGCTCGCTTTTACAGCATCCGCACTTAGTTTCATGTTGGAAGGACTGAGAAAACCCATCATCCTTACCGGAAGTCAACTGCCCATTGGTTTGCCTCGAACAGATGGACGAGAAAACTTACTGGCCGCTGTGGACATTGCTACTTCGACTCGATTCAACGAACCGATTGTACAGGAAGTGGCGGTCTACTTTGGCTCTTTCCTTTTTCGTGGCAACCGAGCACACAAAGCCAGTGCGGAATCTATGCAAGCCATTATCAGCCCAAATCTCCCGGCCTTGGCAGAAGCTGGTGTCGACATCATCTACAATGAGAGTCTGATGTACCGGGATTCGATGGAAACATTGCATGTGCATGAAGCATTGGACAACCGGGTCGCATGGCTACCGTTTTTTCCTGGGCAACCTCTGGAGGTCATTGAGCGGCTCACGGATTGGCCCGATCTACGAGGCTTGGTGCTTTCCACCTTCGGATCGGGAAATGCCCCATCCAACCCTGCATTAAAGTCCATACTTACAGCAGCAAACGACCGCGGCATTTCCATTGTGAATGTCACCCAATGCGGGCACGGTGCCGTGCATCCGGAACGATACGCGACCGCCCACCTTTTGCGCGATTGCGGGGTAATTCCGGGCGGTGATATGACCACAGAAGCTGCGTTAACGAAGCTAATGGCTTGTTTGGGGCGAGGTTTCACCCGAGAAGAAGCCCGCAACTTCATGGCGCGCAACGTTCGTGGAGAACTGACTCGTTTCAGCGCACTGACCTGAAAATCTGCGCAACGTTCTGATTTGGATTCACGTCTTGTTTTTCGGTACTTTTGCATCCCTCTTGCAAAAAGCACCAGAGGAAATTGGAGAGGTGGCCGAGTGGCTTAAGGCGCACGCTTGGAAAGCGTGTTTACCTGAAAGGGTAACCCGGGTTCGAATCCCGGTCTCTCCACAGATTGAAAAGGCGTCCTTAGCGGGACGCCTTTTCTTTTCACTGCTTACTTAGCTTTGCAACATGTCTCTTAGGCCAACGCGCATACTCGTCATCCGTTTTTCCTCCATTGGAGATATCATACTTACGGCTCCAGCGATTGAGAGTCTGCGAGCGGCGATGCATGGCCCTTGTGAAATTCATTTCCTGACCAAATCAAGCATGCAAGCGGTCGCGAAGGGATTGGGAAACCTTATTGATTGCATTCACACGATTGACCAAACTACCTCGGAAGTAACGGAATCACTCAAAAGTGCTCAGTTCGATTACATCGTCGACTTGCATTCCAATGTCCGCTCCCGGGCTGTCAAACGGTCGCTAGGCTGCGTGTCTTTCACACTGAAAAAGGCCAACTTTGCCAAATGGCTCATGGTTTTGGGAATGAGGAAACAACCGGTAGCGCACATTGTAGAGCGTTACATCGATTCTTTTCGAGGAGCTTTTGGTGCAAAAACGCCTCGCGCATGGCCGCTCCTTTTTGAGTCCTCTCCGCTTCCAGCGCAATTCGACGCCACTGCCGGTCCCTGGGACGTGCTCGTAGTTGGCGCTGCGCATGCTGGCAAACAGATGCCTCAAGAACTCATGCACTCCATTATTCTGCGCGCCCAAGCGAGTGGCAGACGGATGGTATTGATCGGTGGCAAAGCAGATGTTCCGATTGGTTCTGCTCTATCTGAATGGTCAAAGAATGCAGTCATCAATCTCGTTGGGATGACATCCATCGCCGAGTCAGCCGCTCTGCTCCGTGACGCAAAACACGCGCATGCGGGGGATACCGGAATGATGCACCTGTCTGCAGCAATGCAAACGCCGGTTGCATCAATTTGGGGTTGCACTCGTCCTTCGTTGGGAATGTCCCCATGGCTTCCACCGGAAGGATCTGAATTGATCCTGCCCGCCGGAAAAAACCCTGTGCGCCCATGTTCCAAGTTGGGCAATCGATGCCGCTTTAATGGAACGTCCGTCTGCATGCAACAGCATGTGCATTAAAACTGAATCAGTCGAATAAAGCCTTCAGTTCTGTGGCATCGGCAGGCTTCATCTTTCCAGCCAGAACCAAACGCAATTGCCTCCGACGCAACGCACCGGCGTAGCGCTCATTTTCTTCGTCATTTTCAGGCATGACCTCAGGCACCGCAATCGGTGCTCCCAACTGATCAACCGCTACAAACGTATACATCGCTTCATTGCAGAGGCTTTGCTCACCCGTGAGGTGATTCTCTACATGCACCCGCATAAACACTTCCATTGAGCTATTGAACGTGCGCGTCACTTCAGAGTGAATGGTTACAATGTCCCCTAGCTTGATGGGCTTCTTGAAAGAAACATTGTTTACAGCTGCTGTAACGCAGATTCGCCGACTGCAACGATGTGCACTGATCGCAGCATTGATGTCCATCCAATTGAGCAAATTACCCCCCATCAAATTGCCCAACGTATTGGTGTCGTTTGGCATGACGATGCGGGTGCTAGATGCATATGTTTCTTTCGGGGTGCGCTGAGTAACCATGGGCTTCAAATTGATTGCAACAAAGTTCCGATGCTTTTTGCGAACCGCCGCATCGCAGAGGCAAGAGAACTCAGAACAAAACAAAAAAGCCCCTCCATACCAGGAGGGGCTTTCATTGTGAACCGCAGTCCAAAATTAAATTCAGCTTCCAACCATCAGTTTCGTTGTGATGCTTCCATTATCCGAAACAATCTGAATCTGGTAGAGACCCGTTTCGAACATGTTAGCTGAAACCTCAAGTGTCATCGGAACATTCGCGAATATCTGACCTTGGAATAACATCGTCACCAATACACCCGCATTGTTGTAAACGTTAACCGTAACCACTTCATCCACCGAAGTCACAAATGAAAGCAATGCCATTTCATTCACTGGATTCGGGCTTAGGCCCAACAAGCGCAACTTGGCATCTTCAGAGCCCGCATCGGAATCATCATCGCTGATAGAACCGTCGCCTTCTGCATCACTGCCCCAACTGTTATCGTTGCCGTCGTTGCCGTCAAGCGTTGGATCGATAGGCTCGCACGTCATACCATTGATATCAACAGTGTAAGAGAATGTCGACGTGTTGCCGCTGCAATCCGCCACAGTGTATTCCCTCTCGATGCTCCATGGCAAACTGCAATCCAAATCGCCAAACAAATCACCCGTTCCCATCACTTCGGCTCCATTGAATTCACCCATGTAATAGAACCAGCCACTGTAACCGTGGTTTGCGTTCTTATTGTTTGCTCCCTCACCCACCTGGAATCCGAAGAACCCATTTGATGGCTGGTGGCTCAAAGACAATTCAGCTCCCTCGTAATCGCCCCAACCTGCCGCCGTGCTAGACGACTGCATGATGTGATACATCCACTGGGTGTGATCTCCTAAGCCACAATCAGATTTGAAACTTTGAGGACCCGGCTGATCAACCCAGTCTTGCCAATTGAGGCCTTCGTTCAGATCGACTTCGAACGTCCAGCCTGCATTTGTGTTCTCCAATCCAACCACATCCATGGTCAAGTGAGCAGAACCATCCGCATTATTGGTAATCAAGCCACCTACCAAAGTGTAGAATTCTTCTCCAGGGAAATTGAATAGGCGAGCAGCGTGCGATGTGAAATTATCACACGTCAAACCATCTTCCATAGTCGCAGGATCTGCTGGCAAGCAGAAGCTTGTCACCTCGTCCGTAGGTGCGTATTCACCAACATAGGTTTCGGTCATGGTGATTTCCACATCGCCCTCACAATTATCCAAGGCTGCCAAGCTCAAGGCATCAGGAATGTTAACAGTTCCCCACATGTCTTCTGCACATACTGGAACAATCCCTCCATTCTCAATGCCCTCTGAATCTGTGATCTCTGGGGCTTCGGTATCGCTGACAACGATGGTGAATGCATGGGTCGTTTCATTTCCACAAGCATCAGCAGCAGTCAAAGTCACCAAGTGCTCATAGTTGCCGCATCCATCTTCGCTTACCACCTCACGCGATTCTGTGATTTCAACTGCACTGCATGCATCCGATGCAAGCGCTGTGTACTCCATCTCTTCGCATTGGCTGGATTGATCTGCTGGCACCTGCGTGAATTCTGGTGACGTCGTGTCCACCATTGCAAACGTCGCTGTCGTGCTCGTTGCGTTGCCGCAAGCATCGGTTGCTGTGAATGTCACAGTGGCTGATCCCGTTGCACCGCAATCGTCGCTCATCGCATCGAAGTCGTTGCTCCAAATCACTCCGCTGCAAGCATCCGTCGCAGAAGCGCCGCCGTTTGAGGCGAGCCATCCGTCAAGGTCCGCTGCGTTGCCTGCACCGTCGCATTCTACTGTCGCGTCCATCGCGTCCATGACTGCTGGTGCGGTCGTGTCTTCGATG
>Ga0208971_1000262_pt1 | contig 40311 bp, 30 predicted proteins | sample AOAMet1_18_M0_10_2_FD_188229 | JGI IMG/M metagenome (GOLD analysis project Ga0208971, IMG submission 188229) | Ammonia-oxidizing marine microbial communities from Monterey Bay, California, USA - CAN11_18_M0_10 (SPAdes) | ecosystem: Environmental > Aquatic > Marine > Intertidal zone | place...
CACTGAAACTTGGCGTACGTGATTACCTTCGATTCCGTTAATTCCATAATGGGCGGCAAGCTCGCGATTGAGAAAGGAGTAATCGGCAGAGAGGAATTCACTTAACGGAAGATTGTTGTCGAGTATGTGGCGGAAAAAAGTTTCAGTCTCCGAACGCATTGCCCATTCAAGATTGTCCCGGTAATAAATTAGGAATTCCTCTGACGGGGGCATTTCGCCAATATTGTCGAGCTCGAGCCAACGGCGGATAAAATGGCTTACGAATCGATTGGATTTCGGATCGTTAACCATACGCGTGATCTGTCCCCGTAATACAGCTTTATCGCGGAGCTTTCCTTGGGCGGCTAGATGTAGAAGTTGGGAATCCGGCATCGATGACCACAAAAAATAAGATAGTCGGGAAGCGAGTGCATAATCATCGAGCTCCCCCTGCCCTTCATCGAGATACAGAAACCCTGGCGAGCACAGAATAGCTTGGAACCCGAGTTGAGCTGCGGCAAGTGGCGACAGACCGGTGTTAATTTTTGAAGCGACTAATGACTGGATGGGTTCCAATTCACTGGAAGAAACAGGTCGGCGGAAAGCTGTTTCAGCGAATGAGTGGAGTCTCTGGCGTATCGTATCGCGATCGAGTTGGTCAAGCTTTAATTTGCCGTAAAGTTTCTGGTGACCTCTAGGTGGCCAGTGGGTTACCTTTGGTCCCTCCACCTCGATTTCCCAAATTCGAAGTTTAGGGCCACGGTATGCTTTGAGTACGCCGTGCCCTTTTTCGAAGCCTGGTTTCATGTCGACGAAGGGCCGAAACTCTTCGTATTCCTCGCCTAAATTTGAGAGTAATCGAACCATTCGCTTCGCGGCGATGGGGCCATTTCGAAAGCGAATTTCCGGTTCAAATCCAGCTTCGAGATAGCCAGTCCATTCGATCCACTGTGGTGTGTCATCTAGCAATTCGACGCGCTTTAACGGGATCATTTTCGAGACGTTCCCGGTGCTCTCAGCGCTCCCCTTGCGATCGACTGAAGCTATTTCAAGCACGAGCGGGTCGTTGCTTCGGAAATCTCCAAGTGCTTTTCCGTAGTTGTGGATACGGTCAACCGCAGCGGCACGTACCCGGATCGTATAGGTGCCACTATGTTTTAAACCGCCTCGTGCAGTGGGGAGAAATCCAATGTGCCCTCCCCGGTAATGACGGCCATAGAGGTCGGTGTAAGGCGTTTCGGGAATAAATCGAAATCGATCTACCTGGAATAATTTTGGTAAATCCTTGTTTTGTTTATCGTTAAAATAGAAGGGTGACTTTTGTTTTAATTTTTGTGTGACCGGCCGGCGGCCAAATTGGGTTGCCCGGGCGATCCCTTTTTCTGACGCAGCCAGATAATGTTCGAGTAAGATCCCAGAGGTTACCAAGTGCTGCCCATTATTATCGAAGCCATTTACTTTTTCGTCTGTTGGGAAATTTTCTGCGGGGTTCCATGCCTCCACATTTAATGCAAGTAAATCCCCAATCGTTTGTTGGTATTCCCAGGCATTGATACGACGTAGAACACTGTGCCCCCCTTCGCTTTTCAATTTTTGGTGAGCTGCAGAAATCCTTTCAGTCAGGTGTTCAATCATGGCCAGTTGCTCAGATGCGATAGGACGCCGTTCCCCCTCAGGTGGCATTGATTGAAGGTTGAGTTGGTCAAGGATTTCTTGATAACGTTCTATTTCACCAATCGTCTCGATTGTTTTGGGCAATGTGTCAAAACGTCGACCAGCTTTCTGCTTTGTCTCGCCATGGCACTGGTTGCAGTATGTTTCGGTGAACTTTTGAATCCGTTCGTCGATTGCCAACGCCGAGGTAGAAAGGGACGTCAATGCGATCGCGAGAAAAAGGCAAGCGAACTGAATCATGAGCGAAACTCCAACTCTGAAAAGGTTCCGCTGCTTCTATTAAATCGTTCAGTTTCGAGTCCAAACCACTGCAAAGCCGACAGCCACAAGTTACAGAGCGGTACTCGTTTGTGGTCTTCGGCTGGACAGGTGATGTGTTGCTGATGTTTGAGGCCACCGCCGGCAAGTATCACAGGTAGGTTTTTGTTGCTGTGGCTGGAGGCATTTCCCATTCCACTTCCATGAATGACGAGTGTTTGTTCGAGAATTTCAGACTCGCGTAGTTTGTTAAGGAAGTAGCCAAACTGCTTCATCAGGTAAGCTTCAACAACTGCTAATTGTTCTAGTCGCCCAGCTTCTTTCCCGTGGTGTGAAAGTCCGTGGTAACTTCCGACATTCAGTTCGGCAGTTTTAAAACCCATGGGGATTTCGAATGTGGCAACGCGTGTGGAATCGGTTTGCAATGCCAGTGTCAGTAAGTCATAGAAGAGTGGGATTTCTTCAATATGCATTCTTTCTTTTTCGAGGACTGGTTCGATTGGTGGTTTGGGCTTGGGGCGGTCGAGCCATAGATTTGACATCTGAACGCGTCGTTCCACGTCACGAACCGAAGTCAGATATTGATCCAACTTGTTGCGATCGGTGGCGTTTAGGCGACTCCCAATTCGTCGAGCTGAATCGTTAACAGCATCTAAGACACTTTTTTGATGCTGTAATCTCGATCGCTGGATTTTTTGGGAAGCCGCATCTGATTCAACAAACAGGGCGTCGAACATTTTTGCTGGGTTATTGACGGGAGGGATGCAAATACCCGTTCTTGTCCAACTCATACTGGTGCCTTCCCCAAGTCCTGCGTTGATGGACGAGAATCGAGTTGCACTGCCGCAGTGTTCAGCCGCCGCTTGATCCAGCGTTCTGTTTTTCTCAGGAAAACCGGCCGCCTCTTCTTTGCGAATTCCGCTCAAAAACGTATGCACGGCTTTGTGCCCGCCGCTCGTGCCGTGATCTAAGTTAGAAAAGACAGTAAAGTCATCTCTTTGATTCTTGATGGGATCGAGAGTAGAGCCAAGTTGGGAATTACCCCCCTCGCCCTCCGGGAAAAATCCACCTGGCCAAAACCCAAGATGATTGCCAATGCATACTAATCTTCGCGGTTCCGGTTTAGCCCATTGCGAAGAGGAAACGCCGGATGATTTCTGGCTTGCAAGAAATGGCAAGGCGAGAGTAACTCCGGTTCCGCGTAGAAAATTACGTCGATTGATCATAGTAGGAATCCAATTAATCGAAGGGCTCGTGATTCTTTAAATTTGATTAGAAAGTGCTGTTTGCCTAGTAGTTAGATGGATGAAGACTTGCGGTTATTTGAATGTTGTTTTTAAAAATCAATTATTTGAATCGAGGTAGTAGTTTTCAGCCTGCAAATCAGGGTTAAATGTTGGATTAGGTTTCATTATTCGGGCGCCTACCTTTTTTCGCCAAAGTTCTAATTCACTTTGCAATTCCTCAGCTTTTTTTAGTTCGATTTTGGAAAGATCATTTTGTTCGCCAATGTCGTTTTCAAGATCAAACAGTTGTACGCTGCCGTTTTCAAAATATTCCAATAACTTGTATTTTCCAGAACGGATTGCACCTCCAGGACTGTGCATTCCGTGATTGCTGTAATGAGGGAAGTGCCAGTAAAGAGATCGGGATTCGATGGGGTTTCCAAGGAGCAGAGGGGAGATGTTTACGCCTTCTTTGTCAGAGCTGGTTGATTCTTCTAAGCCGACCATACTCATGATTGTTGGAAAGAAGTCAATGCTACTTACTGGCGTAGAGCAGACGGTATTGGCTTGGCCTTTACTAGGCCATTTGACGATAAGAGGGACGCGTATTCCCCCTTCGTATAACCAGCCTTTTGCGCCTCGGAGCGGAAGGCAAGATGTCGAGTATGCTTTGTTGATGTTTTGCTCGGGTACAATCCGTTTTGGATTGCCGACATTCATCGCAGCCATGCCGCCGTTGTCAGAGAAGAAAATCACAATCGTATTATCTTCGAGTCCAAGTTGGCTTAATTTCCTGGTAATTCTCCCCAAGCTTTGATCGACGCCTTCCACCATTGCGGCAAATTCTGGATTGTCTTGCTTTTGTTTGATTTTGATAGTGCCGCGTGGAAGTACTTTATGCCGCGCAAATTCACGCGTCTGAATCAACTGGGTGAGTTCCTGTCGCGTTGGATTTCTTGGGTTGTCCGGATTACCTTCGAGGATGAAATCCGCAGATTCCGTGCTAGGCATTTGTTTCAATTTTTTCGAATACTTATCGACTAGATCCCTGCGTCCCTGGATAGGATCATGGACTGCAAAATGTGACATGTAAAGAAAAAATGGTTCATCTTTTTTTCGTTCAATCCACTCGATAGCTGCGTCGGTAAGTCTATCCGTTAGGTAATCTCCCTTTTTGCTTTTCAGGTTTTTCATTCCAAATGGTCCGTGAAAGGTTCGCCAGTTGGAGGGGACGTTGGGGACGTGAATGTCAAACCCATGTTCCAGAGGAGTTGTGGGAGTGTTTCCAAGGTGCCATTTACCAAAAATAGCAGTGGCGTATCCATTTTGTTTGAGGGCTTCGGCGATTGTGACCTCTTGTTTGGGTAGTTGCTGATTGATCTCTGCATTCAACAGTTTTTGAAAAGGGAAATCGCGACGGCCCTTTAGCCAGTCAGTTAAATTTAAAGTAGCTGGGTATTTTCCTGTCAGAATACTCGCGCGGGTCGGTGAACAAACATGGCACGCTGCATAAGCATCTGTAAATCGAACGCCCTCACTGGAGAGATGGTCAATGTTGGGAGTCTCATAAAAACTACTTCCATAACAACCGACGTCGGACCAGCCTAAGTCGTCGACCAAAAAGAAGACAACGTTCGGTGGTGAAGTTGATGAGTTAGGTTCTTTTTTATCGACACTCCATCCTTTGGTGCGAACCACTCCGTAGTACGGGTAAAAGTCCCAGTCGATTGAACCGCCTGTCACGCGTGGATCTTTCGTTTCTCTCAAATACTCGAATAGCCGCTTGTGAAGTGAGTCCTGTACTTTGTGGCTCCGATCTGTGGTCGCAAGGTTAACTAACTGATGAGGGTCTTTTTTTAAATCGTAAAGTTCTTCGGCGGGACGCATTCCAAAGGCTAGTTGGGCTAGCCCAACATCTTCTGACGAATTGTTCTGCTGCATCAGTGCGGTTTTCGTTGGGGAGCTGTCAATTTCGCCGTAAGGAATCGCGCGAGCACAAACGGTGGGGTCGGGTGATCCGGACGGCCACCGAGTCGGTTCGAAATTGTAGATGTAGAGATAGTCACTCGTGCGGATCGCCCGGCATGGATACCCCTTGCCACCTGCGCGGCAGCCATCGTGACGTTCCATCGCAAAAAAAGCAGCATCCCGGCTAGGTACTGAATGATTCTTAAATGTTTTGACAAGACTATGGCCAGTCATCGAGGCTGGTGGTTTTAGTCCTGCTGCTTCTAAAAATGTTGGAGCTAAATCACTAAGATTCACGAATGATTCATTGGTTCGTCCAGGCTTGTCAATGCCGCGGGGCCATCGAATGGCGAGCGGTACTCTCGTCCCCGCGTCATAGAGACTGGCTTTGGCTCGTGGGAAAGGCATTCCATGGTCGCTGGTTACAACAATCAGAGTGTTATCCAGTTCGCCTCGCGCTTCGAGCAGACTGATTGCCTCCTCGACGACGCTGTCAAAATATTCGACCTCGACTAGATAATCGAGAATGTCGTTTCGCACGGTATCGGTGTCGGGGAATATCGGGGGCACGACAACCTTTGCCGAGTCCTTGCCCGTCAACTTCCCAGCTCCAGGTTGAAAACCACGGTGAGGCTCCGAAGTGCCAAGCCAAAAACAGAAAGGTTGGTCAGCATCAATTTGATCTAGAAAGTCTTCGAAGTTCGCTGAGTAGTCGGTTGCACGAATTTGCCTGAAGGGAGGTTTTCGATTTTTTTGATTGAATGGTTTGCCAGCCGGATTAACTGCTCGCCCCCCCGGCTCAAGTCGACCAGGACCCCAGCCCTTGCCTGTGTGTCCGATCGCGTAACCTGCACTTTTTAGCAATTCCGTATAAGTTGGGAATTTTGCAGGCAGAGTGCTATGAATATTACCAGCTTCTTCCAACCGCCAGATGTGTTGACCGGTGAGAATAGCGGATCTTGAAGGTCCACAGGTGGGCGCGTCACAAAAGGCGTGGGTAAACCTTAGGCCCTCCCGAGCAATACGATCAAATGCTGGAGTTTTAACTACCGGATCGCCATTAGCTCCTGTGTGAGCGTAGCTCTGGTCATCAGAAATACAAATCAGGATGTTGGGACGATCATCCGCAGCCAAGGGAGGCAGACCGGTTGTCGCGATCGCCGAAATTGCAATGAGAAGCTTAATCGAGAATTTCTTAATAGGCATTAGCTTTACTTTGCTGTTCTAGAGTTTTATTTTCGACGAACGTAAACGTAGTAGGCACTTAAAATTGTATCTTCGCCGCGGAACCAAGTGTGTAATGCAATAGGGCCTTTTTTTAATTTAGCATTGAACACGACTGCTTTGTCCCCCGATTTGACCGGTTGAGTTAGTCCTTCAAAACCGTAGCTTCGCTTTTCAGAAATTTTTAGATGTTGGTGATTGCTTAAATAAAAACTTGCCGACTTGATGGGAAGTGCTTTGCCAGTTCCGTTAGGCGCGGCTTCATTGATTGGTGTGTCTGCGTCCTTGGGCCAGCGTCGAAGTTCGAATTCGTAATCGCCATCTTCGGCAACTTCTAGTAGCCAATATCCTGATTTCTGTTGCCCCAATCGGACTTGGCGCTGCTGGTCCACGAATACGTCGAGCCAATCACAGGCGGTTAGTCTCGTTGGATTTTCATGTTGGCTACCGATAATGATCCGTTGCGGTTCGTTCGCGGTCGGCCCGACTTCATCCCACCAGCGATATAATTCACCACGCATTTTGTTGACTACTTCAGGGTGAGTGTCGAACAAATTTGTTTTCTGAAGCGGGTCTGTGTCGAGATTGTAAAGCTCACGGTCTTCAAGCAATCGCCATGTTTTCCAGAGAACTGCTGCATGGTCGCGACGCATGATTGACTGTGCGAATGGCGTTGGATAGTTAACGAAATTAGGCATGCGAGAATAATTGATAATGAGCGTGCGGTCGGTGGGTATCGTGGATTTGCCGCGAAGAATCGGTGCCAAACTGATTCCGCTAAATTGAGCGGTTGTATTGATGTCGCAAAGGTCGATAAGCGTAGGTAACAGGTCCTGAACCTGTGTCAGACCATGAATGTCCCGACTGGTTGAGAGGTTGCCATTTGGCCAACTAATAAAACACGGGACTCGATGACCTCCGTCCCAAAGCTGTGTCTTCCCTCCCCGCATTCCTGCATTGAAATATCGAGGGCCGTGGGTGCTTCCGTTGTCAGTCAAAAAGACGACGATCGTGTTCTTTCTAAGGTCTTCGTTTTTTAGAAATTGAATGAGTCGACCCATGTTAGTATCAATGTTTCGAACCATTCCAAGATATTTGGCCAGCTGTTCTTTAAATTTAGGATTTAGGTTTTTGTGTGTAGGAGCCTCAAGAACTTTTTGGAGGGCAGCGCGATCTTCCGGCTTGGGGTTGAGCGGCCCATGTGGGGTGTTCGTTGCGATGTAGGATAAAAATGGTTTTCCAGCTTTGGCTGACGATTTCATAAAAGACATCGCTTCGTCGAAAAAAATATCGGTACAGTACCCCTTGAAGGGAGTTGGTTTTCCATTGCTGACGTAGGTGTCGTCGAAGTAGTCATTCCCCCAAGAGTCGGGAACTGAGCCAATGTGGGAAGAAGGGAACCAAACGGTTTGATCAAATCCACGATCCTCCGGGCGATAGGGATAATTTGCGCCGAGATGCCATTTTCCAAACACGCCAGTTTGATATCCAGATGCCTTAAAGATGTTGGCTATTGTCGGAACTTCGGGTCGCAATAATCCCCGGCCACTGCTGACGTTGATGCACCCGTTGCGGGCGGCATCTAATCCGGTCAACAATTGTCCTCGCGTCGGGGCGCACATTGGGGCGACATGAAAATCGTTAAGCCTTAGACTTTGACTGTGTAAGTAATCGAGGTTCGGTGTTTTAAGAATTGGATTCCCATGTGCCGAAATTTCTGGAAACCCTTGATCGTCTGTCATGACAATAACAATATTGGGTTGGTCGGCATGGGTTGGTGCAATACGGGTGAGAGAGCATAAAAGCAGTAGCAGTACGATTGCTGTAATTTGACGCGCGCTCTTTTTCGATTGCAAATTAGTTGAACGCAAATCAGTCGTCCGGTGGTGGTCAGTAGGGAGAGAGCAGTCCAAGCAGTTCTTCATTTTAATGTAACCCTTGTCTAGGTCTGTTAATTCAACTCAGCATTGTCAGCATGGAAGCGACTGTTAACTACTTAAGCTATGCTGATGTAACTAAGAGTTTTCTTGACACGCGAGTGTGCGATTTGCCTTGGATGAGAATCTGATCAGATTATCCGTTGCTTCAAAGAAGCAAAGCCATTTTGATTCTCAATCTGGCCTGACAAGTTAAGGTGTTCATCCTTTGGCATGGTTAGCAGAATATCAAGTCAGGTTCTAAAAAACAATTTTTTGATTATGCTTTTATCTCTAGAGATCGACGAGCTTGCTTGGCGATGGTTCAGGAAGTCGTTGCAATCTTATTTAATTGCGCGTTGTTATTCTCATCCAAAGCATGCTTGTTGAACGGATGGCGGGAGAGAATGCAGTCTTTTGCTGTGGCTTATCAATTTAAATCGGCCGCTCCAATCAACAAAACTGGTAATTGGGATATGGAATTAAACCCTTTCAAGGCTACTGAAAGCTCTTTTGAATCAGCAGTTGACGCACGGCCCCAAGGGTTCTTTCGGGTGGGGGATTTGTTCTTAGCGATTGGTTTTTTGACGCTTGCAATTGCCTCCGGTTTGTCACAATTTGTAATGATTGGACTTTTGGGGTTGGTGTTATTTCCTATTTCGCTGGGCTCGCTGTTGATTGCGGGTGCTGTTGTCGCGGGAGAGCGCCGGTCCACATGGAGGAGACATGTTGCTGGTTTTGCGATCTTCATTCTGGGGGTATTCGTACTCAATTTGACCTCGGTCGTGGCTACGACTTTGGCATGTAATTATGTCACCCGCCCCGTCTTTGCTTCGACTTATAGTTGGGCGTTCGTAGCGCTAGGTTGGGGGATGTCGGGCGGGACGATTGCGGCCTCATTTATGTTAACAGCGAGTGGGTCGCGAACGCGTTGCTTTTTTTGGGGATCGATCGCTTTGGCAGTGCCTCCCGCCTCGCTTCTGATTTTCTTGATTTTGTTTTGGTCAGGACAGGCTTTAGGTGCCTGAGGACACTGTTCTCAACTAAATCGGTTGCCCCCATTGGATCACCAACGATTAGTAAACTTATAGATTGGCGCTACTGAGAATGGTCGTTTGCCAAGCTTAGATAAAAAATGGTCAGGCTTATGCCAGTCAACAAGGAGGGGAATGCGTAAGCCGAGTTCCAGCTGCCTGGGAGCGAAAAGACTGCGAGAATTACTGTAAAAAAGACTAGTTGTTTAATCGTAACTTGCAAAGTAATTTTCTGTGTGAAACTACGGATCGCGATTTTAAAATCTCTAAATTCTATTTCTTAATGTCCTAAATCAATTTTTAGAATTCTAGTCTCTTACGGCTGCCGTGAATCGATTTTTTAAGCGAAGCTCGTAGGCAATTAGCAGAAAGAAAGTGAGAATCGCACAGACAATAAAGATTCTGTTACTCTGCACGCCACGTTGCTTGAGTCCAATGAAGAGGAAGTTCCCAACAATAATGCCGACAAAAGAAAGGCAATTCCATAACCCTAAGATTTGCCCTCGTTTCTCATTTCCAGCAAGTTGTTGAATCATGGTCTGGAGGGGCACCATGACAAATCCCGCCATGAAGCCACCGGCAGCAAGTAATGCGGTTACCGTTTCAAAATTGTTAGGAATCAGTCCCAGCGCCAGGAATGGAATAGTGGTGCCAATCGCTCCCAGCGGGATAAGTGCTGGACGAATTCGATGGCCAGAAATCCTGCCAGCGACGTAGTCACCGATCCCCGTGGAAATTCCCAAGAGCGCCATCAATAACGCGGTTTTAGTCGCCGAAATATCAAGCAATTCTTTGTAGTCCGCAATGATTAGAATCGCGATTCCAGCGACCACTAAGTAGAAAAAAGACCACACTAAAATGACTGATTTAAGTGTGGTGCCTGAAAGTGCCTTCCAAGTTGAAATGTAACTTTCGAATAGACGGTAACTAATTTTTAGATTCGGGTTCTGAGCGGTGAGTCTAGGAATGCCGTAAGAAGCAAGCGTTCCGAGTACGCCGATAACTAAGATGACGACACCGGGCAGCCACCGCATTGCTGTTGCGGGATCTTTAGGAGCGTAGATGTCATAAAGCGGTCCACCGACAGCACTGCCTAAAATAATTGCGACGTAAGTGAACATGTTGATGGTGCCGTTGGCTCGGCTAAGTTTTTCGGTTGGCATGATCTCCGGCAAGATGCCAAATTTCGCTGGTGAAAAAAATGTACTTTGCACCGCGATGATCACAAGTGCAGCGAGGACCAACCAAACATTGCCAATCCAGAGTCCCGCCATCGCGATCAACGCGATCAGGATTTCAGACCATTTAGAGAAAATGCTGACTTGTCGTTTGCTATATTTGTCTGAAAATTGCCCAGCGAATCCAGACAGAAGGACAAACGGAATGGCTAGGCATAATGAAGCCCAGCCCTGCCCTCCTTCTCCAAGTTGATTGCCCCAGATTCCGCCTGCAGCAAGACCGAAAATTAAAACCTGTTTGAGTATGTTGTCATTTGCAGCGCCCAGAAATTGAGTGACATTTAAAAAGTAAAAACCACGGTTGCTGGATTTTGTCACGTCAAATGCTCCGGAAAAATACGGCTTCTCTTGGTGATCTTTGGTTGGCGATTGGAAGTCTAATTCTTTTGGCACTCTGTTGATAGAGAAATCCATCGCAATGGTTTTCTATCAGCCGAAAACAGAAAGCTCCCTCCAGCGGCCAGGAAATTCCAGACCGCCACAAAAACTATCGCTGAGAGTTGCAAATTCGCATGTATTGTCGATGTTCGTTTGGGTCAAAACTTCGTTTTATGGAGAAGTTGTTATTCCCCTCACTCGTAAATTGGAAAAAAAGTATTGAAGGCAACTTCACAGAAATGCCCCGGATCATTGTAGCGCTGGTCTAGGTTTAACGCTGTGATTGCAGTCATCTCTTCGCTGCTTAAATTGAAGTCGAAGATTTCAAAGTTTTCGCGAAGACGTTCAGCAGAGGATGTCTTGGGCACAATTGCGGTTCCTCTTTGCACGCCCCATCTTAATACAATCTGGGCCGGTGTTCTTTCATGAGAGCTCGCGATTTTGGTAATTGAGGGGTTGGTGAGCAGTGATTGTTCGGGCGTGGCCATGCCAATCGAATAATAAGACTCTGCACCAAGGGGAGAAAACCCGGTTACCGCGATCTCTTCCTGTTGGCAATATTTCAGAAGTTTCTCCTGGGTTAAGCGGGGGTGTAGTTCCACCTGAAGCACGGAGGGGCGAATGTTTGCATAAGAGAGCAGGTCTCGAATTAATGAGCAATTGAAATTACAGATGCCGATATTTTTAACCAACCCCTGAGAAACCAGTTTTTCCATGGCCTCCCAGGTTTCACGGATGGGTATCGGGTCGATTTCGATTTTAGGGAATTCGACTTCTGGATCATAAAACCATTCGGGCGGGTAACGATGTTCAAAGGGGACGAATTTGGAGGCGATGGGGAAGTGGATTAGGTAGAGGTCGAGATAATCAAGTTGGAGATCGTTGAGTGACCTCTGGAGCGCTGGGCCAACATGCTCTGCCGCATGATACGTGTTCCATAGCTTGGAGGTGATCCACAGGTCTTCGCGGTTGCAAAGTTCATTTTTTATTGCGGCTTGAAGTCCTTCCCCAACTTGCGGTTCATTTCCATAATCACAGGCGCAGTCGAAGTGGCGATAGCCAATCTTGATTGCCTCTTGAACCAATTCGGGCAAAATTGGTTTTTCTATTTTCCACATCCCTAAGCCAAGGGATGGGATTTGAGATCCATTATTTAAATTAAGCAAGTTGTTCACACGGCGGCCTTCACTAAAATGGGTTTTCTACGACTGAAATTGTCCTGAGCACGCTCACATTGGTCAACGGGCAATGGACATTCGAACAGCCAAACTCTGAAGCTCACCTGTCAAAATTGCGGTCTGCGAAGTACTGAGGCGTCTTCGAGTTTGAGTGGGGAACAGTTTACGCAAATCTCTTGCGGCGGCGGGCCATCGCGGCGATCCCGAATAGGGTCAGAAGCGAGATGGCTGATGGTTCAGGGACTGCAGTGATCATAAAATCAAAGGACCGGCTGTTTGCGAAGATAATGCCATCGAGCTTTTGTGCGGAGGAGGTTACAAAATCATCGAGAGCAGAGTCGTAATCGCCAAACTCAAATTGAGTTGTTCCAGGAGAGGAAAGTAACAAGTCGAATTTACCAAGTAGAATCGTTGGGCCCTGAGGTAGGCCGTTGGAAGCGAAATCAATATCAATTCCAGCGAGGTTCAATTGGGAACCCGTGAAACTGGCATCGGTGGTGGTGTCAAAGGCAGCATCAACCGAATTGCTTGTAATGGTCGCGACAGATCCTGAGACGGCAGCGTAGTCGGCTTTTAATCCAAAGCCAATAAGGAAGTTGTCAGTCATTTCGGTGTTTGGAAGCGTCTCTTCGACGGTAACGAACATCGTAACCGTTTCACCCGTGTTCGCGAAAAATTCCGTCCCCGATGTCGAGCCATCCGAAAAGGTCACCACGATATCTGCACTGACATTCGTGACCAATAATAACAGGCTTGTGAGCAAAACGAAAAGTTGAGTTTTCATGGAAACACGATGGTGTGGGGAGCAAGCGAGTTTAATCAAATACGGAGCGTTTCAGGGGGCAGTAGTTTTTGGAATTATCGAGAACGTCTGATCCTCATCGTAATCTAAGAATTACGCGAGATAAGCAGGGTGGACGATTTTTTAATTAAACCTTGCCGCGGCTATCTTTCCAGTGCTCAGGATTTTGGCTCTTGGCAGTCTTTACTCGTTCTTAAGTTGGCGTTCTTTGGAAAATACATTGCCAGTGGGCCGTTTGGGAAGGGTTGCCTGCCATTGTGTGAGTTGCTGCAGGAGTCGTTTTGTAATTTTCGGATTCTTCGCGGCGAGATCCTTTTCTTCTTTAAAGTCGGCTCCAATATCATAGAGCTCGTAGTGAGACATATTTCCGTTGGCTACCAATTTCCATTGTTGATCGACGATGGCCCAGCTAACCCAATGATTGGGAGAGTTCTTTCGGGGCGGCCAAGCTGCCTGCATTTTCCAAAACAGAGGTTTTTTTCTCGTCGCCGATTCATCGCCTAATAACAATTTCGTTTGACTCAGGCCATCAGGCACATAATTGTCCGGAAGGCTGACGTTCGCGATTTCACAAAATGTTGGAAGCAGGTCGACTGCTGAGATGAGAGATTTTGAATCGATTTTCCCAGCGGGAACTTTACCTGGCCAACGCGCGATGAATGGTACGCCAACTCCACCTTCAAAGAGTGCTCCTTTGTATCCTTTACGCCCGCCAGTAATTCCTTTTGCCGCTGCGATTCCATACCCCGCGCCGGTTGCCGTATCGTGTTGCAGTTCGAGCTTGGTGGGGCGTGAGGCGCGAGCGGGGCCATTGTCGGAGCTGAAAATGACAAGCGTGTTATCCGAGATTTCTAACCGGTCTAAAGCATCAAGGATTTCACCGACTCGATCATCAGCATGCGACAATACTGAAGCGTAGATGTTGTCGGTCTCCTCAAGATCTCTAAATCGCCAACGATATTTAGGTACCGTGTGAAACGGTGTATGAGGTTCATGCAGCCAGACGTTTATGAAAAATGGTTTTCCAGAAGCAGTCGATTTTTCAATAAACGAGATTGCGTTTTCAGAATCTTCGTGGACTGGCATTTGTTCACCGGCACAATTGAATGCGCCGTAATCGTCATACCCATATTCAGCCGGAAGGGGTGAATCGGGAATCATGTTGTTAGAAAGGTGCCATTTTCCATAGTGAGCCGTTGCGTATCCGGATTTTTGAAGAAGCCGCGGAAGTAATATGCTGTCCGGAGAAAGCCAATCCGGCATGTTTCTTTTTTCATTGCTTGGAACCCACGCAAAATGTCCGTCGATGTTGTAGCGGGCTGGGAAATGCCCAGTCATCACAGCTGTACGACTTGGAGAACATACTCCGCTGGCAACAGTGAATCGATGAAAGTCTGTGCCTTCTTTCGCAAGTCGATCGATGTTAGGGGTCTTAACATAGGGGTGGCCATGACAGCTCAAATCTCCCCATCCCCAATCGTCTGCAAAAATAAACAAGATGTTTGGTCGCGTGTCTACATCTGTCTGCGCATCTGACTGAGTTGGAAATGCGACGAGAAGGCAAATAAACACAAAGCACACTGCAACGGAGTTGCGGCTCATTAAAATTTTAAATTGCAAAGCGAACTCGTAAAAAAAATATTGGAATTGTCGAACTACTTGGTGTGATTTAAGTTTGGGTTCCAAGGAGTTAAGCCGTCCTTGGGTTGTAAGAACTTGGCATCTACGGAACGGTACCAGGCATGCAATTCAGCTCGCATACTCGTAACTAAATCTGGCATTTCGTTCGATAGATCTACTTGTTCGCCTGAATCTTGTTTGAGATTGAATAGATGGGTACGCCCGTCTTCGTAACGCTCCACCAATTTATAATCACCTCGACGAATTGCACCGCCAGGAAATCCACCCTGGTTGCTATAGTGCGGGTAATGCCAGAACAGTGAATCGCGATCAAGGGGTTGGTTGTTGAATGCAGGGCTGATGTCGATTCCATCGATCGGCTGTTTGACTTCGATTCCAGCAGCCGCACTGATGGTCGGGAGCAGGTCAATGGAACAAATGGGTTGATGGCTGACCGCACCAGACTTAGTGACGCCTGGGTAGCGAACGATCCATGGTTCGCGAATTCCACCTTCGTAAACCCAGCCTTTGCCTCCTCGAAGTGGAAGGTTGGATGTAGGTGATCCTTCCGATGTCGATAGTCCGCCATTATCTGATGTAAAAACAACGATGGTATTGTCGGTAAGGCCAGATTTTTCCAGTTGATTCAGTACGGTGCCAACCGCTTCGTCCATGGCTTCTACCATTGCCGCATAGACGGCATGTTTTTGCAGAATTCGCACTTTGCGGGGTTTGTTGCCGATAACTTGCTCTTCAGAGGCAAATTCTTCTCCGTTAATTGTCGCCGCTTTTTTGTTGTATTTTTTGACGAGGTCAGGGCGTCCCATCAAAGGTGTGTGCACGGAGTAAAACGAGAGGTAGGCGAGAAAGGGGCGATCTTGATTGTCGGCAATGAAACGGGAGGTTTCGCGAGCCAGTCGGGCAGGTAAATGATCTCCTTCGGGACTCTCAATTTTGATTTCCGGATTCTTGAAAGGGGCAAAATATTTGTTGCCAGTGTAAGGGCCTCCGCGGCTCCAGCCTCCAATGTTAACGTCAAAACCGCGGTTCTGCGGATAGTACTCGGGGCTATCACCAAGGTGCCACTTGCCGGCAAAAAATGTCGCGTATCCGTTTGCTTTCAAGAGCTGGGCGAGGGTTGTTTCTTCTAGTGGCATTTTGTTGTTAAGTGGAGCCGGACGAAACTTTCCAGCTCTTTTGCCAGAGAAAAAATTGGTAGCAGCCACGCGGGTTGGGTATTTGCCCGTCATTAGGCTGTAGCGTGTCGGAGAGCAGACTGGGTTGGCCGCGTAACCATCAGTAAATCGCATTCCTGAATCTGCCAGCCTGTCAATGGAAGGAGTTTCATAAAAGCAGTCGGGATTGTTAGCACCGATATCCATGTATCCAAGGTCATCGACCAGAATTACGACGACGTTAGGTGATCTGCTTTGTTGCTGACCAACTGCAACATCGGCTGTAAAACCAGACAATGCAATTAAGCCAGCAACGACCAAAATCAGGTGATTCACAAATTTATTTTTTTGAGCCATGGTCAGGGGCCTTCCTACCATTAAAGTATTTTTTTCGAATCCAGTCAGGTTGCCAGACGTCCATCCGCCGGTTGCGATTGTCATAAGTCGCTTCTTTAGGTTGCGGATTTTCAACGACGAGCGGCGTCGGATCTCCTAATGTTGATCTCCACGAATTCATAGTTTCAGTCAGTTGCAGGATTTTTTCTTGCTGTTCAGGAGCTTCTGCTAAATTAGTCATCTCATGGGGATCGGATTTCAAATCAAATAGTAAACGATGATTAATCTGAGGGTAAATGTGAAGTTTCCAGTGGCCGTCATTGACCGATCGCTGATTGTCTTGAAATGGTAAAAAGATAGAGTCTCGAACCTTTTCAGAGTCACCGTTAATTAGGTCTACGAGACTGAGAGAGTCGATTCCGTCTGGCTGTTTGACTTCAGCAAAATCGCAAATTGTCGCATAGAGGTCATGGACGTAGGTAAACGCCTGACTGGTTTGGTCACGGTTAATACTGGGGCCACTGATAAGGAGCGGGCATTTCATGCTCTGTTCATAGATGTTTTGTTTTCCTAAAAGACCATGGCTTCCCATCGCCAGGCCGTGATCGGCGGTGTAGATGACGTAAGTGTTATCCGCATGTGGACTGTCTTTGAGTGCAGCTAAAATGCGACCAACTTGCAAATCCAAGTGTGTTACTAAACCGTAGTACTCGCACAATTGATCGCTGACGATTTCACGAGTTCGAGGCCAAGGGGCGAGCCCTTCATCGCGGCCCATGGTCGATTGCGGAGCGTTCTTGAAGGGATGTTCTGGCAGGAAGTTCCGCGGTAATGGTGGGCGATTTTGATAATACATTTCCCGGAATTCTTCGGGCGGGTTTCTTGGGTCATGCGGAGCGGTAAAGGCAACGTAAAGGAAAAAAGGTTGATCGGTTTTTGCTGACTCAATGAAATCAACAGCCTCATCAGCAAATACTTCACTGGAAAATCCTCCCGCATCTCGAGACGCACTCAATTGGTTGTCCGTAAAATCTTGAACCTTGAATGCAGCATGATTCACCATGCCTCCCATGTAAACGGACTTGCCATCTGAGAACGCTTGCTGAAGTGTCGCCTTGCCATTGTGCCACTTGCCAACGATAAACGTTTTATAATCTGCCTGTTTCTCCAGCCAGCTGGGCAGTAACGGTAGTTCTGCCCAGTCGGATGATTTTTTAGCCGTTGGAATACGCATCCAATGCCTACCCGTCATCAACATCGCTCGGCTCGCAACGCAGACTGCGCCGCTAAATGAACCTGCGCAGTAGTTGTTTCGAAAGCTGTAACCTGAGGATGCGAGTTGGTCGAGATTCGGCGTTTTGATTGCCGTGTTTCCGTGGGCTCCAATCGTGTCGGCTCGTTGGTCGTCGGCAAACAGCAAAATAATGTTGGGTTTTTCAATCGCGAATAATGGTTCAGCGGGAACGCAGCAAGCGAGAGCCGCGTTGATAAGAATTGAAAATCGCAGAAGTATAGAAGGCATGGCGAACCGAAACTCAATTGAGTCGTCTAAAGTGGGGGGAGCCGATTCAACGGGCTCCTAAAAGTACACTTCCATGGTACCGAATCGTATCAGAGTTTTCATCTAATAAAGCGGGAATGGATTATTAAAACATTTAATAACTGATGGTCACGGATTCAAAGGCGGAATAAGTCAGCGGTAAAGCGAGTGTTTTTGCGACGACTGGACCTCCAGGGTATTCTCCCGGACGTGAGAGAATGCATCGCCTTATTTTTTCGAATCGTTGCCGGGCTTTTTTGTCGGTTTGTCGGTGCCGCTCGATTTTTTCTCGGAAGTTGTCGACCCAGATTTAGAGTCTTTCGAATCCGACTTTTTAGACTTATCCGCTTCGGCGGATTTTTTATAAGAATCGCTGCGGTAGTCGGTTTCGTAGAACCCACTTCCTTTAAACATAATGGCCGCGCCGGTTCCGAATTGGCGAACCGCTTTTTTCTTTCCGCATTCCGGGCACTTTTTTACCGGATCATCAGTGATTTTTTGAAACAGTTCCCAGGCGTGTTCGCAGGCATCGCAAATGTAGTCGTAAGTTGGCATGGGACGGTTACACTCGATTACGTGGTTCAAAAATAGATTTGTTGGTTCAACAACGCCGTTAATTCTTAGTCGAGTCGGGGCCTGTTGAGACGAAAACTTGAGAGGGTCGGATCACCCGTTCGTGAAGTTGAAACCCAGGTCTCAGATCTGCTGCGACGTGGTTTGCAGCGTGTTCCGAACTGGGTTGCATTTGAATGGCTTGGTGAAGGTTGGGATCGAATGGCTGTCCAACTGCGTCAATTTTCTTGCAACCATGATTCTCAAGGCAGGCTGCTATTTGCTGAGAAACTAATTTAACTCCTTCGGCTAGACCGTCTCCATTGGGTTCCATCTCGTAAGACTCAATTGCCCGTTGAAGATTGTCAACTGATTCGAGGATCTCTGTCATGAGGGTCAGCGATGCGTAACGCATCTGATCCTGCATCTCACGGCGATTGCGACGACGAAAATTTTCGAGATCGGCATGAGCTAAGAGAACTCGTTTCTCTGCATCAGCAAGTTGCGCCTGCAGGTTTTCAACCGTTGCTTCGGAGCTGTTCGCGGAAGAATCAGTCGAAGATTCGGACGGTTGGTTTGCATTGGCTTCAGTCGCCTGCGACTCGTTTTGGTTTTCTGGTTCAGTGCTCATTGGAGTTCCAAGTGCTCGCTTAAGGGGGGTCACTTCGTGGGCTTCGTTGAATTAGCCCACGGTTGGTTGGGTGTGTTTTGAAATGCTTAGGGATTTGGGAAACAAGCCAAGATAGGTTTGTTGTTAGTCGGATTAACTTTCTTCAGCGCTAAAATAATCGGTGAGTCTCTGAAGGAAATTTTTTCGTTCAGGAAGAACCTCAGTCTCTTCCAATTCGGCGAGCTTGCGTAAGAGTTCTTCTTGTTCAGTGGATATTTTCTTGGGTGTCTCAATGTAGGTTTGTACCAACAGGTCACCGGTTCTCCCGCCTTGCGGATTGGGCATTCCGCGTCCAGGTAACTTGAAGACTTCTCCCGACTGTGTGCCGGGTGTAATCTTGAACTTATCACGTCCGGTGAGTGTTGGGACCTCGATTTCAGCACCCAAGGCCGCTTGCGTATAGGAGATCGGCATTTGAAGGATTAAGTTTTCGCTGTCACGATGAAACAGTTTGTGCTGTTTAACCGTGATGAATACATAGCAGTCACCGGGAGGGCCTCCGCTGGTGCTCGATTCGCCTTCACCGGAGAGTCGAACACGCATGCCGTCATCGACACCTGCGGGAATAGCTACATCTAATTCGACGGTTTTGCTGACCTGTCCTTGCCCACGACAACTGCCGCAAGGGTCGACAATGATTTGGCCGGCGCCCCGACAAACTGGGCAGGTTGTTTGAACTCGAAGAATTCCGGCAGACTGCAAGACTTGTCCCCGACCCCCGCATTGTTGGCAGTGTTCGGGTTGGCTCCCCGGTTTGCTGCCAGATCCATCACATGGTTCGCAGGATTGATTTCTTTTAAATTTCAGCGTCTTGTTAACGCCTTGGGCGGCTTCTTCAAGCGTTAGTGTGACGTTTGCGCGGACATCGTTTCCACGTCGCGAGCGGCTACCGCCCCCTCCGAAGAGGTCGCCGAACATTCCACCGCCTCCGCCTCCGCCGAACATCTCCCCAAAAGCGGCAAAGATATCCTCAGCCGAACCGAATTGACTGCCACCATTAACCCCTGCATGCCCATGGCGGTCGTAGCGACCTCTTTTTTCCTGATCGCTCAGTACTTCGTAAGCTTCCGCAGCTTCCTTGAAATTTTGACTCGCTTCTTCATCGCCCGGATTACTGTCGGGATGAAACTTAACAGCAAGTTTTCGATAGGCCTTCGCAATTTCGCGATCTGCAGCATCACGTTCGACGCCCAGTACCTCATAGTAATCGCGTTTCGCCATTTTGATTCCTGTGGCTGCATTAGGCGAACTTATGTTCGGACCGTACATGAAGCTAGGTTGAAGCCGATTAGCACTGCAAGAAAATCTGCAATTAAATTCTCGACCGGATCAAGGGTATTCGATGGTGTGTAAAAACGGACCACAAAATTGTGGTCCGTTGGATTTCTATATCTCATTGGGCAGTGAAATCCACCCAATTGAAGCAAATTGTCAAACTAGGCGACAACGCCTTCGACACGACGCTTGTTCTTGTCGTCATCGTCGAAAGTCGAAACCATCGCATCGGTGGTCAACAATAAACCTGCGATGCTTGCCGCGTTCGCTAGTGCAGTCCGAACAACCTTTACAGGGTCAATTACCCCTGCCTTCAGCATGTCAGTGTACTGACCTGTGAAAGCATTATAGCCGGTGTTGTTTGGCTTGCCAGAAACGATGTCTGCGACCACTGACCCGTCGATTCCGCCATTGCTGGCGATTTGTCGAATGGGAGCATCAAGAGCGGCAAGAACGATGTCGACACCGACTTTCTCGTCCCCTTTGGCACTTTTTCTTGCAGCGGCAACCGCTTCTTTGCAACGCAGTAAAGCAACACCACCACCGGGAAGGATTCCTTCTTCGATGGCTGCGCGAGTCGCGTGAAGAGCGTCTTCAACACGTGCCTTTTTCTGCTTCATGTCGGCTTCGGTTTCAGCACCGACGCTCACAACCGCAACTCCACCGGTTAGTTTGGCAAGTCGCTCCTGAAGCTTCTCTTTATCGTAATCGCTATCGGATTGCTCGATTTGACGACGAATTTGGTCAATGCGGGCTTCGACATCCTTACGAGTGCCGCCGCCTTCAACGATTGTGGTGTTACCCTTATCAACCGTGATCTTTTTCGCAGTTCCGAGTTGTTCCATTTCAACTTTCTCAAGTTGAATTCCCAAATCTTCACTGATCAATGTACCGCCGGTAAGCGTTGCGATGTCTCCAAGCATAGCCTTTCGTCGGTCGCCGAACCCCGGTGCTTTGACTGCACAGACATTCAACGTTCCACGAAGCTTATTCACCACGAGGAGAGTCAACGCTTCTGCGTCAACATCTTCCGCGATGATCATCAATGGAGCACCGCTCTGGCCGACTTTTTCGAGAATCGGAACGAGGTCGCGAATGTTGCTGATTTTCTTTTCGAAAATCAGAACCTTTGCGTTTTCAAATTCGCAGTTCATGTCGGTTGGGTTGGTGATGAAGTAAGGCGAAATGTAGCCTTTGTCAAACTGCATCCCGTCGACATACTCGACTGTGGTTTCCGCAGTTTTGCCTTCTTCGACAGTGATTACACCGTCTTGTCCAACGCGATGCAGTGCTTCGGCGAGAAGATCACCGATGACCATGTCGTTATTCGCACTGATAGCTCCAACGTTAGCAACTTCCGCTTTGTTCGAAACCTTCTTCGACATGCCAACGAGATGCTCAACAGCAGCGTTTACCGCACGATCGATTCCCCGACGAACTGCCGTAGGATTTGATCCCGCTACGATGTTGCGGAGGCCTTCTTTGAAGATGGCTCTGGCGAGAACGGTTGCAGTTGTCGTTCCGTCGCCAGCAAGATCCGAAGTTTTTTGAGCGACTTCGATCACGAGCTTTGCACCCATGTTTTCGAATCGATCTTCTAACTCGATTTCCTTGGCAACGGTGACACCGTCTTTGGTAACTGTAGGTCCGCCGAATGATTTGTTGATGATCACGTTACGGCCAGTCGGCCCCATTGTGACGGCAACCGCATCGGCAAGGATGTCGATACCGCGTAACATGCGGGCACGAGCGTGATCTTCAAATAGCAGTTGTTTAGCCATTATAAATTCCTTGTTGTTTTACTTTCTAAGTCAAATCGTTGAATTCCGAGCGATTGCTCAGGGATCCAGCGTTAGACGACTTTTGCGAGGATGTCTGATTCACGTAGGATTTTGACATCCTGACCTTCAACTTCGATTTCGGTACCGCCGTACTTGCCGTAGATGACTTCGTCACCGACACCAACGGATAGTTCGCCACGCTCGCCTGTTTCCAGCAACTTGCCAGGACCAACAGCGACGACTGTGCCACGTTGCGGTTTTTCTTGAGCGGCGTCGGGGAGTACGATTCCTCCGGCAGTGGTTTCTTCAGCTGCCATTGGTTCAACGACGACACGGTCATCAAGAGGTCGAATAGAGATTTTTGCCATGGTAGTGTCCTTTATATTTTGGTTTCAGTATGAAACTGATTGTTTGGTAATTTTTAAAACTGGATGATTGAGGGAATAAAAACCGCAGCTCAAACGCCTACTCGCGTTTGAGTTGCCGCAATTGGATCAGCGATGGACTACATCATGCCGGGCATTCCCATGCCGCCCATGCCACCCATTCCGCCCATGCCTGGCATGCCACCCATGCCGCCCATGCCCATGTCACCGCCCATGCCGTGATCGTGGTGATGGTCGCCACCTTCTTCTTCTTCGACTGGAATTTCAGCAATCAAAGATTCGGTAGTTAGTAACAGAGAAGCAACGCTTGCTGCATTTTTCAAAGCAGTCGTAACGACCTTGGCTGGGTCGATCACACCGGCGGCTACCAAATCACAGTAGTCACCCTTGTCTGCGTTGAAGCCCTCGGTTTTGCCTTTCATGCCGCGAACTCGATTGACGACAACACCGCCATCGAATCCAGCATTGTCTGAGATGCAACGTAGGGGATATTCAAGAACATTTTGGATGATTTTGACACCCGCCGCTTCGTCAGTGCTAAGGTCCTTAAGTTTCTTCAGGCCTTTCTCTGCACGAAGAAGAGCAATTCCACCGCCGGGGACGATGCCGTCAGCGAGGGCAGCAGCCGTGGCTGACTTTGCATCTTCGAGCAGGTCTTTTCGCTCTTTCATTTCAGTTTCGGTAACAGCACCAACGTTGATTTGAGCGACACCACCAGCAAGTTTTGCCAGTCTCTCCTGGAGTTTTTCTCGATCGTAATCGCTATCGGTGTTTTCGATTTCGCGGCGAATCTGATCGACTCGATCGCTAATCGCTACCTTCTTGCCACCGCCTCCAACGAAGACAGTTTCTTCGGAAGTGATTTTGACTTTCTTGACACGGCCGAGATCTTTGAGCTGGATACCTTCCAGGTCAATTCCGAGATCCTTGAAGATCACTTGTCCACCGGTGAGAACGCCGAGGTCACCCATGATTGCCTTGCGGCGATCGCCGTAGCCCGGAGCCTTAACGGCACATACTTGAAGGATGCCACGCATCTTGTTGACGACCAAAGTGGCCAATGCTTCGCCTTCGACGTCTTCCGCAATAATTAGCAGGGGCTTTTTCGCTTTGCTAACTTCTTCGAGAAGAGGAATCAGTGATTTGTTCGAAGAGATTTTCTCTTCGAAGATCAAGACGTATGGGTTTTCTAATTCAACAGTGACATCGTCCTGGTTGGTGACGAAGTGAGGTGAAAGGTAACCGCGATCGAATTGCATACCTTCGACAACGTCGACATAGGTCTCCGCTCCGCGACCTTCTTCGACAGTGATCACACCGTCTTTGCCAACTTTCAAAAACGCCTCGGCGAGAACATCGCCGATTGTTGGGTCATTGTTGCCGGCAATGGTTGCCACTTGTTTGATTTCCTTTTTGCTCTTCTCATCGATTGGCTGAGAAAGCTTTTGGATTTCTTTACAAACGGCATCGGTTGCTTTCGAGATACCACGCGAGAGCGCCATTGGATCATAACCTGAGGCAATCATTTTGAGACCTTCGCGGAAAATCGCTTCGGCCAAGATGGTCGCAGTCGTCGTGCCATCTCCAGCGACGTCGTTCGTCTTGCTGGCGGCTTCCTTGACTAACTGAACACCGAGGTTCTCAAACGGATCGTCGAGTTCAATGTCCTCGGCGACAGTAACACCGTCTTTGGTGATTTTGGGACTTCCCCAACCCTTATCCAGAATGGCGTTTCGGCCTCTTGGGCCTAAAGTGCTGCGAACCGCGCGAGCCAATTTGGAAACACCTTCCAAAAGCGGCTTACGGGCGGCGTCATCAAAAACCATTTGTTTTGCCACCGGATTCCTCCAAAATAAAATTAAGTAATGTTGATTTTGCGAAGCGAAAAGGCTTCGAAATTGATTGTTTGGTAGTTCCCGAAGCAATAAGCCAGCACAAATGGCAGGCGCACATCGAGATTTCCACCCATAACGCAATCACTGTGCCAAAGCGGTCCGCCAGCGCGGAAACAGCCGAACAAATAAGGAAAACCTCCCAGAACCCACTCGAAATGGCTTGAACGGCGTCGAAAACGCGGTCTTTTTTACGTTGCAGGTAACGAGTGGTTTTTCACGCGTCCTTACCCAAGAGAAGCCAATGAAGCCGACCGCCATTTTGACAATCCACCGTTGCCAAAAGAGGGCGATTCGTGGAGGGGCGAAGTGACAAAGTGGCACACGGCTCGTCAGGAATTGGTTCGCTGCCAGAAAAGAGTGGTTTTTACGAGACTTCCGCGCGATATCCGCATTTAGCCCCTAACTTTTCAGTTTTGACTTCCGTTGATCCCGTGTTGTTGATCCCATGTCAAAAGGAGACAAAAAAAAGCAGCTTGAGGCAATAAATGCCTCAGCTGCTTTGAAAGACGCTTTAAAAGTTCAGTTTTCCTACTTTTTCGAGGATGGCTTGTTCTTGCCACGGTCTGAAAGCGACCAAGCCTCGTACCAGTCTTGCCCAGCACGCTTCATTTTGAAGTCACTCGTTAGTCGGTTTTGCATGTCTGGCAAATGGCCAGCACCGTAGAAAATGGCAATGTTGCGTTTGCCCTTCGCAATTTCCTCTTTTAGCACTTCCATGCATTTGGCATTCCGGTGGTCGATGATGGTTGATCCATCTTTTCCCTGGAACATCACCATTCCCGACTCCATGTCTTTAATCTGTTTGGCGAAAGAACGACGCATCCGGAGTTCTTTGTTGTTTGAGAACATCCCCATTAGCAAACCAAGATTGCTACCGCCCTGCCCTGACGACTGCATCGCCATGCTTTGACCGATTGCTCTGAGTCCGTATTTTAGAACGCTTTCATCGTTGGCAGCCATGCTTTCCGAAAATTCGGACGGTGACATGTCGGCGTGAACGAAGTTGTCTTTGGTGTAATCGATGTGCTCGAGTTGAAATTCGAGACCAAGTGCTGTTTTCATCCCGACCTGCATTGCAGCGATTGGGTTGGTGGGAATGCCCTCTTCCTGTCCCCCGCCTTTGGGAATGACGGTTCCTTCGGGGGCCACTAACTCATACAGGAGCGATTCGTATTGTTCAAATCGTTGGTTGAGTTTTTCAAAGTATTCTTTTTCACCGATGTGAACCGCACCGATCAAGTCGACGGTGATCCGATTCCCCTCTTTGTCCGTTAGTTCGTAACGAGTGACCGAGGTTTCAAGGGCAACGTCTCTTCCGCGTGAGTCCTTGCGAATCCGCATGAAGTGTTCGGAGGGATTTTGAGTTGCGGGTTTTGCCTCTTCGGCTTTTGGCGATTGGGCAACGACTTGTGTTTCACCACTGAGGCTTGCCAGCAACGCCAATGAAAGAATGCCAAATAGAAATCTTGGGTTCAACATCAAAAAACCTTTGAGTTACGTTAAACGAGTGCGAGAAGAAGGAGTCGGCGCCCCGATTTTTACGTGCGGGGGTTGGACCGGATGGATTATAGGTCTGAACCAAGATTTTTTCAAACGCGTTCGCCGTTCGCTGTTGAAAAAGGTTTATTCACAAACGCACAACGTGCTCTATTTGACAAAACGTCCACGGCCAATCGTTAGGTAATTTCGACCGGTCGGAAAATGTTAATGTCACTGCCCTCGGTAACGAAAACGGATGCAGGGCGTTTGGCCAGTGGTTTAACAAAAGCCTTTCCGAACAGGCGTTCGACGTCGCAAGTGAAATTGGCTTGGGCGGCATTCCAGATCTGCCACGGCGGTCGAGTAACCTTGTACTCTAACGTCTTCTTTCCAGATGCTAGATACTGCGAAGCGTGATCAAGGATGAAGCCAACTTTCGTGTCAGGTCCTGTGTTTTTGATTTGGCTTCGCGCTTTGATTCTCAAATTATTCCAATGGTCGTCAACTTTCCATTGGTAATTAACTTCGGGGATGGTGGCGCGGCTTCCGAAGCCTTTGTTCTTGTGCTTCATTTTCATCTTGATGTAATCGCGGTCAAAGCGAGAGTTGAGAAACCAAGTCGCCGTCGGGCTAGAGACATAGTTTTTTATGAAGCAGATCCCCTTGCGGTTGACAGGATCATCGGGGTGTCTGACGTAAAACCGGAGGCTCAGTTCTACAAACCCTCGGGAAATGGGTAGTCCCAGGATTCCGATTTTCCTCATTACCATGCAAGTCAAACTTACATAGGTTTCGCCGCTGTAGAAATCTAATTCCAGGCCTTTGGGAAGGTAGGGATCCAAAAGCGTTGGATTAATTTGAAAGTTAACCGCAACCAGTTCGTTGTAGGCTGCTGTTGTCAGTAACTTTGGCTCTACTGCTGGAGTAGGAACCACCGGGTGGGAAGTGGTAGACATAGGCGAATTTCCGCCGCGTTAAATTTATTATCGTTTACTTTTCAAGTGATCCGAAATAGCTCTCCGTTTTATATCTATCATCGCGTGGCAGGATTGGCACTTATTCTTGCTCTTTACCAAGCGAAATTGTCGCCGGCCAAAAACAAGCACTGCTGGCCAATTTAAAATCCAGGCAGGCGAGTTTAATTTTTTAATCAAAACATGCCGTCGTTCGGCGATGTCATTGTCTCCCCCAGTTTAAGCGAAACTGATCCAGAAATGAAATAAAACCGATCGGTTTCGCCCGCTATTGTTTCCACCATGCGACCAATTTTCATAAGATTCTCCAACCCCAAAGTTTTTAGGGAAGAATTGCATGCTGGGAAAACAGCTTTCTGACCATTTTCACTGGTTTCCTTGGGGGATTTAAAAAGAGAGGATCGCTTAGAGTGAGAAATTCCACCGCAAAATCTAAATGGTAGTGTTGGGGCCCCCACTCAAGATTGTTGCCCTTAGATCTTCTTTTCCCACTCGAAAGAAGCAGTTTGCGAAAAAACGAATCGGAAACTCTCTCGTTTTTGTTTCGCGTGATTGGCAAGTGATCGTTTACTGGGAGTCCCAGCCGTAGTTTTTTGAGACGGAATTAAGAACAACCGGCATTAGATTTGGCAAAGAGAATTGTCGGAATCTGCCAACTATTTTTGCGGCGGGGTATGTTGGGAGTCAGGTTGGGATCTTTTAAAAAAAGATGGTTGGTGATCGAATGTGGAAAACTGCGGGCTAGACCGCAGAAGCTATGGGGTTAAGTTCAAATTTTCGTAATCAAGTTTGGGAATGTGAGTTCGATGCACACGATTCTTTTCGATATAGACGGAACACTGTTGAGATGCGGCGGTGCTGGGCTGGCGGCGATTGGTCACGCGATGGAGCAACTCTTTGGGGTTAAGCAATTGGGGAAGGTGACCGTTCACGGGCGGACGGATCAAGGGATACTGAATGACCTATTCGACCAGTCTTCGCTTGTCTTTGATGACCACCGCGATGAGTTCAACCAAAAGTATTGGACGAAATTAACGCAGACTTTAGGTGAGAGTCCGAGCTGTCTGTTACCTGGAGTCCCTGCCCTACTTGAGCAATTGGCTGCGCGGGAAGATGTGGCATTGGGAGTACTGACTGGGAATTCAGAGCGGGCAGCCGAGGTTAAACTTCGTCATTTTAACCTCGATCACTTTTTTCATTTTGGCGGGTTCGGCGATCTTCATTCTGACCGGAACGATGTTGCAAGGTTAGCATTGGAATCGGCTCGTAGTTTTCTTGGTGACCAATTTGACGCGTCGAGATTGTGGGTTGTTGGCGATACCGTAAACGACATCGTCTGTGCCCGCGCGATCAACGCTAAGGTCGTCGCCGTGGAAACCGGCGGTGCTTCAAGATCGGAGTTGGAAGCCGCAGTCCCAGACTCTGTGTTGGCGTCTCTGGATGATCGTTCCGAGTTTTGTAAAACGCTCGGGCTAGGATAAAACGCTTGGGCTAGGATGCAACGATCGGGCTTATTTGATTCAAGCGACTGTCGAGATGGAATGATCTGGGAGACGTTGTCGGACTCGCACCGCCTTGCAGGCTATGCGTGCTGCGGGAGTTTCCGCGGAAACGGGATTCGCTCCCGAGGTGGAAGTTTTCGCCCGGTGTCCTCAACCCATACGAAACGTTCTTCTTTGGAAGCGTAGAAACGAAGCCACGACTCTTCATCCTCAACGATGTCGAGGCACTGCCATTTCAGGACTTTTCCTGAGAGGACAACTTTCTTTTCTTGGGCCGGTAAAATATCACGGGCGATAAGGCAATAAAGTTGTCGATCCGATAGGTGGTCAGTGTGAACCAAAACGATGTTCTTTTCAAACAGACGCCCAATGACTTGGTGCAATTGCTGATTGATCTCAATGTCGGAAAACGAGTGATGGTCTGCCATCGCAAGTGCTGGCTCAAACCATTGTGCGATTGGAAGAACTGGAGCCTTCTCCCACGCAAGGAGCGATGTCAGGAATTCGTTCTCGTTGCTGACAGACATTTTATCGAGATCAACCAGGTAAACTGATTCATCGAGAAATGGTTCCATCTCGTCACGCAAACGCGCGTTCTGCATCAAGAGATCAATTTCGGACATTGTCATAGTTGCTTTTTAAAACTAGGCCGGTTGCGTTGTGGTCAGCAATCCGCATCGATGGTCGTCGCGGTATCGTCCACCAAGTGCGAGCGTTTGTAATACGGTCTCACCCTCAGGTAGATGGGGATAATCTAGCAATCGAGGCTATCGATTCAATCATCAACTTAACCGAATGTCAAAAAAATTGCGGGAGATTTTATTTCAAAAATGCATGATCCGCATTGACCGCATTGTTTAACAAATATGACCCCTCAAACCGTGCTGGTAGTTCCAGAAATGACAGCATGCCATCACACTTTTGAGCGGTTGCCACTTTCACTTCCCAGTCTGCGCAACGCGAGATGTCCGCTCGGAAACCGGTTTCATGAAAAGGCAGGCCAGAATGCCTCCCTCGGCCTGTTTCAGGATCAGTCTGTCCGAAAGGCCTAAGTTTTGGGAAAGCCAAGGGTTAGTTGGGCGTCTTCCTCTTCAGCCGACGGGTTGAGTTCTTTGTAAAGCAAGCTGGGTTGGATGTCCGTGTTGTTCTGGTATTTGTTGCTTTGATACTCTTTGATTGCCCCGTCAATTTGATGATAGAAGATTTGACAAATCGCAACGCCCGGGTAGATCTTGACCGGTTGGACCGCGAACATTTCGAGGGTCCAGAATCCCTTGAAGCCGACGTCGCCAAAACCCGCGGTAACGTGGACAAATAGACCTAAGCGTCCGATTGATGAACGTCCTTCTATCATGGGAACGAGGTTGTGAGTTTCCGTTCGCTCGACCGTTCTCCCAAGATAGAGACGGTTAGGTTCGAGCACTAAACCCGATTCCGGAATCACCATTCTCCGGACACGATTACTTTTACGCATATCCAATACGACTTCTTCGTAGGTCACCACGTCGTGGTGGAGCGTAAGGTTGTAGCTATTGGGGTTAATGTTGTCGGGATTGTATGGATCAATCTCGATGTTCGTGCCGCGGTTTCGTTTAATTTCTTCGCCGGAAAGAATCATGGTTTTCGCTTTCGTGGCAGGAGATATCCATTGCTTTCCGAAGCATTTGCTGAGGAGTGCGTTTCGGAGAGGTTAGCCGTCATGGCCGAACGTTTTGGATTGTGTTTGCCTATACAATTAATGTCAAGTATCCGCATCGGAAACATTACTTTGATTTCGTTAATCGAACCGGCAAAGTTTCATTGACGTAGTAATTTGTGAGGCCAAGTTGCCCTAAGGAAGTTTTCGAAGCCACTAGTTAAAACCGAAAAAATTGGACGAATCTTGATAAGAGGGAATCGGTTTCCACACAAGATTGCAATTTTCGGTCTTAGGGCTTACTCTTGGTTACTAGGATTGCCGATTAGCGGGAATACTATAGGCGTTTTTTAGCGGTCAAATTTAAGATTTCAGGATTCAACATGAGCTTTTCCCATCGATCTCCCGATTACAGTTTTCCAACGACATCGGCCCAGATGGCAGCGGCAGATGAGAGAGCGACGTTTATTCGCCGGACTTACATTCACCTGCTGGGGGCGATTCTGGCCTGCATCGCAATCGACACGGTCATTTTAGCCCTGTTTTTCAATCAAATTGGTAGCATGCTGCAGGGTTTGGGGCAGATGATGTGGCTTTTTGTTCTCGGTGGATTCATGTTGGTTAGCGTTGTAGCTGACCGCTGGGCTCGCAGTGATACCTCCAAGGGAATGCAATATGCCGGGCTGGGGCTTTACGTAGTCGCCGAAGCTTTGATTCTTGTGCCGTTGTTGTTTATTGCTCAGTCAATAGCGCCCGGGGCAATTCAGGCAGCAGGGATTGTCACCACGGTTGTCTTTGGTGGTTTGACCGCAACCGTTCTTATCACGAAAGCTGATTTTTCGTTTCTCCGCTGGGGAATCGCTGCTGGCGGTATGGTTGCGATGGGATTAATTGTTGCATCATTCTTCATTGGATTCAGCCTCGGGCTTTGGTTCTCTGGAGCAATGGTTTTGCTTGCCTGTGCATCGATTCTCTACAGTACCTCCAACGTCCTTAAGTATTATCGTACCGACCAGTATGTTGCTGCGTCGTTGACTTTGTTTGCATCTGTCGCGTTACTCTTTTGGTACGTCCTCCAGATTTTCATCTCGTTACGCGATTAATCCGAATTTGGATGTCGCGCAGGAAAACTGTTTGCTTTAGTTTATGGGTTCTCCAATCAAGTCCGAACATTCTCTACCAGAAGATTTTAATAACGTCGTTCGCCTGTTTCCGCTGCCCAACGTCGTGTTGTTTCCCGGCATCGTTCAGGCATTGCAGCTTTTTGAGCCTCGCTACAAGGCACTTGCTGAGGACGCGATTGCATCCGATCAGTTGGTCACAATGGCGTTGATTGATTCCCAATGGAAAACAGCACAAAGCGACGTTCCATCGATCGCGAAAACAGTGTGCATCGGTAAAATTCTCTCGCATACTAAGCTTGAAGATGGCCGATACAATTTGTTTTTGGTCGGAGTAAGTAGAGCTGAAATCGTTTCCGAGCTAACTGCGGAAACCCCCTATCGAATGGCGGAAGTCAACCTGATAGAGGAGCGGTTGGCTGAGGATCACGAACTGACGATTTTACGAACCGAAATTTGCGCCAAGTTTCGAAAGCTTGCCAGTTATCGGTCTGGGTGGCATCAGGATGCGCTCGACCAATTTCTCGGAGAGGATTTGCCTTTGGGGCAACTTGTCGACATGGTTTGTTATTCTTGCGGTGCCGGGATCACCGAGCAGCAGCAGGTACTTGAGACTGTGGATTTGGCTGATCGTGGTAACGTTGTGCTCGAAATTTTGAACAGTCAAATCAAAGCGTCGGAAAGCGAGCAGGGTTCGGCTCAGGACTTTCCTCCCAGTTTCAGCCTGAATTGACGTAAGCGAATCACTCGCCTGAGGGTCACACGGATAGGGGTGTTAGTTGTTTTTGACGGGTACAAATGTGGTTGTCTCAATTGAATATTGCGCGTCCTGAAATTATCGTCCGCAGGCTGTCAGTTTGGCTGCCGTCATTAAAACAGCGTTCGATGCCGACGTGCAATTGCTGCCCTCGGACGGTGGATGCTTCGAGGTGGTTGCAGACGGCGAACTAGTGTTTTCTAAAAACCGCATGGGACGATTTCCCACTGATGAGGAAGTCTTGCGGGCGCTTGGTCAGTAGTGCCAGTGCGATATTTGGGTTGGAGCTCTGCGTTTCCAGTGTGCAAATTCACTGGTGCCAGGGTGTCTTGAGAGTCACCACAATGAAAAAGAATTATGGATAACTCGAATCCCTCCGTCGTTTTTGAGACACAGCGTCTTTGGGTTGGGCATTGGCATTCGAAACTGGCTCGTCCTGCTTTGAGAATTTACGGAGATCCTGAGGTTACTCAGTGGATTGGCGGTCAAACGGAAAGCTGTGTGGCCGGGATGGAGAGGCGTATTGCAGGTTTGGTGCAAAGGAATCAGAGGCTGCCGCAATTTTGGGGGAGTTGGCCGGCTTTTTTGAAACAGACCAACCAGTTGGTTGGTGCGATGCTGATGAAGCCTTTGCCTGATGGAGAGGGAGATTTCACGGAAGAAATTGAAGTTGGCTGGCACCTCGCTCAGTCGCACTGGGGGAACGGGTATGCCACCGAGGGTGGCCAAAAGATGCTTGAATTGGGATTTACCATTCAAAATCTACAACAAATTTACGCGGTGACCGGTCTGGAAAACCAGAAATCCCAATCGGTCGCCTGTCGTTTGGGAATGAAGCTTCAGGGTCGAACGGACAAGTACTATGGTCAGACCGTCGACTTGTTTAAAATCACGCTCGACGAGTGGTCAGCGATGAGAGGCGAGTGAAGAGAACTTTTTGAAATTTTACATAGGCGAGGGTGAAGTGAATAACGAATTGAAACCGTGGGAAGTCGAAATGTCGGCAGAACGTTTTGAGTTGATGCGGAAGATTCTTGACGCTCCCAGTCCGATTGGGCTAGAGGCGGCTATGACACGGGGCGTGCTCGAGCCTTATATGAAGAGTTTCATGCCTGCAGATTGGAAAATTCATACGTTCAAGGGAAATGCCGGGATTGTTCTCGATACAAAACCGGATGACGAAGATGCTTTTTCAGTGATGGTGATCGGCCATGCTGACAAAATTCGGATGCAGGTGAGAAGTATCGGGGACGATGGGAAGATCTGGGTCAATTCTGATTCCATGTTACCCACTACCCTGATCGGGCATAAAGTAAAGTTATTCAGTGAGCATCCGGAAACTCCTGGTGAATGGCGAGTGATTCGTGGAGGCACCATTGAAGCGATTGGTGCAATCCATTTCGCCGACCCGAAACTTCGAAGCGGGGATGACGGAATCAAAACGAAAATGATGTATCTGGAACTTCACATTCATGGCGAGGATAAAAAAGCTCAGATTGAAGCCCTAGGAATTCGACCGGGCGATCCCATTCTCTACGATCGCCCGATCGAGCGAGGGTTTGCGCCGGACACGTTCACCGGAGCTTATCTTGATAACGGATTGGGTTGCTTTGTTACCGCAGAAATTGCCAGGCTGATGGCGGAGGCGCCGCCAATGAAAAATATTCGCTATCTAGCTGCGATGGCTTCGCATGAGGAAATTGGCCGTTTCGGCAGTCGTGTTTTGGCGAAAGAATTCAGTCCCGATGTTACGATTGCGGTCGACGTAGCCCATGATTTTACGGCAGCACCAGGGATCGGAGACCGACGGTATGAGCCAGTCGCGATGGGCGACGGATACACGCTCACTCACGGTGCGATCACCAGCGCTGCACTTAATTCGTTGTTGACGAAGGTCTCTTTGGAGCACGGTATTCCGGTGCAGCATGAGTTGGCTGGGCGGGATACCGGAACCGATGCGATGGCCGCTGTTTTTGCGGCAGTTGATTCGGCAAGTGCATCCATTGGTTTTCCGATTCGCAATATGCATACGATATCTGAATCCGGTCACACCGGTGACGTCGAGGCCGCCATTCATGGGATCTATCAAACGTTGGTGGCCATGAGTGAAATGAACGATGGGCGAGGGATTAGCGGTGACGATTTGCGGGATCTGCACCCTCGGCTTGATGAAGCGGATGCGCTACTGCACCACCCTGCCCCCGAAAAGTCGGAAGATTAAAGTCGATTTTTTTAGTTGGTAGACTAGTTCAATTGGTCTGATGATCGCTTGTGAGCATTGGCTAATGTAGGTTGGGGAGTATTTGAGATGAGAGTCAAAGCGATTTTGGCGTTTCGGTGCAGCCTTGCCATCTTGCTGGTTTGCCTCGCCTGTTTTCCGGTTCTTGCTCGAGATGGCGTCGCCAATGTCGAGTTCCAACGGCTTCAGCGGTCGCAGCAAAAAACCAACGTTGTCGTGATCATGGGAGACGATTGGTCGTGGCCACACGCTTCCATTCTTGGTAACTCGGTTGTGAAGACACCCGTGTTCGACCGCATCGCGCGCGAGGGAGTGTTGTTTGAGAATGCATTTTCAAATGCACCGTCCTGTACGCCGGCTCGTTTCGCATTTTTAACGGGGCAGTATCATTGGCGGTTGCAAGGAGCAGATCGACTAGGTGGTTCTTTGCAGGCTGATGTGCCGGTCTATCCGGATTTGCTCGCTCAAGCAGGGTATCTGGTTGGGTTCTCGAGAAAGGGCGCAGAGCCGAGTAAGCACTTGTTTCGAGGGAATGACCCGTTCGGCAAGCGTTATCGGAATTTTGATCAATTTCTCGCAGCGCGAAAATCAAATCAGCCATTTTGTTATTGGTACGGAGCCGGGGAACCGCATCGGCCCTACCCTTGGCGGTCAAGTGAATTGAACGGCATGAAGATCGCAAAGGAAGATGTCCCGGCGTGGCTTCCTGATTCGCCCGACGTGAGAACGGATATCGGTGACTACTTTCTGCGTATTCAAAAGCTCGATCAGTTTGCGGGTGAGATTGTCGATCGATTGACTGAGATAGGAGAGCTGGAAAACACCTTGTTGATTATGACGGGCGACAACGGCATGCCTTTCCCAAGAGCTAAGGCAACGCTTTACGACGCTGGTACTCGTGTTCCAATGGCTATTCGCTGGGGAGGTAATCTTAGTCCCAATCGACGGGTTTCAGATTTTGTTTCTTTCGTCGACATGGCTCCTACGATTCTTGATGCTTGCGGAATCAATATTCCGTCTGTTGTCAGTGGCAGTTCTTTGCGTCGTCAGCTCAAGTCAGATCAAGTTGGCTGGATCGATGGGAAGCGAGATTCTGTGCTAACTGGTCGGGAGAAGCACGTTTACTATTTACCTGCTCGCTCGTTGCGGGATGCTGAGTACTTGTACATTCGAAATTTTTCTCCAGCCAGTTGGAACCAAGGGGAACAGGCCGGAAAGCAACCTCATTATGATTTTTTGAAAACCCCCTGGCCGATCGAACCGCCTGCATTCTCGTTCGATGTTGATCCATCGCCAACTAAGCAGTGGATGTTGGAAAATGAGCAGGAACCCGGTGTCAAGAAATTGAATCGCTTGGCATTTGGTGAGCGTGATGATGAAGAGCTTTACGAGTTATCATCTGATCCGAATCAATTGGTTAATTTGGCGAACTCTCCCATGTATCGGAAGGTGCGTGACCGGATGTCCGCGCAGCTAACCGAACAGTTGCGGGAAACGCATGACCCTCATTTTAAATTGGAAAGTCATACAAGTTTTGATGTTCTTGGATGGAATGTAAATCTTCACGATCGACTTTGGCAGGAGTCTCCCCTTAAGACCAAGCGGATGTTGAAATTGCTTTCACAGCAACTGGCCAGGCTGACGGCCGTTGTGCCAAACAAAGCTGTGAAACAAATGCAAGCGGTGCAAATTTGGGTCAATCCGCCTTACCCCGGTGTGCGGCCCGGAGCTGAATACCACGGGAATCGTGGCTGGTTAAAAAATAATGGGCGAGACGTGCGGATGGGGAAGTCGGTAGAAATCACCAACGTGGCTAATTTCGAGTTTGAAAATATTCGGATGCCCTATCTGATGCTGCATGAGCTGGCTCACGCGTATCATGATCAAGTGTTGGGATTTGGTAATGCTAAAATCCGGAAGCAGTACGAGGCTGCTCGCGACTCGGGTAGTTATGACTTGGTGAAGCGATTTACCGGGCGAAAGATCATCGATGACAAAGCGTATGGAATGAATAATGGCAAAGAATACTTTGCTGAGTCAACGGAGGCGTTCTTTGGAAAGAATGATTTCTTTCCATTCAACAAAAAAGAACTCAAAGAACACGATCCAAAGATGCATGAACTTTTGATTGAGCTCTGGGGAGTGAGTGTTGGTGCCACCGAGGCGAACGACTAGGCATGCGACGGTAGCTTGTGCGTTCCCTGAGTAGGCAGAGCTTCACGAGAGTGGTTAGGCTTCCGCGATCACTTCGTCGAGGATTTGAGAAAATTGTTTGCTCGTGAATTCCATTCGCCCGGAAGCAACGGCACACAGTCGTTTTTCAGGCTCGGCCATGACACCGTCAATCGCCATCAAACGAATCATTTCTTTGAGCATGATGACGCGATCTTCCATTTTCTCAGGGATCTTAACAGAGAATCCTTCTGTTGAGATGCCGGCAAGCGCGGCTTCGAACTCTTCGCTTGGAATGTTCCAGCGTTCCGCCCGCTGGATGAGAAACCGAATTTCTTCATCCGTAAACTTGTTATCAATAGCGGCGAGGTGAACGAGGCTATGGAAGAGTTCAATGTTATTCATTAGATCAAAAGACTCAAATTTGGGTACTAAACCTTGCGGATGAAGTCTGCAGCATAGCTGCGCACGTCCTTGCCGTTAAGTACATGCACCATTCTGAGTTGTTGAACGGTCGAATCGCTAAATCGAGACAATGGGATATGAACTAGTTTTTTCTTAAATTTTTTGGCCAGTTGCCGCCAGGCCATGCCGGGAGGCGAGGGGCTTACTAACGCAATATTGGGGCAGCGGCTGTGGAGGCAAGCTGCGGCCAATAGGCGTTCTTCAAGCGTTGTGGCAAAATCGAGACGTGGGTCCTGCCAAATGTCGTGAATTGCGACGGGCGGGTAAAGGAATAGAGCCCCCCCGTAATTAGCTAAACAGATGCCTGGGCCGACCGGTTGGTCAGCAAAATCACTCGCGAAAAAAGCGAGTGTGGATTCATTTTTGTGTTCCGCAAACCAGGTGGTCCGCCAAGGGTATTCGCGGGGATCAGCGGGTGAATCGAACAGCATCACCGAACAGTCGAGTTTCCCAACGGAGGGTGGTAGAACTTTGACATAAATTTCACCATTGTACCAATGACGGACGGTGTCTCGAATGTCGATCCCGTCTTTAATGCTGGTTGTAAATTTCTCGGTTTGAACAAGATCGACGCCCATCGCCTCCTTCGCGCGATCAAAAACAGTTTGCCGAAAGTTTTCAATTAGATCGTCTTCTGGTGGCCAACTGCATTGGGAATAAGGATCCCAGCTTTGTTGCCAATCGACGATTTGATTGTCGTCGGGGCGGGGAATCAATTCGATTTGACTAAGCGACACGGGCGGGCCCGGCAGGCGACTGACGACATCGACGATTTCTTCACCGGGCAACTCTGCTCGATCGATTGACAACCGCGCTGTCGGCAGGCCAAGGTTTTTGGCAAAGCAAAACTGTTTTGATTTTTCCAGCACATGGAGGGCATAGCCATCGCCGGCGACTTGCTGTGCGGCGGTCACGATGGTTGTCAATTGTGGTGTAAAGCGATTGTCAATCAGTGTTAGGTTGCGAATGTACTTCAGGCATTGGGAGAGGATCTTGGGAGTGATCTTTCTTGCTCGGTTTTTATATTCCGCCTGATAGTCTTCTCTTGCGGCAATCAGTAGTTCTTTTAAACCATCGATGGAAAGGTGTTCATCGTCGCTCAGTTCCTGCCGCGCATGTTCGTATAGGCCAGTAATGAACGGCAACTCTCCCAAAAGGAAATAGAGCGAGTCCAGTGGCAGTTGGTAGGCTTCGGGGGTGAGTGAATTCTCTTCCTGCGGCGGAGTTAAGTTTTTGTCATGAAAGGCTTGGCGAATCCATGGGAAATCCAGCACACTTGTGACCAACAGGATGTTTTTGTAATCGATGCACAGTTCTCGAACTTTCCAGGCTTGGCAAGCGATTCGAGACTTCCATTGGGCGTCAGTCGAGGCGGTGATGTGGGGGACGATCGCGGCAGTGAATCTTTCGATTGGAAGCTTTTTTAATGCATACGCATCGGGTAGTGAGCGGGTGTGGGGGTGGTAGCAACTCGTTTCGAGATCAATGAATTTCCTCGGAATATGATCTCCCATTGCTGTGCGAATGGCAGCGATCACTCCCTGGCAGGGATCAATGGGGACATAGCTTGCTCCGGCGTCTCGTGCTTGGGTGTCGGACTCGGATGATGGTTCTGGACTTTTTTCCTCCTCGCCTACTGGCTGGCTCTCGGGCGTCCACTGCGTCTGGTATTCCGGCATGTCTTTTTGAAAGACGACGCTTGGCGTTGGTAAATTCAGAATTGCCTTTTCGACAGGCGTTTGAAACGAGGGAGGAAGTGGGATTGCGACGCAGTCGAAGGAGTGTTTCAACATCAAGCGTCTGACTTCCCATGCAAAATCACCACTGCCATGAACAATGGGTAGGCAGGTGACGCGGGAGCCGATTTTGAGCATTTCGTGAATCAAGTTTTATGCCTCGTCTTCGTCTTCATCATCTAAGTCATCGAGTTCATCGATGTTGTATTCTCCCAGGTCTGGACGGAGGGGATCTTCCGGTGAGAAAAAGAAATCTCCAAATCCCATTGGTAATGTTTGTCCGCCGAGTGTTTGCGTTCGCTGTTGTGAAAGTCGATTGAGATCAAGTGCCTCTTCGCCCAGGCATTTTTCCAGTGCTTCTCGCCAGGCAACGTCCGTGGCGAGCGGATGTTCGGTCTCCTGAGCAATTCTCTTCATTGCAAATCTTAGAAGATTAATTCCGTCTCGCGTTGAAAAATCTAATTTGAGTTCGTGAGACTTTTGTAAAAAATCAACTGTCATCGCCAGCATGTCATCGGCACAAAAAGGCAGATGATAACTGAGGATATGTTTTTCATCTTCGCGAGATGGAAACTTAAGCGTAAGTGTAGGTTGAAGGCGGCTGAGGATGTAATCAGGAATTTCAAAAGTCGATTCATCCTGATTCATCGTTACAGCGCATCGGAAATTAGGATCGGCCTGGATAGTGACCCCCGCGACAATGGATTCGATATATCGTCGGTGGTCGAGCAATGGTGCGAGGGAAGCCCACGACTTTTCGTTCATGCGGTTGCCTTCATCGAGGATGCAGACTCCTCCACGGATCATGGCTGTGACTAATGGCGAGGCGTGATAGGCGATGGTGCCATTTTCTGCGAGTACAGGCGTGACCAGCAAGTCTTCTGGGCGGGTGTCTGCGGTGCATTGATAAATATAAAGTTCTTGACCCCGAACTTTGGTGGCGGCCGTTACCAAGGCGGTCTTGCCGATCCCCGGGGGCCCAATGATGCGGGGGGTTAGTGGCGAATCGGCGTCATTAATCGTAAGCCAGCAGGCAAGAACCTGTTTCAATATTTCGTGTTGCCCAATCCATTCGCCAGAGGAATCGTGAGGATCAGACAGCGTTAAATTTACGTTGTGGACGGATTGGGTTTGACCCATTTGGAATTGCCCTTGGAGTCAGCAAAGACTCGTTCGTTGATTGAGTGAAGTTGGTCAGCCGGTTCTGGAAATCGCATGCCGATCCGACCGGAAGATCAGAGTATCACGAATTATCTGTGATCGACATAGACACCCAAGATATTTTTTTGCTTTGTCGAGCAGCAATCTTTTCGGATGTAACAATTGAGCCGACGGTGCGGTGGACCTTTGACTGTTTTGTCAAATGTACAACATCTTAAAGGACGAAGTGAGCCAACAGCGCAAGATCGTAAAGCCTTGTCTTCGTCAATGATTATGGCCTGAAGATTCTGGCCTAATGAAATGCTTTTTAAAGCTTAACGACGAAATTAATTCGCAGGGTTGAGTACGCTCTCCCCCGATAACGCTTTCAAGAATTCAACCAGGAAACCGATCTCTTGCTCCGAAAGATTTAAGGGAGCCATTTTCTTATCAAGAGAAGGGTCGTTTGGATCGCCGCCGCGATTGTAAAACTCAACTACTTCTCGGAGTGTTTTGACACTGCCATCGTGCATATAGGGGGCCGTGAATTCAACATCACGTAAAGTAGGAGTTTTGTATTGAAACTCGTGAGCAGGATTTTTTGTAGCTTCGAAGCGTCCTTGATCTCGGCTCGACTTACCAAAGCCGACTCCCGTGTTGTGGAAGGCTTCGTCCGTTAAATTGGAGCCCGAGTGACACTTCCAGCATCCGCCCCGGCTTTCAAAGATCCACAACCCCTGACGGGCTTCTTTTGACAAGGCCTCGTATTCGGCAGCACGGAAACGATCGACTTTCGAATTGCCAGACGTCAGTGTGCGTTCAAAGCTCGCGATGGCTTTGGCCAGATTTTCCGCAGTGACCGATTCGGGAGTCGGTGATTTCGCGTCGCCTCCAAAAACGACATGGAACTGCTGGACATATTCGGAATTCTTTTTGATATTCTCGAGCACGAGTTCGACGTTTCCGCCCAACTCAGTTTCGCTTT
>Ga0208971_1000264_pt1 | contig 39640 bp, 31 predicted proteins | sample AOAMet1_18_M0_10_2_FD_188229 | JGI IMG/M metagenome (GOLD analysis project Ga0208971, IMG submission 188229) | Ammonia-oxidizing marine microbial communities from Monterey Bay, California, USA - CAN11_18_M0_10 (SPAdes) | ecosystem: Environmental > Aquatic > Marine > Intertidal zone | place...
AAGAACATCATAATTAAACCCATTAATGTGTTATATACACCAAGAATAGATAAGGATAATTTTGTTTTCATAATTTTATTTTTTACAATAATACAAAAAATCACTTAAATAAGTGGGTTTCTTTTTGGTGGACCTTGCGGTCCTAGTTTCGAACTTTTTTAATAATATTACGCAACATTTTTGTATTAATGTGTAATATTAATTGTATGTTTGACAAACTAAAAATTAATGTATAATTATGAAAAAAACTATTTACCTTTTAACTGTTCTATTATTTGTCTTTGCGTGTAATTCTGAAGTTGATGTTGAAGTAACAAATGATAATGAATTTAAAATATTTGAAAAGAATTGTGAGACTGTAAGATCTTATGAGGATGCTTTCTGCCAAGAGAATATTGATTATGAAAAGTTCTATTCAGATAAAACAATAATTAAGGGTACAACATTAGGTGCCAAAGATTCAATGAATGTTGCAGATCGTAAGGCTGCACATCAAGAAATGTGGCAGAAATATGATTTTAGCATGTCTCAACCTCTTAATCTATTGCCTGGTGTTAATCCAGAAACAAAGAAAATGGATGGCTCTGTAAGAATGTATTTTAATCTTACTATTACATTAACTGAGAATGAGAAATCTATTACAATACCAATGTATGAATCATTTGATTTTGATGATGAAGGAAAAATACTTTTCCTACAATATTATGGAGATTTAACATCTGCAATTCTTTCTCTGGAGGAATAATATTTGGTTCCTGCGGAAAAAGTAACCCTCAACCCCTGCCTACATGTGAAGAAGGTGGAACTGAGGTTACCCCGTAAATTATTTTTAAAAGTTTTTTCTTTTCCGAAAATCCAATTAATTTTTTTAAGTTTGTATTAGTAGATTGATTAGCGGTGCAAAAAGCGGAGCAATTTTTAGTTTGAAAGTTTGCTGTAATTATGTAAATAGAGTGTAGGTTGTAATCCTGCTACCACGACTTTTTTTCTTTTTATTTTATATAAATTTTTTACTATATTAGCATCCCGTATTACGACAATACAATTTAATAACTATAATTTAACAAGATTATCAATAATAGATTGATATTTTTCAATTTTAATAACAAATAAGATATTATGAGAAAAATACTTTTAACGATAGCAAGCGTACTATTTTGTGTGATAACCTTTGCGCAAAATGTACCTCAAGGAATTAACTACCAGGCGGTAGCAAGAGATGCAAATGGAGATGTATTGATGAATCAAGCTCTAACGATTCAGTTTTCAGTTATATCAGATATAACTACTTCAGCTGTAAGTTGGCAAGAAACCCACACAGTAACTACAAACGATTATGGTTTATATACAGCCATTATAGGTGGAGGAACATCAACAGCTGTTGGTAGTTCAGCAACCTTTGATGTAGTTGATTGGGCTAGTTCAACCCATTTTTTAAAAGTTGAAATGAATGGAGTAGATATGGGAACTACACAGCTGATGAGTGTTCCGTATAGCTTACATACCAAAACAGCTGATAATATAGACCCTACAGATGAATTACAAACCTTATCTATTTCTGGTGATACTTTGTTTATCAGTAATGGTAATTATATAATAATACAATAACAAAAATGAAAAAAACAATACTTACTTTATTAAGCGTACTTTTTTGTGCAATAACTTTTGCCCAAAATGTACCACAAGGAATCAATTATCAAGCTATTGCAAGAGATGCTGCTGGAGCTGAATTAGCAAATGACACTTTAATAGTTCAGTTTTCTGTACTTGAAGGAGCTGCAATCTCTTGGCAGGAAATTGATACAGTAACTACAAATGAATTTGGTTTGTTTACAACTATTATAGGTGGAGGAACATCAACATCTAATGGTAGTTCATCAACATTTGATTTAGTTGATTGGGGAGCTGCAGCACATTCACTAAAAGTGGAAATAGATTATGGTAATGGTCTGGTAGATATGGGAACAACTGAGTTTATGAGTGTTCCTTATAGTTTACATGCTAAAACTGCAGCTAATGCAGATTCTACAGATGAATTGCAAACCCTAACTTTTTCTGGTGATACTATTTTCTTGAGTGGTGATTTAGATTCTAATTTTATTGTTTTACCATCACCAACTTTATTAGGTTGTACAGATCCTACAGCCAGTAACTATAATGCTTCAGCTGATATTAATGACGGTAGTTGTATAATAATTGGATGCACAGACGCTACAGCACTTAATTATAATCCCTTAGCTCATACTGAAGATAGCACTTGCTGCTATATAAATGGATGTACTGATACTACTGCTTTGAATTACAATCCTAATGCTTGTTTAGAAGACAGTTCGTGTATAGAAGAAGTTATGGCAGTTAATGGATGTACAGATTCTACAGCACTAAACTATAACCCTAATGCTAATATAGATGATAGTTCATGCATATCAGTAATAAATGGATGTACAGATTCTATAGCACTAAACTATAATGCCTCAGCAAATGCAGATGATGGTAGTTGTGTTTATTCTATAGGTGATTTTTATCAAGGAGGAGTAATTATTTACTTGAATGGAAATGGAGGAGGTTTAATATCTGATATACACGACATATTTCATCCAACAATCCCGAATTATCCCGCATACTACGTGCATGCACATTGGGGTTGCAGATATGGACCAAGTATTAGTACAGACTACTCTATTGGTAAAGGAGCACAAAACACCATTAATATATTAAATGGATGCGCAGAATCTGATATAGCTGCAGAGGTTTGTAATAATAGTACTGCCCAAGGATATTCTGATTGGTTTTTACCAAGTAAAGACGAACTGAACCAAATATACATCAACCAAACTATTATTAATGCTACATCTACAGATAATGGAGGGGATACTTTATTTGTCAGCTCACAATATTGGTCTTCAAGCGAGAACCAAGCTTGGGATTCATCTAGAGCTATAGCACAATCAATGTGGAGTGGATCTACAGGTATAGTTTATAAAAGCTACAATAGACGCGTTAGAGCTATTCGAGCATTTGGAAATATGCAAATATATGGTTGTACAGATTCTATATCATGTAACTTTAACACTTTAGCTAACATAGATGATAGTTCTTGTACATTATCAACCAGCGGTTGTACTGACTCTGTAGCAATAAATTATGACTCTTTAGCTACTTGTGATAATGGTGCTTGCCTATATCCTGGATGTATAGATTCTATTGCAGCAAACTATAATACTAACGCTAATATAGATGATGGTAGTTGTATTATCTATGGATGTATAGATTCTACAGCATTTAATTTTGACCCACTTGCTAATACGGATGATAGCTCATGTATTGCTGTAGTAAATGGATGTACCGATTCTTTAGCATGTAATTATGATACTTTAGCCAATACTAATGACAGTGCTTGTATTTTACCTGATGGATGTACAAATCCTGCTGCATTTAACTATGATGTAACAGCTATTTGTGATGATGGTAGTTGTGCTTCTGCAATAGGTGATTTTTATCAAGGAGGAGTAATATTTTACTTAGATGGATTTGGTGGAGGTCTAGTATTAGATATTTATAATTCGTATTCCAGAAGATGGGGCTGTGAAGGAACAAGTATAAGTACAGGCGACTCTATTGGTACAGGAAGTCAAAACACCATTAATATATTAAAAGGATGCGCTGAACCTGGCATAGCTGCAGAGGTTTGTAATAATAGTACTGTCCAAGGATATTCCGATTGGTTTTTAGGAAGTAAAGACGAAATGGATCAAATATACAGCAACCTAACTATTATTGACTCTAGTGTCATTGCTAATGGTGGGGTATCGTTTGGTATTGCTAGTTGGTCTTCTCTTTGGACATCAACTGAACTATGTGCCTTGACTCTTTATACGAATTGTTCTGATATGGCATACTATTCAGATATAAGTCCTTCATCTAATAATTATGCCTCAAAAGATTATTACAGAAATGTTCGAGCTGTTCGGGCTTTTGGAAATATAACAATATATGGCTGTACAGATTCTACTGCATTCAATTACAATCCTATTGCTAATACTAATGATAATTCTTGTGTCGCTTGTGTTAACGGTTGTACCGATACAGATGCATTAAATTATGATCCAGCTGCAATTGTAGATGATGGATCTTGCATAGTAATAGGTGATTTTTATCAAGGAGGAGTAATATTTTACTTAGATGGATTTGGTGGAGGTCTAATATCTGATATACAAGATGCTGGAACTGCAGAATGGGGGTGCTTTGGAACACTTCTTGGTAATCCAGAAACGGAAATTAGAACTGGAATGCAGAATACCGTTAATATATTAAATGAATGTTCAGAACCTATAATTGCTGCACAGCTATGTGAGAATAGTACAGCTCAAGGTTACACTGATTGGTATCTTCCTAGTAAAGATGAATTGAACCATATATACTTAAGCCAAACTATTATTAACGCTACATCCACTGCTAATGGAGGAGGTGTTTTTGATTCTAGCGGCTATTGGTCTTCTAGTGAGTCTGGTAATAACTATGCATGGAGGCAGTATTTTAGCAATGGGTATAAGAACAGTGGTAATAAGGTAAATACAAACGGAGTTAGGGCTATTAGAGCTTTTGGATCATTTAATACTTCTGTGTATGGGTGTACAGATAATACATCAGCTAATTATAATCCGAATGCTAATATAGATAATGGCACTTGTAATCCACTAGCTATTGGAGATTTTGCTCATGGAGGAGTAGTATTTTACATAGACGCAATAACTGGTGGAGGCTTAATATGTGATGTGCAAAGCCCTGGTGGGTTAAGTTGGGGTTGTTCTGCGGAAAGTGTTGATTCAGCAATAGGAACAGGAATGCACAATACGATTACTATACAGGCATTATGTTCCACATCAACTATGGCTACTTATTTTTGTGCAAATAGTACAGCCCAAGGTTATACAGATTGGTATCTACCTAGTAAAGATGAATTGAACCAAATGTACCTAAATAAAAATATCATTAATGCTACATCTACAGCTAATGGCGGTATTTCTATGAATGGTTATGGAAGTTCTAGTAGTACGACTTACAACTATTGGAGTTCTACATCACAAATAATATTAAATTATGGGTATAACCCTGAATATGGTGTATGGACGAAGAATTTTAGCAATGGCTATGGCCAATATATATTACCCCAAGGGAGTACGAATCTTCTCGTTGGTGTTCGTGCGATTCGAGCTTTTGGTAATTTAACAATATATGGATGTACAGATTCTGCAGCAACAAACTATAACTCAACAGCTAATACGGATAATGGCTCTTGTACTTTTTCTTCTTCATTAGCAATCGGTGATACTCTTCAAGGAGGAATTGTCTTTTACTTAGATGGAAATGGCGGAGGGCTAATTGCCGCATCCTCTGACCAGTCTTCTGGTGCTGAGTGGGGTTGCTCTCCATCTAATTTATATGGAGCAGACGGAACAGCTATTGGAACAGGTTATCAAAACACAATTGATATAGAAGCAGGATGTACTACACCAGGCATAGCTGCAGATATTTGTTGGAATCTAACTCTAAATGGATACAGTGATTGGTTTTTACCTTCAAAAGATGAATTAAATGAAATGTATTTAAATATAGGCCAAGGAAACGCTTTAGGCTTAGGTAATATTGGTGGTCTTTCTAGTAACTACTATTGGAGTTCTTCTGAGGGAGATCACCCTAATTCTTGGTGTCAAAATTTAGGCAATGGTGTTCAGGGCACATTCCCCACGTACAATACTTACTCCGTGCGGGCTGTTCGGGCTTTTTAACCATTTAAGAAATTAGAAAAATAATTAATACTTTTACAATTATGAGAAAAATACTTTTAACAATTACATTAGTAGCTTTTGCTACTCTTAGTTTTTCACAACAACTTAGTAGATATGTTGTAGCAAGTGGGGGTAATTATTCTACAGCAAGTGGGATAAGTGTATCTTCTACTATTGGTGAGCCAATGGTAAATACACTTACAGCGACTGGTTTTATTTTAACACAAGGCTTTCAACAAGCTAGTATTACTACCTATGGTTGTACTGACTCTAATGCATGTAACTATGATCCAACAGCTACAATTGATGATGGTTCTTGCTTAACATCTTACGGTTGTACTGATTTAACAGCATGTAATTATGATTCAACAGCTACTTGTGATGATGGTTCTTGTATTAGCCCTATTACAAGTTCTACTATTCATTCTGCTTGTGGTAGTTATACTTGGTCATTGAATGGTCTAACTTATATTTCATCTGGATTATATACCTATTCTAATTTTAGTGCTTCTACATCCTTGACTGGAGCTTACAATACTTCTGGTTATGCATTTGGTGTTACTGTAGATGGTAATTATGCCTATGTTGCTGATGGGAATTCTGGTCTTCAAATTATCGATATTTTAAATCCTTCTTCACCAACTTTGATTGGAACTTACAATACATCTGATTGGGCACATGATGTTGTTGTAAATGGTAATTATGCCTATGTTGCTGATAATACTAATGGTCTTCAAATTATTGATATTTCAACTCCTGCTTCTCCAACTTTGACTGGGAATTACAATACATCTGGTCGTGCAAAAGATGTTGTTGTAAGTGGTAATTATGCCTATGTTGCTGATGATTCTTCTGGTATTCATATTATTGATATTTCATCACCTTCTTTACCAACTTTGATTGGAACTTTTGATGATAGTACTGCTATAGGATTAGCGTATTCTAGAGCGACTAGTATTGTTGTTAGTGGAGATTATGCCTATGTTGCTGATGGTTGGGGTCTTCAAATTATTGATATTTCAACTCCTGCTTCTCCAATTTTAACTGGAGTTTACAGCACATTTGGCTTTGCAAAAGGTGTTAGTGTAAGTGGTAATTATGCCTATGTTGCTGATGGGAATTCTGGTCTTCAAATTATTGATATCTCAACTCCTTCTTCTCCAATTTTGACTGGAAATTATAATACCTCTGGTTATGCAGGAGATGTTACTGTAGTTGGAAATTATGCCTATGTTGCTGATGGATCTGTAGGGGGTCTTCAAATTATTGATATTTCAAATCCTGCTTCTCCAACTTTCATTGGCAATTACAATACTCCTGGTTCAGCAAGGGATGTTACTGTAAGTGGTAATTATGCCTATGTTGCTGATGAATTAGATGGTCTTCAAATTATTGATTTTGGACTGAGTTGTAGTCTAGATAGTTTAATACTTACCATTAATGCTCTTGGCTGTATTGATTCAACGGCATGTAATTATGATCCAAATGCTACTTGTGATGATGGTTCTTGTGGTTATATAGCTGGTTGTACAGATTCAACAGCATGTAATTATGATTCGAATGCAACTTGTGATGATGGTTCTTGTGTTGGTTTTTTAGGCTGTACTAATCCAATAGCTTGTAATTATAATGTCAATGCTACTTGTGATGATAGTTCCTGCTATTCTCCTACAGTATCAACAACTTCTACTATTTTAAGTTGTGATACTTCTTATACATGGTCATTAAATGGCCAAACTTATACTTCTTCTGGAGGATACACCTACTTTTCTAGTTTTATTCCTGCATCATTTACTGGAAATTATAACACATCTAATGTTGCATCTGGTGTTACTGTAAAGGGAAATTACGCCTATGTTGCTGATGGTTGGGATGGTCTTGATATAATTAATATTTCAACTCCTTCTTCTCCAACTTTGACTGGGAATTACAATACAACTGGTTCAGCAAGGGATGTTACTGTAAGTGGTAATTATGCCTATGTTGCTGATGCTTCGGCTGGTCTTCAAATTATTGATATTTCATCTCCTACTTCCCCAACTTTCATTGGCAATTACTGTTCCCCTCAAACAAATAACGTAAATCCAAGTTCAGTAGATGTTGCTATTAGTGGAAATTATGCCTATCTTGCTGAAGGAGTTACAGGTCTTCAAATTATTGATATTTCAAATCCTTCTTCTCCAACTTTAACTGGAGCTTACAATACTCCTGGTTATGCAAGGGGTGTTGAGTTGAGTGGTAATTATGCTTATGTTGCTGACGAAAATTCTGGTCTTCAAATTATCGATATTTTAAATCCTTCTTCACCAACTTTGATTGGAACTTACAATACATCTGGTGCAGCATTTGATGTTACTGTGAGGGGTAATTACGCCTATGTTGCTGATGGGTACCATGGTCTTGATATTATTGATATTTCAACTCCTTCTTCTCCAACTTTCATTGGCAATTACAATACAACTCAAATGCTATATGGAGAAAAGGCACTTAGAGTTACTGTGATAGGTGATTATGCCTATGTTGCTGATTGGATTGGTGGTCTTTTAATTATTGATATTTCAATTCCTTCTTCACCAACTTTGGTTAACACTTACAATACTCCTGGTTATGCAAATGATGTTACTGTTAGAGGAAATTTTGCATTTATTGCTAAGGATAATGCTGGACTTGATATTATTGATGTTGGCTTGAGATGTAATCAAGATAGTTTAATACTTACTTTTCAGACATCTGGATGTATGGATTCATTAGCACTTAACTATAGCGCTTCAGCTGGTTGTGATGATGGTTCTTGTATGTACCCTTGTACAGCAGCACCATATTCAGAAAACTTTGATGCTGGAATGGGAACATGGACAACAGCAAATACTGGTTCAGGTAATTATACTGGATGGTATTCTGGAACATATACACCTTCTTCTGCTACTGGTCCTCAGTCTGGTGATGTTACAGGAGGTAACTTTATGTATATAGAAACTTCTTCAACTGGAGGTCCTTATACTCTTACTTCTGAGTGTTTAGACATTTCTGCTTTAGCAGCTCCAGCACTTAGATACCAATACCATATGTATGGTGCTTCTATGGGAACACTTGATGTTACTGTAAATGGCGATACATTATTTACTATGTCTGGAGATCAAGGAAACCAATGGAATCCACATCAAATTGATTTATCTGCTTATGTAGGTACTGATATAACAGTTGTATTTATTGGTTCAAGAGGAACTTCTTTTACTGGTGATATGGCTATTGACGCGGTAGAAGTAGATGAAATGACTGTTTTATCTATTCCTGGTTGTATGGATCCATTAGCGCTTAATTATAATTCAGCAGCTAACGTTTCTGACAGCTCATGTAACTATCACTGTGCAAATACTTCTGCTTATGGTTCAGCAACTGCTGACCCATTAGGTTCAGTAACTGTTTCTACTTGTAACTACTTAACTGAATATTCTACAATTTCAGGAGTTGGTGCTGGTGAAAGTTATACTGCTTCAATTTCTGGTGTAAATGCAAATCCTGGTTATATTGTTGTATACGAAGGATCATCTGCTGGTAACTTTGTTGCTCAAGGTTCAGCTCCATTAACTTGGACGTCTGCTGCTGCAGGAACTCACTACATACACTGGTTGGTTGATAGTTCATGTGCAACAGCTACAGGTTGTCATACTACAACTTTAACAGGAAACCAAATTTTAACTGTAGCTGGTTGTATGGACGCTTTAGCTTGTAATTATGATTCAACAGCTAACGTTTCTGATAGCTCATGTACGTACCCTGGTTGTACAGATTCAACAGCATTTAACTATGATCCATTAGCTATGTGTGATGATGGTTCTTGTGTAGCGATTGTGTACGGATGTACAGATCTTCTTGCTTCAAATTACAATCCAAACGCAACAGTAGATGATGGATCTTGTATTTATCCAAATACCTGTGGCCCTATAACAGGAGTTAACTTAACTGACGTTATCCACGATAGAGCAACCTTTAATTGGGATGATATGAATAACACTTCTTGTGTTGTAGATCAAATCAGGATTCGTTACAGAGAAGTTGGAACGAATTCTTACTCTACTAAAACAATGGGTTCACCAGTTGGAAACAACGCTCCATGTCTAAATACTTCCAAATTAGTACTTAACTTGATGTCTTCTACTACTTATGAGTATGACTTTAAGATTTGGTACCAAGATGGAACAGTTGTTACATGGCATGCAAATGGAAATTTTACTACCTTACCATTATGTGATAATGTAATCAATATAATTCCTACACCAATCACCACTACTAAGACTCAGTTCTGTTGGGATACAGTTTCTACCTACGCATTTGTGAGACTAAAATACAGAGAAGATGTTCCAGGTTCCTCATTTAGTAATATTGGAGGAATGGGAGTTAATTCTCCAACACTTTGTAAAGATAAGAATGGTTTAACTCCAGGCTTAACTTATAGAGTAATGTGGAGAACATGGTGTAATCCATCTGGTGGTCCTTACAGATCAGCTCAGTGGGATGGTCCAGTATTATGGTCACAACCAAATTCTATCAGAGTGGATGAACTAAGTAGTATTAATTCCTTAGAGGTGTATCCAAATCCGAGTAGAGATGTGTTTAATGTAGAGTTTACCTCAGAAACAAAACAGACCATAGAAGTTAGATTAGTAAACTTAGTAGGGGAGATTATCTTTACAGAGAACTTAGTTGATTTTGACGGAGAATATTCTCATTCATTTAACTTATCAGAATACTCAAAAGGAATCTATCTATTAGAGTTAGATACCGATAATGGAATAGTCAATAAAAAACTAATTCTACAATAAAAATTATTTTCAAAAGTTTTTTCTAATCAGAAAATCAAAAAAAATCTAATCTTTTCTCTTATATAGTAAAGACTATATACTATGCCATTTAAGAAAGGAACAAGTGGAAACCCTTTAGGAAGATCTGTAGGCTCGGGAAACAACGAACTACGAAATATAATCAACGAAAGCATAGACCCTAACAAGATTAGAGAAATGCTAAACAAGATAGAAGACCCTGTTGAATATATCAACGCAATAACAAAGCTACTACCCTACGCTATAGGAAAGAAGAAAATGATTGAAGACGTCCAAGAGATTGAGCCAATCGATGTAGTTATTACCTTTGTAGACACAAAATAACCAGCAACAAAACCCTACACTATAATTAAGAATTGACGATTTAAGACGTCCAAGAAACAGATCCAATTAGCATACTTATAAACATTAACGGACAAGAAATAGAGTAGAAAGTGGCCTACTGACTGGCCTACCAAAAAATAAACCCCTGCAATCACTAGATTACAAGGACTGACTGATTGCGGTGAGGAAGGGATTCGAACCCCCGAAACAGTTTCCCGTTTACACGCTTTCCAAGCGTGCGCCTTAAGCCACTCGGCCACCTCACCAAAATTCTGGCAAATCTAATAAATTACACTGTAATTTCTCCTCTCAAAGAAAGTTTAAATTGAGTTCTTATTTCATTATTTTTCAATCCCTTACCCCTTAAGTACATTAGTTTTGTAATAGCCGTTTCAGTAGTCATATCCTTTGCACTTATTACTCCTATTCTCTTTAGTTCCGAGCTATTTTCATATTTTCCTTGATGTACACTCCCTCTCAAGCATTGACTGCAATTCACGATTATTTTTCCATTCTCAATCGCTTCTTTCAAAATAGAAATAAATTTTTTGTTGGAAGTTGAATTCCCAGATCCAAAACTTTCCATCACTGTTGTTTCAGAGTTCTCTATAATTGATTTTACTATTTTTTCTGAGATTCCAGGAAATAATTTCAATACGCTTATATCAGTATTCATATTTTCAGAAACAGACAGTTGTTTTGTGTCTTTATTTCTTAATAAAGAGGTATTGTATTTTATATTAATACCAACCTGAGCAAGTGCGGGTAAATGAGGAGATTCAAAGGCTTCAAAATTCTCTGAATTTACTTTCACCGTTCTATTTCCTCTAAAAAGTTTATCCTCAAAATAAATACAAACCTCTGATATTTTATCTGAAGCGGCAATTTCTATTGCAGTAATTAAATTTTCCTTTGCGTCTGTTCTTCTGGCTCCAATTGGAATTTGACTTCCTGTAAGGATAACCCCTTTGTTTAATCCTTCCAACATAAACGAAAGAGCAGAAGCGGTATACGCCATAGTATCTGTTCCATGAAGAATTACAAAACTATCATATTGATTATACTGTTTTTCAATTATCTTAGAGATTTCAACCCAATTTTCTGTATTCATATCAGATGAGTCAATAGCATTTTTAGTTGAAACATGTTCTACATTAGCATCACATTCTTTTAGTTCCGGAAAAGCATTTAATATAGAATCAAAATTAAAAGGAACTAGAGAATCTTTTCCTTCTTTTTGCATTCCAATAGTTCCCCCCGTATAAATAAGTAAAATCTTTTTCATTATATCTTAAATAATTTTAAAGCATTATTAGTTGTTGTATCTGCTACATCTTCCATACTGATTTCATGAATTTCAGAAAGTTTTTCTGCAATATTAATAATATACTTACTTTCATTTCTTTTCCCTCTATGAGGAGTTGGAGCAAGATATGGGGAATCAGTTTCTAAAAGTAAATGTTGAATATCTATTTCTTTCATTGTTTTGTCTAATCCAGAATTCTTGAAAGTTAAAACACCACCTATACCCAAATAAAAATCACCTAAGTCAGTTATTTTTTTTGCATCTTCCACACTTCCCGTAAAACAATGAAAGACACCACTTAAATTCTCATCATTTAAACTTTCTACAATTTCTATTGCCTCATTAAATGAATCTCGAGTATGAATAACAATAGGTAATTTATGTTTTTTTGCTAAATTTATCTGAAAGATAAAAGATTCCTTTTGCAAAGGCAGAGTAGATTTATCCCAATATAAGTCGATCCCTATTTCACCAACTGCAATAAATTTTTTTTTATTTAAAAGTTCTTCTACATGTAATAATTCCTTCTCCATACTTTCAGATTTCACATCACAAGGGTGTAAACCCATCATGGCATAGCAAGTTTTTGGATATTTTTTACATAAATCCATCATATCTTTTGTTGTTTCTGAGCTTATGTTTGGTAAAAATAATTTATCTATTCCACTAGTAATAGAATTCGAAATTACAGTATCAATGTCTTCCGAAAATTGTTCCAAATAAAGATGTGTGTGCGTATCAATAAATTTCATACTGCAATATTAGAATAAAATAATTAGTTTTACAGTCGTGCAAAATCCATTAAAAATATTAGTAGTTCGTTTTAGCTCAATTGGAGATATTGTCCTCACTTCTCCGGTTGTTCGGATTCTGAAAAATCAACTAAATGCTGAGGTACATTTTATTACTAAAAAAGTGTATAAATGTTTGATAGAACACAACCCAAATATTGATAAAATTTATAGTATAGATACTGATATAAAAGAAGTTGTTTCGGAGTTAAAAAACGAGAATTATGATTGGATTATTGATTTGCATAATAATATCAGATCATCTCAACTAAAGAGGATTAGAGTAAAAAGTAGAAGTTATAAAAAACTAAATTTCCAAAAGTTTTTACTAACTAATTTTGGAATAAACAGGATGCCAAAAACGCACACTGTTGATAGATTCTTAGATACAATTTCACATCTAGGAGTAAAAAATGATGGTAAAGGGTTAGATTTTTTTCTTTCAAAGAAAGATGAAGTTGACATTTTAGTAAAGGATTATATCTGCTTTGCAATTGGAGGAAATCATTTTACCAAAATATTACCTACAACAAAGATTATAGAAATCTGTAAAAAAATTAATAAAACCATTGTTTTAATAGGAGGAGAAGATGATTATAATCGTGCAGAAGAAATAGATAATGAAGTTGGAAGAAAAGTAATTAATTTATGCGGAAAGTATAGTATTAATCAGTCAGCACATATTATGAAACATGCTAAATACTTAATTACACATGATACTGGGTTTATGCATATAGCTGCTGCTTTTCAGATGAAAATTTACTCAGTATTTGGTGGAACCCATCCTGATTTAGGATTTACTCCTTATCTACCTAATCCTGAAAATAAAATTATACAAGTGGAACATTTAAGTTGTCGCCCATGTCATAGATACGGGAAAAGTAAATGCCCAGAAGGACATTTTAATTGTATGAATTTAATTGATACGGATTTATTTGTTGAATAAAGCTTTTAGCTCCGTAGCTTCTTCTGCTTTCATTTTCCCCGCAAGTATTAACGAAAGCTGTCTTCTTCTAAGTGCGGCATCAAATCTTTCTTTTTCTAAATCAGTTTCTGGATCAATTGCAGGAACAGAAGTAGGTTTGTTTGTATTATCGACCGCTACAAAAGTATAAATCGCTTCATTACATTTTGTTTTCTTTCCATTTTGCATATCTTCTATCCAAACGTCAATTATTACTTCCATTGATGAAGAAAAAGAACGAGAAACATTTGCTTCTAGAGTTACTATACTTGCTTGAGGAATTGGATGTCCGAAAGAAACATTATTTACAGAAGCTGTAACGCAACTTCTCCCCGAATGTCTTTGTGCTGAGATAGCCGCCACTATATCCATCCAATGTAACAATCGACCTCCCATTAAGTTTTTCAGATTATTTGTATCGTTTGGCAAAACAATTTCTGTTTGAGTTGATCTAGATTGTGAAGGAGTTTTTGATTTCATATTTATAAAGATAAAATCCAGCTAGATTTGCCTTCTAACTTTAAGTCGTGTAACATTGAAGTAGCTTCTTCTTTTGTAGCAAAATTTTCATAACAAACACGAATTAATCCATTTCTATTTGTTCCGATAATCTCAGCATTGTAGTTTTGTTCTTGTAGCTGATTTACTAATCTGATTGCGTTCTTTTCTGAACGAAAAGAACCAGCAATAACTGAAAAGTTCATTTCTATTATTTCTTCTTTTTTCTCCTTAGGTTGTTTTGTTTCTATTGGATTCACTTCAATAGTAGTAGTTTCTTTCATTTCTTCTACTTCTTGTTTAGGAGATATTATTTTGGGATTTTCAAAAGATGAAAACGGATTTAAATTGGCCATTTGAGAATAAATCTCATTAATTTTGTCTTCTTGTGTAATACTAATAAATGATAATCCAATAATTGGAAGTAAAATTGCAGCAGCTCTCCATACTTTTTTTCTTCCAGTTTTTGTAGAAATTGGTTTTATTATTTCTTCAACTTTTTTCTCAATCTTATCTACTTTTTTAGTACTTTGAGAAGAAAGACCGAAAGAGTTTGGGTTATAATTAGTAAACGAATCTTGTAAAAACAAGATATTTCCAGTTAAGTCTGCAGAAATTAATCCAACTTTATCTATTCTAAAAGTTCTTATTTTCTGAATTTTTGATTTAATGTTTTTTACATAATCTGAAACTAATTCTTTTGCATTTTCATTAGATATTATTTCAGAATTTGAAATATGATTTATTAATAATCCATCATTTTTTTTCAGATTTTTATTAAATAAAATCTCCTTTGATGGAGGATAAATAGTATTTGTATTTTTATTTAAAACAGCAGATTGATTGTTCCCAACAAACCCACCAAATTCTGGAATAATTACACAATCGTGTAAAAAAAGTAATTCAGAAATATATATGTCAATTGTTTTTTTCATCTTGGCTAAACTATGCATTTTTTGAATGAAACTCTACAATCTTTTCAATATCTTCAGTAGTATCTACCGATTGAGATTCAAATTCAGTAATTCCTACCTTAATTTTTAATTTATTATCCAACCACCTGAGTTGTTCCAGATTTAGATCTTGCTCACTTTTACTTGGAGAAAGTTTAGTTATTTTTTCTAAGATATCTGCTCGAAAAGCGTAGATTCCAATATGTTTATAGAAATTTTTTTTATGAAATTCTTCTTCCGTTATTTCATGATTTCTAACAAATGAATTCGCATTATTTTCTTTATCAAAAAATACTTTTACTTTATTTATATCTGTAAGAGTGGTGTAATCTTCTATTTTCTTTGATAAAGTTGCAATTTGCACATTTATATCATCAAACAAAGAGATAAGCTGACTAATTTGAGAAGGTTCAATAAAAGGTTCGTCACCTTGGATATTGACAATTACATCAAAATTTTCGATAGATTTTCTTAAGACTTCTCCACATCTTTCAGTTCCATTTTCATGGTTTTTTGAGGTCATCATGACATTTCCTCCAAAAGATTTCACATGAAAAGAAATTCTTTCATCATCAGTAGCAACAATAACTTTATGAAGATTATTGCATAGAGATGATTTCTCATAAACTCTTTGTACCATGCTTTTTCCTAAAATTTCAGCAAGAGGTTTCCCGGGAAACCGGCTAGAATTATATCTGCAGGGTATCACTCCTAAAACTCTCATTATATTTTCATATTACATTGCAGAGCAATAGTTCGTGGAGGCATCATATTGGCTGGACGACTCATATATTCTCTATTAAGTAGATTATTTATTACTAAAGAAATCTTAGTGACATCATTTAACTGATAAGAGGTTCTGACATCAACAATAAAATCTCCATTTTTAAATTTCTCTCTAGCTTCAGGAATCCCTCCCACTATTTCTTCTGCAAAGAATTCTGATGCGAAAATCTTATCAATGTTTTTCATGAAATCATTGTATCTGAAACTGGACCCAAGAGACAATTTTTTATAAATTAATTCCATATCTAACTTTGCTATGTGATTATATCGGTATTTTAATATTGAAGGATCAGAGCTACTGTTACTGTATGTGACAATATTCCCTAGTACTTCAGCATAGACTTCAGTTGTGTCCAAAGGAATAGGGTTCATATAAGTATATCCTCCCAAAATATTTATACTTAAATTTTCATTTAACTTTCCTTGACCACTTAAACTAAGTTCTAAACCACTTATTCTAGTTTCCCCTACATTTACTGACTTAAATCCAACTCCATAACTCCCATCATTAAATTCCCAAAGACCAAAGCTAAATTCCATCATATCATCATATTCCATTATAAAGGCAGCTGCATCAAAATACCCCATCCAATTGCCCATCTTTAAACCTTGTTTTATAGCTATTTCAGAGCTCCATCCACTTTCTGGTTTTAATTCTGGATTTGGGAAAATTTCAATCCCAGAATAGTTTGTAGATATGAACATTTCAGCCATTGACGGGAACCTAAACCCTTGTCCCCATGAAGTTCTTAGATAAGTTGCTTCAGCAATTTGATAATTCAATCCAGCACGAAAGACTTGTTTTGCTCTTGCGTACTCGTTAATTGAGTCTCCATCTATCAGATATTTTTGTTCAGACCTTACTTTGAAATATTCATATCTTGTACCTAAAGACAAATTAACTTTACTCCATTTCTTATCTAGTTGTGAATATAATGAATGGTTTTGTCGGTAATTATTTCCTTGAAAAAGATCAGATCTAGCAAGTACTATTTCATTAGTTGTTCCAGTAGTTACTCTTAAATTTATTGCTTTAAAATGGTGTTGCCATTGATAATCAGAATAGAAAGTCTCGGACTCATTATCTTGCGCATCATCTTGTCCATTAGTACTATTATCATTAATTACTTTTAAGTATCTATTCTTGAGATTATGAGTGTTATTTTCTGTGACATATTGTATAAAAGGATCTATATTGTAGGTATCTCCATTAGTATTAGTTATTTCGTTATTTAAAGGAATATATGCCTGATCTAAACCATTCCATATTATTGCAGAACCAGTAGTTTGATATAAGAAATTTGCATTAACACCGTATGATAATCCAGTATATTGTTTAGATTTATATCTGGAATTAAGATTCCATCTTAATCTATCTGTTATTTCTCCCTCTCGGTAACCTTCATCCTTAAAATAATTCCCTCCGATTGTTAAATCTAAGTTATCAATTTTTCTGGAATGGGAAAATTCAGTTCCATAGAATTGCTGCCTATTATCTCCCCACCAATTTAATACATCTCTTTTTGCATGATCAGTAACACCAAAATGAGTTGTAATTTTTGTATAACCTACAGATGGATTTTTTTCTATTTCAGATAATTTTGGGAAAGCAGTTCTGATATTAATCACTCCATTTAGAGCAGAGGAACCATAAAGTGCTGAAGAAGCTCCTTTGATCACCTCCACCTGATTTATGTTTTCGGTAGCAATAAGTTTCCATTGTACCTGTCCTGCATCTCCAGAAATTAAAGGCATGTCATCTACCATTACAAGAACTCTACTACCAGCTCCGTAACTCCAACCACTTCCACCTCTAATATTAGCTTGACCATCTGTAATATTAACACCAGGAACTTGTTCCATAGCAGTTTGGATATCAGTAGTGTTTTTATTTTCAATTAATGATGGACTTATTACCTCCATAGATACTGTTATCTCCTCAATCTTTTGTTCAAATTTCCCAGCAGAAATTACAACGGTACCAATTTGTTGGATAGCAGTTTTCAACTTTATATTAAATTCTGATTTACCATCAATATTTTTTACAATGCTTTCATATCCTATATATTTAAAAGTAATAGTTCTTTCATTTTCTTTTAGTTCTAAAGAAAATTTTCCATCAATATTTGTTGTAGTTCCGTTTGTATTACTCAAAATTACATTTACACCAATCAATGGTTCTCGTGTATTTTCATCAATTACGATACCTGATATTTTTTGTGACAAAGCTGATGAAAAAGAAATTAGAAGTACAACGATAGATAAATATTTTCTCATATTTTTACATTTCAAATAAAAACAAAGATAAACATTTGAATGAGTTACAAAAGTGATTTAATATATAAGATAGCCATTTCAAGAATAAAAGGAGTTGGAGATATTACTGCCAAAAAACTTATTTCGCATTGCGGATCTGCTAATTTAGTTTTCAAAGAAAATAAAAAATCATTAGAAAGTATTCCGAATATAAATAAGAAAATAATTGAGCTTATCAATGATCCAGAAAGTTTAAAAAGAGCAGAAAAAGAAATAAGATTTATGGAAAAAAACAATGTGAATCATTTGTTTTATACCGACAAAAATTACCCCAGCAATCTCAAACTTTGTATGGATGCTCCTGTGAATCTATTTTATAAAGGAAGTGTAAATTGGAATAATCAAAGGTTTGTTTCAATTGTTGGAACCAGAAAGTGCACACAATTCGGAAAAGAATTTACTGAGAATATTGTGAGTGAACTTTCAAAATATAATGTAGTAATTGTAAGCGGACTGGCTTTTGGTATTGATATTGCATCGCATAAAGCGGCTCTTAATAATAATATGCAAACCGTTTCAGTTTTAGCTCATGGTTTAGATAGAGTTTATCCTTCTCAGCATGCAAAATACACAAAAGAAATAATAGAAAATGGAGCTTTACTAACTGATTATATAAGCGAAAAAAAACCAGAGAGGCAGAATTTCCCTAGTAGAAATAGAATTGTAGCTGGATTATCAGAAGCAACTATTGTAGTTGAGAGTTCTAAAAAGGGAGGATCTTTAATTACAGCAGATATTGCAAATTCATACAACAGAGATGTGTTTGCAGTGCCAGGGAAACCGAAAAGCAAACAATCAGAAGGGTGTAATCATCTTAAATCGCATCAGGCAATACTCTTAGATAGCGTAATAGATATTGTAAAAAACTTAAATTGGGATGTTCAAGAAAAATCAGATCAACAAACAATTTTTACTAATTTATCAGATGAGGACTTAAAATTGATAAATGTTTTAAATACAGAATCACTACATGTAGACGAACTAAAAAAGAAATTAAATTGGGATAGTTCTAAGGTTGCAAAACATCTATTACAAATGGAATTTGAAAATTTGATTGTTTCTTTGCCAGGAAAAATTTATAAAAGACGAATGTAAAGAATATTTGTTATTAAAAAAATACTCTACATTTGCCAAAATATTTTGAAACGAAAACATAAATTAATATAAAAGAATGGAAAAGAGAATTCACGATTTTATGAATGAAGTTGCCGCTAAAAATGTAGGTGAAACAGAATTTTTGCAAGCGGTTGAGGAGGTTGCAGAAGTAATTCTCCCGTTTATAGAAGAAAACCCAAAGTATAATAACAAAATGTTATTGGAAAGAATGGTGGAGCCAGAAAGAGTATTAATGTTTAGAGTTCCTTGGTTAGATGACAAAGGAAACACTCAGGTAAACAGAGGTTACAGAGTAGAATTTAACTCTGCTATTGGACCATATAAAGGAGGATTGAGGTTTCACCCTTCAGTAAACTTATCAATATTAAAGTTTTTAGGGTTTGAGCAAGTATTTAAAAACTCATTAACTACACTCCCAATGGGAGGAGGAAAAGGAGGTTCAGATTTTAACCCAAAAGGTAAATCCGACAATGAAGTGATGAAATTTTGTCAATCTTTTATGACGGAATTGTGTAAACATATAGGTCCAAATACGGATGTTCCCGCAGGTGATATAGGAGTTGGTGGAAGAGAGATTGGATATATGTTTGGTCAATACAAAAGAATCCGTAATGAATTTACGGGTGTTTTAACTGGTAAAGGAATGAGTTGGGGAGGTTCTTTAATCAGACCAGAGGCTACAGGATATGGTAATGTATATTTTGCACAAAACATGTTAGAAGTGAAAGGTGATTCCTTTAATGGAAAAACAGTTTCTATTTCTGGTTCAGGTAATGTAGCACAATACGCTTGTGAAAAAGCAACTGAATTAGGAGCTAAGGTGGTAACTCTTTCAGATTCTTCAGGATATATTTATGATTCAAACGGAGTTGATGATGAGAAATTGGCATTTGTAATGGATCTTAAAAATGTAAGAAGAGGAAGAATTAAAGAATATGCCGAGAAATATGGATGTGATTTTCATGAAGGAAGACCATGGGGAATAAAGTGTGATATTGCACTTCCTTGTGCGACACAAAACGAATTGAATGATGAGGAAGCAAAAACTTTAATTGCAAACGGATGTATGTGCGTTTCTGAGGGGGCGAATATGCCATCTACTCCTGAAGCGATTGAGGTATTCCAAAATGCGAAAATCTTATTTGCTCCAGGAAAAGCATCTAATGCTGGTGGGGTAGCTACCTCTGGATTGGAGATGAGTCAAAACTCTTTAAGAATGAATTGGACTAGAGAAGAGGTAGACTCAAAACTAAAAAATATTATGAAAGACATTCATTCTTCTTGTATTGAATATGGCACAGAAGGAGAGTATGTTGATTATGTAAAAGGAGCTAATATTGCAGGTTTTGTAAAAGTGGCAGATGCTATGTTGGATCAAGGGTTAGTATAATTACTAAATAGCATATAATATAAAGGAATCTTTTTCCACCTTTTTTTAATTTTTGCAATAACATATGAATATATTTAAAATAATATTACTGATTTTTTTTGGTATTCCTTTATTTATTACGGGGCAATCAAACGACACAATTAAATTTATAGGAGTTGGAGATATGATGTTAGGCACTAACTATCCTTCGGAATTATATTTGCCACCTAAAGGGATTAATTTATTTGAGAATGTTGATAGTATTCTTAAAAGTGCAGATGTAACTTTTGGCAATTTAGAGGGGACAGTATTAAACTCAGGAGGTACAGTAAAAAAATGTGGAGACCCCTCACTTTGTTATGCATTTAGACAGCCAGAGTATTTAGTTGATCAATTAGTAAATGCTGGATTTGATATTTTATCAATAGCAAATAATCATATAGGAGATTTTGGTGAGATTGGGAGAGAAAACACAGTAAATGTATTAAATGAAAAGGATTTTTGTTTTGCAGGTACAGAATCTATTCCTTGGGATACAATTACTATTAATAACTTAAAGATTGGCTTTTGTGCTTTCTCTCCTAATAGTAAAACAATTCAAATTTCAGACCAAAAGTATGCAAATGAATTAGTAAAGTTTTTAGATTGTCTTTGTGATGTTGTAGTGGTAAGTTTTCATGGTGGAGGTGAAGGTTCTGATAGAACACATATTACCAGAGAAATAGAATATTGCTATGGAGAAAATAGAGGAAATCCTTATAAATTCTCTCATCAAGTGATTGATAATGGAGCTGATATAGTTTTTGGTCATGGTCCTCATGTTACAAGAGCATTGGAAATATATAAGGATAGACTGATTTGTTATTCTTTGGGTAATTTTTGCACCTATAAAAGATTTAATTTGAAGGGAGTAAATGGTATAGCTCCAATAGTTGAAGTAAATGTCAATAAAGAAGGAGAATTTATTAGTGGAAATGTGATTTCAATTAAACAAATTGGAGAAGGAATTCCTATTATTGATAAGGATCAAAACGTTTTAATTGAAATTAAAAAATTGATAGCTTCAGATTTTCCAGAAAGCAAAATTGTTTTTAATGAATCATCTTTTACTAAAGTTGAGTAAATAATTGACATCTAAGTATGATTTCAGGAGTATTTTCACCTCCTTTTTTTAATTGCGTACTTTTGTTTCCAAAAATAAAATAAAACTATGTACGGAAAATTACAATCTCAATTACAAGAAGAACTTTCAAATATTAAAGATGAGGGTTTGTATAAAAGAGAAAGAATAATTATGAATCCTCAAGGATCTCTTATCCGAGTAAGTACTGGAGAAGAGGTTCTTAATTTTTGTGCAAACAATTATCTTGGTTTGTCTTCTCACCCAGAAGTAATTCAGGCTGCAAAAGACACTTTAGATACACATGGTTATGGTATGTCTTCCGTTCGTTTTATTTGTGGTACGCAGGATATTCACAAAATTTTAGAGGAAAAATTATCTAATTTTTTGGGAACAGAGGACACTGTTTTATACGCAGCAGCTTTTGATGCTAATGGAGGTGTTTTTGAACCTCTTTTTTCTAAAGAAGATGCTATTATTTCTGATGAATTGAATCATGCTTCTATTATTGACGGAGTGCGTTTGTGTAAAGCAAAAAGATACCGTTATAAAAATAACGATATGGAAAGTTTGGAAGATCAATTGAAACTTTCACAAGAGCAAAGAAATAGAGTTATTGTAACGGATGGAGTTTTCTCTATGGATGGTTATTTGGCACAATTGGATAAAATCTGTGATTTGGCCGAAAAATATGATGCACTTGTAATGGTGGATGATTCTCATTCTACAGGATTTGTTGGAAAAACAGGAAGAGGAACCCACGAACATTGTGGAGTTATGGGAAGAGTAGATATTATTACTTCTACTTTAGGAAAAGCACTTGGTGGTGCAATGGGAGGTTTTACCTCTGGTAGAAAAGAAATTATTGATATGCTCCGTCAGAGATCCCGTCCGTATTTATTTTCTAATTCTTTAGCTCCGTCTATCGTTGGGGCGGCTTCCAAAGTAATTGATTTACTTTCGGACTCTACTCATTTCAGAGATGCATTAGAGGAAAACACTCAGTATTTCAGAGAAAAAATGACATCTGCAGGTTTTGATATAAAAGAAGGAGTACATCCTATTGTTCCTGTTATGTTGTATGATGCAAAACTATCACAAGAAATGTCTAATCAACTATTACATGAAGGAATATACGTTATTGGATTTTTCTTTCCTGTTGTACCAAAAGAGAAAGCTAGAATAAGAGTTCAGATTTCCGCAGCACATTCCAAAGCAGATTTAGATAAAGCAATACATGCCTTTACTAAGGTAGGAAAAGAGATGCAAGTAATTAATTAAGATAAATTGTTAAAATTTTGAGGCAGGAAAAAAAATAAATGTATTTTTGCAGACCTTTTTAACAGGATAAAAAATAAATATTGTGGATACATTAAGTTATAAAACATTATCATCTAATAAAGAAACAGCCAACAAAGAGTGGTTTATAGTAGATGCTGAGAATCAAATTTTAGGTAGGATGTCTTCTAAAATCGCTATGATTTTAAGAGGGAAACACAAAACAAATTTTACTCCTCATGCAGATTGTGGTGATTATGTTATTGTTATAAATGCTGATAAAGCAATCATGACAGGGAGAAAAATGGAAAACAGAGAAATCTTTAGCCATACCGGTTACCCAGGTGGTCAAAAAAGAATTACTCCAATTCAAATGTTAGAAAAAGATGGTACATCTTTAGTAAAACATGCGGTTAGAGGCATGCTTCCTAAGAACAAATTAGGAGCAGCTATTCTTAAAAATCTTTATATTTACACAGGGACTGATCACGATCAAGAGGCTCAGAAACCAACATTAATTAACTTAAACGATCTTAAGTAATATGGAAACAGTTCATACTATAGGAAGAAGAAAAGCGTCTGTTGCAAGAATTTATGTAACAAAAGGTAAAGGTAATATTGTTGTAAATGGAAAAGATTATAAAGAATATTTTCCGTTAGAAACACTTCAATATAAATTAAACCAACCATTTAAAGTTGTTGAACAAGAAGGGAAGTTTGATATTAAAGTAAGTGTAAATGGTGGAGGAATTAACGGACAAGCAGACGCTATCAAATTAGCTATTGCTCGTTCTCTTTGCGAAATTGATATTGAAAATAGACCGTCATTAAAGGCAGAAGGATTGCTTACAAGAGATCCAAGAGTGGTGGAAAGAAAGAAACCAGGACAGAAGAAAGCAAGGAAGAAATTCCAGTGGGTTAAAAGATAAAATTATATTATTAATCAATGTTTAGCATCTAAACTAATAGGACAAGTAAAAATAACTTCTACCAATTAGTTGATTAAACCAAAAAAGAAAGTAAACATGTCAAGAACAAACTTCAAAGAATTATTAGAAGCAGGTGTACATTTTGGTCACCTCAAAAAGAAATGGAATCCAGGAATGACTCCTTATGTATTTATGGAGAGGAATGGAATATATATTATCGATTTAAACAAAACGGTTAGCATGCTTGATGAAGCTGCTGCTGCAATGAAACAAATTGTAAAATCTGGAAGAAACATATTATTTGTTGCTACCAAAAAACAAGCTAAAAATATTGTTGCTGAATATGCAAAATTGGTTAACATGCCTTACATAACTGAAAGATGGCCTGGAGGGTTGTTAACTAATTTTGCTACCATCAGAAAATCCATCAAAAAAATGGAAACGATTGATAAAATGGGAGTTGATGGAACTTTAGATACTTTATCTAAAAGAGAAAGATTACAAATTTCGAGAACTAGAGAAAAGTTAGAAAGAAATTTAGGGAGTATTGCAAAAATGAATAGAATGCCATCAGCAATCTTCATTGTAGATATTAATAAAGAACATATTGCTGTGGCTGAATCTGGGAAACTTGGTATTCCTACTATTGCTATGGTAGATACTAATTCAAATCCTAATTTAATTACTTACCCTATTCCTTCAAATGATGATTCTTCAAAATCAATTAGAAAAATTATGGAAACGGTAACTGATGCTGTAAAAGAAGGATTAGCTGATAGAGATCAAGCGATAGCTGAGAAAGCAAAGCAAAAAGCAGACAAGAAAGCTGCTGAAGAAAAAGTTGTTGAAGAGAAAAAAGAAGAAAAAACAGAATAATAAAAACGAAAATGGCAGATATTAAAGCAGCTGATGTAGCTACATTAAGAAAACAAACGGGCGCAGGAATGATGGATTGTAAAGTAGCATTGGTAGAAGCTAATGGTGATTTTGATGCAGCTATTGATGTACTTAGAAAGAAAGGGCAAAAAGTTGCGGCTAAAAGAGCAGATAGAAATGCCTCAGAAGGAGTAGCTATTACAAGAATTAATTCAGATAGTACTGCTGGTATTGCAATTGTTTTAGCATGTGAAACAGACTTTGTAGCTAAAAATGATTCTTTTAAAAATTTAGCTGGTCAGTTTGCTGATATTGCTTTAAATCATACTAGTAAAGATTCATTTATGTTATCTGATTTTGGTGGTATTACTGTAGCAGATAAATTAATTGAACAAACAGGAGTTATTGGTGAAAAATTAGATATTTCATCTTTCGAAAGAGTGGAGGCAAATTATGTAGGTTCTTATACCCATGGAGTTAAAATTGCTGTTTTAGTAGGTCTTAATAATTCAGTTGACAATACGGATATTTTAGCTAAAGATTTAGCAATGCAAGTAGCGTCAATGGGAGCTACAACTTTATCCTATAAAGATTTTGATAATGAATTTGTTGATAATGAAACTGAAGCAAGAATAGCTGTAATTGAAAAAGATAACATAGAATTAGGAAGACTAGGGAAAACATTAAAAAATGTTCCTAAGTATATTTCAATGTCACAACTTACAGATAAAGTAATGTCAGAAGCGAAATCTGAAATTGAAGCTCAGTTACAATCTGAAGGAAAGCCGGAACAGATTTGGGATAAGATTGTTCCAGGTAAAATGGACAGATTTATTTCTGACAACACTACCTTAGATCAGGAACAATGTTTGTTAGATCAGAACTTTATTAAGGATGAAAGTAAAAGTGTTGCTGATTACATTAGCAGCTATGGAGATGTTAATGTAAGTAGTTTTAAAAGAGTATCTTTAGGGTAAACTCTTAGATAAATATAGATATTTAAAAACTACTCTTTTAAGGTGGTTTTTTTATTTTCAAAATATTTCTACATTTTTTTAGAATTACTTATATTTGGGCAACTTTTTTATCACCTTATGAAATATAATAGAATACTTCTTAAACTAAGTGGAGAAGCATTGATGGGAGATCAGAATTATGGTATTGATTCCGATAGACTTTCTGATTATGCAAAAGAAATAAAGCAAATTGTAGATCAAGGAATCCAGGTTGCAGTTGTGATTGGTGGAGGAAATATTTATAGAGGAATACAATCGGAGGGAGCTGGTTTTGACAGGGTACAGGGAGACTATATGGGTATGTTAGCAACAATAATAAACGGTATGGCTCTTCAATCAGCGTTAGAATCTTTAGAAGTGCAAACAAGGCTTTTAACTGCAATTAGAATGGAGCAAGTTGCTGAACCTTTTATTAGAAGAAAAGCGACTCGCCATTTAAATAAAGGTAGAGTTGTAATTTTTGGAGGAGGTACAGGAAATCCGTATTTTACTACAGATACCGCTGCTACACTTAGAGCTATCGAAATTGAGGCGGATGTAATACTGAAAGGAACTAGAGTAGATGGAATTTTTACTGCTGATCCAGAAAAAGATTCTACTGCTACTATGTATGAAACAATCTCTTTTGATGAGGTTTTTCAGAAAGAGTTAAATGTGATGGATTTAACAGCTTTCACATTATGTAAAGAAAATAATTTACCCATAAAAGTATTTAATATGAACACAGAAGGAAATCTGCAAAAGATTTGTAATGGTGAAAATATTGGAACACTTGTAAAATTTTAATATTATGACTGAAGAGATTGAATTAATTTTAGATCTTGCTGAAGAGCAAATGAAAGAATCTATTTCTAGATTAGAGAGTGTTCTTTCAAAGATTAGAGCCGGAAAAGCTTCCCCTCAAATGTTATCAGCTGTAAAAGTTGATTATTATGGAGCAATAACTCCACTTACTCAGATGGCAAATATAAATACTCCAGATTCTCAAACTATTTCTATACAACCATTTGATAAAAGTATAATCGGAGATATTGAGAAAGCAATTGTAGAAGCAAATTTAGGATTAAATCCAATGAATAATGGAGATCTAATTATTATAAACGTTCCTGCGCTTACTGAAGAAAGACGTAAAGAATTAGTAAAACAAGTAAAATTGGAAACAGAAAATTGTAAGGTTAGTATTAGAAATGCTAGACAAAGATCTAATGAAGAAGTCAAAAAATTAGCTAAAGATGGTTTATCTGAAGATATGGCAAGAGATGCTGAATCTAGCGTGCAAGATTTAACAGATAAATTTATTGTATTTATAGATAAACACTTTACTGATAAAGAAAAAGATGTAATGACTATTTAGGACTCTCCTAAATATTGAATAATAAGGATTTTACATTCCCTTTTTGATATTCACTATACCACAAAATGCCAAAAATATCCGACATAATTTTAAAAGGTAGATTTCTTATACTCATTCTATTTATAGGAATTGTTACCTTAATGATACAATTTGCAAAAGATGTAAAACTGTCTTATGAGGTTGCAAAAATCCTCCCTTCGGATGATCAAACATATATTGATTATGAAGATTTTAAATCCGAATTTGGGGAAAGTATGAATACAATAGTGATTGCTGTTCAGGATGTAGATTTTTTTGATAAGGATCATTTAAAGGCTTGGAACAGTTTTGGAGAAGACATAGAGTCTATTGAAGGGATAGACCGTGTAATAAATATTACACAATTACCAATACTTGCAACTGATTCCATAAAACAAAAATTTATTTATAATAGTTGGTATCATTCAGATATGACTGAAAGTGAGGTAGAGAATGCAGTTGAATTACTGAAAGATCAGAAGATATATAAGGGAAAGTTTTACAATAAGGACGCTAACTCAGGTATTATGTTGGTAGACATTAATAAAAAAGTATTAGCGTCTCCTCAAAGAAAAAATGTAATTGATAGAATTATTGCATCCGGAGATATATATAGTTCTAAGTTAAATAATATTGATGTAAAGTATTCGGGACTTCCGTATATTAGAACGAAAGAATCCATAAAGATTAAGGATGAGATATCCTTATTTATAATTTATACTCTTTTGATAACCTCTTTTATTCTGTTATTGTTTTTCAGATCTTTTAAGGCTACTTTTATTTCTATTGTTGTTGTATTAGTAGGTGTTATTTTCTCTTTTGGTACAATGGGAATTCTAAATTATGACATAAATCTTTTATCAGCACTTGTACCACCAGTTATTATTGTAATTGGTATTCCGAATTGTATATTTCTGATAAATAAATACCATATAGAGTTTACGAAAAACAAAAATAAAGATCAGTCTTTACATGTGATGATAAGTAAAATAGGAAACATTACATTACTTACAAATTTAACTACCGCTTCAGGATTTGCGGCATTTACACTGACAAAAAGCGAAACACTTCAAGAGTTTGGTCTAGTAGCTGCTATTAGTATTATTTTCATCTTTATTATTTCTTTATTGTTAATTCCCATTTGGTTTTCATTCTTTAGAGAACCAAAATTGAGACACACAAGACACCTTGATAAGAAGTGGGTACTATATGTTGTTGAGATGTTTTCGAATTGGATAAAAAACAAAAGGAATGTAATTTATATCTTCTCAGGGATATTAACAATTATTGGTCTTTTTGGATTGTCTATGGTACAAACTACCGGAAATGTTACAGATGATTTATCCAGAAATGGAGATGTATATAATGATTTTAAGTTCTTTGAAGATAATTTTGGAGGGGTAATGCCACTAGAAATTATTATAGATTCGAAAGATACAAATGGTATTTATAAAGCATCATTTATGTCTAACATACAAAAGATACAAGACGAGTTGAGTACCTATGAAGAGTTTTCTCCATCAGTTTCATATATTGAATTTGTAAAGTACGCAAATCAAGCATATAAGGATGATGGAGAAAAGTATTTTACTCTACCTCAAAAAATGCTCTTACCAAGGTTACGATCTATGTTAGATAAATCTGAAGAAATAAATAGTTTAGATATAATTTTGACAGATGAGATAAATTCTAAGGCAAGAATTTCATTACGAATGAATGATCTTGCAACACCACAGATGGATACCATTTTAAGTAAGTTAAGACCTAAGATTGAATCTATTTTTAACCAGGAAGAATTTGATGTAGTAATTACAGGCAGTAGTAGAGTGTTCTTGGAGGGGACAAAATATTTGGTAGGAAACTTAGCGTATAGTTTACTGCTTGTGATTTTCCTAATTTCTATTTTTATGGCTTGGATGTTCCGTTCTTCCAGAATGGTAATTGTTTCCTTAATTCCAAACCTAATTCCTCTATTACTTACAGCTGCAATTATGGGATATTTTTCTATTCCAATAAAGCCATCAACTATTTTGGTGTTTAGTATTGCATTTGGTATTTCTGTTGATGACACTATCCATTTCTTAGCAAAATATCGACAAGAATTAGTTGCAAGTAATTGGAATATAAAGAAATCAGTATTTAATGCACTAAAAGAAACTGGAGTAAGCATGATTTATACTTCAGTAGTTTTATTTTTCGGATTTTTTGTATTTGTTGCATCTGATTTTGGAGGTACGCAAGCTTTAGGGGTATTAGTTTCTATTACCTTGTTCTTTGCAATGCTATCAAATTTATTACTTTTACCAGCATTACTTTTAACGTTAGAACAATTAATTACTACTAAATCTTTTAAAGAACCATTAATTGATATATTTGATGAGGAAGAAGATATAGATTTAAAACAACTTAAAGTAAAAAGAAAATAATATGAAAGGAATAATATTAGCTGGAGGTTCTGGCACAAGATTACATCCACTTACTCTGGTAATGAGTAAGCAAATGATGCCTATTTACGATAAGCCAATGATTTATTATCCGTTATCTACTTTGATATATTCAGGGATAAATGAAATTCTAATTATCTCTACTCCACATGATCTACCCTTATTTAAAGAATTATTAGGTGATGGAAGTAGATTAGGATGTAAATTTGAATATAAAGTGCAAGAAGTACCAAATGGATTAGCTCAGGCATTTGTATTAGGAGAAGATTTTATTAAAGATGATAAAGTCTGTTTAATTCTAGGGGATAATATATTTCAAATGAAAATAAAAACATTTGCAGATTGCAAAAATGTAGAAGGAGGAATTATATTTGGTTATCATGTTAATGACCCAGAAAGATATGGTGTAGTTGAATTTGATGATGATTTCCACGCATTGACGTTAGAAGAAAAACCATCAAATCCAAAATCTAATTATGCGGTACCTGGATTATATTATTATGATAATTCTGTTGTAGAAGTATCTAAGAATATTAAGCCATCTGCAAGAGGAGAGTACGAGATTACAGATGTAAACAAAGAATATTTAAAACAAGGAAAGTTAGATGTAAAGGTATTAGGAAGAGGTACTGTATGGTTAGATACAGGAACTTTTTCTTCATTAATGCAAGCAAATCAGTATGTCCAGGTTATTGAAGAGAGACAAGGAAGAAAAATTGGATGTATTGAGGAAGCTGCATACCGAATGGGATTCATTGATGATCAGAAACTTCTTGAAATTGCTGAGCCATTGAGAAAGAGTGGTTATGGAGAATATCTGATAAATATAGTTAACTCGAAATGAGATCTTTTTCCGAATTACATGAGATTATTGAAAAAGAGTTAGCAGATTTATATTACCCATCTACTCCTAAAAATCTGTATGATCCGATAAAATATGTATTAAATATTGGAGGAAAAAGAATTCGACCAATTTTGATGTTACTATCTCATCAATTATTTTCAGAGGATATAGAAAAATCATTAAAAGCAGCTTTAGGTATTGAAGTATTCCATAACTTCACCTTACTTCATGATGATATAATGGATGAAGCTCCTCTGAGAAGAGGTTTGCAAACCGTTCATGAAAAATGGGATAATAATACTGCAATTCTTTCGGGAGATACTATGTTAGTTCAGGCTTTTCATTTTATTTCTCAAGTAGAAAATAAAAATCTACGGAAGGTTTTAGAAATATTTAACAAAGCATCTACTGAAGTTTGTGAAGGGCAACAATCGGATATAGATTTTGAAAAAAGAGAAGATGTAACTCTCTCAGAGTATCTAAAAATGATTGAGTACAAAACATCAGTTTTGTTAGCTGCTTCATTACAAATAGGAGGAATTAATGGAGGAGCAAGTGCTGAGCAGCAAGATCATCTGTATGAATTCGGTAAAAATATTGGGATTGCTTTTCAACTAAAAGATGATTTATTAGATGCCTTTGGAAATCCTGAAAAATTTGGGAAACAAGTAGGAGGAGATATTATAGTAAATAAAAAGACTTTTTTGTATTTAAAAGCTCTTCAACTTGCTAACGAATCTCAGAGAAAACAACTCATACAATTATTTTCAGTATTAAACAATGAAAATAAAGTTGATGAGGTAAAATCTATCTTTTCGGCTCTAAACATACAAAAGCATACAGTAGATTTAATAAAAGCGTATTATACAAAAGCTATGAAACATTTAGATTCAATAAATTCCGATAAAAAAGAACCTTTATTCAATTTTGCTCAGAAGATAAAAGAAAGAATTGTGTAAATGTACTTAGAAGAGATAAATAATTCTATAGAAAAAAACTCCTTTCTTAATGAAACAGTAGAACAGTTAGAAAAAGATTTTCTGATGGTAGGAGTTAACTTTGATGTTCCAAAACCAGTTTTAAGTTATTCTTCTCTTTTTAATTTTACTATTCATTTAGTTGACGCTCTCCAAGAAAAAGATTCTCAGAAGATATTAAATCTACTTTATCGTATTGATTTATCTGAAGAAGTTGTAAAAAATGAAATGAAGCAAACAGATCTTTCTTTTACCGAAATGATTTCTGAAATGATTGTTAAAAGAGAATTGAAAAAAGTAATTATGTATTATTATTATTCAAATCTTGAAAATCAATAGCATTTTACCACCTATATTAATAAAAATAGATAATTTTGCGTTCAACTTTACTTACTAGTTATGGATAAGTTTTCCTTTTTAGGATCAATACATTCAGGAATGATTGAAAAGATGTATGATAGATATCTACACGATCCTAATAGTTTAGAAGAAGAGTGGGTCAGATTCTTTCAAGGTTTTGACTTTGCTAAAGAGGTATACTCTGAAGAGGATATACCTCAGATATTTCAGAAAGAATTTAAGGTTATAAACTTAATAGATGCATACAGAAAAAGTGGACATTTATTTACCAAAACAAATCCCGTAAGAGAGAGAAGACAATACTCTCCAACTTTAGATATTCAGAATTTCGGATTAGAAGAATCTGATATGGAAGTAGAATTTCAGGCTGGAGAACAAGTAGGAATTGGACCTTCAAAACTTTCAGATATTATCGCTCATTTGGAAAAAGTATATTGTCAATCTATTGGAGTGGAATACATGTATATCCGTGATTCAAAAGAAATAGATTGGATTAAAAACAGATTACATAAAAATGCTAACACACCAAATTTTGATACACAGCAAAAAAAACATATTCTACATAAATTAAATCAGGCAGTTGCTTTTGAAAATTTCTTACACAAGAAATTCGTGGGACAAAAACGATTTTCATTAGAAGGGGCAGAATCTTTAATCCCAGCATTGGACGCATTGGTAGAACATAGTTCGGATCTAGGAGTAGAAGAGTTTGTAATGGGGATGGCTCACAGAGGGAGATTGAATGTACTTGCCAATATCTTTAATAAAACATACAAAGAAATTTTCTCAGAATTTGAAGGAAAACTATATGAAGATGACTTTATTTCAGGAGATGTAAAATACCATTTAGGATTTACTTCAGTTCAGAAGTGCAATAATGGAAATGATGTAAAGCTAAGTTTATCTCCAAATCCATCTCATTTGGAGGCGGTTGATCCTGTTGTAGAAGGAATAACAAGAGCAAAGTTAGATAGCCAGTACAATGGTGATTCTAAAAAAATATTGCCAATTTTATTACATGGTGATGCGGCACTTGCAGGACAAGGTGTAGTATATGAAGTAATACAAATGGCACAATTAGATGGGTACAACACAGGAGGTACAATCCATATTACAGTTAATAATCAGGTTGGATTTACAACAAATTATTTGGACGGAAGGTCAAGTACTTATTGTACAGATGTTGCAAAAGTGACTTTATCTCCAGTATTTCATGTTAATGGTGATGATGTTGAAGCCGTTGTTCATGCATTAAAATTAGCAGTTGAATACCGACAAAAATATAATAAAGATGTATTTATCGATTTATTATGTTATCGTAAATATGGACACAATGAAGGAGATGAACCAAGATTTACTCAACCCAAATTGTATGAGTTAATTTCTAAACATCCAAATCCTAGAGAGATTTATAAGCAAAAATTGATGAATGAAGGCGTAGTAGAAGCGGGTATTGCAAAAGAATTAGAGAAAGATTTCCAAGATCTGTTACAAGACAGATTTGATGAAGCAAAGGAGATTAAGAAAGCAAAAATTACACGTTTCTTAAAAGAAGAGTGGAGTGATATAAAAAGAACTTTTGATGCTGATTTTGCAGGTTCATCATTAACTAATATTAATCAGAAAAAATTAAAGAAACTATCAAAATATTTATACGATATTCCAGAATCAGAAAAATTATTCAAGAAGACTAGGAAGTTACTTTCAGATAGAAAAAAGATGGTAGAGGAAACGGATAAATTGGATTGGGCAATGGGAGAGTTATTGGCTTACGCTTCTCTTTTAAACGAAGGACATGATGTAAGGTTAAGTGGACAAGATGTGGAGAGAGGGACTTTTTCTCATAGGCACGCAATTCTTAAAGTAGAACATTCGGAAGAGGAAGTCTGTCCTTTAAATACGATAAGTGAAAATGCCAATTTTGAGGTCTATAATTCCTCACTTTCAGAATATGGAGTACTTGGTTTTGATTATGGTTACTCTATAACCTTGCCTAATACGCTTACTATCTGGGAGGCACAATTTGGGGATTTTAGTAATGGAGCTCAAATAATGTTGGATCAATTTATTTCTTGTGCGGAGGACAAATGGAAGGTGATGAGTGGATTGGTAATTTTATTGCCTCACGGATACGAGGGACAAGGAGCTGAACATTCTTCCGCTAGATTGGAAAGATATTTACAAATGTGTGCTAAGTATAATATGCAAATAGTGAATTGTACTACTCCCTCTAATTTCTATCATGTATTAAGAAGACAACTGAAAAGAGAATATAGAAAACCTTTAGTTATATTTACTCCTAAAAGTTTATTGAGGCATCCAAAATGCGTCTCTTCAATTTCAGATTTGGCAGATGGAAAATTTGAAGGAATAATTGATGATAAAATTAATGCTGAAAAAGTAAAGAAGTTAGTATTTTGTAGTGGAAAAATATATTACGAATTACTAGAAAGAAGAGAAGAAAAAAAATCAGAAGAAGTTGCATTAGTAAGATTAGAACAAATATTTCCATTAGATATTGAACGGATAAAGGAACTGATTAAAAAGTATGATTCAAAAGAATTACTTTGGGTACAAGAAGAGCCAGAAAATATGGGAGCTTGGACATTTATTTTATCTCAATTAAGAGACTTAGGCATAAATGTAATCTCCAGAAGTGCTTCAGCAGCAACTGCGAGTGGTTCTAGTAAAAGATCTGCCGCGCAGCAAAATGAAATAATTGATAAAGTTTTTAAATAAATTAAGACATGTTATTAGAAATGAGAGTCCCAAGTCCGGGAGAATCTATATCGGAAGTTGAAATTGCAGAATGGCTAGTTGAAGATGGCGATTATGTAGAAAAAGATCAATCTATTGCAGAGATAGATTCTGATAAAGCAACTTTGGAATTACCAGCTGAAGAAAGTGGGACCATCAAAATTGTTGTAGGTGATGGTGAAACAGTTGCAGTAGGAGATATTGTATGTATTATTAATACTTCTGTAAAAGGAGTATCAAAAATAAAAGATACTAAAGAGGAAGTTAGTGAAACTCCAAAATCAACTTTAAATTCAGAAACAAATTTAGGAGTTGAAAAAGCAACTCCATTGGCATCTGCTATGATTAGTGAGCATGATATTTTGGTAAAGGAGTTAAAAGGAACAGGAGAGGCTGGTAAAATTACTAAGAGTGATGTGTTAGGGGCGATCCAAGGGAATTCTACTGATGGTCCAAGAGGAACTTCAAGAAAGAAAATGTCTTCTTTAAGAAGAAAGATTGCAAGGAGATTAGTTTCTGTTAAAAATGAAACAGCTATGCTGACTACTTTTAATGAAGTAGATATGACAGAAATATTTAAAATCAGAAAAGAATATAAAGAACAATTTAAAGAAAAATATGGAGTTGGTTTAGGATTCATGTCTTTCTTTACTAAGGCAGTTACTACTGCTTTACATGAGTTTAAAGATGTAAACGCAATGATTGATGGGAATGAAGTAATTCACCATAATTATACAGATATCGGTATTGCGGTAAGTGCACCAAAAGGATTGATGGTTCCTGTGGTTAGAAATGCAGAATTGATGACTTTTCAAGAAATAGAAACAGATATTAAGCGTTTGGCAATAAAAGCTAGAGATGGTAAAATTACGATTCAAGAAATGTTAGGTGGTACATTTACCATTACAAATGGTGGAGTATTTGGTTCTATGTTATCAACTCCAATTATTAACCCTCCTCAATCAGCAATTTTAGGAATGCATAATATTATAGAACGACCAATGGCGATTGATGGTAAAGTTATGATTAGACCAATGATGTATGTAGCTCTTTCGTATGACCACAGAATAATTGATGGTAGAGAATCAGTAGGGTTCTTGTGTAGAGTAAAAGAATATTTAGAAGATCCAACTACTTATTTACTAGAGGGAGATATTAAAAAAACCTTAAGTATATAAATTTACTAGATAATAATATAACTATTCTTAATTGCTAGTATTATACTTCCCAAGTATCTCCTGAGTTTATAAGTTCATCAACAGTCTTAAACTTAGAATTTTCTTTCTCGTGTTCTATTTGAGAAAGAACTCCACTGTCAAAAGTTTTTCTTTTAACACTTCGTATAATTCCTAATGCCGCAGGAAATTCTGGTGGTTGCATACGAGCTAACATAGAATGCAGAGTAGGATCCTCTTCTTTAGCGTCATGAACTAAAACATCTTCTTCTTTCACTCCATTTTCACCAATAGTAACTACTTCTAATTTTAATCCATTAAGAGTAATTCCTTTATTCATCTCTGATCCAAAAATCATTGGTTTACCATCTTCTAAAATAAGTTGAGCGTCTTTTTTAAAATCTTTTCCAGTAATAGCATCAAAAGTTTTGTCATTAAAGATAACACAGTTCTGTAATATTTCAATTAAGGATGTTCCTCTATGTTGTTCTGCCTCTACGAATATTGATTGCATTAACCTTGGGTTAGTATCTACAACTCTTGCAAAGAAGGAAGATTGTGATCCTATTGCCAAGTCAGATGGAGAAAATGGAGTATCTGTAGTTCCATGTGGATTCGATTTTGTTTTTATGCCCTTTTGAGAAGTTGGAGAAAATTGACCCTTAGTAAGTCCATAAATCTCATTATTAAAGAGTAGAATATTAATATCAATATTTCTTCTAAGAGCATGGATAAAATGATTACCTCCAATTGCTAAAGCATCTCCATCTCCAGTAATTTGCCATACACTTAGATTTGGATTTGCTAATTTAATTCCAGTTGCAAAAGCAGGTGCTCTACCATGAATACTGTGAAATCCATAAGTATTCATGTAATATGGGAATCTTGAGGAGCATCCTATCCCAGAGATAAAAACAAACTCTTCTTTTTTTCTTCCTAAATTTGGAAGAGCTTTTTGCATAGAATTTAATATGGCATAATCTCCACATCCTGGACACCATCTAATTTCCTGGTCGCTTGTAAAGTCTTTTTTTGTTAAATTCTCCATATTTACTAGTCTAATAGAGTTTTAAAATGAGATTCAAGTTCTAAGGTTGTAAAAGGAAGTCCTTGCAATTTATTATATTGTTCAAAAATTATTCCTTGAAAGTTCATCCTTAAATAATTAGCAAATTGTCCAGAGTTTAATTCACAGACTACAATCTTTTTATATCTATTTAGTAACTCTAATGTGTTTTTTGGTAGAGGATGAATGTAATTAAATTGGGTTAACGCAATACTCTTGCCCTCATTTATTAGATTATCTACAGATGAATATAAAGATCCATAAGTTCCTCCCCATCCAATAACTAATAAATCAGCATTTGTTTTTCCATAAACCTCTTGAATTGGAATTATTTCTGATATTTTTTTTATTTTTTCAGATCTTATATTACACATCTTTTCATGATTTTCTGAATCATAAGAAACATTACCTGAAATATCTTCTTTTTCCAATCCTCCTAATCTATGTTCTAATCCTTTCGTCCCAGGTATGGCTAATTTTCTAGCAAGTGTTTTCTTATCTCTGAAATACGGTTGATAATTCTCACCTTCTTTTGCAATTAAAGGAGTAATATCTGGCATGTCTTTTATAGTTTTTATTTTCCATGGTTCTGATCCATTTCCTAAATATCCATCTGAAAGTAAAATAACAGGAGTATTATATTCTAGAGTAATTTTTGATGCCATAAATGACCAGTCAAAACAATTTGATGGAGTTGAGCATGCAATTACAACTGCTGGACTCTCTCCATTTCTACCATAAAGAGCTTGCATCAGATCTGATTGTTCTGTTTTTGTAGGAAGACCAGTAGAAGGACCTCCTCTTTGTACATCTACTACTACTAAGGGTAATTCTGTCATTATAGCTAATCCCAAAGCTTCACCTTTTAGTGAAAAACCAGGCCCTGAAGTTGTTGTAATTCCAAGGTTCCCAGCAAAACTAGCTCCTATAGCAGAGCAAATTCCAGCTATTTCATCTTCAGCTTGAAATGTTTTTACTCCAAGATTTTTATATTTCGCTAGCTCATGAAGTATATCAGAAGCAGGAGTTATTGGATAAGATCCTAAAAACAGTTCTTTACCAGATTTTTCAGAAGCTGCAATAAATCCCCATGCAATTGCTTGATTACCCATAACATTTCGATATCTCCCTTTTTCTAGATTTGCAGACTTTACTGTATATGATGAAGAAAAAGCTTCAATAGTATTTGCAAAATTATATCCAGTATGAAGAACTTTAATATTCCCTTTTGCTATTTCTGATTTTTCTGAGAATTTTTTATTAATAAAATTCTCAGTAGGAGTCATTGGGCGATTAAACATCCAATAAACAATGCCAAGAGCAAACATATTTTTTGATTGGCTAATACTTTTTGAACTTAACTTGCTATCTTTTAAAGACTCTCTTGTTAACTTACTTATTGGAGCTTCAATAACTTGAAATTCATCTAATGAGTTATCAGATAGAGGTGAGTTATCGTATCCTGCTTTTTCAAGATCTTTTTTTGTAAAAGAATCTACATTTACAATAATTATTCCACCTTTCTTAATAGATTTTCTATTTGATTTTAGTGCAGCAGGATTCATAGCAACTAATACATCTGCAATATCTCCTGGGGTGTTTATATGAATACTTCCAATATGTATCTGAAATCCAGATACTCCTGCGATAGTACCTTGAGGAGCTCTAATTTCTGCAGGATAGTCTGGGAAGGTTGCTAAGTCGTTTCCTAAGAGTGCTGATGTATTAGTAAACTGGTTTCCGCTAAACTGCATTCCATCTCCTGAATCCCCTGCAAATTTAATCACAACCTTTTCTAAGTCAATAGGTTCTGTATTTTTTTTCATTTTTTTTGAGGAAATTTAGTGCTTACAAAAGTACAAACCTTAATTATACTTATAAACTTATTTTTCATTTTTTTTTAAGTAATTTAGATTCATAATAAATTATTCTTACATGTAATTTCATAGAGAAAAATCTATATTTTTGTAACTTAAATATAATAATTAAAAAATAATATAATGGCAATTAGAATTACTGATGATTGTATCAATTGTGAAGCATGCGAACCGGAATGTCCAAATACTGCAATTTATGCACCAGACGAACCATGGAAACTATCTGAAGGAACTACTATGGATAATGATGTAGAGAGAGAAGATGGAGGCTTCTCTGATGAATTCTTTTATATAGCTACAGATAAATGTACTGAATGTAAAGGATTTAATGAAGAACCAGCATGCGCTGCAGTTTGTCCAGTAGATTGCTGTATTGATGATGAAGATCATGTAGAATCAGAAGAAGAATTATTAGCAAAAAAAGATAGATTACACGCTTAAATAAATTTTAATAATTTACAAAAAAAAGGTCAGATAATTATCTGACCTTTTTAAT
>Ga0208971_1000267_pt1 | contig 39631 bp, 34 predicted proteins | sample AOAMet1_18_M0_10_2_FD_188229 | JGI IMG/M metagenome (GOLD analysis project Ga0208971, IMG submission 188229) | Ammonia-oxidizing marine microbial communities from Monterey Bay, California, USA - CAN11_18_M0_10 (SPAdes) | ecosystem: Environmental > Aquatic > Marine > Intertidal zone | place...
AAATATAAAAACTACAGGTTTAAAATAGGTGTATTTTGGTGTTTATTCATAATTTATTTAATACTAGTAGTTTTTTGTAGCTTTAGCAGATATGTTTACATCTACTAATTTATTTTGTTTAGTTATATTTTATTTGTATCATCTATGTATCAAAAAATGATTATTAGAACTTTAACTTTGATTGTGATGTTGTGCAGATAAATGTTAATTATTAATTATTGTATCTCAAATTTATTTTGGTAGTAAAGAGCAAGTAATTTTTATAGTTTTATTTAATAATTTTAATATCATTGTAAAGTGACTGTTTTTGACAATTATTTAATTTTATAATAAAACTCATTTAGTCACATTCTTCTCACATTTATCGGTGTAATGTGTGATTTATCAGGTAAAAGTGTAAATTCGTGTCAATAATTTTTTTAATTTGTACTATGGCAGAAGGTGTAATAGAGTACATATCAAACGATATCTTATTGTATGGATTTTTAGCCCAATTTTTAGCCGCTGTTCTCTCTATATATTTTGTTCCCACCATTCGTAAATTAGCGCTAGCTAGAGACTTTACTGATTCCCCAACTGCAAGGAAATCTCATACAAAAAAAGTTCCTGTTTTGGGAGGTGTTGCTATATACTTGGCGTCAGTTTTATCTATGTTTATAACTGTTTATTTATTTCCTACAAAAATAGACTCTAACTTTTTTATCGTTTTAGGACTTGGATCTTTAATGCTATTATTTGCAGGTGTATTAGATGATCTTTTAGGATTAAAAATAAGTCAAAGATTTTTAATTCAAACTATTGTAGCGATCCTTGTAATTTTCAAATCAACTATTTTTATTTTTAGTATGGATGGACTCTTTGGAGTTTATGAATTATCACATATAACTTCTTTAGTGCTGTCCGTGATTGTGTATGTAATTTTCATGAATATTTTAAATCTTATTGACGGTATTGATGGTTTGGCTACAGGAGTATCTGTGGTTGCTTTTTTCTTTTTTGCAAGTGTAGCTTATATTTCTGGAAATTATTTTAACATGCTCATTGTTATGGCGAGTTTGGGCAGTCTTATTCCTTTTTTGTATTTTAATATATTCTCCAACAAGAAAATATTCCTTGGAGACAACGGTTCCTTGGTTTTAGGGTGTGTGTTAGGGTTCTTGACCTTAGATGTTTTAGCTGCAAATAATAGTTTTGGCATTTCTTTACTAGAAGATCATATCATTTTAATACTTATGTGTTTGTTTTCTTATCCTTTGGTAGATACTCTTAGAGTTTTTACGATTAGAATTTTAAGGAGAAGAAGTCCTTTTTTAGCAGATAAAAATCACATTCATCACCATCTATTGCGTTTGGGTTTTTCTCATCGTAAGTCTACGTTATTTATTTTGTTATTCACCATTTTTATAACCAGTCTTTCATTTATAATATCTGGGATCGATATTAATATAGCCTTTGTTTTGCTATTGCTTATCTCGGTATTTGTTATTTGTCTTCCATCGTTTTTAATTAAAAATGATGACGGTTCAATATTTTTAAAAAAAGCTTGACCTAGCATTATGTTACGCTTATTAATTTCGACCTCGTTTATTAACTTAGAGTGGTGTGTTTTTGACATTAAACAAGGCGTAAAATGCTTTTTTAACCAACAAAATTGTAATAATTTTGTTTAACAGCTACTAATCACGTAAGTAGTTGTTTTTTAATAACTTAGCCTCTTTGATGTAAGTCATGGCGGCGAAGCCGTTTAGTAAATTAAGCTATTACAGCTTCTTTGTTTTTACAAAACAAAAGATGATACTCTAATTTTAAAGATTTCCATTTAAATTAGTACACACATGAGAAAAAAAGCAATCATTGTTTCTGGATATTTTAACCCCATTCATAAAGGGCATCTTGAGTATTTTCAAAATGCCAAAAAGTTGGCAGATTTTCTTTTTGTTATTGTAAATAGTGACCATCAAAGAGCTTTAAAACAAAGTAAAGAGTTTCAGCTTGAAGACGAGCGCATGCTAATAGTTTCTTCTCTAAAACCCGTTGATAAGGCTATTTTATCTATAGACAAAGACAGAACAGTTTGCGAGACTATAGCTAGTATTGCCAAGGACTATGGCCAAGAGTATGATCTAGCTTTTGCAAACGGAGGAGACCAAAACAATAATACCATACCAGAGCGACCTATTTGTGAGAAGATGGGTATTGCGCTTTTAGATGGTTTAGGAGATAAAATACAATCAAGTAGTTGGCTTTTAAAAAAATAAATATGCAAATATTTACAACCATAGAAAAAGAGCTAACTCATCACAATTTAAAGATAGACTCCTATGACCATAATCGTCCTTGGGGAGGTTTTTTTGTAATTAAAGAAGAAGATGCGCAGCGTTTTTCTAACATATATTTTGATGGCTTTGATGTAGATTCCCTGCGCAAAGCCGGTAAATTAAGTCCAAAAATATTACTAGTTAAACCCGCAGCAAGATTATCTTGGCAATACCATCACAGAAGAGTAGAGACCTGGCGTGTTGTTAAAGGGCCTGTTGGCGTAATTAGAAGTTTTGATGACACCCAAAAACCTATGATAACCCACCATGAAGGTGCTGTTATTACCCTTAAAAAAGGAGAGCGTCACCGACTTATTGGTCTAGATTCTTGGGGTATAGTAGCAGAGATTTGGCAGCATACAGATGCTGAGTCACCATCAAACGAGGATGATATTGTACGATTGCAGGATGATTACGCTAGAGAATAATAATTAATGATTACAAAAAACACAAAAATTTACATTGCTGGCCATAGAGGGATGGTAGGTTCTGCAATATGGAGACTCCTAGAAAAGCACGGTTATGATAATTTAATTGGGCGCAGCAGTAAAGAGCTTGATTTAAAAAACCAAAACAAAGTCCAAGACTTTTTTAAAACTCAAAAGCCAGAGGTAGTTATTGGCGCAGCCGCAAAGGTGGGAGGGATATTGGCAAATAATGATTATCCCTACCAGTTTTTAATGGAGAACATGCAAATTCAAAACAATTTGATAGATGCTTCATTAAGACATGGGGTAGAAAAGTTTATATTTTTAGGTAGTTCTTGTGTGTATCCAAAATTTGCAAAACAACCCTTAAAAGAAGAATACTTGCTTACAGATTCTTTGGAGCCAACCAACCAGTGGTATGCCTTGGCCAAAATATCTGGAGTGATGGCCTGTAAGGCAATTAGAGAGCAGTTTAATAAAGATTATGTTAGTTTAATGCCTACAAACTTGTATGGCACTCATGATAATTTTGATTTGCAAACTTCTCATGTATTACCAGCCATGTTACGTAAATTTCATGAGGCTAAAGAAAATAATAATGCCTCAGTTACATTATGGGGTAGCGGCACACCAGTGAGAGAGTTTTTATTTGTTGATGATATGGCAAAAGCAGTAATGCATGCTTTAGAAAATAAATTACCAGAATATTTATATAATGTAGGCTCTGGCAAAGACGTTACTATTAAAGCCTTGGCCCAGATCATCAAGAGGGTAACAGGCCATACCGGAGAAATTGTTTGGGACGCTACAAAGCCAGACGGCACTTCAAGAAAGTTAATGGACGTATCAAAGATGAAAGAAGTGGGTTGGAGTTATACCACAGAACTTGAAGACGGCATTAAACAAACCTATACTTGGTTTTTAGAGAACATAGAGAATTTTAAAGAGCTTAAATTTTAATATGAGTAATAAAAAAAATAAAGTAGCATTAATTACCGGTGTAACAGGACAAGACGGCGCTTATTTAAGTGAATTTCTGCTAAAAAAAGGGTATGAAGTTCATGGTATGAAAAGAAGAAGTTCTTTATTTAATACAGACCGTATAGATCATTTATACCAAGACCCTCACATAGATAACCGTAATTTCTTTCTGCATTATGGGGACATGACAGATAGCACCAATATTACACGGTTAATTAAGCAAATTAAACCAGATGAAATTTATAATTTAGCTGCTATGTCTCACGTTGCAGTTTCTTTTGAAATACCAGAGTATACCGCAAATGCTGATGGACTTGGCACCCTTAGAATATTAGATGCAGTTAGGTTGTTAGGTTTAGAAAAAAGCACCAAAATATATCAAGCCTCTACCTCAGAGCTGTACGGAAAGGTTACCGAAACACCTCAAACAGAGACCACACCATTTCATCCAAACTCTCCATATGCTGTCGCAAAAATGTACGCATACTGGATAACAGTAAACTACAGAGAAGCCTACAATATGTTTGCTTGTAATGGTATTTTATTTAACCATGAATCTCCACTAAGGGGAGAAACATTTGTTACCCGTAAAATTACAAGAGCAGCTTCTAGAATTGCCCTAGGATTACAAGATATTTGCTATCTCGGTAATCTAGACGCAAAACGTGATTGGGGTCATGCTAAGGATTATGTACGCATGATGTGGATGATCTTGCAGGCAGACCAGCCTGAAGATTGGGTAATAGCAACAGGAACCAAAACATCTGTTAGAGATTTTGTTACACTAAGTTTTATGGAAGTTGGTATTGAGTTGGAGTTTAAGGGTACAGGTGTTGATGAGAAAGCTTTTGTTACCGCATGTAATAACCCGGCGTATCAATTAGAAATTGGTAAAGAGGTTATATCTGTAGATCCCACATATTTTAGACCCTCTGAGGTAGATGTTTTAATTGGAGACGCTTCTAAGGCCAAAAATAAACTTGGATGGATTCCAAAGTATGATTTGGCGTATCTAGTTAAAGACATGATGCGCTCAGATATTAACTTAATGAAAAAAGACCAGTATTTAAAAGATGGTGGTTATGCAACCCTAAATTATTTTGAATAAAAAATGGAAATAAACATTAAAAATAAAAAAGTGTTAGTTACCGGTGGTGCCGGCTTTATTGGGTCTAACCTTTGTGAGGCGTTATTAGAGAAGCAAAACAAAGTAGTTTGTTTTGATAATTTTGCAACGGGTAAAAGAGAGAATATATCTGGTTTTTTAAACAATGGTAACTTCACCCTTATAGAGGGAGACATCAGGAATCTTGAAGATTGCCTGAAAGCTAGCCAGGGTGTAGATTATATTTTACATCAAGCAGCGCTTGGTTCTGTACCAAGATCTATAAAAGATCCAATCACATCAAATGATGTAAATGTATCAGGATTTCTAAATATGCTAGTAGCCGCTAGAGATAATAAGGTAAAAAGAGTTGTGTATGCCGCGAGCTCATCTACCTATGGAGATTCTGAGTCTATACCAAAGGTAGAAGATATAATAGGCAAGCCCTTATCTCCTTATGCTATAACAAAATATGTAAACGAGTTATATGCAGATATTTTCTCAAAAACCTATGGTCTAGAAACCATCGGGCTTCGCTATTTTAATGTATTTGGCAGAAAGCAGGACCCTAATGGAGCCTACGCAGCAGTAATTCCAAAATTTGTAAGCCAATTAATGGCTGGAGACTCTCCAGTGATTAATGGAGACGGAAATTACTCTAGAGATTTCACCTACATAGATAACGTAATACAGGCTAATTTACTAAGCCTTGTTACCACAAACCCAAAAGCAATTAACACGGTTTACAATGTTGCCTTTGGAGATAGAAATACTCTAAATGATTTGATGGGGTATTTAAAAGAGAATTTATCTAGCTTTGATCCAAAAATTGCAAGTTTAGCCGTTGTTAACGGCCCAAATAGGGTGGGAGACATACCACATTCTCATGCAAGTGTTCAAAAAGCAAAAGATTTATTAAAATACAACCCCCAGTTTTCTCTACAACAGGGTTTAAAAGAGGCCGTAAAGTGGTACTGGGAAAATTTATAAATATTATAAAATTATGAATAAAGATAAAATCGCAATAATAGGTTTAGGATATGTTGGCTTGCCATTGGCAAGGCTTTTTGCAACCAAATATTCGGTGGTAGGCTTTGACATCAATCAAGAGAGAATTAAAGAGCTTACCGCTGGTATAGATTCTACCCTTGAGGTTCATAGTGATACCCTGCAAGCTGTACTAGTAAAAGAAAGCACAGAGGCAAACGGGCTGTTTTGCACCAACAAGCTAGATCAAATCAAAGACAGTAATTACTATATTATAACCGTACCAACACCTGTCGATAAAAACAACAGGCCTATTTTAACCCCACTTATAAAAGCAAGCGAAACTGTTGGAGCAGTGCTTAAACCCGGAGATATTGTTGTGTACGAGTCTACGGTGTATCCTGGAGCTACAGAAGAGGATTGTGTTCCTGTTTTAGAGCGTGTTTCTGGCCTTACATTTAATAAAGATTTTTATGCCGGCTACTCTCCAGAGCGTATAAACCCAGGAGACAAAGAACATACCGTAGATAAAATCTTAAAAGTAACCTCTGGTTCTAACCCAGAGATTGGAAAAAAAGTAGATGCCTTGTACAAAGCTGTTATTACGGCAGGTACCCATCTAGCGCCAACCATTAAAGTAGCAGAGGCCTCCAAGGTGATAGAGAACTCGCAGCGCGATATTAATATTGCTTTTGTAAACGAGCTGGCTAAAATTTTTAATTTACTAGATATTAATACCCATGATGTATTAGCGGCCGCCAGCACTAAATGGAATTTTTTACCCTTTAAACCAGGGCTTGTTGGTGGGCACTGTATTGGTGTTGATCCATATTATCTAGCTCAAAAAGCACAAGAAAACGGTTATAATCCAGAAATAATTCTAGCTGGTCGCAGGTTAAACGATAGTATGGGAGATTATTTAGCCTCACAAATTGTGAAGTGCATGATCAAAAAAGACATACGCGTTAATGGGGCTAACATATTAGTACTAGGGATTACTTTTAAAGAGAACTGCCCAGATGTTAGAAATACAAAAGCTGTTGATCTTATTAGCTCATTAAAAGAATACGGAGCCAACATAACTATTCATGATCCTTGGGCAAACGAGCAGGAAGTATTTCATGAATACGGTCTAAAATCTTTAAAAACGATGCCAAATCAAAAGTTTGATGCTGTTGTATTAGCAGTCTCACATGATAAATTCAAAAGTATTGATTTTCAGACGTTAAAAAACAATAAATCTGTTTTGTATGATGTTAAGAATTTTATTGATGATACATTTGTTGATGGAAGACTTTAACTTTTACTCAAATTATTCAATAAATTTTAAAACGACATAATTAATTCTCTATGAAAATTAAAAACATTTGCTGTATTGGCGCTGGTTATGTTGGAGGTCCAACCATGGCAGTTATTGCCCAAAAAAACCCAGACATTACCGTAACGGTTGTAGATGTAAATGCCCAGCGTATTGCAGACTGGAATAATCCAGATCTCACAAAACTACCCATCTATGAGCCAGGTCTTGACGCTGTAGTAGCTGAGGCCCGTGGCCGTAATTTGTTTTTTTCAACAAATGTGGATGACGCTATAGATGCTGCAGAGATGATTTTTATATCCGTAAACACACCAACCAAAACTTATGGAGCTGGTAAGGGCATGGCCGCAGATTTAAAATATGTAGAATTGTGTGCTCGCCAAATAGCGCGCGTTGCCACCTCTGATAAAATTGTGGTAGAAAAATCTACCCTTCCTGTAAAAACTGCAGAGGCCATACAAAGCATACTAGATAATACTGGTAATGGTGTAAACTTCCAGATACTCTCTAACCCAGAGTTTTTGGCAGAGGGTACCGCCATGAGAGACTTGGCCATGCCAGATAGAGTACTTATTGGTGGCAACCAAACCAAAGAAGGAAAGGAGGCTATTGCCGCCCTGGTGGATGTATACAGCTCTTGGGTTGCCGCAGAAAACATATTAACAACCAATTTATGGTCTTCAGAGCTGTCTAAGCTTACTGCAAATGCTTTTCTGGCGCAGCGTATATCATCTATCAATTCCTTGTCTGCCCTTTGTGAGGCAACAGGAGCAAACGTATCAGAGGTTGCAAAGGCTATTGGTATGGATTCTAGAATTGGCCCTAAATTCCTGCAGGCTTCTGTAGGCTTTGGAGGTTCTTGTTTCCAGAAAGACATTTTAAACTTGGTATACATTTCAAAATCATTAGGACTCGATGAAGTCGCAGACTATTGGCATCAAGTGATTTTGATGAATAATTACCAAAGAGAACGTTTTGTAAAAAACATGATAAAAACCATGTATAATACAGTCTCTGGTAAAACCATTGCTTTTTTGGGTTGGGCTTTTAAAAAAGACACCAACGATACCAGAGAATCTGCAGCCATTTATGTGGCAGACATGCTTATAGAAGAGCAGGCTACCATTAAGGTGTATGACCCTAAGGTTACCTCTACCCAAATGCTGAATGATCTTAATTATTTAAACACGCGATCCCAAAAAGAAAACGCAATGTATTTGCAAACAAATGAAGATTCTTATAAGGCTTTGGAGGGCACACATGCGGTGGCCGTCCTTACAGAGTGGGATGAGTTTAAAAGCTATAATTGGCAGGCTATCTACGATGCCATGCAAAAACCGGCTTTTGTTTTTGATGGGCGTAACATTCTAGACAAACAAAAATTAGAGGCTATTGGTTTTGTATATTCAGCAATAGGGAGTTAATGACGCAATCAAAAAAAATACTTGTTACAGGAGCTGCAGGTTTTATTGGTTATCACTTATGTGAAGCGCTTATAAAACAAGGGCATCATGTTATTGGGCTAGATAACATTAATGAATACTATGATGTAAATCTTAAATATGCCCGCCTACAAGAGCTAGGTATTCAAAGGGAAGCTGCCACTGTATTTGCTGAAATATCCCAGAGTACACTCCACGGCTCTAAAATGCAATTTATCAGGCTCAATCTAGAAGATAGAGAGGCCTTGCCAAAATTATTTAAAACATTTAATTTTGATATGGTATGTAATCTGGCGGCGCAAGGAGGGGTTAGATACTCCATAGAAAATCCAGAGGCCTATATTGATAGTAATATTAATGGTTTTTTAAATATTTTAGAATGTTGCCGCCATCAAAATGTTAAACGTCTAGTATATGCATCTAGCTCTAGTGTATATGGTAATAGTAATGATATACCATTTAAAGAAACGGCAAATGTAGATACCCCTATAAGTTTATACGCTGCCACCAAAAAAAGCAATGAGCTTATGGCACATACCTACAGTCATTTATATAAGTTTGAGACCATTGGTTTACGTTTTTTCACCGTCTATGGCCCTTGGGGTAGACCAGATATGGCTATGTTTTTATTCACTGATGCTATTATAAACAACAAACCCATAAAGGTGTTTAATAACGGTAATCTCTCTAGAGACTTTACGTATATAGATGACATAGCCACTGGCGTTGTTAATACCCTTCTAAAAAATTCTAAAAATGATAGCTTATATAAACTATATAATATCGGTAATGGCAAGCCAGTACAGCTACTAGATTTTATAGCGTCTTTAGAAAAAGTACTAGGTACTATTGCAGTAAAAAAGATGTTACCCATGCAAGCGGGTGATGTAGATCAAACTTTTGCAGACACCTCCAGGCTAGAACATGATTATAATTACAAACCACAAATAGTTGTAGATAAAGGAATCAAAGCCTTTGTTTTGTGGTATAAGGGTTTTTATAATAAATAATTACATTGAGCTTACATACAGTAACCCAAAACTATAAAATAACTAAAACCCAGCGAGAGACTTTGCATGGTCATAAAGCCTATTTGCTATGGTTCACCGGCCTCTCTGGATCTGGAAAATCTACCTTGGCCAATTTGGTAGAGATGGAGTTACATAAAAAAGGACTCTCTACCTATATCCTAGATGGGGATAACGTGCGCCAAGGCATTAATAAAGATTTGAGTTTTGCGCCCCAGGACCGCTCAGAGAATATACGCCGCATTGCAGAGATTGGTAATCTAATGCTTGATGCAGGCGTTATAACCTTGGCGGCTTTTGTGTCTCCCTATATAAAAGATAGAGAGGCTGTAAAACAAATAGTAGGCCCAGATAATGTTATAGAAATATACGTAAACACTACTCTTGAGGCGTGTGAAACCCTTGATGTAAAAGGGCTTTATAAAAAAGCAAGAGCTGGAGAAATTAAAAATATGACGGGTATTTCTGCGCCATACCAGCCACCAACACATCCAAACATAGAGGTAGTTACAGATGGCCAGACTATACAGCAGAGTGTTGCCGTTATTATGCAATTTTTAAATACAAAATTTAAATAAAGCATATGGGCAATTATGTACTTAGTCATTTAAAAGAGTTAGAATCTGAGGCTATTTTTGTGATTCGCGAAATTGCAGCTCAGTTTGAAAATCCTGTACTATTATTCTCTGGAGGGAAAGATTCTATACTTTTGACCCATTTGGCTAAAAAAGCATTTTATCCTGCCAAAATACCCTTCCCGCTTATTCATGTAGATACAGGGCAAAATTTCCCAGAAACCATTGCATTTCGAGACATGCTGGTAAAAAAACTAGGGGTACAACTTATTGTAGGATCTGTACAGCAGGCTATAGACACAGGCCGCGCCAAGGAAGAAACAGGCGCTAATGCCTCTAGAAACGCATTGCAAATAGTCTCCCTGCTAGACACCCTGGAGAAGTATAAAGTAGATGCAGCCATGGGAGGTGCAAGACGTGATGAGGAGAAGGCAAGAGCTAAAGAGCGTTTTTTCTCACACCGTGATGAGTTTGGACAGTGGGATCCTAAAAACCAACGCCCAGAGCTTTGGAATTTATTTAATGGGCGTAAAAATTATGGAGAGCACTTTAGGGTGTTCCCGATATCCAACTGGACAGAGCTAGACGTTTGGGAGTATATAAAATTAGAAAATATAGAGTTGCCATCCCTCTATTTTTCTCACAAGCGTGATTGTGTGGTAAGAGATGGTGTTATACTTGCAAATTCTGAGTTTATTAAATTAAAACCAGGTGAGAAGGTGGTAAACATGACCATCCGCTACCGTACCTGCGGAGATATTCCTATAACAGGAGCCGTAGAATCTGGAGCAGATACATTAGATAAAATAATTGAAGAAATTGCCACCACTCGTATGACTGAGCGCGGCGGCAGGGCAGATGATAAACGTGCAGAAACTGCCATGGAAGACCGCAAAAAACTAGGTTATTTTTAATGTGTATATTTTAAATGACTAATCAAAACATAGAAATATTACGTTTTACTACCGCTGGGAGTGTGGATGATGGCAAAAGCACACTCATTGGGAGGCTGTTGTATGACAGTAAATCTATCTTTCAAGACCAATTGGATGCCGTAGAAGCTTCTAGTAAAAACAAAGGTTTTGATTATGTAGATTTATCTTTACTTACAGACGGGCTCAAATCTGAGCGGGAGCAAGGCATTACCATAGATGTAGCCTACCGCTATTTTGCAACACCAAAGCGTAAATTTATAGTTGCTGATACCCCAGGACACATCCAGTACACCCGTAATATGGTAACGGGAGCTTCTACTGCCAACTTAGCCATTATACTCATTGATGCGCGTAAAGGCATGCTAGAGCAAACTCACAGGCACTCATTTATTGCTTCACTGCTTAGAATACCCCACGCCATTGTATGTATTAATAAAATGGATTTGGTTGAATATAGCCAAAAAGTGTATGATACTATTGTCTCAGATTTTAAAGCATTTGCCTCTAAGCTAGAAATTAATGACATACAATTTATACCCATCTCTGCTTTAAATGGTGATAATGTAGTGCACCGCTCAACAAACATGAATTGGTACCATGGCAGTACTTTGATGTACCATTTAGAGACGGTGCACATCTCTAGTGATTACAACCACATAGATTGCCGCTTTCCTATACAATCAGTGATACGGCCTCACACCCTAGAAAATCAAGACTTTAGAGGCTTTACAGGCCGCATAGATGGGGGAGTGTTTAAACCCGGAGATAGAGTAAAAACCCTTCCATCAGGATTTATAACTACCATCAAAACCATTGAGCTGGGTGGAGAGCAAATTCCGGAGGCCTTTGCGCCGATGTCTGTAACTATGACCCTCCAGGATGAGATAGACACCAGCCGCGGAGATATGATTGTACGAGAGAATAACGTTCCAGAAATTGGCCAAGATCTAGAAGTGCTAGTTACCTGGATGAGCAGCAATCCATTAAAGCCGCGTACTAAGGTGGTTATTAAACATACCACCAAGCAGTGTCTGGGAATGGTTAAGGAGTTAAAGTATAAAATAGACATCAATACCCTGCACCGCTTGCAAGATATAGTTACACTAGCCATGAATGATATTGGGCGTATATCTCTGCGCACGGCCAAGCCACTTTTTTATGACGTCTATAAAAAAAATCGCCAAACAGGTAGCATCATTATTATTGATGAGCAAACCAACGAAACCATAGGGGCGGGGATGATTATTTAATGAGAAATCAGTTGCTACATACAGCCATTACCGCCGCCCTAGAAGCTAGTAAAGCTATCTTAGAAATCTACCACTCTGGAGCCTTTGATATAGAAATGAAGGGAGACAACTCTCCTTTAACCAAAGCAGATACTGCTTCTCATGATGTAATTATGTCTTACCTAGAGCCTACAGGTATTCCTGTACTCTCTGAAGAGGGTAGAGACCTCTCATACCAAGAGCGTAAGGCCTGGAAGCAGCTCTGGATTGTAGACCCAATAGATGGCACCAAAGAATTTATAAAGCGTAATGGTGAGTTTACAGTAAACATTGCCCTTATAGAAAATCAACGCGCCATAATCGGGGTTATTTTTGTGCCGGTAACTGGAGAGCTGTATTTTTCTAGCAAAGAAATGGGCGCTTTTAAAGTAGCGGTAAACCTTGAAGATTATGATATTGAAGTTTTACTTTCAAAGGGTAATAAATTACCTTTGCAAAGAGAAGATAAAACCTTTACAATTGTAGCTAGTAGATCTCATATGTCTGCAGAGACACGAGAGTATATACAGCAAATGCGTGAGATTCACGGGGATGTGAAATTAATATCAAAAGGAAGCTCTTTAAAACTGTGTATGGTTGCAGAGGGCGCTGCAAATTGTTACCCTCGTTTTGCACCTACCATGGAGTGGGACACTGCAGCAGGGCAGGCTATTTGTGAGCATGCAGGGTTTGAGGTGCTAGATTGGGAAACCAAGAAAAACATGCTGTATAACAGAGAAGAGTTGTTGAATAATTGGTTTTTAGTAACATAAACACCTAAAATATAACAAAACAAAATAACAAGTAACTACCGGTGGTAGTCGAGAAAAATATAAAAAATAAGCGTGAATAAGATTCAAATGGTTGATCTTAAAGGTCAATACAAAAAAATAAAAAATCAAATTGATACTGCTGTGATTCAAACGATCGAATCAACGAGTTTTATTAATGGCCCAATTGTAAAAGAGTTTTCTAAGTCATTGGAGAAGTTTCTTGGAGTTAAACACGTAATTCCATGCGCTAATGGTACAGATGCACTCCAAATAGCACTCATGGCTTTATCTTTAAAACCTGGTGATGAAGTTATTTGCCCTTCTTTTACCTATGTAGCAACTGCAGAAGTTATTTCTCTATTAGGATTAACCCCTGTGATGACAGATGTTGATCCAGACACCTTTAATATAACTGCCGATATAATTAAACCCCACATAACAAGTAAAACAAAGGCTATAGTACCTGTTCACCTCTACGGGCAATCTTGTGATATGGAGGGTATTATGGATTTAGCTAAAGAGTTTGGCTTGTATGTAATTGAAGACAACGCACAAGCAATTGGAGCTAAATATACATTTAGTGATGGAACTGTAAAAAATACCGGGACTATTGGACACATTGGGACTACTTCTTTTTTCCCTTCCAAAAATCTTGGTTGTTATGGTGATGGTGGTGCAATGTTTACAAATGATGATCAACTTGCAAAAAATCTTAAAATGATAGCAAACCATGGTCAAGAAGTGAAATATTATCATAAAGTTACAGGTTGTAACTCAAGACTAGATTCAATTCAAGCTGCAATTTTAAATATTAAATTAAATTATTTAGATAGCTATTCATCTTCAAGAAATAAAATGGCTGAAAATTATGATGAAAATTTCTCAGATATTCAAGAATTATCGATACCAAAAAGACAACAAAATTCAACACATGTATTTCATCAATATACCCTCAAGATTGTACCTGAATTAAGAAATGCTTTAATTAAATTTTTAAACGATAATGAGATTCCTGTCATGATATATTATCCAGTTCCACTATACAAGCAAGAAGCATTTAGCAACTATGTAAATAGTGATTTTAAGATACCAAATGTGGAACAATTGTGTAAAACTGTGTTCTCGTTGCCAATTCATACCGAGATAGAAAATTCTAATCAAGAATTTATAATCAATAAAGTAAAAGAGTTTTTTAATAAAATATAAATTACAGAATGGAAACAAAAAATTATTTCGTTCATGAAAGTTCATACGTTGACGAGCCCTCTCAAATAGGAAAAGGAACAAAGATATGGCACTTTTCGCATATTATGAAAAATTCAGTAATTGGAGAAAATTGTAATATTGGTCAAAATGTTGTGGTCTCTCCAGATGTTCAATTAGGAAATAATGTTAAAATTCAAAACAACGTATCAGTATATACTGGAGTTGTCTGTGAAGATGATGTGTTTTTGGGTCCCTCTATGGTTTTTACCAACGTAATAAACCCACGAAGTGGTGTCATACGTAAGGAAGAATACATGAAGACTATTGTTAAAAAGGGTGCGTCTATTGGAGCCAATGCAACGATTGTATGTGGTAACAATATTGGGAAATATGCATTTATTGGGGCTGGAGCAGTTGTTACAAAACAGGTTCCAGATTACGCATTAATGGTAGGAAATCCTTCAAAAAACATAGGTTGGATGAGTGAGTTTGGAGAGCGTTTAAATTTTGATAGTTCAGGAATCGCAATTTGTGATAAAACTGGTTTAAAATATAAGTTAAGTAATAATTTAGTACATAAAATAGATGAGTAAAAATTTCGCATTAATCGGAGCCTCGGGCTATATAGCACCAAGACATTTACAGGCTATAAAAGATACAAATAATAATTTATTAGCAGCATTAGATCGTTTTGATAGTGTTGGTATTATGGATAGTTATTTTCCTAATGCTGATTTTTTTGTTGAAACTGAGCGTTTTGATCGTCATTTAGAGAAATTAAAATATGATAAAGGGATGAACCTAGATTATGTTAGTATTTGCACCCCAAATTACTTACATGATGCTCATATAAGAATGGCTTTAAGAAGAGGTGCGGATGCTATTTGTGAAAAACCGTTAGTTACAAATCCTTGGAACTTGGACGCTCTTCAAAAAATGGAAAAAGAGTCTGGACAAAGAGTTTGGAGTATTTTACAACTAAGATTACATAAAAGTATCATTGATTTAAAAAAGAAAGTGGAAGCAGCTCCAAAAAATAAAGTTTTTGATATAGATCTTACCTATTTAACCTCAAGAGGTAATTGGTATTATACCTCCTGGAAAGGAGATACTCAAAAATCAGGAGGGATTGCTACAAATATTGGGGTCCACTTTTATGATATGTTGTCTTGGGTTTTTGGGGATGTAAAAGAAAACATTGTTCACGTTCAAACACATGATAGAGCGTCTGGTTATTTAGAGTTTGAAAGGGCTAGAGTTCGTTGGTTTTTGTCAATTAATTATGAAGTATTACCTCAAGAAATAAAAGCGAAAGGACAAAGAACGTATAGGTCAATCACAATTGAGGGTGAAGAACTTGAGTTTAGTGGAGGATTTACTGATTTACACACAAGAGTTTATGAAGGTGTTTTAGTAGGAAATGGTTATGGGCTAGAGGATGCCAGGCAAGCAATAGAGATTGTACACGATATTAGAAATTCTGAACCAATTGGTTTAAAAGGTGATTATCATCCATTTGCTAAATTACCTCTAACAAAGCATCCTTTTAAATAGTGATAGCCCTAATACTATAAAGTGAGTTTATATAATAAAACATTAGAAGGCCTTAAATGGAATTTTTTAGGTACCATTATAACTATATGTATTCAAATTGGTGCTGGAATAGTATTAGCAAGGTTGTTAATGCCATCTGATTTTGGTCTTTATGCAATGACTTTTGCTGTCTTAGCAATTTCAAGAAGTGTTATTGATAGTGGACTTTACCAAGCTTTAATTCAAAAAAAAGATGCTGATGAGGTAGATTTTTCTTTGGTATTCCATTTTAATTTTTTACTATCAATTATTATATTTTTTCTTCTTTTTTTTAGTTCTAATAAAATTCAGGAGTTTTACGGTTATGATGAAATTAGCAAAATAATAAAGTTTTTATCTCTTATTGTATTAATCGAATCATTTAGTTTAATTCAAAGAGCAAGTTTAATAAAGGAGATTAAATTTGATAAAATAACTAAAATTGAAACTTTATCTAAGTTGATTTCGCTTACAATTTGTATAATAATGGCCTACAAAGGCTATGGTGTTTGGAGTTTATTATTTAAAGATCTTTTTTTTAGTTTACTTACTACTGTTTTGTATTGGTGTATAAACCCTGTGAAAATATTGTTAATTGTTCCATATAAAAGAATAAAATCGCTATTTAATTTTGGGTTTAAAGTTTTTATTGCTGACCAAATTGAAAGTATAACAAATCAGTTTGTTCAAATAATAGTTGGGAAAAGATTTACGGCTTCTGATTTAGGCTTTTTTAATAAAGCTGAAGAATTTCAGCTACTTTTTTCTCAAACAATTATTGTTAGTATAAACAAAGTTATGTTTCCTTCCTTGGTTCAAATTCAAAATGACAATCAAAAGTTGAAACTGAAGTATAAAATGCTTCTTGAAATATCCCTATTGCTTTTATTTCCGATTTTATTCGTTGCTATTTTAGTAGGAAATGAAATGATTATAGTTTTAATAGGTGATAAGTGGATAGGATCAGTATTTTATTTTCAATTATTATGTTTGTCTGGTATGTTTTACCCTTTTTCTGTATTTAATCTAAACTTATTAAAAGTTAAGGGCAAGGCTGGGTTATATCTAAAAACTTGTATTGTTTCTAAGGGGCTTTTAATACCAATTATTTTTATTGGTATTCAATATGGAATAGTCGGCATTGTCATAGGATTAGTGATTCAAAGATTCTTGGCTGTAATAATTAATAGTTACTATTCTGGAAAAATCATTGATTTTAGCACATATCAACAAATAAAATCTGTAGGAAAAAGTTTTTTCATATCTGTTTTTCTTTTCCTTTTCTTATACCATGTAAAAATTAATTTTGCAAAGGATTTATCTAATATTCATAACTTAATAGTCTTTCCTTTTACGTACATACTTTTTTATGTAATAATAAGTACTAAGTATCAGAGTAGAAAAATGGATATTGTGATGGGATTAATAAAATCTTTTTCAGGATCAAAAAATAAATAGATGAAAAACAATAATGTATACATTCATGATTTTTGTTTAATTATTTTCTTGATTCTTGTCATGGTTACTTGTGGAATTTTAAATTTATTGTATTTTTTCCCTCTATTTATTGCTCTTTTAGCTTTTATTTTGATTTTTCTAAAAAAGAAAGAAATGGTTTTTATTCTTTTTTTAGTTTCATTGACAACAAATAATCTTATTCCAAAAGAAAATTTCTTTTTAGGATTTATAGGAATTCAACAGGTACTTGGATTAATCAGTTTTTTATTATTATTTAAAAATAAAAGAACTAAAATAAATTTAAATGAACCTTCATTAGCAATAATAAATAAACTTCTCTTTTTTATTGTGCTTTATGTTGTTTACACCACATTTAAAAATGCTTATTTTGGTATTTTTGGTGCTAATTCTATAATGGTTATAACTAGAGTTATTAATTTTCCTTTTTTAATATATGTTTCATATTTAATCATTAATAAACCAATTAACAATAAAATAATAGCCTTTAGAGCTTCTATAGCTTCGATGATCTTTTTAGGAGTTACCTCAGTTTTTTCAAGTTTTTTTATTGTTCTTGGTTATTATATATCAATTGATGGAGAAAAAATGGATCGATTTAATGGTTTTACTGGAAATGGAGATGCAAATACCTTAGCTTTAATTATGGTGATTGGTTTTGCAATGATTTTAAATAAAATTATACTTGATGGTTGGAAAAAATTTTACATGATACCATTAGCTATTTCAGTTATAACAATCGGTTTAACAGGTTCTAGATCTGGGTTGGTATTATTTTTTTTTAGTGTATTAATTTATCTTTCATCTCAAAAAAATATTATAAAAGTTTTTAAGGGACTTTTTATTTTTCTTATTGTAACATTACTTTCTTTACCTCTTTTAGAGACTAATTTTGATAGATTAGTAGGAGCGTCCGATGAGCAAACACAAACTGGAGGCACATCAAATAGAATTGGTAAGTGGGTTTTTTACACAGATTATTTTTCTAAGAATCCAGAATCTATATTATTCGGTGCAGACAAAGAATTAGAAGTAAGTTGGAATGGAAAATTTTTAGTTGCTCATAATATTTACATACAGATACTTTACAATTCGGGGATTCTTATTTTGATTTATTACATTTTGTTATTGTACAAATCGAAAGTTAGACGGAAGTATTTTCATGGAAACATCTACATGATGTTAATTCCTTTAGTTATTGGGACTGGTTTTATCAGTGATTATGGTGCAATACCTTTTTACTTATTTACTATTGTCCCATTTATAAAACACAAATCAATACACTTAAAAAAGTATTAGTTGATAGAAAATAAAAAAATAAAGATAGGATTTTTACTAAATTCTTCAAAAATCCCAAAATGGCAATACTTAGCGATTGAAAAATTAAACGCTCTACCTTTTACTTCTTTGGATTTAGTTTTACTGAATAAATCAAAAAAAGAAAAATCCAAAAGGAGGAATCTTTTACTACTAAAGAAAGCAGTTTACATAATCTATGAGAAGTTAGATAATTTAATTTTTGATAAAAATAAAGATCTTTTCTCAATGGTCGATTCATTAGAATTATTTTATAAATCAGACACCTTAAGTATCAAGCCTACTAATAAAGGGATATCTACTTTTATTTCAGATAAAGATTTAGAAAAAATTAAATCCTATAACTTAGATGTTTTGGTAAGGTTTGGCTTTGGTATTCTTAAAGGAGATATATTTAATATTCCAAAATATGGTGTTTGGTCTTTTCATCATGGTGATAATAGATATTTTAGAGGTTCTGCTCCTTGTTTTTGGGAAATGTACTCAAGTAAAACAGAAATTGGTTTAACTCTACAAGAACTTTCTAATGAATTGGATGGAGGCAAAGTTCTCTATAAATCTTATTCAAGCCTTGATAAGTTTTCATTATCAAAGAATCGTAACAAAATTTATGCAAACTCAATTCCTGTTTTAGAAAGACTAGTTTCAAGAATATTTTTTACAGGTGAATTAAGGTTTGAAAAAGAATTAGTTGACATATATGATCAACCTCTTTATAAAAACCCTACTAACATTATAACAGTTAAATTTTTATTTAAACTGTTTTATAGGATTCTCGAGAAATTTATTTCAAAAATTTTTAAAAAAGGAAAATGGCACCTTGCCTATTCAACAAATAGCTTTCCAAAAATAAGTGGAAGAAAATTGAAAACGATCAAATCACCGAAAGGAAAGTTTTGGGCAGATCCATTTCTTTTTGAAAAAGACTCAGAAACGTATGTTTTTTTTGAAGAATACTGTGAAAAACTTAAAAGAGGTAATATATCCATTATTAAATTTGATGACTTAAAGCAAAAAAATACACATAAATCCACAGTAATAATTGATGAGAAATTTCATTTGTCATATCCTAACATTTTTGAAAAAGATGGGATCTATTATATAGTTCCAGAAAGTTCAAAGGCAAATGAAATAAGATTATATGAGTGTGTCGAATTTCCATTCAAATGGAAATACAAAAGTGCCATTATGAAAAATGTAAGAGCTTGGGATCCAACACTTTTCTTTAAAGATAATAAATGGTGGTTATTTGTTAATCTTGCGAAACACAAACTCGTTCCAGGCACTGATGAATTATTTTTGTTTTATAGTGATGAATTATTTTCGAATAATTGGATAAGCCATCCACTGAACCCAATAATTACTGATGTTAAGAAATCAAGATGTGCGGGCAAAATATTTGAATTTGAAGATTATATAATAAGACCCTCACAAAATTGTGGACCTAGGTATGGTTATGGATTGGTTTTCAATAAGATTTTAATTTTAACTGAAACGGATTATAAAGAGGAAATAATAGATCAATTATCTCCTGAATTTTCTAAAAAAGCTAATGCTATTCATACTTTTAATAAAAATGAGAATATTATTATTTCAGATATCCATCAATAAATCTTGACAAAGATTGTGAAATATGAAAATAAACTACTTAATACTTAAAATACTAAGTCCTGTTTACGCAAAGTATTTAAAGTATGTACTCGATTATGAGAAGAATAACTTTTCAAATCATTCAAAAATTGAATCACAAAAGTTGGAGAATATATTAAAACACTGTATTGATTCTGTTCCTTTTTACAAGAATTTAATAAATAAAAATGCTGATATAAGGCTAGAAAATTTTCCATTAATTAATAAAGAAGTTATCAGAAATAATTTCGATGATTTCATTGCTAGTAACATAGACAAGCAAAGAATGAATCCTAACTCTACAAGTGGGTCTACAGGTAGTAGTTTTCATTTTTTTTCGGACAAAGAAACTGATAATAATAGACATGCTTTTGTGAATTTAGGAGAAAAATGGGCCGGTGCAGGTTTTGGTAAGAAAATGTTTTTGCTTTGGGGAGCGGAAAGAGATTTAATTAATAAAGGATTAAAAAGTAAACTTATCAATTCTAAGCTTCTCTTTAATGTACAAAAGAAATCGTCATACCATTTAACAGATACTGACATTGTAAATGATATATTGCCAAGTATTTTAAAATTTGACCCTAAAATTATTGTAGGATATCCTTCTACTCTTAAATATTTGGCTGATTACATTATTAACAATAATGTTAAACCAAATAAAAACTTAAATGGTATAATTACAAGTGGTGAAGCTTTAAATAAGGCCCAGAGAGAACTTATTGAAAAAGCATTTAAGGTTAAAGTTTTTAATAGATATGGATGTAGAGATGTGGGACCAATTGCTCATGAATGTGAAAAACATAATGGTATGCATGTTTTTTCATCACATGTCTACGTTGAAATTCTGAATGAAAAAGGAGAGCAATGTAAACCTGGAGAATTAGGTCAAATTGTTGTAACAGATTTAGATAATTATGTTTTCCCATTTGTTCGCTATAAAATTGGGGATTTAGGTAAATGGTCTACAGAAAAATGTAGTTGTGGTAGAGATTTACCGCTTTTAGAAAGCGTAGAAGGGAGAACATTTGATTTAATTATAGGAACAAATGGAAATAAAGTTCCAGGGAATTACTTTACTTTATTAAGAAATGTATTTAGTAATATAGAACAATTTCAATTAGAGCAAGAGAAAATAGGTGTGATTGAATTGAAATTAAAGCTTAAAAATAATTTTATAGATGAAGAAAAGTTAAAGACAGTCTTGAGAGAAAAGTTAGGCCTAGACATGAAAATTAATATTAAATACGTTGATAAGTTTAACTTAACTAAAACAGGGAAGTTTAAATGGGTTATTTCTAAAGTTAATTTATATGAATAATACTAGAGAAAAAAAAGAAATAATCTTTATACAAGGGAATTTATATCCTAATGATATAGGAGGACATGAAATATTTAATTATTATTTACATCAAGAACTTAAAAATACTTTTGATGTTAAAATACTCTCTCATTATAAAAGACCGACTGAGATTTCTGAAAATAATTATTTTCAAGTAACAAGCTTTAAACCCTTAGCTTTATTTTTTCCATTATTAATTTTTTTTAAGCTAATTAAAGAAAGAAAATCTAAAACTACTTTGGTATTAACTTACTCTAGGTCACATTGGCTTAATTGGTGGCCATACCCTATTTTAAATAAATTATTCAATTTAAAGTATATTATAATAATACATGGGGGAGGATTGACTAAATGGAAATGGAAATTACCATTATTAAAATTATTCAAAAGAGCAACATTAGTTATCGGAATCTCTAAAAGAATTTGTCTTGAATATAATAAAAGAACGGGGGTCTATATAAAACAAATACTTCCATTAATTCCTTTCGAAAAAAGCTCTTTTAAAAGGGGATTTATCAGAGAAAAATGGGGTATTAAAAATGATGAAAATGTTTTTTTAATAGTTGGGTCAATAAAGCCATTAAAGAATCCACAAACTGTTGTGTCTGCTGCAGAAATTTTAGGGTTAGAATTTTTGAAAAAAAATAAAATAAAATTTGTATTTGCCGGTGACGGTATTTTACTAACTCAACTAAAAAGTAAAGTTGTTAATTATAAATTAGAAAATCATTTCAATTTTTTAGGGAATGTACCCAGAGAAATTATACCAGAAATTTATGCTTTATCAGATGTTTATATAATAAGTTCAGATTTTGAAGGGACGCCATTATCTCTGCTAGAAGCTATGCATAACAAATTATCTATTATAGCCGCAAATTCACCTGGAATAAACGACGTAATTACTCATGATTTTAATGGATTATTATTCAAAACAAAAGATTCAAAGGAATTAGCAAATTCAATTATTAAGTCATTGAACAGGAATGAATTGTTAATTGATAATGCTAGCAAAACCACTAAAAAGTTTTTTAACCATCAGGAAATGATTGAAGAATATAAATTAATTTTTAATAAAATATGAATAAGCAATCAGTACCAGTTTTTATGTATCATACTATTGGGATTCAAAATAAAGATTGGAAATGGAATTACCTAACAACTCCTTATCAAGATTTTGAGAAAGAATTAATCTATTTAAAGAAGAGGGGTTACAGTACAATAAATTTAGAAGAGCTTTTTAATTATATTCATAATGATTTTAAAATCCCTGAAAAATCAGTTGTTTTAACGTTTGATGACGGTTACGCAGATAATTATATTTTTGCTTATCCACTGTTAAAAAAATATGGCTTCAAAGGAACTATTTTTGTGAATCCTGAGTTTGTAGATACTAGAAATATTATTAGAGATAGATTTGATGAGGACAGTAGTGTTATAAATAAAAATACTACGGGTTTTTTATCTTGGGAGGAAATGAGAATTATGGAAAGTGATAACGTAATTGACATTCAATCTCATGCAATGACTCATACATGGTATCCTACTTCAGATACCATTATTGATTACAGAACGGGGAATGATCATTATTGGTGGATGACATGGAATAATTTTCCTGAGAAAAAACCTTATTTGCAGTTGGATGATGAAAGTTTAGTAAGACTAGGAGAACCTGTTTATGAAAATAAAAAGAGTTTGATGGCGAAAAGGTTTTTTCCAAATAAAAAACTTTCATTACATCTAATTAATTTTGTGCAAAATAATGGAGGAAAAGATTTTTTTAATTCTAAAGAATGGAAATCTACTATTAATTCTGAAAAAGAAAAAATTGTTTCTGCTAAAAACTTTGTAAACGGCTTATATGAAACAGAAGAAGAAAGACACCTTAGAATACGAAGAGAACTTTTAGAAAGTAAAGAAATAATTGAAAAAAAATTAAATAAAAAGGTTGAGTTTTTATGCTGGCCTGGAGGAAGTGGCACTAGAGAAGGGCAGTTAATAGCTGAAGAATTAGGTTATAAAATGACCACAGCTGCAAGAGATATAGAACCAAGTCTAAGAAAGAAAATTAAAAATGATGGAGAAATCTTTAGAAATAGAATAGGAAGAACAAGTACTATTTTGTTTGAAACAATTGATAATGGAATACACAGGGTTATCTACAGTAGAGGTTTTGGTATTGGTTTAAGAATTAAAGCCTTTAATTCTACTGGAATAAAAAGAAAAATTATTGCTGGTTCTATAATCGTTTTGGGTAAAATAAACAATATAATTAAACATCAATAACTTTATTATTTTGAAAAAGAAAGTAATTATCTTTACAGGAGCAATTTCGTCTGGTGGAGCTGAAAAGCAAAGTGTATTACTAGCTAAAGCTTTGAATGAGAAGTACAATGTTTCATTGATTTCTTATTTTGGAGAAAGAGAGTTAATGAGATATATTAATTTTTTAGTTGATAATGACATCCCTTATTACCAATTAAAAGGTAGCCCATTAAAAAAGGTGTCAGAGTTTTATAAATTAATAAAACAATTGAAGCCCAATACAATTATCAATTTTTTACCAAGTAATAATGTTATTGGAGGTTTAGTGGGCAGACTTTTTGGTGTCAAACAAATATTAGGTGGAGTCAGAAGTTCAAGACAAAGCACATTAAAGTATTTAGAGCTATTAATATCACATTATTTATTTAACAATTTAACTGTTTTTAATAATTACTCTGGGTTTGAATATTTTACTAAAAGAGGGTTTATTAAAAGAAAATCTTTAGTTATTCCAAATTGTATTTATCCTTTACCAGAAAAAAGAAATTATGATGAAAAAACCAAGGAACTCCCTGTCAATATATTAATAGTATCTAGGTTTGAATATTACAAAGATTATTATACTGCCCTGAGTTCAATTAAAAAAGCAAATGAAACTTTAATTGATAAAAAAATAGTTTTAACTATAGTGGGTACAGGCTCAGAAGAGAGTCAAATAAAAAAATGGGTTAACGATTTCAGTTTAGAAAAAATTACCACAATTAATATAAATCCAGAGAATATACATGATTTTTACCTTGAAGCTGACATTTTTATTCAGACATCACTTTTCGAAGGATTTAGTAACTCAATAATGGAAGCTATGTCTTATTCCTTACCTGTTATTGCTACTAATGTTGGAGATAACAATATTTTAATTAAAGAAGGTGTAAATGGGTTTTTAACAGATGTTAAGGATATAGATTCTATTTGCGAAAGAATATTAAAATTAGTTAATTCAGCCAGAACTAGAAAAGAAATGGGTATTAAAGGATTTAAAGCTATTCAAAATAATTTTTCCATAATTAAATTTGGAGATAGCTTTTCAAAACTAATTAAAAACTAAGGAAATGAAGTTTGGAGTTTTTGTTGACTCATATTACATAAAAAAGTGGCAATATAGAGCAATTAAAGAGATTATAGATAGTACAAGTTTTGAATTAGGACTTGTTGTTTTAAACAAAACAAAACACAAAAGAAATATATCTTTTAACAACCTATTTTTTTATCTGTATAAATTTTTTTTAGTTAGATCTAAAGTGAGCCAAGAAGTCGATATAAGACTATTGTCGAATACTTTTACAGTTAAAAAATTTGAAGTTTACAGAAAAGGGAAATTCAGCGAGTATTTTCATAAAGAAGATGTAGATATTATTAAGAGTTATGATTTAGATTTTTCTTTAAGGTTTGGATTCGGTATAATTAGAGGTGAAATATTGAATGCCTTTAAATATGGTGTATGGTCTTTCCATCATGGTGACGAACAAAAATATCGAGGAGGTCCATATTGCTTTTGGGAAATATATAAGAAAGATAATGTTACGGCATCGATATTACAAAGATTGACCAATAAATTAGACGGTGGAGTAATTCTTAAAAAAGGTTATTTTAAAACACAAAATCATTCCTTTAATAGAAATATTACTCAAGCGTTATTAGAATCAAGTAGATGGCCATCACAGGTTTGTATTGATATTGAAAATGGAGTAGCCGAATATTTACACAATAAGCCATCAGAAACAGATGCCAAGATATTTTTGACTCCTTCGAACCTTAAAATGCTCGTTTTTGTTATTAGAATACTAAAAAATAGAATCAGTTATTTATTTGATTATTTTGAAATTGATGATTGGCATGTCGGATACATTAAAAAAAACATTGAGGATATTGATATTTTTGATTTGGAATCGGAATGTATTAATTGGATAAATCAAGAAAGCAACCACTTTTTTTTAGCAGATCCATTCGTAATTAATAAAGGGTCTGAAACCTTTTTTCTAATTGAAAAGTATAATTACTTGAAAGGCAAGGGTGATATTATCTTATATGAAGAACATAGTAAACGTCAAAAAGAAATATTTAACACAGAGTATCACTATAGTTATCCTTTTATCTTTATGGATAAAGATGATTTTTATTTAATCAAAGAATCACATGAAGAAAATAGGATAAAAATTTTAAAATGTACTGAATGGCCAAATAATTGGCTGGAAATATCTAGTATTAATAATTTTAAAGGAATTGATACTACCGCATTGTTTCACGAAAATAGATGGTGGTTATTCACATCTGAAAAAGGAAACGGTCATTCACATAATCTATTGATTTTTTATTCAGATTCACTTGAAGGCCCTTGGACTCGTCATAAAAATAATCCCGTAAAAACGGATATAAGATCATGCAGAGGAGCTGGAAATTTTTTCTATAAAGAAGGAAGACTTTATCGACCATCTCAAAATTATGAAATCTCAAATGAAAGAAGTATGACAATTAATCGGGTTGTTGAACTATCTGTGAATAGATATATTGAAGTCGCTATTGGGGAAATTCAACCATTAAAAAACATAGAATATAGTTCAAAAATACATACATTATCAAACTCTGATAATTTCACTGTTATTGATGCTTGCAGAACATTTTCATTTATTAGTAATCCTTTTCTATTTATTAGATTTATATATGGAAAAGTTAAAAGAAAGATAAATTGGGTGCGAATAAAAAACTGAAGATTGCAGTAATTGGTCTAAAAGGGCTACCTCCTTTTGGTGGCGCGGCCAATGTTGGAGAAAGATTAATTAATCAATTAAAGAACAAATATGATTTTACGGTATTAAGTGTTGCTTCTCATACTGATAAAAAAAACACTAAGTATAATGGTGTTAAACAAATTGTGTTTAGTAATTATGGTAAAGGAGGTATAAACACTTTACTTTATTATCTGCGCAGTCTTCTGCATGTATGGTTTAATAACTATGATATAATACATCTTCACCATGCAGAGAGTGGGTTTATAACTCCATTATTAAAATTAAAGTCAAAAGTTGTTGTAAGCTTTCATGGAGTCTTTAGAGGTGAAGATCCAAAGTTTTCTAAACTCCAGAACAGGTTTTTTAGATTTTCAGAAAAGCTAAATGTATTTAATGCTGATTATGTTGTTTCTGTGTCAAAACCAGATAAAGAATATATAAAAAAAAAGTATGGCATGGATATTTCATATATCCCAAATGGAATTGATAAACTGTTTTTTGAAAATAAACTTGATAGTATAGTTGAAAAAACTAATAATTATATATTTTTTGCCGCCGGTCGAATATATAAAATTAAAGGACTCCATCTTTTAATAGAAGCTTTGCAAATGATTGAAAATAAGGAAAAGTTATATGTTGCTGGAGATTTGGATCAAGTGATAGAGTATGCTAATTCTATAAAAAAAAATGCATTTGGTTTAGATATTAAATATTTAGGTTTGATTAAAGATAAAAAGAAATTAAACGCAACTATAAAACACGCGAAGTTTTTTGTTTTTCCTTCTTTAACAGAGGCGATGTCAATGATGCTTTTAGAGGTTGCGTCAATGAAAACCCCCTTAATTGTTTCCGATATTGATGCAAATAAAGCTGTATTTGATAGTAATGAGGTGCTTTTTTTTAAAACGGAGAATTCAAAAAGTTTAGCAGAAAAAATTGAATTTGCAAATAGAAACCCAAAAAAAATGGAAGAAATGGCTAATAATGCATATAACAAATTAATTTCAAAATATACGTGGGAAACTATTGCTTTACAATACGATAATATCTTTAATTCTATAATGAAAAAATAATGTGCGGAATATTCGGAGTCATTACAAAAGAAGAATCAGGTTATAGTAACCGGTTTTTAAAAAAATCATTAATAACATTATCTAAACTATCGGAAACTAGAGGTAAAGACTCGTCAGGACTTTGTACGTTAAATAATTCTGACAATAGTTTTCATGTTATTAAAGGACCAATTCCTGCTAATCAGCTTTTAACTAGAAGTAAGGTCAAAAAAGATATTAATCAAGTATTTTCAAAAGAGAATAGTAACAAGTTAAAATTAGCCTTTGGGCACGCAAGGTTAGTAACTAATGGAACTCAATTAGAAGATGCAAACAATCAGCCAGTAATAAAGGATGATATTATCTGTATTCATAATGGTATTGTTGTTAATGTAGATGAGTTATGGAGTAATCATAAAAAGCTTAATAGAGAACACGAGATTGATACAGAAGTTATACCTGCTTTAGTTAGAATGGAACTAAATGAAGGTAAGACAGTTGTGTCTTCCGTTGTAAACACATTTGAAAAAATCGTTGGAACGGCATCAATAGCGATGACTTTTACCGACATTCAAAAATTTGTCTTAGCGACTAATAATGGTTCTTTATATATTTTACATAACAACAAAGACATTATTTATTTTGCATCAGAAAGAGGAATGTTAAATAGTTTAATTAAAAAAATGTCTTTAAAAGATAAGATTGGAAGTTTCGAGCTATTTCAATTAAAGGCGAATCATATTTTTACAATAGATTTAAATGATTTTACATTTAATAATACATCATTTTTAGATGTTTCAACGGATTCTTCTTCGGAAAATTTGCTTTTAAACAAGAAAAAAGATGTGAAATTCTTCAGTGAAAAATCTAAAAAGAAACAAATTTCTACTGTTCTAGATTTAAATGAAATCCATTTAAATCCAAATGCTGAAAGGGATAAGAAACTGTTGATTTATCCAATAGATAAGATTAAAACATTAAAAAGGTGTACAAAATGTATTTTACCCGAAACATTTCCTTACATAGAATATGATGAGATAGGGGAGTGTAATTATTGTAAGAATCACAAAAATAAAAACCAACCAAAACCTTTTGATGAGTTAAAGGCATTAGTTGCCCCATATAGAAATAAAGATGGTTCGCCAGATTGTTTTGTTCCATTAAGTGGAGGTAGAGACAGTACTTATGTCTTACATTTTTTAAAGAAAGAATTAGGTTTAAATGTAATAACCTATACTTATGATTGGGGAATGGTAACAGATTTAGCCAGAAGAAACATAGCGCGTATTTGTGGGAAGCTAGGTGTAGAAAATATTATAGTCGCTGCAGATATGCATTGGAAACGAGAGAATGTTAGAAAAAACATTACTGCCTGGCTAAATAAACCAGAATTAGGAATGATACCTTTGTTTATGTCAGGTGATAAATTTTTCTTTTATTATGCATATAAAATTAAGAAACAATTAGGTATTGATCTGGAAATTTGGGGAGTTAATGATTTAGAGAATACTAATTTTAAAACTGGTTTTGCGGGTTTAGCACCTCAATTTAATAAAAAAAGAATTTATTCTATTTCACTATATAATCAAATGAAACTTTTTGGTTTTGTAGGTAAGAATCTATTGCAAAGCCCTGGATATATTAACCAATCTATTTTGGATTCTTTGGGTTCATTTGCATCAAGATATATTACTCCCAAAACCGATTATTACCATATGTTTGACTACACTAACTGGGATGAAGAACATATTGAAAGTACAATAATCAATAATTATGATTGGGAAACATCTGTAGACACAAAATCGACCTGGAGAATCGGTGATGGTACCGCAAGTTTCTACAACTATGTTTATACTTTAGTTGTTGGTTTTAGTGAAAATGACACTTTTAGATCCAACCAAATTAGAGAGGGAATGATTACAAGAGAGCAAGGATTGGCATTAATATATGATGAAAATAAGCCTCGGTACAATTCCCTTAAGTGGTATACGGAGATAATAGGTTTGGATTTTGAAAATACGATTAAGACTATTAATTCTATGAAACGACATTTTTAAATAAATATTTTTAATTTTTTAAAATAGTTTTCTAGCTAACTTTGGACCTATGAAATTCTACTTAATTACTTTTTTTTTCCTCATAAGTTCTACTATTTTTTCTCAAACAGAAAATAGTAAGTTTACTTCTCATTTTCAGAAACAATTTTTTGTATCAACATCCATAGGTATCCAAATTTCAGGTATTAAAAATGAAGATTTTATTAGTAAGAATGTCGCTCCTGCCTTAACGATAGGATTCGGCGTTTGGTTTAAACCTGAAATTGCAGTTCAGTTATCATACAAAGGACCTTATTTTTATACGATTGCTGATGATGATAAACATCCGTACCATTCTATTTTTGGGGAAGTATTATTGAACGTGAATAAAATAGTAAATAGCAAAAAAGACAATAAAAATAGATGGAGCTTAATTCTCCATTCTGGCCCTGGTTATTTTTACAATAATTATTTTAATAAGGCAAGTTTAAATGCAAACTTAGGGCTCATAAATAATATTAAACTAACAGAACAACTAAGTTTCTTTATGGATGTTTCTTTTATTGTTGGTTGGGATATTTATCAAGGAGATGAAGATATACTGCCAAGTATTGTATTAGGCGCTTCCTATTCTTTTCAATAATTCAACGTCTAAAAAAAATAGTAAAAATTACAAAATTCTTATGAAAGAAAAATCCGAAATCGTTGCCGAGAAAGACTCCTTACTTGAGTTAATAGTGAGAGAAGAACGCATTAATGATATTAGGTTTTTAAATAAATATTTTGAACAAATAAATACTTCTTTAATGGATGGAGGAATATTTAAAGGAAATGTTGAAACGTATTCTGTTAGACGTAATCGCATATTAAAAAAGTTTCCAGCACCCTTTAATAGAATATACCTGTTTTTTGATACACTTTTAGTAAGAATATCTCCTAAGTTAAGAATAACCAAAAACCTCTATTTTAATATCACCAAAGGTAAAGGGCGGGTTTTGTCTAAAGCCGAAACCTTTGGGAGGCTTTACTCTTGTGGCTTTGAAATTGTAAAAGAAGAATATTTAAACAACAAAATTTATTTTACCGTAAAAAAAGTAAAGGAACCTTTGTATCCCAAGAACCCCTCGTATGGGTTTTTAATAAAACTAAATAGGATAGGAAAAAACGGTAAGCAAATCAAGGTCTATAAACTAAGGACTATGCGTCCATTTTCAGAATATTTACAAGAATATGTATTTCAAAAAAATGATTTAAAAGAAGGAGGTAAAATAAAAGATGATTTTAGAATTTCTCCAGAAGGCAAAATTTTCAGGAAATTTTGGATTGATGAATTACCAATGATTTTTAATTTATTAAAAGGTGAAATGAAACTTATTGGTGTTAGGCCACTGAGCCAACAATATTTTTCTCTTTATACAAATGAGCTTCAAGAGATGCGAGTTAAAACAAAACCAGGTTTAATACCACCATTTTATGCTGATATGCCAGTTACTTTAGAGGAGATTATGTCCTCAGAAATAAAATATTTAAATGCCTACGAAAAAAGACCTTTTCACACAGATTTTACTTATTTTTTTAAATCATTATATAATATTTTAATAAAAAGGAAGAGAAGTAGTTAGATTAGTATTGGTCTTCTCAAAAATCTAATGTTTTATAAATTTAAATACACACAATCAATTATATTTGCGTAAAATCATGATACCCTCAATCATTTAATTTTAAAAATTCCAATGAAAATAAAACAGATTTTAAGTATTAATTTTTTTGCAACAATTGCTTTTGCTCTACTTTCTGTTTCTTGCGTAACAAAAAAGCAAATGCTATATCTGCAAGATGTAGATACTTTAACCAATCAAGAAGTAACATATAAAAACCACACCTTGCAGGTAGATGATATTTTAAAAATCTCTGTAGGCGCATTAATGCCAGAGGCCGCATTGCCTTATAATAACGTTACGGCTAGTAACATGGTTGCCAATAATATAGATATTATGAAACTTGATGGCTATTTGGTTTCTCAAAATAGTACGATTAATTTCCCAGTGTTGGGAGAGTTGTCCGTAAAAGAAAAAACAACGCAAGATCTAGAAAATGAAATTAAAAAACTACTGGTAGATGGCGGCTATTTAATAAACCCTAACGTTACGGTACGACTATTAAATGCCAAGGTTACTATTTTGGGTGAGGTACAACGGCCCGGCACCTTTTCTTTTACAGAAAATAATATTAGTTTATTGCAGGCCCTGGGTCTTGCTGGAGATTTAACCATCAATGGTAGTAGAGAAGATGTGGTAGTTTTAAGACGCATAGATGGGCTGCAAACCACAGAGCGTATAGATCTTACCTCTGCCAATTTTTTAAGTGGGCCTTACCAAATGGTAAAGCCTAATGATGTAATTGTAGTAAACCCAAATAGTGCTAAGTTAAAAACCGCTGGGTACGTGGGTAATATATCTGCCATATTGGGTATTACATCTGTTATATTAACATCCATACTTTTATTTACAAGATAATTATGCAAGATAATCTTAATAACCAAAGTTATCTCCAAGAAGAGGAGTCTATAGATATTAAAAAAGAAGCTGGATACTACCTGTTTTTTTGGCCTTATTTTTTGGCCGGGGTTATAATAGCAATGGTATCTGCCTTTTTGTATTTAAAAACTGCAGACCGTATTTACACCACTAGCGCTCAATTACAAATTAAAAAACCGGCAGAAGATGCTGCTTCTTTTTTAACTGGGGGTATGGAGTTTTTTGGATTTGATCAAGTAAATGTAGAGAATGACATTGCAGTGCTTACCTCTCAGCACATTTTAAGCCAAGTGGTAACCCGTCTAGATTTACAAACTAAAATTTATACTGTAGGTAGGGTAAATGCTTCTTTACAATTTAATGATGAGTATACTAGGTTTGTTACCATAAAATCGCCAAATGACTATCTATATTGGGATATAGAAATAGCAAATCAAAAAGCATCGTTTACTCAAGATACTTTAAGTTTCACTATTAATAAAGGTGATGTATTTAGCTATAAAGAAACTGAAATTACATTACATGATTCTTTATATCTTAAAGATCAAACCCTCATTGTAGAGAGATACCCTTTAAACGAGGCAGTTGCAGCGCTAAGATTTAACTTAATAGCAACCCCAGCCTCAGATAGAGGAGAGATTATAAATTTAAATTTCGAGGGTGTCAATAAAAACCGAAACGAGGCTGTTTTAAATACTGTCATGCAAGTAATGCAGGATGACCAGGTAGAAGACAAACGGTTAATATCTAAGGTAAGTTTGGCTTTTATTAACGATAGGCTAGATGGCCTGACCAAAAGCATTGATACCCTATCTCAAAACACTATCGCCTATCAAATGGCCAATGGTATTTTTGATCCAGCAGCGCAAACAGGTAATGCACTTTCTAATATAGTCAAAGGTCAAGAACAGGCCTTTGGTATTGGCATACAACTAGAAATTTCAAAAGCGCTACTAGAAAAACTAGAAAGCCAGGCTAGCTATCAAATACTACCGGCAAATATTGGTATAGATAATGAGAGCGTTAATACGCTAGTAAACTCCTACAATACAGTAGTAACTCAGCGTAATAATTTACTAATTAGCGCAACTACCAAAAGCCCAATGGTAATGCAGCTTTCTAGCCAGTTAGACAATGCAAAGGCAGCTATTATAAAAGGCGTTAATAGGTATATAGAGGGGCTGCAAACATCACTGGCTGGCTTTAAAAACATGGAAGCTAAAACTAGAGGAGTTGTTGCCGGCTTGCCTAGTAAGGAAAATACCCTAAGAGCTTATGCCAGAGACTTTAAAATTGTAGAGGAGTTGTATGTATTTTTATTGGAGCGTAAAGAAGAGGCTTCTATAAGCTACATTTCTGCTCTGCCAAATATTAAACTATTAAGCTATGGGGTTTCTTCTAGATTTCCTATATCACCAAAAGTACAAATTACATACCTGGCTGCTTTATTACTAGGTATATTTGTTCCTTTTGGTATTTTCTTTTTACTAAAGATGTTAGACAGCAAAATTAATACCAGAGATGATCTAGAAAATGGTTTAAAAGGAATTACAGTCCTGGGAGAAATCCCTTTTGCAGAAAACACAGAAGATCTTGACGATAGCGGAAGAGGGCTTATAGCAGAATCTGCAAGAGTGTTGCGCTCGGGTTTAAGCTTCCAGTTAAAGACAGACGCTACTAATGTTATATGTGTTACCTCTACCATTAAAGGAGAGGGGAAGTCTTTTGTGTCTTACAACTTAGCGCAGAGTTATAGCGCACTAGGTAAAAAAGTAATTTTGGTTGGGGCAGATTTAAGAAACCCCCAATTACATAAGTTTTTAAATCAAAAAAGAGAAAACATTGGGCTTACTACCTATTTAAGTAACGAGAATTTTAATGATATAGATTCTTTAATAACAAAGGCTACTAAATCTGGCGGTTTAGACTATTTACTTACAGGAGCTATACCACCAAATCCATCAGAGCTTTTAATGCGCTCACGTACTAAAGAGCTTCTAGATATATTAAAGCAAAGCTATGATTTGATACTTATAGATTCTGCGCCACTGCTACTAGTGAGTGATACCACGGCTCTTTTGCCGCTTTGTGACTCTGTGGTGTATGTAACGAGGTCTCAATACTCAGAGAAAAAGACATTCTCGTTTATTTTAAATATGCAACAAAGAGAAAACGTACCTCCTTTTGGTATGGTATTAAATGGCCTTAGATCTGGGGGTCTCACTGGTTCAAACTACGGGTATAAATATCGCTATAGCTATGGCTATACGTATAATTATGGTTATGGTTATGGTTATGGTAGTGACTTAGATGGTAACTAGCATATTTCTAATAGCATAAAAAAACCACCCTATTAGGTGGTTTTTTTTATGCTATTTTTTCAAGAAAATTCTGCGAGTTGAAACTCTCTAATAGCCTCCCATTGTATCCCTTGTTTTTTTGATAGGGTTAGATTTTGCAAGTTTTTTAGATGTTGCGGGTTATGCGCATCTGTGGCTACAAAATCGTACAGTCCTTCTTTTAAGAGTTTTTCTGCTTTTTGTTTTACCTCAGGCCCGTAATGGCCTAAAAGCGAAAGCGCGTTTAATTGCAGGTAAAAGCCTTTGTTTTTTAACTCCTTATACTCTTTTATAGTAGGTATTGAGTGGTAGCGCTCTGGATGTGCTAAAATAGGAGTAATGTTGTTTTGTAGTAGGGTAAAACCAGCTTCTACTAGCCTTGTGGTTTCTGAGAAAAAGGTTATTTCAACCAGAATATATTCGTTATTTAACAGTAAAGCAGGCATGCTAGTTTGCAAGTTTTTCATGAAAACCTCATCTATCATGTATTCTGCCGCGTAAGAGTTTACTTTTGGGCTTTCTGTTTTTGAAGTTTTTTCAGTTAAAATCTCAAAAGCACTTTTAATAGAACTAGGCGTATTTGGATATAAATCTTGGTATATATGAGGTGTAGGTAGTATACTAGTAATACCAAGAGCATTATACTTCTCTAACATCTTTAAAGACATGCCAACACTTTTACTGCCATCATCTATGCCAGGTAATAGGTGATTGTGTATATCACACAATCCATCAAACAGTGGTTTTTTATGTTTTGTAAAAAAATCAAACATAGGGTTCTAATATGTTAGTTTAAATACAAAAATACAATATATTATAACAATGGTATTTTTGCAGCTAGCTTATTTCAATCTATATTTGCTTTTGATATTTTTGCTTAATTAAAGGATAAAAAAAACAACAATTATGAAAACGCGCATATCTCTTTTTTTACTTTGTTTTGTAATTGTTTTTTCTTTAAAAAGCCAATCCAAAGATGTTAATTACACTATACATTCAAGTACCGGTCTCTCTAGTGATACCACTTTGCCCTTTTGGTTAGTAACAAACCAGTATGGTAATGTGCCTAATAGTGATTACGGCCTTTTAAACACCGCTATTTTTAAAGACTATGATACCCCTGATACATTGTTTGATATTTCTTATAAGGCAAGCGCCACTGGTTTTAAAGCCCAAGAAAATAAGGTTTTTGTCAATGAGCTGTACCTTGGTGTTAGGTTTAAAAACATTGTACTAGATCTCGGCGCTAAAAATGATGCCATTTTATGGAATAATTTATCTTCCTCAAACGGGAGTATTATAAAATCAATTAACGCAAGAGCCATGCCTGGTATAACTATTAAAACTAATAATTTTATAAAATTGCCTTTTGCAACATCTTGGCTAGAGTTTAAAGCAAACTTTGCGCATTATTTTATGAATGATACCAGGTTTGTAGATAATACCAATTTGCACCATAAAAGCCTTCATTTTAAAACTACACTTAGCCCAACTATTGATATTATAGCAGGTTTAGATCATTACGCTCAGTGGGGAGGGATTTCACAACAGTATGGCGCGCAACCTACATCATTTAAAGACTATATTAGAATTATCTTTGGCGCAGAAGGTGGAGATAATGCGCTAGAAACAGACCAAAATAATGCCCTTGGTAACCATCTTGGGGCTTACTTATTACAATTTAACTACAACAAAGAAAACATAGGCCTTAATTTTTATTACTCGCACCCTTTTGAGGATACCTCTGGTAGAGAGATGAGTAATTGGCAAGATGGTTTGTATGGCTTATTTGTAGATTTAAAAAAAAATAAATCTTTAGTAAACAGTGTCTTGTTAGAGTTTACGTACACAAAAAACATGAGTAACATACCAAGGACAGACGTTGGTCCAGATAATTATTTTAACAACGGTATATACAAATCTGGCTGGACCTACCACGGCAATACCATAGGGTCTCCCTATTTTACTCCAAAACCCATAGATGATAATGGTATTACAAGCGGCGTGATAGTTGGAGACAATAGATTTGCGGCCATTAACATTGGTGCCAATGGTTTTTTGAAATCTTTGCCTTATAAAGCAATGTTAAGCCACACCACCTATTACGGGTGGTTTGGCCAGGAGTATGATCCTAACCCTTACCAGTTTTCTGGACTTTTAGATATTAGTATACCACAAGATATTTTTAATTTACCCTTTGATGTATCTGCAAGTTTTGCTTTTGACGCTGGTACCTATAGACCCCAAAATTTTGGCGCTTTTTTAAGCATTACAAAAACGGGTAGTTTTTAAAATCCTGTACAATTTTAATAGCCTGGGTTTTTAAATTTTTAAGGCTCTTTTCTACTATCTTTGCTAGCGTATGAGTATACTAGTACAAATTTCTGTTTTACCTTCTCAGCAAGAAGATGAGCCCTTTATCAAAGAGCTTGCTTTAACAAAGGCTAAATTATATGCCAATGATATAAGCCAGTGGCGCATACGTAAACGTTCTATAGATGCTAGACGGGTACCTATAAAAATAAATTTACAAGTAGAGTTTTGGCTTCAAAACGAGCAAAAAGAAACTATCCCCGCATTTATAGCCCAGGATGTTTCTAGTAAAAAAGAAATAGCCATTATTGGCGCTGGCCCTGCCGGGTTATATGCTGCCCTTCGCTCCATTGAGGCGGGTCTTAAACCCATTGTTTTTGAGAGAGGTAAAGATGTACGAGCGCGTCGTAGAGATTTGGCTATTATTAACAAAGAGCAAACTGTAAATCCAGAGTCCAACTACTGTTTTGGAGAAGGTGGCGCCGGTACTTATAGTGACGGTAAATTGTATACAAGAAGTAAAAAAAGAGGCAATGTATTAAAAGCCATAGAGTGGTTTGTGCACTTTGGCGCAGATCCAGATATATTGGTAGATGCCCACCCCCATATAGGTACCAACAAGCTTCCCAAAATTATCACTGCCATGCGTGAAGCTATTATTGCAGCGGGTGGAGAAGTCCATTTTAATGCTAAAATGACTGACATTACTATAAAAAACAACACCATTACAGGGCTTCAAATTAATGATACAAATACCTACACATTCTCTGATGTGATTCTTGCCACAGGCCACTCTGCAAGAGACATATTTTATCTATTGCATGAAAAAAATATAGCCCTAGAGGCCAAACCCTTTGCCATTGGGGTTAGGGTAGAGCACCAGCAAGAATTAATAGATACCATACAATACCATGGAGATGGAGAGAATCCTTATTTGCCACCAGCCTCTTATGCACTGGTGGAGCAGATAGATGGCTTGGGGGTATACTCTTTTTGTATGTGCCCTGGAGGTATTATTGCGCCTTGCGCTACTAGCCAACAGGAGGTAGTCACCAACGGTTGGAGCCCAAGTAAACGCAACAACCCTTATGCCAACTCTGGTATCGTGGTGAGTGTGAGCCCTCAAGACTTGCCAAATTACACCCCAAATGATCCTTTTGTGTGTCTAGACTTTCAAAAACAAGTAGAGCATGCTTGCTGGGTGGCAGCTGGTAAAACCCAGCGTGTTCCTGCCCAAAGAATGGTAGATTTTGTGGAAGGAAACATCTCAAAAGATTTCCCAAAAACCTCCTACCAACCAGGTATTGTCTATGTAGATTTAAATACAGTACTACCCAAATTAATAACAAAACGCTTACAAAAAGCCTTTGTAGCTTTTGGAAAGAAAATGAACGGCTATTACACCAATCAAGCTGTATTGCATGCCCCAGAGAGTAGAACATCATCTCCGGTGTTAATACCCCGCCGCAAAGACACCCTAGAGCATATAGATGTAAAAGGTCTATATCCTTGCGGAGAGGGTGCAGGCTATGCCGGCGGTATTATATCTGCGGCTATAGATGGCATTAACTGTGTAGATGCCATTATAGAAAAGCTAAAAGTTTCATAAATCTTTTTTTAGCTTGTTACTAAGGCTAAGGTTATGCTATCTTTACTTTAAATAAACAGCCCACTTGATTAAAGATTCTATCATTACTTTTTTATGGAGTATATCACCCTTTGGGGAGGCCAAAGTGGGCATTCCTTATGGTATTTTCCATGATTTAAATATATTTTGGGTATTGTTTATCTCTATTTTAGGAAATATATTGGTGTTTCCGATTATGATGTTTTTCTTAGAACATATTAATCGCAATCTTTTACGATGGCACGCTTATAAAAAAATGGCAATATGGATCGCTAGAAGAGCTAAAGTAGGCTCTGGAGATAAAATTAAAAAATATGGCTTTTGGGGTTTGATATTCTTTGTGATGATTCCTTTACCTGGAACTGGCGTTTATGCTGGTAGTATTGCAGGTTATATTTTTAAAGTAGAGACCAAAACTGCTTTTAAAGCAAATGCAATTGGTATTATTATCTCATCTCTTATTGTTTGGGGAACCACGCTATTTGCTAAAGGTTTGGGATAAAGATTTATAGCTTATATACTTTAGCCCTTATTTATCCTTTCTTGTAATGCTTTTAGTTTTGCTTTTCTAGCAATTTTTTCATTGGCTAGTTTATTCTTTTTTTGAGCCATAAGCCTTGCATGCTTGGCTTTGTTTTTGGTATTTTTGGCGCTTCCTTTTTTTGACATAGCGGTAGTATCGTCTTTTAAAACCTATTTTTGCCTTTTTAAAAACCCACTTAAAAAGACACAAGCAAATATATCAAAACAATTAATTACAATTTTTAACGTTTAAATTAAGTTAATTAGATATTTTTGATATTCCCCAAAAAACATCTAGATGTTTTTTAACTTATATATTATACATGAAAAACCTCATTTTTTCCCTACTTATTTGTTGCTCTTTTACAGCCGTTGCACAAAATGATAATTTCAATAAATTTTCATTAGAAACCTCTTTTGGTTTAAGTTACCCAATAGCTCCTACCAGCTTTGCTCAACC
>Ga0208971_1000270_pt1 | contig 39482 bp, 27 predicted proteins | sample AOAMet1_18_M0_10_2_FD_188229 | JGI IMG/M metagenome (GOLD analysis project Ga0208971, IMG submission 188229) | Ammonia-oxidizing marine microbial communities from Monterey Bay, California, USA - CAN11_18_M0_10 (SPAdes) | ecosystem: Environmental > Aquatic > Marine > Intertidal zone | place...
TTTTATTCCTTGGCTTAAATTTGCCTGCATCGGCAATCGGACAAACCGATACTGTCGTGACGCAACGCAAATCAGATGCGCCCCCCGTCACTCGAAAGGGAACGATTACGCAATGGATTGGCGATTCGTTAACCATCAACTCCAAGGGAGTTGAGCGGGAAATTGACAATGACACGATTATTAAATTTGAGACGGTCTGGGGCGATAACTACAACCAGGGAGTACAGGAATTAGAATCGGGAAATCCCAGTTTTGCTATCGTTCAATTTGAAGAAGCATTATCCAACGAAACCCGGCCCTGGGCAAAACTCATCATTCGCACGCAACTCATTGAGGCCTATCAATCCATTGAAAAATATGCGGATGCTATTCGTCATTTTGAAACAATCCTTCGCGAAGATCCGCAGACTCGATTTCTACCTCTTGCTCCGATCTGTTGGACTGGCACCGGAACCGTCATAGCAAATACAATAAGCCGACTGGGGAACTCTCGCGACTCATTCCTTCAATTAATCGGCGCCAGCTGGATGCTATCCAGTCCCCAACGAAACACTGGCATTCAAATCTTGCAAACACTTTCCGGAGATATCGACCCTCGCATCAAAAACATTGCGATTGTCCAACTCTGGCGAACCCGGTTGAATGTCACCGACAAGCAAATAAAACCATGGGAAAAAACCATTCTTGGTTTGCCTCGCGAATTCCGCGCAGGCCCCTACCTTGTTCTCGCAGAAGCACAATCGCGAGTCGCACAACCCCAGGCCGCGATTGCCAACTTAATGAGAATCCCAATATTGTTCCCCGAGCAGAAATCTCTGGTCGCAGCGGCATTGTATCGAGTGGGTAATTTACTCGACAATCAAGGTAAGTCGGAACTCGCCCAATCAATCTTCAACGAGTTGATCACTCTGTATCCACAAACGGTGTGGGCGAAACAAATAAACCAATAATTTCGTTTTGCCATTCAATTTTAAATTTACTTTTACGACAGCCGGAGTGAGACACTCTCCACAGAACAGGAAAGAAGCATGTCACTGAGTCCGAGGCAATGGTTTTCCGTTGGCCTAAGTCAATTCTTGATTTTTATGCCAACCCAGATGCTGCTCGCACAAAATGCCAGCGAGGTAGATGCTTCGGCGGAAGCACCCTCTGGATTTCTTGCGATCCTTTTTTCCGGAGGAATTGTCGGGGCGATCATGATCCTGCTGTTACTCGCACTATCGATGACAGCCGCCTATTTGATTTTTGACCACCTCATGACGATCCGTCGAAAAGACCTTATCCCAGAAGGGCTAAGCGAACAGGTTCGCCAATGCCTTCTCTCCGGAGATGTGTCAGGTGCACAGGCGGCCTGCAATGGACGCCCCAGCTTCCTCTCGTTTGTTTTGATGCACGGCATCTCTGAACTCGATTTTGGTTGGAACGCCGTTGAAAAATCAATTGAGGATGCACTGGCAGAACAATCAGCAAGGCTCTTTCGAAAAATCGAATATCTCTCCGTGATTGGAAACATTGCACCGATGGTCGGGCTCCTCGGAACCGTGATTGGAATGATAATAGCATTCCAGAATGTTGCGACGACGCAAGGAACAGCCAGCGCGCCGCAATTGGCAGAAGGTATTTACCAAGCACTCGTCACCACCGTTGGTGGGTTGATTGTGGCGATTCCTTCGATTGGTGCATTTGCTATTTTCCGAAACCGGATTGATCAATTTGTCGCCGAAGCAGCCTACATTGCTCAACATGTTTTCACGCCACTTCGAAGGCGAGCCAGCAAAAAATAGCCTGCCGCAACCGCCAGCTTCAATCCGCTCGTCATCATCTCGCTCATTTATGCAAATCCCACAACACAAGTCGAATCGCAAGTATGGCTTCAACATCACACCGATGATTGATGTTGTGTTCTTGTTGATTATCTTCTTTCTCGTCAGCAGTCACTTGGCGAGACAAGAATCGCAAATGGAGCTTACCCTACCGCAGGCAAGTTCAGGCCAAGATGACATTGACCTCGAAACGCCGCGACTGACCGTCAATGTGAAATCCGATGGAACGCTATGGTTAGCCGGAAGACCCATTTCTCAGCAACAACTCAAAGCTCGATTTACGGAGGCTCGAGACAAAGAAGGCGAGAACATTGAAGTTCGGATTCGCGGAAGTCGCGAAGCACCCTACTCTACTGTCGAGCCCATCATGCTTGCGTGCACCGCGGCAAAAATCTGGAAAGTTACTTATGCGGTTTATCGGGAGGAGAGCCAATGAAACGCTCCAGCCCGTTCATTCGCCGAGGAAGCGACATCGATATTGATGAAGCGATGACTCCCATGATCGACGTAGTATTTTTACTGTTGGTGTTCTTTGTCTGGACCGCCAGCTTTCAGCTGATTGAACAGATTCTTCCCAGTAACATGTCAGAACTCTCTGGTTCCGATCCAATCAACCAACTGGAACCGCCGGAACCAAAAGATTTCGATGACATCGTTGTGCGTATCGCCTGGGATGGCCAAGCCCCAATCTGGAAAATCAACGATCAACTTTTTGGTTCTGTCGAAGAAGTGAAAACGCAGTTGACAACGATCGCCGATATACAAGCCGAAGCGATTGTGGTTCTTCACCCTGATCCTGTTGTCCCTTTGGGAATTGTGATTGGTGCCTATGATACGGCCAAACTCTCTGGATTCTCCGAGGTTTCCTTTGCAGTTAACCCTCAGGGGGGGCAATGAACACTGTGATCAACAAATCACAAATTAGGCGATGGCTGCTGGGGCTGACACTGATACTGTTCAGTCCCGTTTCTGGCTTTAGCCAAGCCGATGACCCTGCCGTTCAACGTCAGGACGCATCCGCCCTGGTCGAGGGTCTTCGCCAGCGTCGACTATTTGCAACCGCAGAGTTCTACTGTCGAGAACAACTCAAGAAACCAGACCTCGATCCGACCAGCGAAGTTGGGTTGATCATTGAATTAATGAAAACCCAAACAATGCAGGCGCTCCTTTCGCCTCCGACTAAACGAGCCGAGGCATGGAAAAAAGTTAAATCGACGTCGGCAGATTTCCTAAGCACCGAAACTGATCATCCTAGAAAGATTCTGGTTCAGGTCCAGCAAGCGTTGAGCCATTTAGCCCATGGTCAAATGTTAAGTCGAGAAATCGAATCTCAAATGGCCGACGAGTCCGCACGCACCCAGGCACTGAACGAAATCAAAATAGCCCGAACCAGTCTCAATGATTTACAGCGAGATATTTCAAACAAAATACCGGAGCAACAAGGTCGAACCCTCGACTCAGATGAATTAGCTGTCGATCAGTTGCTAAATCTAAAAAACAACATTCAGTACCAACTAGCTCAATGCAATTTAATTCGAGCCCAGCTTTATCTGCCCGATGACCGCCTCAATCGCATCGACGCACTCGACGGAGTATCTGAAAAATTAATTGAAGTCCAACGTTTGACCTCCGAGGGGCAAATGCTTTGGTGGAATACAAAACTGGGGCAAATTGAGTGCTACCGCCTTCTTAATACGCCCGACCGCGCTCGCACACTTGCCCAGTCGCTGGAAAAATACAAAGCTCCCTTATCAATCAAACAGAGACTTGCCGAGCAAACAATTCTTAATGCCATCGCCATAGGTGACAGAACCTATTCAAAATCAACCTTCGAAAAGCTTGAAAAATTTCGACCGCTTACCCCGGATCTAGAGCTCGCTTTACTTGAACTCGCAGTCGACCTGTCCGCCAGCACGACGGACAAACAAAAAAAACAAAACTGGATCTCACTCGCGTTCAATCGATCTCAATCAATTAAACGTGAACACGGGCCTTACTGGGGCCGACGTGCAGAACTGATCCTCATTAATACAGTGGGAGTTCCAGCAGCTGCCACAGGAATTAATTCAACTGGAACCTCTCAATCCCCTCCCAATGTCACCAATCAACCCAACAGCATTGAACTGGAATTATTAATTCGATTGGCAACAGAGGCAGAACGTAAAAAAGAATGGGACGACGCATTAAATGCGCTCCAACGGGCGTCAGATTTAGCAAAATCTCAAGCCAATTCCAAAACAGTTTTGAGCTTGCAAATCCGCCTCGCCAAAATCCTTGAAAATCAGGGAAAACACAGACTGGCAGCAGACCGACTAACCACCAACGCTATGGAATATGCCGCTGAACCTGTCGCCTCGGCAGCGCATCTAATCGGTTGCTGGAATTACGCCAAATCCATTTCAGCCAAAGATCCCGAATCGCGTCCACCATTTCAAACGCTACTCATTCAACACCTCCAACAATGGCCGACGGCCGCCAGTTCCAACCAAGCTAGAATCTGGTTGGCACAAGAACGTATTAATCTTGGCGATTGGGAACGTGGACTCGAGCTTTATCTAGCAGTTACCAATGCGTACCCTCAGTTAAATCTGGCCATCGATCAGGGCATTACTTGCGCTCGCCAGACTTTAAAGCTTTCCAATGCCACAACGCCTCAGAAGTGTAAAAAAATAATATCCCAACTCTCTTCACGGGCAGAGGCACTGCCTCCTGATACGACACTGCGAACCAAACTCGAATTGGCGCAATGCGAAATTGACTGGCAATTTGGCTCACAACAGCTGCTGAAGAACAACCGAGAAAAAATCGTAAAAATCGCAACAGGCGACAGCACTGGCGACTCCGCCTTGGCCAACGCGTTGTTGGTTGCCCTCTATGCGGAATCCGACCCTCAAACGGCCAATCAACGCGTCGCTGCCATCGGAGATAATTTGGAAACGCTGCAGCAGTGTGAACAGCTTTTAAATTCCACTCCTGCAGAAGCAACGGCGAACCAAAATCTTCACACCGTTAAACTCGCGATCATCAACACAGTACTTGAGTTGCCAGAAATTCAGCAAACTGACAATGCAAAACTAAAAGCCAATTGGAGACTTAAACAAGCAGCGGTTTTAATCGCACTGAAACAATACTCAGAAGCATCGCAAACGCTCACTGAGTTGGAGCAAAAGTATCCTAGAACTGCAGAAATCCAAATGCAACTAGCGCGAGCACTGACCGGAGAGCTGGAAGAATCCAGCCCCGAGATCCCGCTTAAAAAATGGCGGCGGATCGCAACTCGCTTGAAAAAGAACACCCCGAATTGGTATGAAGCCAAGTACCAAGTGGCACGCTTGCTATTGAAATCGGGCGATCGCGAAGGCGCAGCCAAACTGTTGAAATACATGAAGGCGATCCCGCCGGGCTGGAACCAATCGAAACGAAAACCGCAATTTGAGTCGCTACTGCTCGAAAGCACGCAGAAATAAATTGACGTCCGTAGTTTCACTTAACTGGCAATTAACTCGTCGGCGCGTCGAACCGCACTCTTGCAGCAAAGCATATTGATTCAGCCGTTTAGTTGATTGCCTGACTTCCTTAAATGCAGCGACTTTCCTTTACGGGGCAACAAACCGTCACGGCGAATGGGATCGTGATAATGCTTCCGATGGCTAACAAGATTGGAAATAGAAACATGATTTGGACTCCCTTGATTAAAACCTAACAAGGGTACCTATTTGCAGATTTCAGGCCATTCGTGATTCGCGGTCAAAACATTAAAAAAGCCCGAGGAAACGGGGCTAACCGTCGCTTCGGGCTTTGGAACGATCGTCGTCAAAACGATGTCATCCGTCTCTTTTCGACTACCAAGGAGCACGTACCGGATAGATTCCAAACTGCTCAGTGCTATTAGGCCAGTAAGGCGTCTTTTTGTAAGACGCAGCACCAGCACCACTAGTTGGCACGCTCTGACGGCCAAACTGATGAACGATTGGAGTGCTCTTAGTCTGACCAACTCCCCAGCCATAACTGGTCTGATAGCTCGCAGTCGGAGGCACGATCAAAGCCGTTGGCTGACGCCACTGCCATCCCATGTACTCACCATGCCACGGAGACTGTGCAGCTTCGGTCTGATTTTGGTGATGCAGACGACCAGCGTTCAGCCCACGATTACTGTAGGTGTAAAACGGAGCAGGCGAATACGAATTGTGGGACGCCATCTTAAGTGAACGCGCCATGTTGACTCGACCTTGGTAACCGTTCATCGTCATCCCATCTGCATCAGCAGTGGTGTAGACGGGCACCCGATTTCCTAACGCACCTTTTGACATGCGTGAATGAAACCGCGACTGAGCATTCGCTTCTGCTGCCATCGAGACGAGCATCGCAACCATTACGACGCCGATAATAAAACTAATTTTTTTCATTGGATTGACCCCAGGTAACCGTATTGATTGAGGATAACCGTCTATCAAACGGTTTTGCGTGAACTGAAAATCGGCCTATCGATTTAGCGTTAGATCGCTCAAATTTGCTGAGCAACCGCTGTCGCAGGAACTTTTTTGACCACACTCGTTGCTTCGACATCCCATTTTGCCGTGATTGAAAAACTTTTTCGATCGACCGCACTGCCCACCGCAATCGTTATCGCCGCAGTTGCCACAGTTGAGACCATACTTGTGAGCCTGTAGGCGGTACGTCAGATTTGACAAGCAATGACTCTGCCGGATCGGAGCAATGTGATTCTGACCACTCTGCCATCGAATCGAAGTCTTCGTCAATGAATCAGGGTGACCGCATTGATTGGTGTTGTAATAGTTGAAGTAGTTACGAGAGTGGGCATACATCATCTCGTGCGGCATCAACGGTTGGTAGGTGTAATAACTATGTCCGCCCAGTGCAGGAGAGTAATGAGGGGCTGGATAAATTCCTGCGTTGATGGCACTGGCACCACTCGCCGACGCGTACTGCGAAAACATGTCGTTCGGCAAATGTGTTTCTGTGTTTTGCGCCACTGCGGTTGCTGCGGTAAGGCACATAACCGCTGCAACAGCGGTTGAGATCATGTTACGAATCATCGGGTCGACTCCTGAGTTGGCCCTGCAAACGCAAATCGCGGGCAATTTAGCTGGCAAAAATGTGGCAAAACCACTCCCGTTTGCTCTTCGTCGTGCTGGCTTGTTCAGTGATAGCAAAAATGCCCCCGTGTTCGTGCATTCCTGAATCGCCCATAATACAACCCTAAAAACCGTCTGTAACCGATTTGACCTGATTGGTATACTCTTCCTAAACCACCCGTTTTTTCATTGAACCTCACTTTTCATTCAGCTCGAAAAAACGATACAAACCAAAAAAATCCGACTTAAACCCATCAAGATGCGGGGGCAAGCGGGTTTCCAATTTCTCTACTTACCGGCCGATCAAGCCGCCAGTGGAAAGAATTAATAAGTCAACAAAGGATGGATTGACGTGGCAAAACGCCGGCCTGCGAAAAAGAAGACGAGCAAAGTCTCAAAAGAGACCGCGACTAAAAAAGTAAAATCAAAAAAAGCAAACCGCGGTGGCGATAACTCACTTTTTGATGACAAGGAGTTGGCGGGTTATGAACCTGTTCCCTTGCGACTGGCAGCACAAACACGCTATCTAAATTATTCGCTATCCGTGATCACCTCCCGGGCGCTTCCGGACGTCCGTGATGGACTCAAGCCCGTTCAGCGGCGAATTCTATACACGACTCGCCAGCTCGGGCTCGATCATAATTCTAAACATCGTAAGAGTGCGAAGGTCGTTGGTGACGCGATGGCCAATTACCATCCGCATGGCGATAGCTCGATCTACGACGCTCTCGTGCGGATGTCGCAACCTTTTTCATTGCGGATGCCATTGATTGACGGCTCGGGGAATTTTGGTTCTATCGATGGCGACAATGCCGCGGCCATGCGATACACCGAATGCCGTCGCACACAAATCGCCGGCGAAGTACTCTCTGATTTGGCAACGCGAACCGTCGCGTTTCGACCTAACTATGATGGCAGTCGCGAAGAACCGGTAGTTCTTCCCAGTAAAATCCCCAACCTATTACTCAACGGGGCAACGGGCATCGCGGTTGGAATGGCCACTAACATTCCACCTCACAACCTCAAAGAACTCTGTCGCGCCCTTTTGAAGTTATTGAAAGACCCGGAAACCAAGCCATACCAATTGGTTGCCAATGATGCGGTTCACGGGCCCGACTTTCCAACGGGCGGTCAAGTCATTAACACCAAGGAGGAGCTCAGGGAAATTTATCGAACGGGTCAAGGCGCAATCAAAATCCGAGGAACCAGCAAACTCATTGGTGGAAACAAAAAAACAGGTCGCATCTTACAAATTAATTCGATCCCCTATGCCGTCAACAAAGCGGTTCTCGTTGAGAGGATCTCCGAGTTAGTATACACCGGTAAACTTCCGCTTGTCGTTGAGATTCGCGACGTCTCTACCGATGACATTCGAGTTGACCTACATCTGAAAAAAGATGCCGATGAAAAAAAGGTTCTGGCATTTTTATACAAAAACACACAGTTTCAAACCAACTTTAACGTCAACCTCACCTGTTTAGTGCCCACTGAAAACCCGGACGTTGGGCGGCCAGAGCGGCTCGGCCTTAAAGAGGCACTTTGGTATTTCCTACAATTCCGCCTTGAGGTTGTTACTAAACGTCTGGAAAACGAACTGGAAACGTTGAGTAAACGAATCCATATCCTGCGTGGTTTTGTAACCATTTTTGATGCACTTGATGAGATTATTCGAATCATTCGAAAGAGTGATGGCAAAGCGGATGCTGCTGCCAAGATCATGAAGCGATTTCCAGTCAAGGAAAACCGGGGAAAACAGCAGGGGCTTGATGCCGAACAAACAGACGCCATTCTCGAATTAAAGCTCTATCGTTTGGCGCGTCTGGAAATTAATTTGGTGACTGATGAGCTTAAGAAAAAAGAAAAACGAGCGCGGGAAATTCGCCGACTCCTCAAGGAAGATACAGCCGATACCAACGCCTCGGGTTGTTGGAAAATTGTCAGAACTGAAATAGAAGACATCGTTAAAGATTTCTGCAGTCAGCCAGAAGCCAAGCGAAGAACAATCATTCAGGCCGCCGGTCGTGAGGTTGAGATCAATGCAGAAGATTTCATCGTTGCCGAAGACTGCCATGTTTTGATTACGAAAGATGGTTGGGTAAAACGACAGCGTAACATTGCAGCTCCCGCCAAAAGTCGATTACGGCAAGGTGACGCAGTACTCGCCTGCGTTGCTGGTTCCACACGCAACACCGTCGGCTTCTTTTCTTCGACCGGTGTCTGTTACACCGCAAGGATGATTGACATCCCGGCTTCGACCGGATTTGGCGAACCGATTCAAAAGTTGTTTAAATTAAAAGACGGGGAAAAAATTGTCAGTGCAATGTCCTTCGATTCCCGTGTAATTGGTAATATCTTTGGTGACCCCAAACAGCCCGACTACTGTCCCGAGGTGCATGGACTTGCGGCCTCGAACAATGGCTATGCATTGAGATTTGGACTCGAAACCTATGTCGAACCCTCGACTCGAAGTGGACGCAAATACGCAAGAACCTCAGCAGGTGCAGAGTTAATTGGGGTGTATCCGATCGAGGGCACGGAGACCATTCTCGCTATTTCTGCAGATTGCCGGGCCATGGTTTGTCCAGCCGAAGATATCAATTACCTTTCCGGCGTGGGCAAAGGGGTCATGCTCATTAAGCTGGCCAAAACTGACCGTCTGGTCGGCTTCAAGCCGTCTAAAGGCGACCGAGATTTACTCCTCGTTGAAACCAATCGCGGGGCGCAGAAGACAATTTCCACGACTAAATACCGAGTCACCTCGAGAGGCGGCAAAGGAAATGAAATTCAGAAAAATGGCAAAATTTCGAAAGTCGTTTGGTCTCCCGTGGAATCGCCCGGTGAGCTAAAGCCTCTGAAAAAGAAATAGATTCCACTACTCAAATTCGCCCTTCACGAAACCAAATTTCCTACCAGCCACAAAATCAGCATGAGCACCGCAACCAATAAAAAACGCTACGACGGCGACAACATTGTTGTTCTCGAAGGGCTTGAACCCGTCCGAAAGCGTCCGGGAATGTACATCGGTGGAGTAGGTACCGCTGGTCTTCATCACCTGATCTGGGAAATCCTCGACAACTCAGTCGACGAGGCAATGAATGGGCACGCAACGGAAATCACACTACAACTCCACAAAGATGGAGAGACTGTGACCGTCTCTGATAATGGGCGTGGCATTCCAGTCGACAAACACTCAAAAACAAAAAAGAGCGCCCTGGAAACTGTTCTTACGGTCTTACACGCAGGCGGAAAGTTTGATGGCAACAACTACAAGACCGCAGGTGGACTGCATGGTGTTGGTGCATCGGTCGTCAATGCACTTTCAAAAAAATTAGTTGCCATCGTTAAACGCGGCGGTACTCAGTACAAAATGGAGTTCTCCAAAGGACATCCGCAATCAAAACTCCAGAAACTCAAAGGGACTGTCCGCGGAACGGGAACCGCAATTACCTTTTCTCCCGACCCCACAATCTTCCCGCGAACGGACTTTAACGCCGCAACGATCCGGCATCGACTCGAAATTGCCAGCTTCCTTCATCGGGGAATTAAGGTTCATTTTGTCGACGACGCTAACAAGTCAAAAGAAACATTTCACCACGAACAGGGCATCGTAGATTACCTCGGCAAAGTCCTCAAAGAACGAAACGCCCGACCAATTCATGAATCAGCGTTTACAATCCGCGTGGATGATCCAGCGCGAATCGAATTGGCACTGCAGTGGACTGAATCGACAGACGAGCATCTACGGTCTTATGTCAATGGAATTCCAACCGGCAATGGGGGAACTCATGAAAACGGATTCCGCTCTGGGCTCAACAAAGCAGTTCGTAATTACTTTGACATGCACAGCCTAGTGCCCCGTGGAGTAAAAATTGCTCCCGACGATATTCGCGAGGGCCTTGTTGGAATTATTTCACTGTTTATTGCAGAACCGCAGTTCCAAGGGCAAACCAAAGATCGGCTCAACAATCCGGAAGTACAAAGCACGATTGACGGTGTCATCCGCCCGGCACTTGAGCAGTGGATGAACAACAACCGAAGCGTTGCCGATGGAATCATTGCAAGAATTATTGCTGCCGCTCGCGCCCGTGCTGCCTCGAGAGCCGCCTCTGCTGCGGTCTCGCGAAAAACAGGTGGTAAGCGTTCGATGCTTCCCGGGAAATTAAGCGACTGCCTGAATTCAGGAAGGGGCGATTCCGAACTCTTTATCGTCGAAGGTGACTCCGCGGGTGGCTCAGCAAAACAGGGGCGAAATCGCAATAATCAAGCGATCTTGCCGCTCCGAGGAAAAGTCCTCAACACCGAGAGTGCCACTTTGAAAAAAATGATGGAGAACAAAGAAATCCAGGATTTGGTGACCGCCATTGGTTGCGGCATCGGGCCCAAACTAGACCTCTCCGGGTTAAGATACGAGCGAATTATTTTACTCGCGGATGCCGATTCTGATGGTCACCATATTACGACCCTTCTGCTCACCTTTTTCTACCGCCACATGCCGCAATTAATTTCCGACGGCAGGCTCTTTATTGCACTTCCACCGCTGTATCGCATCGATATCGGTAAACAAACCTACTGGGCGGCAGACGAAGAGGACAGAACGAAAATCTTGGCAGATCATGCCGACGGACGTTCAAAACCGGATATCACCCGGTTTAAAGGACTTGGCGAGATGATGCCAAAAGTTCTGTGGAACACCACGCTTAATCCTGCAACACGGCGATTATTAAAAGTTGAAATCGATGATCAACTGGAAACTGACCGTGTCATTAGCGATCTAATGGGCCGCGATGCCTCAGCCCGTTTTCGGTTTATCATGGACCGTGCCGAAACAGCCAGCGAAATTGACGTCTAAATCGGAAAATTTCCGTTCGTTATCCAATCGCACTTTTGCTCCACGCAATATCTGCCTGCGCGAACCGTAATATTTATTACGCCTTTGCGACACCAATTTCGTCTCTGGTGTCTCATATTATGAACCGATCTGTCGGCTTAATCCAGATTTTCGAATTTTGAAAATGTGCCCAAGACCGTCTGAAGTGATGATATTTAACTGATAAAAACAATTTTTAAAAATTTGGTTTTTTTCCAATCTATCGCCGGAGTTTTTGCGGATATACGAATCGTAACAGACGCAACCAGCGTTATTAATTTAACTCAAGATAGGAATTTGGAAATGTTGAAGAAGTCGTTGACGATCGCCGGAAAACTACTCGTTGCTCCCGCCCTACTATTGATCGCAAGCCCGTCGATCAGCAGTGCACAAAATCAGTGCCCCATCCAGCAAGCTAAAATGGCTGCCGCTCGCAAGACCATGAACGTGTCAATTGCCGCACCTGCCGAGAAAGACATTGTCGACACCGCCGTTGGTGCCGGTTCATTTAACACACTAGTAGCCGCAGTAAAGGCTGCCGGCTTGGTTGAGACCTTGAAAGGCGAAGGCCCTTTCACAGTTCTTGCCCCAACAGATGCCGCATTTAAGAAGCTGCCAAAAGGAACAGTAGAAACACTGCTGAAGCCAGAAAACCTTAAGGCACTTCAGGGAATTCTGACCTACCACGTCATTCCTGGCTCAGTAATGGCAGCAGATGTTGTGAAACTTTCGTCGGCGAAGACAGTCCAAGGCTCACCCGTTACGATCAAGGTCACCGACGGTGGCGTCATGATCAACGGAGCCAAAGTTGTCAAAACCGACATCAAATGCAGCAATGGCGTCATCCACGTCATCGACTCAGTTATCTTGCCACCCAAGAAGGCTGACATTGTCGACACCGCTGTTGGTGCAGGTGCATTCAACACGCTCGTTGCCGCAGTCAAGGCTGCTGGTTTAGTCGAGACACTCAAAAGCGAAGGTCCTTTCACAGTGTTCGCACCTTCTGATGCAGCATTCAAGAAGATTCCTGCTGCGACAATCGGAGAGCTTTTGAAGCCAGAGAACAAAGCAAAGCTTGCTTCAATCTTGACCTACCACGTTGTACCAGGCAAAGTAATGGCTGCTGACGTAGTCAAGTTGTCATCCGCTAAAACTGCGAATGGCCAAGAAGTGGCGATCAAAGTTGTCGATGGTAAAGTCATGGTCGACGGAGCAACCGTTGTTAAGACAGACATCGAGTGCGAGAACGGTGTCATCCACGTCATCGATTCAGTTATCATGCCTAAGTAGGTTTTGCTGCTGAAGATTAAAGTAATATCTCTGGCTCGGATTTATCCGGGCCAGATTTTTTTTTGGAGTGACGGTTGCCGTCCTCTCTTCCGACAACGCTCGCTTATAGCCTTTGGGAAATTCGCGGCATCCCAACCGTTCTAGAAACGAACCAACCTCGCGGGATCAAAATTTCTCTACCTCTTTGATTCGAGCCACAGGTCAGTGTTGACCACCTGTCTAGCTACCGTCGCATTACTGTCCCCAAAAATCGACTTTGCTGAAAATTCCTCGAAAAACCAAGATCCCCCCATTATGAAGCGATACCATTTAGCACAACACTAAGATTAGGTTTTGAACACTGAGCCGCAACTCGTTAGACTAAGGGTTGAAATTCCATCTATTCGGAGAGTTCACCCATGAAGTTCGGCTGCGATAATCTTAAATCTCGAGGGCGAGCCTCTTTCAAACTAAATTTTCTTATCTTAGCAATCGCCTTTGCGATCACTCCCCAGGCCAACGCTTGGCAGAGTGATGAAGTACAGGACGAAAACCCTCCTGTCGCAAAACTGAAAATTGAAGCCGCTCAGGTAAAACCAGACATAGCTGCTCAGGAAGAGGATGAGCCCGAAATAAGTACGACACCTAGGCCGAACGAACAGAAAGAGATTGGAAAACAGTTTGCTCAACTTCACCTAATGGATGGCTCAATCATTGGTGGTGATTTTTCAACTGTCGATATCGATGTAAAAACCAGCTACGGAATGCTCAAGATTCCGATTTCAAGAATCATCAAATTTCAGCCCGGTCTCAACACCCGCCCCGATTATGTGGAGTCCATTTCATCACTTTTTGAAAAAATGGGTGATGCGGATGAAAAGACACGTACTGCAGCGCAGAAAGAAATACTATCACTTGGTGTGAAGAACCGAATGTTGCTTGAGCAATTTGCATCTCAAGCTAACGAAGACCAGACAAAATTGCTTGCTGAAATCTGGAAGACCTTCGAAGAAGAAGCAGAACTTAATGAAGATGAGATGCTTCCCATTGACCAACCCTCTGCGCTCAAGGACACCATTGTCACTCCCGATTTTTCCATTGTTGGAGAAATTCAGCAGAAACAGTTTTCTTTAAAAAGTAAGTTTGGCGACCTTAAAGTCGAATTGAGCGACATCAAATTTGCAGATCGAAGTATCGAGACAATTGGACCGGATGTAAAAAAGACCGTCGCGGTTCCCGCAGAGGCTTTCTTTCAGCGGACTCCTAAATCGACAAAAATCAGAGTCAACAAAGGGGATCAAATTACCATCCGAGGAAGTGGAACCGTTCAATGGACCAATTGGAATAACACAAGTTCACCAGAAGGCCTGACCAACCGCAGCCAATGGAACGGCATCAATTCTGGCAAGCTGACAGCGAGGGTCGGTAAAGACAACTCTTGCTGTGTGGCAATTGGCACCAACGGTAGCTTCGTCGCCAAGTCGAGTGGCATCTTATATTTAGGAATTGCCATGCGAGATAGTTATGCAGGCAATGCAAATGGGTATCGGTGGACTGGAGAATACCAAGCTAAAATTGTGGTCAGCCCTGCGAAGAAGTAAGTACCAAAAACATCGGCGGGTCCTTCCTCGGCGCGGCATCTTCTTTCCAACAAACGAACTCCTTGTGATTATCAAAACATATTTCATCTGCCAAGGACTCCACGCCTAACAGCAAGTCTTTTCAATTTGGAATCAACTGAATTACAATAATTTGCTGTCGCGAAACCGCTAACTGCATTGGAATCAAATCGTGAAAACCGCAACCGTCCTGTTCTTTACTCTACTGACCTGCTGGACGGTTCAGGAATCGCGACTGCAGGCGCAAACTAAACCAACCGTCACGAAATCCTCACCGGAAGCAATTCGAATCGAAGGGATCGTTACTGAAAGGAGAAAGTACTCGATCCGCGTCAAACAGGATGATCAAGAATTCGACGTCAAGTTGACTGATGACGTTGCGATTGCATTAAAAATGAATCGCCCTTGGTACGACTGGGACAACCAACAGGTGGTGGTCGATGCAATTGACGAAAACGTCGCCCAGACCGATTTAAAACGAGTGGGAGTCCCACTGCCAGCCAAGCAGTTATTTTTGATATCTCGTCTTGGGAATGCCCAAACAATGCGATCCACGATGGCCGAAGAAGTCAAGCGACTCAATTTCTACTTGGTGACGCCCGAGGATACAGGACAGCACAAACCCACCGAAGACGAGCCCTTTCTCTCCGGCAAGTTATCCGTTGAAAATAAACAACCGCACTTGATCGTGAATGATGAAAAGATCCAAGTCATGCTAGGGTTTCGATTTGCCACAATGAATGGGTTTTCAGTGAATCAACTCAAACCCAATCAAACGCAGGTTTTTCTGACAGGGACACGTGGAAAAAACGAATTCGAAATTCTCACGTCTCGAATTTTATTCCAGCCAATCCAGAAGAAAACAAGCGAGCAGGCCAGCATCACTAAGCAGGCAATAAAAATTGCGAACGACTAGTAGTTATCCTGTTCTTAATTTTCACCGACTTCTTTCGATGGAATTCGTACTCAATTTCCATTCGACTCAACCACAACGATTTTTCTCAAACTGTTGCCTTTATGAAATTCTCGATCCTGCACAGCCTTGTTCTTTTTACTTTGTTAGTGAATCCAGTTTTTGGGACCGAAGACGCCCATAAAAATTCGCCCAACGTTTTATTCATCGCCATCGATGACATGAATGACTGGGTTGGCTTTCTCGATGGCCACCCGCAAGCAAAAACGCCCAACATGGATCGACTGGCTAAACGCGGGGTCAATTTCACTAACGCGCATTGCATCGCCCCTGCTTGCTCTCCATGCCGCCTAGGCTTGCTCCTAGGGATTGAGCCATTCCATTCTGGCCTTTACCCTTTCTACGATCAGACAAAAATCCCCGCTTCGGTTTTGTCAAAATACACGAGCCTACCCAAGCTGTTTCGACAAAATGGCTACCAAACCTTTGGGGCAGGGAAAATTTTTCACGGGGTCAAAGAAAATACTGATGATTGGGATCACTACCGAACCCATGTTCCTCAAGGCCTTAGCCGAGCAGTTGAAAAAGGCTACCAGCAAAACAAGTCATCTAAAATGTCGTTTTGTCCAACCACCAATCCACTCTCCGATCACCCGGATTACCAGGTTGCTGATTATGGAATCAAAGTGATTGAACAACAGCACGACCAACCGTTTTTCCTAGCGGTTGGAATTGTGAAACCGCACCTACCTTTCATTTGCCCACAACCTTTTTTCGATATGCAGGCTGAGACTATTGAGCCACCCCCGATTCTCGCAAATGACTTGCAGGATGTGCCCTGGGTTGGAAGGTCGATGGCCAAACTGGGGGATGATTTTAAATTCCGAAAAGATAAATCATGGGAGAAAGTCCATCGTGCGTATCTCGCTTGTAATTCCTGGGCGGACTACAACGTGGGGCGAGTCATTGATGCACTGCAAGCTAGTCAGTACGCTCAAAACACGATCATCGTGCTTTGGTCTGACCATGGTTTCCATCAAGGAGAAAAACGCAGTTTCCGAAAATTTTCTCTATGGGAAGAATCGACTCGCGTGCCATTTATCATCCTTGACCCACGCCCCGGACAAATGAAGAAGGGTGTTTGTGATGAAGCAGTATCGCTCATCAATGTTTACCGCACACTCGGTGAGCTAACCGGAATTGAGGTTCCTAAATATGTCGACGGCACCAGTTTGGTAAATCAAATTCGCGATCCAGCCACCAAAGTTAACAACCCTGCCATCACAACTTGGGGACGAGGGAATTATTCTCTCAGAGATGACCAATGGCGTTACACTCGCTACTTTGACGGTACCGAAGAACTCTACGACCACAGGAATGATCCCAACGAATGGAATAATCTCGCAGAATCTCCCGAAGCTGTATCCATCAAGAAGAAATTGACAGAGTTCTTACCTAAAAATGAAGCACCCTTGGTTCAAACCGGCATCTCACTCTGGAATAGCGTTGATGCAGATCGACCAGAAAAACGCGAGCAATTCAAAAATACGACTTGGCTTCAAATGAAAAAGAAACTGAAACCAAAAATTGAATAACGCTCCAATCGTGAATCCAATAAAAACTATCTATCCGACTGACCATCGGTTGCAACGACCGCTAAATTTTTTCCGTCGGGACTAACCGCCACACGTGTTGGTGATTGCATTTTATACTCCGCAAAATCCGCGATGGGCGCCCACTTAGTGCCAGGTTTCCATTGCTTTAACTTTGTCCCCTGAGCCATCAAAATACTGCCATCGGGTGTCCAGGCATAGTGATAGTTCGCACCTTCAATCATGACTAACGGGCGGATCGCGAAAGTCTTCGGATTCAATTCCTTGATCCATACTTCTCCATTTCCTTGCCGATGGACAAAACTAAAATTGATAGTTCCCGGAATGATTTGTGGTGACACCGGAATTGCATCCCCCGTCACGTATCGAGCAGTATCGTTTTGAAGATCGACTAACTGCAAACTAAACCCATACCGTGACCAAAATAAAATTTGTTCTGTCGATCGATTCCAAGCGTAGTAGCCAACAGGCTCCCGCTCACCAAGGTTCTTCAATACCCAATTTAAGTTTTTACCCTCGCGATTACTTGACCAAATGCTCTGATTCGCGGTTTCCCCATCGGTTACAAACGAAAGCGTTTGGTTATCTTCGGAGACTTGCGGGGAATATTCTTGATCTGGACTGTCGGTAAGTTGTCGAATCACCCCCGACGCCAATTCGAATTCAAAAACATCCGTCCGATCGGGTTGATAATTTGCCGTAAACAAAAATGTTTTTCCATTGGGAGTAAACCAAGGTTGATTATCGTAACCGGAGCGTTTGGTAACATTCCGACCATTTGCAATCGAACTTAAATCCCCCGCTGCCACGAGATCGAATAAATAAATATCACATTCTGGCAATTCCAATACTTGTTCTGGCGGATCGTTCTGGACAGCGAAAGCGGATACCGCGTTCAACACAATTGCAATAAAAAACAGTGAGGGTTGAATTACATTTTTCATGAATTTGGTTCTTTCGATTTCTCCGAGTCTTCCCTTGTCTCGGCAAGCCATTGGTCAGTGCTGCTGGGATCGGCAAGGCGGCAAATTTCTTCTAGCTGGTCAGCGACCGCAAATAGATCTTCCCGCCAAACGTCTTGCTCAACATCCGCAGGACATAATTCTGCCATTTCGTCGATCAGCAAAATAAATCGGAGCAAATGTCGAAAGATCACGCCTTCTTGCTTTTGCAACTTATGACTGGTGATGTATTTATTAAAATCCGTGCCGTATTGCAATAATTCTCCAACCACCCACACCGGCGTGATTCTGACATCGTGGACACCGGGAAAATCATGCTGAAATAAACGCTGTAGCTTATGGGGCAAACTCAAAACAGGAACGTAATCGTCCTCGTCATACCATCCCCGTTTTTTATCTTCATCTTCATCCTGCTCTCGACTTCCTAGTTCTTCCGCGGTCGCCAAACCTAGTTTTAGAAGTTGAGAATCGAGCCGTGTGGTTGCCAGTGGCCCTGGAGGTAATACGTCAGGACGCGGGATCCGAATCGCTTTCCCCAATGACCGTGAAAGCTGAAGGATACTTTCGAAAGCCATAATGCGCTCATTCGTATCCGCAATCCCAAGATGATTCATTAAAAACAGAGCGTAAAGAGGATGCACACCTCGCAACTTTAAGAGGTCAGCCATCTTCTCAGTCGGGGTCGCAGTATCCGGCTGGTATTCCACTTCTCGAGAACCCGTATCAGCAGCCTCTCGATTTTTCTTCGAAGCTTGCTCCACCGGCTGGGGATCAGGGGCTGAGCGGCGCTGGCCTAGATCGAGCGTCATTGCAGACGCAGGCTCCTGCTCCACCTCGGTTTCACCCGCAACCTCTGACTCAACCGACTTTCCTTCGTCTAGCTCAGCCAATGGCGGTTTGGGGTCGAGTGTCAAATAACCGCCCCGCCACAGAGTAACCAACTGTTGATTCAGCCGTTTTTGCGCTGAAATCTGTTCTTTGGGCGCGAGCAATCGGCCCGCTACTAATTTACGAATTCGAGCAACATCCGGTGACGCATCGAGCATGTAGACCAACAGTCTCCAAGGGAGCGGTCCACGGCTCGCCAAATCAGCCGAAGGGGCGTTGATCAATTGCTGAAATTGTTGCTCCGACCAATATTGTTGCCCCTCGCGTCGTTTTGGCTGTTTCTTTTTGAGTGCCTTCTTCGCTTTCCGTAAGCCGACATCTTTGGTGTCTTCCGGAATTTGATCGTACTTTTCTTTCCACTTTAGAATTTTCACATCGTCTTCGTGAGGCAATGCAAAAACATACCCGCGGTCGTCAAATTGCGGTCGCCCTGCCCTGCCAAACATCTGATGCACCGAACTTGGCTCGATCAACTTCATTTTGCCACGGGGACCTTTGATCAAGGTTGGCAACACAACACTCCGCGCGGGCAAATTGATACCCGCCGCAAGCGTTTCAGTACACACGCACACACTGAGTAATTTTTCCTGGAATAACTCTTCAACAATTTTTCGGTATCTTGGAAGAACTCCCGCATGATGTACGCCAATGCCGCGCACCAAAATTTGCTTTAGCTTAGGACCAACACCCTGAGACCAGTCGAATTGGCTCAAACGATCACTTAATAATTTTCGTTGTTCTTGATCAACGCACTTCTTTCCTTTAAGCGTTTCGGCAAGGGTCCAGCATTGCTCGCGATTGAAACAAAACAGCAACAGCGGTGTGTAACGCGCATCTTCTTGACCTTGAAACATCGCCTCAATTTGATCCGGGAGAATCTTATCCTCTATCCAATGGTAGGATAGTGGGACCTTTCGATCACTACTCTCAACCAGTTTCAAATTGCGGCGATGCACCCGGTTCAACCACATCGCAAATTCGCGAGAGTTTCCGACTGTCGCCGAAAGTAACAGCGTCTTGATATGCGATGGCAGCAATCCCAAACCAAATTCCCACACGATCCCTCGTTCTGGATCGTTGAAACTATGGAACTCGTCCATTACGACGGCCCAAACATTTTCAAAATCAAAGGCCTCCGGGTGCAGCAAACGGTTTAGCAGTATCTCCGCGACAACAACCTGAATTTTCGCGTTTGGATTCACCTTACGGCTGCCAGTCACCAACCCAACATCGTCAGCAGAAAAACCCCATTCCACAACGGTTTTTTGAATGTCGCGAAATTTCTGATCCGTCAATGCAATCAAAGGCGTTGTATAGTAGGCCGTTTTTCCAAGCTTGAGTGCTTCGAAAAGGGCGGCCTCTGCTATTAGAGTTTTCCCCGTCCCCGTGGGCGCACAGACCAGCACCCCCTGATCCGATGTAAACCACGAAAGTAACGCCTCTTCCTGTACCGGGTAGGGCTCGAATACCAATTGATCGAAATACAATTCTGCAATTTCGTCGCGACGGTCTTGTAATTCATCCGTTGAAATAGCGGGCTCCACTGACATCAGGCTGTGATCAAATTGATTGCGTCAACAATTACAACTGATTGTTACGACCTTGCCAGCAGTTGCAACTGCTGTCGGATTCGACTCCAAATTTTCAGGAGTATTATTGAATCATTGCATAAATGACAACAATCGTCTCCTCGCCCTCTTCATTGGCACTTCTTTTGCTCAATCAACCATGCCGTCTGACCAATCCCGGTCAGGAATTGATATTTACCAACGAACAGAAAGGAATGTTGATGTCACGTCGAACCAAACCAAAACGAATCATAAATTTCTTGGGGGCTTTTCTATTAGAGACCATCGCCGTAACGATGTTTTTATTTCTCTTTTTGCAGGCTCGCGCTGAAAGACAAAAATCATCCCATCTCGAAAGAGGCCGATTCCCCTTCATTCAAGAAATTACACAGCAATTGAATGTTTCTGGAATTGAGCGATGGAGTTGTTTGTCAAAAACCCCATAGATTCAATCAATCTGATTCAGATTTTCTCGAAATGAAAATGTTACTCAAGAAGATTAATGCTCAATTAAGATTCGATTTGGAAAAAGAGTTTTCAAGAATCTCTAACCATTTTACTGATCGTTTTGTTTCATTCGAAAACAAACAACTTATGCAATGATGTCTTTAATCACATTGCCATAAACATCCGTCAATCGAAAATCCCGTCCGGCGTAACGATACGTCAACTCTTCATGATTGAGCCCCAATAGATGCAAAATGGTAGCATGCCAATCGTGAATGTGGCACTTTCCATCTACTGCGACCGCCCCTAATTCGTCAGTCCCTCCGTAGCTAAAGCCGCCCTTCACACCTCCGCCAGCCATCCACGTTGTGTACCCTTTATTATTATGATCCCTGCCGTCACCACCTTGTGCGTAGGGAGTGCGTCCAAATTCGCCAGCCCAGATCACCAGCGTTTCGTCAAGCAATCCGCGACGTTGAAGATCCTCAAGTAGTCCCGCAATTGGTTTGTCAATTTGATTACAGAGCTGAGGTAATCGAGTTGTCATATTGAAATGGGTGTCCCAGTTATCGTGTGAAATTTCAATAAATCGCACACCCGACTCAGACATGCGTCGAGCAAGTAAACACTGCTTTCCAAATTTATCAGTTTCACCTTGACCAATTCCGTACAGGTCAAGCGTTTTCTGATCTTCCTTGGATAGGTCAAGCAAGTCTGGCATTTCCGCTTGCATCCGAAATGCAAGTTCATACGATTCGATGACTCCCTCAACACCGGGGTGCTCTTCTTCCCGACGAAGCTTTTCTTGATTTAGCTTCTGAATAAAATCAAGCTGCTGTCGCTGTTGCCGCGTGTTCAGACGTGGGTTGGCAATATCTGGAATGCCTCCCCCCGTACTCTGACCTCGCATCCTTCCCCCCCCACGAGAGCCGCCTAGCTTCGTTCCTTGATAAATGGCAGGCAGAAAAGAGCTACCATAAGTTTGGGCATTTCCAGCTCCAGGATTAACTGAAACAAAACCAGGCATGCTGTCATTCTCCGTTCCCAAACCATAAAGAGTCCAGGCACCCAACGAAGGCCGAACAAATTGTGCATTACCCGTATGCATTTGAGTCAATGCGCGTGGGTGAACTGGAAGATCAGTGTTCATCCCTTTTAATAAACAAAGCTTATCCGCCTGTTTACCGAGGGCTGGAAACAACTCTGAAATGCGCAGACCACTTTCTCCGCAGGCAGGGAAATCCCAGGGAGACTTCAGAATTGAACCGCGAAACTTTCCTGTTTTTCCATGGTTTTTGATCAATTCAGGTTTGTAGTCAAACGTATCGACGTGAGACGGACCGCCTCGCATACAGAGAAAAATTACGCGTTTGGCTTTGGTTGGAAAGTGTGGATCTTTCGTGGCAAGTGGATTTCTGTTCCCACTCTTGTCGTCACGCGCTTTTGCCAGAGTTGCTAATGACGAAAAAGCGAGGAACCCAAATCCAGACGATACTGTTTTCAACAACGCGCGTCTTGATAGGAACTGCGAAGGATTAATTTCTGTATTCATCACGGTCTCTCCTTTTCTACTTTCCACTCACCTAGGTAAAACTAAACTCGTTCTAATTAAAAGCGTTCTAATTGACAAAGCGAAACTCTGCCGATGCCAGGATCCCCTGACACAAAGCACTTAACTTCTGAACATTCGACGATGGGCCAAACCGACTTCGACTTGTCTCAAAATTACGATAAAACGATTCGGCCGCCCGCAATTCCGTGCTATTCGCCCGCCGTCCAAAAGCGAGTAAAAACGCCAACTTAATTTGATCCTTGATTTGACTTTCTTCTTTGATCAAACGAGTAGCCATCTTATCGGCCTGTTGAATCACAAATTGATTATTCAAAAAATAGAGCCCCTGATCGGGCGTATTTGAAGTCTCCCGAACCCCAATCACCATGCTCGATTCAGCGAAATCAAACACCTCCATCGACCGCGTTACGTTGTCACGAATCACAGGTAAATAGACACTGCGATAAAGTACCGGTTGGTCAATTTTTGCCAGTGATGGGGAAGCTGTTGATGTAGATCCCTGCATCCCTCCATTACGTTTCATTCTTGAACGACCACCCGCACTGCGACTGGGAAGCCCAGTTTTGACATCGGGATTAGATGAGCCAATCGTGGATATCAATACACCATCCCTAACCAAAGCCGTTCCTATTTCTGACACTAAGGATCCCCGAGGTCGATCAGGATCTAGATCTCCGCTAATTCTTAAGATTGAATCACGCAAAACCTCTGCTTCCAACCGCCGCGGTTCCATTCTCCAAATGAATTGATTCTCTGGATCGGCTTGGAAACTGGACGCACTGAATTCAGAATCAGATCGATAAATCCTCGACGTCGCAATTTTCCGAATCAGCGTCTTCACACTCCAGTCGTTGTTCTGAAAATCAAGTGCCAAGTAATCTAGTAATTCAGGGTGCGTTGGAGCCAGTCCTGTGGCTCCAAAGTTTTCCGGCGACCTGACAATCCCATTCCCAAACATATGCTGCCAGACACGATTGACCATCACGCGTGCGCTGAGAGGATTGTCATCACTTGCCATCCACCTTCCTAACTCCAAACGCCCAGAAGCTTTGGCTGGAATCGACACTGGCTCATCAATCAGGACTTGGGGAAAACCTCGCTTGATTTCTTGAGCAGGTTTATCAAACTCTCCCCGCACCAACAAACGCGCGTTTTCAGGCCGCGACTTTGTCTGCACTCCCATGAAATAGGTATATGGATTCCCCTGATCATCGTATTGCTGTATTTTCGCTCTCAATCCACCCACCACCGCAGAAAGCCTGGCGACATTGGCAAAGGAAGCCTGCGAATTGCTCGATTGATCACCTTGACGCTGAGCCCGTCTGGCTGCTTGTGCTTCTCTTAACTCCCTTTGCTTTTCAGACAGCTGAGACTTTAGCCCAGCCAACTGACTCGTTGAAATCCGCTTGTCAAAAGGATTAAGATCGTTTGTTGGCAAAACCAGCAAATTGCTGGGGTGCCGATTTTGCAAGGTATCAATCGTCCCATAATGCGTTGTCGTGCTGTTGAAAATTCCCGCCATCGCATAGTAGTCAGCTTGGGGAATCGGATCAAACTTATGATCATGGCAGCGAGCACAAGCAACGGACACCCCGAGAATCACGCGAGTGGCGACGTCGATTTGCTCATCAATCAAATCGTGATTGAACTGACGGCTATTTTGTTCAGTTAATGTCTTCGGACCGAGCGCCAGGAATCCAGTCGCGACAAGATTTTCAGACCATTGCCGATCAGTTTTTACCGGCAACAGATCACCGGCGATTTGTTGTTCGATGAATTCGTTGTAAGGCTTGTCAGAATTGAAAGCGTCAATTACATAATCGCGGTACCGCCACGCTTGAGGGTAGGTAAGATTCAATTCCTTCCCGGTCGACTCGGCATAACGAGCGACATCAAGCCAATGTCGCCCCCAACGCTCACCAAATTCATTCTTTGCCAACAGGGAATCTACAATGTGTAAAATTGCCTGTTCGCGATCTTGCTCCCAACGTTTTTCGAGCCACTGAATTTGCTCGGGGGTCGGAGGCAAACCAATCAAGTCGAATGACAATCGTCGCAAAAATATTGTCGCCTCGGCATCTTTCGAGGGCGTTAATTCTTGCTGCTCCAGTCCATGCAGAATAAACCGATCAATATCCGAAATTGGCCACTCTTGATTTTTTACCGCGGGCGGTGAGTAAAAAACAGGTTTTTGGAAGGCCCAAAACTGACGGCCTTTCTCAATTTCCTCCGGGGTAATGCTTGTGTTGATTTTACTTTCTTTAAGAACGCGTGGATCCGGCGCTCCCATTTCAATCCATTTACGGAAATCAGCAATAATCTCATCTGACAATTTTTTTCGCGGCGGCATTTTATAATCTTCATGATTGATCGCGCTCCACAGCGAACTTTCATCGAGATTCCCAGGAACAATCGCAGGCCCGGAGTCGCCGCCGCTCAACGCTCCCAGTTTCGTGTCCAACCACAATCCACCTTTGACCTGGCTTCGTGTTGAATGACAGCTATAACATTCACGGACCAGTACAGGGCGAATCTTTGTTTCAAAAAATTTCGTTTGATCAGCAGTCAATGCGACAGACTCTACTTCCATCTGCTGAGCTTCGAGTCTCTGCGATGTCCCCATCGCAAATACCATGAGGATCCATAACTTAGTGAACCGTTTTTTTTGAATGATCATTTCATCTCCCTAAGAAACCTCGCCGCCAAGGGCTCGTTGACTCTAATGTTTTATCGTCCTTTTGAGCTTCCTTGGCACTGAAAAATCCCGGCAACCGTCTATTTTTTTCGCCGACTCTGGTCGCCAGCTCGCCCCTTCTCGCTGCTTCGCGTCTTTCCCCTGCCCCGGGCGTTCTCCCTGCCCTGACCACTCTTGCCGCGATGTTCCATTTCGGGTTTTCCTCGCCTTGCGTTACCTTGGTGGCGTTCCGATTGATGCGAGGACTTTAAATCTCTCCCCCTGCGTTGACTTTGAGGACCACGCTCCATTTCACGAGAACGCCCCCCACGATGTCCACGCTGATCAGCCTTTGGCCGAGACCGCTCCATTTCCGGCCCCCGGGGGGAGTCTGAGTTTTTTCCTCGCATCTCTCGAGAGATGCCACCCGGGCCTCTTCGTTGTCCAGCATCTTCGCGGGTCGATGAAGGCCGACCACGATGCCCACCCTCCACGTTTCGCTGGGGACCTCGATGTCCAGTCGATGGACGGCCATCTCGACGATTCGATTCAGATTGGCCTCGGCGATACTGAGCACCGTGATCACGACCAGTCCTTCCATGATCACCTCGCGAATCAGAATGTCTCTGCATCCTCTCCGATGAACGATGGCGAACATTTAACTTTCTTGGATGAGATTCTTGACCACTACGACCTCTCTCTTGACCTCGATTTGATCTCGAGTGCATCTCCTCACGACGTTCTTGTTTACCTTTCGATTCATCCGCAGATTTTCTCGATCGCTTTGATTCTACTTTCGCGGGTGGGATCTTATTTAAATCGCGTTTTTTTCGTCCACTGGATTGAGCAAACAATTCTGATGCGCCCAAAGTCACACCAAACACCAAGCCAAGTACCAGAAAAATGTTTTTCATTGCAGTATCCCACTCGTTTAGAAAAATTGTTTCGTTAACCCAACATCCCTATCTTGAGCACGCGAACAAACAGAATAAAAGACAGTAAAATTCTTCAAATATGAATATATATGAGGAACTAAACGGCGGCGGAGGTTTTTAAGCAATAGAATTAGTTTGCAGATTATTGCCCAGGGATGTCCCTGTCCTCTGTTTTTTGCGTGCCAAACTAATAGGACGTAATCGAGCTAATCATGGTTGACGAACAACTGCTGCCAGTCCGCGACGAAATTGTAGACGCACTTAAACGGGACCGCGAAGAAGCCCTCGCCGAGTACTTTTCAATAGTCCAAGGTCGTTTGAAACGAATCGTAAACTTTCGCCTTGACTATCGCCTAAGCGGCCGGGTCTCTGAGTCCGATGTAATTCAGGAAACCTACGTTCGCGCCGCCAAACGAATCGACAGCTTCCTTGATAAAGACGACATGCCATTCTTTGTCTGGCTACGTTTAGAAGTCAATCAGAAACTACACGAAATCCACCGCCATCATTTTGGTGCAGAAAAAAGAGATATCCGAAAAGAAATCAAACTCGGCCAAACGAATGATTCAGGCAAAACCTCGATGGCGTTAGCCGCCCACATCGTCGCGCAACTGACATCACCAAGTCGCTTGATCGAACGTGCCGAGCAAATTTCAATTTTGGAGAAAACGTTAGCAGAGATGAATGAATTAGATCGCGAAGTAATTGCGCTCCGACATTTTGAAGAACTTTCAAATATTGAAACTGCTGAAATTTTGGCGATCGAACCATCCGCCGCAAGCAAGAGGTACCTGCGAGCACTGAAAAAACTTCGAGAGATCATGGAAACTGCAAAGGGACACAATGGTAGCTAACTCCCCTGACAATTCGCAAAGCGACCCTGAAATACTTGAACAGATCGTTGACCATTTCACCAACCGTCTTCGTGCAGGGGAACACCCTGCCATCGCTGAATATCAAGACCAGTACCCTAAATTCAGAGACGAAATTGAAGACTTGCTTGCATCCGTAGCAATGATCGAGCAGCTAAAATCTGATCCAACCAACTCACCCTCTAAATCGAGGTCACTCGATGAAGTCTCCGGCCTCGATCGGATCGGGCCTTACAAGATCAAGGGAGAGATTGGCCGCGGGGGGATGGGAGTCGTTTTCGAAGCAGTTCATGAATCGCTGGGAAAACGCGTCGCAATCAAAGTGATGCCAACGCCACTGATCAACAGTAAAAACTTCGTCGAGCGATTTAAACGAGAAGCACAGTCGGCCGCAAGATTACACCACACAAATATTGTTAGTGTATTTGGGGTCGGCGAGGGCGAAGGGTACCATTACTACGTGATGGACTTAATCGATGGACAGACGCTTGGAGCCGTCATTAATGGGATCAATGCGTCCGATCCCATCAGCACCAGAATCGACCGTTATGAAACCCGATTGGATTTGAGCGGAAACCTAACTCTCGCGCTCAACGCCTCCACTCCTTTAGAAGAATCAACAGCAACATCGCGCGGACAAACGGCGACGGATTCCTCTACCGCCAACTCTCAAACTCGACCGATCAAGAAAGCCAACCACTACCGCTGGGCGGCAAGAATCGCCGCAGACATCTCCGATGCGGTCGCCTTTGCTCACGATGCCGACCTCCTTCACCGGGACATCAAACCCTCGAATATTATCCTCGATCAAAAAGGCCAAGTCTGGATTACTGACTTTGGGCTGGCCAAAGATACTCGCAGCGAAATCAATCTCACAAAAACCGGTGATGTCATCGGAACCCCCCAATACCTCTCCCCGGAATCACTCGAAGGAAAATACGACTGTCGCAGTGAAGTCTACTGTATCGGCCTGACGCTCTACGAACTGGCCACACTGCAGCCTGCATTTAACAATGGAACCACAGCGGAAGTCATCCGGGCGATTGCGACATCCTCTCCGCCATCACCTCGCAAAATCAGCCCGGACATCCCGATCGACCTCAGTACGATTATCGAAAAATCAATTTCGAGAAATGCGGAAGAACGCTACCCAACCGTCAAGGACCTGCAACGAGATCTCATCGCGTTTGTGGAAGACCGTACGATCGCAGCACGCCCACCGTCAACGATTGAAATGGTGAGCAAGTGGGGACGTCGCAATCCGCTTGCAGCTTCACTTTCAGTCATTTCTTGCATCCTCCTGCTGCTCGTCGCTGTCGCAACCTCCTTTGGCTATCTTTACACCAAAGACGCACTGGCAAAAGAAGCAAAAAAATCAGCACTCTTAGAAGATCAAATTATAGAGACGGAGAAAGCTAACAATAAATTTCAGGCAGCTTACAAAAAGCAAGAAAGTGAATACCAACGTGCCGAACGCAATGTTGATATTTCCATTCAAGCGTTTGACAAGATGTTCAAACAACTCGTCGCCAAAGACTCAGCCAATTCAACCGAACTTAGTATCGACGGACTTGAAGACCTGCAAGGAATCGAAACCTCAATTACGAAACAGGACGCTGTCTTCCTAGAGGAATTCCTCGCCTTTTACGACAAATTTGCGACTAACAATTTTGACAACAAAGATCTGCAAGCTGAATCCGCTCGAGCCTTTCGGCGCGTTGCAAACATCTATCAATTACTGGGGGAAGTTGACCGCTCTTTCGATGCTTACAAAAAATCAATCGAGTTGTACAACAAAGTGCTCGTCGAATCACCCGAATCCAAGGAGTCGTTAATCGCTTTGGTGCAAACGAAAAATGAACTCAGCCGAGCCTACCGACGTGACCAAAACCTTTCAGAAGCGATCGCTCAAAACCAAAATGCGATCCAACTTTTAAGAGATGTTCCTGTTGAGCAACTCGACAACCAATTGAAACTGGAACTGGCGAAGACATTCAACTCCATCGGCTCCAGCCTTGCCATCAACGCCGTCATCTATGACAGTCTTGAAGAAAGCCGTTTAGCCAAGAATGAAGCGCCGGGATTCCACCGTCGTGCCGAAGGGCATCGACCGCCAACTTGGACCGAATTGTATCTCGAAAAAATGCGATTTCGGCGCCCTCCACCGCGAAAGGGGCAAGATCTAACAAAACGGCCCAATGCTAATCGACCGAACACTACCCGGCCTAATACTACCCGGGCTAAAGATGGTCCCGGGTTTCTCGCTCGCGGCCCCGGCAGATCCCGCAATCACGAAGCCAATCTAAGACTCTTACGGCGAAGCAAAGAAAATGCAGACAGAGCAATTACAATCCTCGACCAGCTAATTGATGAGGAACCGAACAATGCCGATTATCGATCAGCCCGCGCTGAATGCTACTGTTGTCTCGCGTGGAGTTTTGTCGAACCCGACCAAAAAGCTGCCTTAAATATGCGTAGCCTCGCGATTGAGGAACTCGAATCGTTAATCGCTGAATCCCCCGGCAACTCGAACTACCGCTACCGCCTCGCCATGGCCTATTCACTGAGCAACCCATCAGATTCTCCAGAGAATCGAAAACTGATGCTGGAAAGCTCCATCAAAATAGCCAACGATCTCAAAACCCAATTCCCTAAAGTCCTGGACTATCACTATCTATTTATTTCCGTCCAGAACATATTGGCAGTCAATTTTGTTTCCGCTGGAAATTTAGACGAAGCATTAAAGGCGTTCCAAAACTCGAAAGATACTTTTGACGAGATTTTACAACTGAACCCAGATGGCATTGCGCTCCGGCAGACAGATCGTTTTTTTGGCGTGCAGCTTCGCAGCCTGGTCGAAGCGGCTGAGAAAAACGCTGATGAAAAAATCGCTCGGTCAGCCAAGGACATTCGCGAGGATTTGAATAAAATGATCTCGGAATATCGAATTCGTCAAGAATCAACAACTCAGAAGTAAATCGTGTACCCCGCTGCCATTGAACTGGCAGCCTCTAAAACAAAAACACGACGACCGACACCACTTAAAATCAAATGCGACAGCGGAGCCGTTTCGTGGAAGTTATTAACGACAGTATTTACAATCACCCGCGTTACTACGACCTTGTATTTGGCGCTGACTGTGCGGCTGAGACGCGGTTTATTTGCGACGTCAATCGCAAGTATCTCAACAATCAAGCGAGTCGTCTGTTTGAACCCGCCTGTGGCACAGGCCGATTAATGTACAGCCTCGCCAAACGCGGGTTTGAAGTCGAAGGGATCGATTTGAACCCCAAGGCAATCGAATTCAGCAATCAACGATCCGCCCGTCATGGCCTGCCACAAACAGCATTCGTGGCCGACATGGGCGAGTTTCAAGCAAAACGAAAATGGGATTTAGCCTTCAACACAGTCAACAGTTTTCGGCACCTAACCGACAAAGCTTCCACAATGTCTCACCTTCGCTGCATGGCCAAGCAAACCAAGCGAGGGGGGATCTATCTAATCGGATTTCATCTCACCCCTGAAACTGAGGATCCAACCGACTGGGAATCATGGTCAGCTCGCCGCGGGAACCTCTCAGTCATCACGAAAATGTGGACAATCAATCGATCCCCTCGCAAACGGCTCGAAACTTTTGGAATGCACTTCGACATCTACACTCCTACACGACAATTTCGAATCAGTGACGAACTAAGCATGCGAAGCTACACTAAGAATCAATTCGCTTCGTTGATTGAAGAATCAAACTGCTGGGACATCGCTGGAACCTACGACTTCACTTACGACATAAATCAGCCAATCAATGTCGATTCGACAAGCGAAGACGTCGTCTATATCTTAAAAAAGAAACAAAACTAAAAACGAACGTAAGGGCGCCGCCCCATCATTTGTTTTTAAATCCTAACGATCTTCCAAGTTCAGAACTCGCTCTTTTGAACGCGTATTCTTTTTCCCTTTTGCATTACTGTACCCTGGATCGATCTGTTTGTTTGGGAACTGACCTTTTGTTCGCAGGCTCCTTAAGCGGCGGCGCTGAGCCTTGGTTAATCGTTGCAAGCCCGCTGCGACCGAAGGCTTATTCGACCGAGCCATCTTGGGTTTACTCGGAATGGCCTTCACCTTTGCCGGAACGACTGCCCTCTTGGTGACAGCACTGAGTGGAGGAAAAGTGTCGCTCGACCGCATCGCCATCTGAGCCACTGCAGGCCGCCTCCCATCCGTCCCATGCAGATAGCCCATCAGACCAATTTGGAACAGCATTAACGAACCAGCGACTGGAACCGCCAATCGACTCCAGTATCGAAACAAAAGAAACAAAATCGTCATCACCGAAATTGTTCCCAGCCCTTTGCCAACCAGAAATAAAGAAACGTACTCAGGTTCAAGGCTGATCAACCAGGCACAAAAAGGATTCTGCTCTTCGATCACTGCTCGGTACTCATAAACTAACCAAGCGTCATAGAGAGAGACTAATCCAATCAAAAAGACGGTTACTGGGTATATCTTGCCAAGAAAACCCTGGCCTTGAATTCGATTTTTAAATTGACCTGCAGGTAACGCACTGGCATCCACTGAATACATAGTTACTCATACTTTCCTTACTTAGAAAACTCTGTTTCGAACTGCTTACAGAGAGCAACGACAGAGTCTCGCAAAAAAAACTTCAAAATAACAAAACAATGCGCCTACAGTTAAACGGCAGCATTGAGTCCGAGATGTTCATCAGACGCTATTTTAAATTTTGGAAAGTGGTACCAACTAGATGCGACAAACCACTTATTTAATTGAAACAATTTGAATAAAAAATCATTCAATTTTCACAGGGACATATGAAGCCAAATCACAGCTCACCTTCCCAATCCTTGACCACTAAACCCATACAACTAGTTAAATTTTTCGTTGTTCTGTCAATCAAGACTTTTTCTCCTCCTTACTCGTTAACAGCGAGAAGTAGATTATGACGCCCAAATGTTAAGAAAACATGAATTACGTTGATGGCACCTCGGACGCGGCCGGTAAATCGCTAACGACATCGGTCGAAAATTCGTCACAATTCAGTCCCAACATCGAGGCAAAATCACAAAGTAAGTGCCGAGATGGGAATGTTCTTTGAATTTGACGAACAGCTGTTTTCACCATTTTTCGATCAACAAGAACAAACCCTTCCGACCTTCACGGACAAGCCTCGGATCAATCACCGACCCGACTCATTCCGTGGCGAACGCCTTGATCTGCCACGCTGGGATGGACGCAACTCTTCTTTTGATAAATTCCCATCGGAATTTTTGTCCAATGTTTTCAATGACTTCGGAGCCTCTTCGATTTCATCAACCGACAATTTTCCATCTTTATTAAGATCTAAAGCGATGATAACCGGCATGTGCATGCTTGAACGACGAACTACCGGTGGATTCACTGGACTGTCGCCAGAATCACCTGCCGCCGCTCCTCCAAGTTCAACCTGGATTGCCGCCCGCAGTTCATCCGGTTTGAAACCCGAAGGGCCACGGCCTCCTGCGTAGGCCACACGCCCATCTTTCCCAATTAAATACAATCGATCTGGATGCGCTGCGTAATCGGTTCCAGTCTTGTCGTCTATTTTGTCTAGGAGCGTCGGAATATTAATACCTAATGACTCTACAAAGTCCTTGGCTATCTGATTCCGCTCTTCCGTAGAAACGGGCTCTTCTACCATGGCATTGTACATTGGCCGATCGCCATCAATCGCATGAGCTTCCCGGCAGTAGACCATAAAAAACTGAACATCAGTGCCATACTCTTCAAACAACTTGTCCAGCTGACCAGCCGAACGAACAAAAGGCGGTCACGAACAGCTTCCAAAAATCAACGCCACTGGCTTACTCCCTTGGAAGCTGGCAAGTTCGACTGTTTTTGATGGCTCATTCACGTAAGCCAGGTTAAACCCGGGAGCCACATCCCCTTTCACCGGAGGCGCGACACTCGAAGAGTTCGAAGATCGTTTCTGCCGTTCTCGTGAAAACGGCTTGCGAGAAATCCCCCCGCCCCAATCCTTGGATGAAATGACTCCATCACGGTTGACGTCAAGTCGCTGAAACTTCTCGGCTCCCCGAGAATATTCGGCCTCTGTAAGCTGGCCGTCTCCATTTGCATCATATTTATCTTGCAGGTAATCCCAAACTTCAACACTACCGCTGTTTCTATTCTGTTGCCCCTTCTGTTGCCCCAAAACTGAATCACCACCATAGGCAATCCCGACAAGAACCAATGACAATCCTATTACTATTGGACGACGTTTCATGTTTCTACCCGTTAAAAGATGACAGCACAGACAAATGGACGCTTCTAACTCACACGCATCGCCGCAGGGTTCGAGACAGAAAAAACGTGGACCGAGGAAATTAAGTTTATCGCACGCCAATTTTCGCTGCCACGATAACTAAGTAATCAATCAAAAGACTTCCTAATCATCACCTCGCCACCAAAAACTGACCCCGCAGCTCAACAGCGTTGAAGCGATCAGTTCGATTAACATTCGCGCAAAAAAAGAGGCGGGTCATAAAACCCGCCTCTTTCTTTTACTTAAACCGTCTGCTCAAAAATTAATCGAGGAACCCGACTAACTCTTGAGAACGACTTGGCTGCTGCAGTTTTCTTACGGCCTTTGCCTCGATCTGGCGAATACGCTCGCGAGTCACTTTAAAAATGTGTCCCACTTCTTCCAGCGTATAGCTATATCCGTCACCGAGCCCGTAGCGAAGTTTAATGATCTCGCGTTCACGATAACTGAGTGTCTTCAGGACATCCTGAATCCGCCCACGAAGCATTTCCTGCGAAGCACCTATCGACGGACTTTCCGCTTCACCGTCCGGCAGAAGGTCACCGAAATGGCTGTCCTCACTGTTACCAACAGGCCGATCAAGACTGATTGGGTAACGACTCATTGCAAGCACGCGACGTGCTTCGTCGATGGTCGTCTCGCTTCGTCGTGCAACTTCTTCAAGAGTTGGCTCACGTCCAAGTTCCTGAAGCAACTGACGCGAAACCGTTCGAACACGTGACATGGTTTCAACCATATGCACTGGAATACGAATCGTTCGGCTCTGATCCGCGACAGCACGGGTAATCGCTTGGCGAATCCACCAGGTCGCATAGGTACAAAACTTGAATCCGCGGCGATATTCAAATTTATCAACGGCACGCATCAATCCAGCGTTCCCCTCTTGGATCAGATCCAAAAAGCTCAAACCGCGATTACGATATTTCTTTGCGATGGAGACGACCAGTCGCAAGTTACCTTCGGAAAGCTCTCGCTTTGCCTTTTGGTATTTGGTGTAAATATCGCGAAGATACTTTACCCGATTCCGCAGGCTAGTCGGGGATTCCTGACAAGCCAGCAAGATCGTTCGCATTTCTTGGATCCAAGCTTCACGCTCAATCGCGGGCTTCCGCAATTTTTTGTGTTCCTTGATCTTATCCATTAACTCGTCGACGCGAGCACTGAAATCTTCAATCGTACGAATCATTAATTCGATACGCTGTGTTCGCAAACCGAGTTCTTCGATCAGACGAACTGCTCGGCGGCGACGACGAGCTAGATTTTTCCACGCGGTTTTACGCCGAGCCTGGGTATGAGACTTCGAAAATGCCGTCAAAAAATCGTGACGATTTCGCTTAAGCAAAACCGAAAGCGTATTGAGGTTGTGAGGGATTCGACCAAGAATCTGCTCTTTTTCAAGCCGATCAGTCACCGAAACCTGAACCGTTCGATCAAACGGCAGTTCTCCACGGTGCACTCTCACGAGCGTTTTATAGGCGTAACGAATCACGTAATCGCACTCAAGCAATTTCGTACGAAACTCTCGTCGAGTCTCTTCAATTCGTTTCGCTAATGTGATTTCTTCGGTTCGCGTCAGAAGCGGAATCTCACCCATCTGAGTTAGATACATCCGAACCGGGTCGTCTGACCATGATTCAGATTCATCTACACCAGCAGCCAATTCCTCGCCGTCACTTTTAGCGGTGGCGGTATCGGATGGAGCCGGCGGGCTGGCTTCAACTACTTCTTCGAATCGCTTGGGGGCAACACGTGTTCGTGTTGCGTCATCGTCTTCTAGCAGTGCGTCGTACAATTTAGCACTCCTGCGCAAAGGTTTTTAAAAATGTTTCCATTGTGAGGCGGAAGCGGTTAATCACAATCTCAACCTGAGGCAGGTCAAAATGCATACTGTGATGGATCCAAGTTTGCCTTCACACCGAATCTTAAAAAGGTTACTGTTTGGTTCGTGTGAAACCGTCGCAAAGGTTAATTTTTAGCAAGTTCCAAGCAGCGGAGCGGGTTGGCATTCAGCAAGTGCTGATTAAACCGTTCGTCGGAATTAATCCCAAAATCCTCGTGGAGAAATCGCAACATACAGCGAACCCCATCGACGTCTTGTGTTTAATTTCCTAACCAAATCGTTGTGAATTAGCTCGCTCTACTACGTGAGTAGAAATAACCTCGACGCTTGCCGAAGTCAGCCAATCGAAACGACTCAACAGCCCTGTCCCATTTCCTGTCTGCGTAAAATCTTTACCAAATTCTCGCACCGGTTTTGACCAGATATCCTGGCCGGTTGGATTCAATGTCACTCGTTTATTAAGGAAGCGCGTCGCCCTAAAAAGACGCTAGACCTTGGGTGGACTGTGGATACAGCAGAGTCTCGAATCGCAGTTGTACAATTGTAACTGTCGGATAATCATAGTCCAGTTAAAAAAGACTTCATTCTCTCTATTTTTATACGCGGATCGTCCCTAAATGATAACTTCTTCCGGTTCCATCAGTAGCAGGTGGTGAAATGGGATGATTCGAAAACGCCACGCCGCCCCAGTCCGTTAAAAACAATCCGAACAACCAGAAAAGTCGACTATGGACGATTTTTTCTGCTCTTCCCAACCGATTCAAGATGAACGAGCGAGTTTTGGATCCCGTACTTGAAATTGTTAAACTCGGCAGGAAATGCGGGGTTCGTTTAAAAACCCGGACTTCACTTGCTATACTGAGAATAACTTGCTGGCCCCGACGTAACCGTGGAGCTTCCCTAAAGAGGACACCCGAACCGTTAGCCAACTAACTATTAGCAACCCAACCACTTGAAAAGCTAAGCTGGAACCCAATGCCGTCTAAATACCTACTTCCGTGTGACCACTGCAGTCACCCTTTCGAAGTCATCCCCAAACAGGCTGGTCAGGAACTGATTTGCCCGGAATGTGGCAAAGCAACCGAAGCGCCGATGCTTCGAAAAATGAGACTGCTGGAGCCGGTTGAAGACGAAACGGCTGGAAAGACAAACAAAAGAGTCGAGAAAAGCAGTAAATTCAATAGGCTTTTTTCAATTGGTCTATTCGCTGCGGTACTGCTAGGCGGTTCGGGATACTGGCTTTACGATTACGCCGGGATGCTGGCAACCGAAATTGACCGAGAGCTTTCTACCGAGCAACACGACGAGTTTGTCGACCAACTGCAACCGTCTCAGGTCGTTACCTACTTCAACGAATTAAGAATCGATAACGGCCTCGGCGAGTGGTACGAGCCGAACTACGTCCGGTACAACAAACAATCCGAAATCCTAACTAACACATCCTACGTTTTGATGGGACTCGGCGGGCTGTTCCTTGCCTGCTCCATCAGCATGGTCGCGCTGATTGCTTTCAAACGTTAAATCTTGAGTTCGATTCACTCAGAGCTGGACGCATTCACGCGACTTCGAGCATTCTTACCTTTGCGTTGAGGTCTTCGGCGTTTTGCGGTGGATTCGGTCGCCCCTCCCCCTGCTCCGCCCGAGGCACGCTTGCCTCCTCCCGGTTTCTTACTAGATTTTTTCGCAGAGCTTTCACCCGTTCTAGCACTTTTGACAGCACTCGCCTTTTCCGTTCGCACTCGACGGCGTCGACGCTTCGTCGTTCGCTTCCCTTTTTCGCTACCCGTCGACTCATCCCCTGAACCTCGACTGCCCGAACCTTTCCGAGACCGTCCCCCTTGAGACGTTCCCGAGCGGCCTCCTCCTGAGGACTTGCGTCCGGTTCGTCCTCGTGTTGAATTTGGACTTGAGCTTGGCAAGGTCACCGATAATTCCTGATTGACCGGAATCTCTTGATCAATCAGCTTTTCAATTGACTTTAAATCTCCTTGATCACCGGCGCTGCAAAACGAGATAGCGATCCCCTTCGCACCAGCGCGCCCCGTTCGACCAATTCGGTGAACGTATGCTTCCGGTTCCATCGGTAAATCAAAATTGACAACATGGGTTACTCCTTCAATGTCAATTCCGCGTGCAGCAACGTCAGTCGCAACCAGGATCTTCACAAATTGGTTACGAAACGCATCGAGCGCTCGCTGTCTTGCGTTTTGAGATTTATTTCCATGGATCGCGGCAGCCTTAAGCCCTTCTTTGTTCAATCGTTCAGTGACAAAATTTGCTGAACGTTTCGTTTTGGTAAAAACGATCGCGCGTAAATCACCACGCGAAGAGAGAATTCTCTGCAACAATTCCGGCTTACCTTTGCGGGGCACAAAGATAACTTGCTGTTTAATCTTTTTTACACTTCGCGTTTTCGGTGTGACATCCACTTTCACCGGATCGACTAACAGCTTGTCCGTTATTTCAACAATCGCAGGCGCCATCGTAGCCGAGAAAAACAACGACTGCCTCTTCGCCGGCAGTTCGCGGATAATCCGTTTGATGTCAGGCATGAACCCCATATCGAGCATGCGGTCTGCTTCATCGAGAACGAATACTTCGAGCTTGTCCAGCTGAATGAAACCCTGGTTCATCAAATCTAATAATCGGCCGGGAGTCGCTATTACAGTGTGAACGCCGCGCTGGAGCGAACGCACTTGAGAAGTCTGACTGACGCCGCCATAAACCAAGGCATGGCGAAGCTTCAAATGTTTACCATAGGTCGCAAAACTAGTCCCGATCTGCACAGCCAACTCACGAGTCGGCGCTAGCACAAGTGCGAACGGGCGTTTCGCTTTGGCGGAACGATTTTGCAAACCTAGCCGATTGAGAATCGGCAATGCAAAAGCCGCCGTCTTGCCAGTCCCCGTTTGGGCACATCCCAAGACGTCTCGCCGCTTGAGGGCAACCGGGATGGTCTGCGATTGAATAGGCGTTGGGATTTTATAATTTTCGCCCGCAATTGCTCGCTGCAACGGCTCGATTAAATTTAACTCGGTGAAGGTCTTCAATGGTTTTCCTTTAAGAACTCGCTAAGCCAACCTGCTGAAATCAATTCAGCGCTTGGTGCTCGGAGTCAACAGAAGTCGCAAATCATGGCATCTTCGACGCCTTTGCCGGAACCAACTGACCGATAATTAACGATGGATCAGCGGGGGTAGCACCCATTTTTCAAATTCGAAAAATGTGGACTGCCTCTCAGTCTACACCTTGCCAGAAGTCCTCATAGTGCAAAAACACCGATCGCCAGAGATATTCTCGCCAACAAACGGACAAATCTGTTCCACTCCACTTCCCAAAATATTAAAATTTCCTGAGAGAATATTTGCTTTCCTCCTTCTTACTTCAATACTCAAGCCGACTACATCATGCCAAATTCAAATCGTTTAGACCGCCGCTGCTTCAAATACTGTCTCATTTCTTTCAGTGCGATTGCCCTTTTAACCATCATTTCCATTGAGCCAGCCCAAGCCCAAACATTCAAAAATGCAATCGCCAAAGCCGACCTCATCCTCTCCCACAACTTCGACAAACCTCTCAGCACACAAGACTGGTGGTCGAACGATAGTCGAGCTCAAAAGTCGGCCAAGATCGCAAAACACAAAATGGTTCCCCAGGCGAGCGTTAAGGAAGGTGTTCTGCAAATTCGCCGAACCGAAGGCTCTGACCATGCAGCCGTCGCGAGAACAAAAGTGCAATTTCAAGATGCTGTAATCACCTGCAAATTCCTACTCGCTGAAAATCAGAAATTCAGCGTGAACATCAATGACCCAAATTGCAAGACGGTCCATGCAGGACACCTTTGCCGCGTGGAGGTAAGTACCAAGTCAGTTGTTATTCAAGACCAAAAAACTGGAACCATGGCTAATGAGTACCGAAAACTAAAAGAGAGCGGAGCCTCAAAAGCAGAACTAGCGAAACGGGTCAAAGGTAAATCCAAAGCGACCAAACGGGCCACCGAGGCATCCCAATGGCACGAACTGAAAATCTTACTTGAAGGCGAAAAAATCGCGGTTCAAATCGACAATGAATTCGTCAGTCAATTTTCGTCCTCAGGAATTGGACATCCAACAAAAGAAAATATCGCGTTTTCTGTTCCCCGAATGGTCGACATCAAAAACCTCGCGATCTATCGAATCGCACCCAAACCATCCGGAACAGAACA
>Ga0208971_1000275_pt1 | contig 39020 bp, 52 predicted proteins | sample AOAMet1_18_M0_10_2_FD_188229 | JGI IMG/M metagenome (GOLD analysis project Ga0208971, IMG submission 188229) | Ammonia-oxidizing marine microbial communities from Monterey Bay, California, USA - CAN11_18_M0_10 (SPAdes) | ecosystem: Environmental > Aquatic > Marine > Intertidal zone | place...
GTAAGAAAGAAAAGCTAGGCGCGGCTATTGGTGCGGCAGAAGGCGCGTTGACTCAGAAAGACGTTGAAATACCCTCAAACAAACTATTTACCTATGTCGATGAGGTGGAAAGAGATTTCGTTCCTCTCAACCCTAACGCTAAAAGCAACATGGCAAAAATTGATAAAGTTGTCGAGGATATGATGGACGGCATTTTCTTTGCCGGTGGTCGGCTTACGCCTCAAGACGTAGCAAAAATAAAACGAAACATCTATCAGACTGTGAGCTACGACAAAAAGCTGGGCGACAACAGAAAAATAGACGATGTACAAGAAGCCACTTTAAAAGCCATAGCGAAGGCAGCTAAAGAGCAGTTAGAAATACTCGACCCCGAACTAGCTAAAATTAACGCCGCCTATGGGAAGGTTTCTGAAGTGCAACGGAAAATACAAAACCCAGCCGCCTCCAGAATTGGGAACAGAGACTTAGTTGGAATCGGCGCTCCAATCAAAACAGCCGCAGGCGCGGCGAGTGGGGGTGGTGTAGGGGCGGCAATCGGTTTAGCTCAAGGAATTATAGATGCGCCAACTGTAAAATCTAATTTAGCAATACTTACAAACCGAACAGGAAAACTTCTTCGCGACCCAACGTACCAAAAGTTGGAAATTGCTGCGGGGCAGGGCGGACGGCTTGAAGAAGAAGCGTTGAGCCAGTTTGATAAAGATATGAACGCCTTGATGGGCGGCGTGTTAGACACAAGGAAGGTCAAGTAATGGGACTACTAGATAGCGTAATGGGCAGGGCATCTAAGGCTTTTAGCGTTTTAGGTGGCGGTGAGCAGGGCGGCACTGCAAACATGCTAAGTGATTTAGATAAGCAGTACGGAACCAGCGTGCTAGGTTTTATCAACAACCCAGCAGCAGCTACGCCTACTGGCATGGTTGACAGCGGGTCATTGCTAAAGCAGATCAATCAGTCGGCGGGTGTGCAGGACGCATCCGGTATGTTATCTGGCGGTCTGCCTTCTCTGGCTACGCCGCCACCTCCCCAATCTATGACTAGTGTTGACCCCAGAAAGGCAATGGGCGGCGGCTCTTTAGAAGAAGAACCGCAACCTTTTTACGGGGAGCTAGGGCGGCAAATGTTGGAGGACTATGCCAACTTAGCAGACCCCAATGACTCTAACTTGAGCCAATACGAAAGAGACATGAGAGCAATCAATAGTGGTCTGCTCGACACTAGGATTATTAGATAGCCGCATGATACTCGAAGCGGTAGCGGCGGTTACAGCAGCCTGCAAGACTTTGGAAATGGCGGCAGGCGCGGCTAATAACATTGAGAGCCTTGGTGCTTTCATAGGACGCATGGGCGCTGCTGAGTTCGATCTGCAAAAAGCCAAGAACTCTACCCGCACGATGAGCGAGGCAGAGGCTGCTAAGGCTGTAATGGCTGAAGAGATGGTTCGTCAGTCCCGACAAAGAATGAAGGATCTATTCTTGTCTTTGAACCGGACTGACCTCTGGAATGACATGCAGCAGAAGATGGCTGACGCTAGAAAAAACCGTCAAGAAGAAGTAAAGCGCCTTGAGGCTTTGAGGCGTAAAAAGCGAAAACAAATGATTGAAATGTTAACAATTGCGGCCTTGTGCCTTGGCTTAGTCCCTCTGGCTGTCGCCTTGGTTCTTTGGTGGGCCGTAAGCTAGGAGAAAATAATGCCTGCAAAGCGAAAGGGACTTTATGCTAACATCGCTGCAAAGAAGAAAAGAATTTCAGCGGGTTCAAAAGAAAAGATGCGCAAAAAAGGCAGTAAAGGCGCACCCTCTGACTCTGACTTCAAAGCTGCCGCAAAGACAGCAAAGAAGAAAAAATCAAAAAAATGAACCAAAAACGAACCAATCGGCTCTAAGTCATTGATTTGTAAGACCTATCATTTTATCCATCATCCCCCACAATACATAATAAATGATAATAATCAATAACTTAACGTAACAGTGGGGTTGTACCAGTGGTGCAATTCGCGTTGTCAATTAACGATTGACCATTTACACTAATGCTCAACATGTACCAAAGGGTGTACCAATATGGGTAGCATTAACAAGCACGGAAAAGGCTACAGGGTTCTGATTCGCAGAGTTGGAATAGACACAATCTCAGAGAGTGGTTTTCTCAAAAAGTCTGAGGCTGAAGCTAGGATGAAAGAGATAGAATTAGCACTATATAACGGCACTTGGTTTGAGGACACTTCAAACCTTGGGGTGTTGATCACTACTTATTTAGAAGAGTACGGACCTTTCCGTAGAGATAAGGTGGGTCACCTTAAAGGTGTAAAGGAGGAACTGGGGCATCTAAACCTTAGCGAGTTAACGTCTCCAATAATAATTAAGTTTGCCAAAAAGCGCGGGGAGAAAGTTCATCCCAGCACAGTGCAAAAAGACATGCTTTATTTAGGTAGCCTGCTAAAAGCGGCTGAAGCAGCATACGACTGCACACCTAAGCTGGACGAATTCAGAAAGGCTTCGCACTTCCTGAGATCGATGCGGATCGTGTCAGAAAGTGATGAGCGAGAAGTCAGGATGACTGATGCAGAAATTGACAAGGTAATCAGCAGCGTCAGCACTAAGATGCCGTTTGCGGATATTGTTAAGTTTGCGGTTTTGTCGGCTATGCGCCGTGGCGAGATACTGAACATGACTTGGGATGAGTTAGGTGAGGATGGTCGAACAATCGGTTTGTGGAGAAAGTGTCCAAAAAAAGGTAAGAGGTATGTGCGCGTACCGTTGCAAGAGGAAGCAGCTAAGATTGTTCAAAGGCAAGAGAGAACCAGTTCTAAGATATTTCCCTACCGCGATGAGACACTGAGCAACCGTTGGAGAGCAGCGGCTAAGAAGGCCGGTCTACGGGTGCGCTTCCACGATTTGCGGCATGAGGGTATTAGCCGCTTGTTTGAGCTTGGTTACGACATAATGCGCGTACAACTTTTCTCAGGTCACAGAGACTTGAACATGCTCAAGAGATACACGCACCTAAACGCCGACAAGGTGGTGGCGGCTATGGATGCTGAATCGAACAGTGATCTATCAGTCGAGCTAGATACCATTGCGCCTTCTGAAGATCCTGCACCGCTTGGCCTTTATGCCTGAAGCGGTGCATGTACTTCTTCACGTTACCTTCGAGGTAAAAAGAATACCCGTCACCTAAATTGTCTTCTAAATAATCGATGCATTCGATCTCCCCGTGGTTATAGTGCGGAGGTCGATTTACGTTGTCTTGCTTTGCGTTCGCCCATTCAGTCATATCATCTACCATAAATAACTCGATTTAATGTTGTGTAAACAACTTCATGTTGTAATATTTTGAAGTCCTTCAAGCCGTCGAGCTTCAAAAAATGTCTCCACAACAATTTTGTCAGCGACTCTTTGTCTGCCAAGTCGGTAAGTCGGCACAGGAAACTCAGCGCGTGAAATCGAGTTCATCAAAGCGCCTTTGCTGATACCGAAAAGATCGGCTAACTCGACGGATGTTAGGTACGGTTTGTCCATTGTTACTCCAAATAAAACGGTATTTTGGTGTCGCCAACAAGATACTTTCTTTTTGACGGGTTGGTTATTTTCAGCACAGACATACTGCCTTTCTTTTTAGATTCAGATTTCCACATTTCAGGTTTAACAATCAAAAAATCAAACGACAAACTACTGCTTTGTGTCTTTACCGCAACAATGGGGGTGCTTAAAGAAAGGCTGCTTGACGGAAACCGCACAAACATACCCTCTTCAGCAGACTCGACTGCGCGTACTGTAAACTGGTTCTGCTCTCCACTGTGAATACTAACTACGTCTGTGTCGCTGTCGCTTTGTTCAAAAGCTGCGCTGTATCCTTGTTCTAGCATAAAAGCCATAAAAGCGTAGACGGCGGAGTCCTGCCGCTGCGCAGCTACTTTTTTTATTTCTATCTCGCCGTGTTCTGTTCCCATCATTAACCAGAGGTAATCAACCTTCAGCAGCTTCGCTAACTTTCGAGCAGTCGGGCTTTTTGGCTTACTCTCTCCGTAAAACCATTTTCTGACAGCTTCTTGGCTAACCCCAAGATTTTGCGCCAAAAAAGTTTGTTGCCCTCTGTTAAAAGGGGGGATGTCTGGGTTGTCCAAACACGCTTTCGCAAATCTATCTTTAAATTCTTTCAAAACGCTACCCAAGGCAAAATATCTAATCAGGAATGTATCATAGTATTAAAGAGATTTGTCAACTTTTTGTTGTCTTTGTTTCATTAAATGTACAACTTTGAACAAAGCGTTCTGCTCTGTTTCTTTACTTTCTAAAACGTTTTTCACCATCCAATCTGCGCTTGTGTCCGCCAGTATGTGAACGACACGAACTGGTTTCTTTTGACCTTGCCGGTGCAAACGCGCATTGAACTGCTGGTAGAGTTCCAACGACCACGAAAGCCCGAACCATACAACCAGTGACCCACCTTGCTGTAAGTTCAAACCATGCCCAGCACTTGCGGGGTGCGCAAGCATCAACGGAACGCCACCTTGGTTCCATTTGTCGATCAACCGATTGTCTTTCCCTAACACTTTTGCGCCTTTAATAGCTTTGCAGATCCTTTCAGCGTCAGCTTTGAAGTTATAAGCCACCAGCACAGGTTCATTTGAGGCTTCTACAATTTCTTTCAACGCTTCAATTTTTGCGTCATGCAAAACCGTGAACCCGTCTTCGGTGTAAACGGAACCAGAGGAAACTTGCAGTAGTTTGTTTACTTTTACCGCAGCGTTACTCGCCAAAACCTCACCGTCATCAAGATCTATCAAGAAATCTTTTTCCATTTGTTGGTAAGCCTTTTTTGCTTTGGGCGGTAACTGCACAACTACGTTGCTGTCAATGCGGTCTGGCAACTCCAAGTAATCTTTTGCCGCCATTCGCAGAACTAAGTCAGCAACTCGACGCTGCAAAACTTCTTTCATGTCTGCGCGTACTTGGTATTGGCTCCACTGCGGGTTGCCGACCTGTTTGCAAAAAGTGTCAATAAATTTGCCACGGGTGTCGCCTAACCTTTTACCACCGTCAAGAAGATAAATCTGAGGCCACAACTCCATTAAGGTGTTGGGTGACGGCGTTCCGGTTAACTGCACCATCCGTTTGATCTTGCCCGTCTTCACCACCTGACGCAGCGCCTTCCACCTCTGGCTGCTGTGACTTTTGAAGCTGCTGGACTCGTCGATTACTACGCTGTCGTAGTGCCAATTGCGCCCTAAATTTTCTACGAGCCAAGGTAGGTTCTCCCTGTTTATGATGTGGATGTTTGACGAAGAGTGCATCGCCTCTTCTCTTTTGGCAGGACTTAACCCCGCCAACACAGAAAACCGTAAGGCTTTAAGGTGCGACCAGTTTTGAATCTCTTGAGGCCAAGTGTGTTGTGCCACGCGCAATGGCGCGATAATAAGAACTTTTTTCACCTCTTTGGTCGCAATCAAATCGACTAATGCGGTCAAGGTGCTAACAGTCTTGCCCAGCCCCATATCCACCCAAAGGGCGGACGCTCGATTGTCTTTTATAAACTGGGCTGCGCGTAGCTGATACTGATGCAAGTCTCTGTGATCTAAAATAGTAATTTTCCTTGAGCTACGTTATCTACGACATAAACGTGAAAGCCATGTGCTTTTAATCGTTTATGAATAGCGTGTTGGTATACAGTGGGTTTTTTGCCTGGGGCTTTGAACTCGATCATCAAACATTCACCATCGCGGAAATAGATCATGTCTGGCACACCGCGCTGGCTGGGGGAGGTCCATTTGAAGGCCAGCCAGCCTCGCTCTCTGGCGTAGCTATTTACGATATGCTCGACGCGAGACTCTCTCACTTCCGGTATCTCGTCGATTCGTAGCCTTCAACGTCCACGGGTAAACCTTTGGCCCACGAAGGCAGCTTGCACATTAAGGAGTTAAATTCGTCTAACGATCCAAAATCTTTGGGTACGTCCGCGACAATTTCGTCATGGACAGTCAAAACCACGGGGTATCCAGCGGCCTCTATGTTCAACACTGACTGAGCTAACAGATCTCTAGCGACAGCCTGTGTGATAGACTGCACAAGCGAACCGCCGTAGCTGTCTATCTGGCCCCAGCGGTGGGTGTGATTGTTGATGCCTTCGTAAATTAGCTTTTCACCGTATGCACCGTCAGTCAGTGAGGCTCTGGGGAATGAAAGTATTCGTTTCGATGGCAGCTTGAAGAGAAGGTCACGTTCAACAAATTTGAACGATCCGCAACGGGTATCTTGCTCAGTCCCATAACGCACAGCGTTCATTGCTGCGCGTTCAACTTCGTTCCATAACTTTACTATCGGCTTGTTGGCTGCACGCCATTCGTCTCTGATCTTGATAGCGGTGGGTTCATCAACATTAGTGCCGTAATTCTCTGACATTTTCTGGAAGGCGCGAACTCCACCCTGATAGGCAAGTGCTAGGCTTGCTACTTTCCCTCGAAATCGTTGATCCTTGTCCACATCGTCGTAGTCGCAACCCTCCATCGCCGCCGCAGTAACTTTGTACAGATCAAGCCCATCACGGAATGACTGCAACACCGTGTCATGCCCTGAAAGCCAAGCAATGACACGCGCTTCGATGGCGCTGTAGTCGCTGACGATTAGCCTGTTACCTTCGCTGGCGATAAGCATTCCCCGCAGACAACTGGAAAGTGCCTCCATCGGTTCGCATGGAAAGAGTGACGGATCTCTGTGTTTGAATAGTTCGATGACTGCGTCAACGTCATCAACTGTTGGGCGCGGTAAGTTTTGAGGTTGGAAGTGACGGCCCGTCCACCGCCCCGTGGCAGCGCCGCAGTAAATCATGCTGCCATGTGCTCTGCCATCGCGCCCCAAACAAGACAACATAGCTTGATACTTCTTCGTGCTACTGCGCGACAGCGCCTGTCTTATTTGCAGGAATCGCTCAACTTTTGGTGGGCAAACACCTTCTAATGCACAAACAACGGCAGCTTTGTCGTAGCTGTCCATCGACACGCCTTGGCGATTGATCCAATCCAGAGCCTTGGCACGGCTGCTGGTTGATGACATCTCGCCATCGGTAAGCTTGAACACTTCGGCGTTTAAGTTTTTCTCTACGTCCGCGATGATCGCCAACGCATGTTCAATGTTCTCTTTATCTAAGCGCACGCCCCTCCAGTTAATCTTCTGGTCAAGCTCCCATATTTGGCGCTCAGTCCCGCGCAGATCGCGCAGGCGTTTTCGTATTTCGCTCTCTGCAACAACGTCCTGTTCACAGTAGTCGTACATTTCCTTCAGCAGTTCTGGATCTCTATTTCGCACGCTTGGCCCTTACTTTTTGTGGTTTACACAACCGCTGGATTAGCAGCTTGCCGCGCTTATCTTTAGCTTGGTCACCTTCCAGCCCCAAAAACGCGCCACAATTACCCAGCGCACGGGGATAAGCCTGTACAGAGCTAAGGGCTGCGGTGTCATTCCACTGCCCAAAGGGGATGCGAGGCCAATCCAAAACTAAATTCCAAATACACATCTCAAAGAAACTGTTCCATGCCCAAATCTGAGCGCCTTTCTCTATGTAATTAAAAAGCTGAATGGGAAGCGGATCTCCCCAAAGCCAAAGCTCTGGGGGTTCCTCGTTGACGCGCCACGCCAAGCAGATCACTTCCGTGCTCGGATGATCTGCGTAGGCGTAAGCGCCAGCGGAGCGAATGTCAGACTCGCTGTAAGTCTCAAAGTCGATTGAGATGATCACTCGAAAAACGAGTCCTCTGCTTCTGCAACGACATCCGCAGCGGCTTCGTCCCCTATGTCATCCAACAGGTTGGCTTTGCTACCGCCACCACCACCAAACCGATCACCTTCTTTAACGAACTGAATCAAGTCCAGATTAGCGTTCACTCGCTTACCGTACTGGTTGTCCTGCACCCACAAACCTATGACCGCGTTGACGTAGCAACCAGAGTAGGGCTTGTCATCCAACTCCACTAACTCCATTTTGTCGCGATCAATAATTTCTGGTTTTCTGACAGTGCTTGCGCTCAGAAACATCTGGCCTTCGTAACCTTCATAGGATTTTTCTTCGCCATCGCCCAAGCACCGCTTGATGCCCTTGGGCGGTTTGCCGTTGAAAAAGTCCAAGGCCATTTCTGACATTTTCTTTTCTAACGCTTTAATTTGATCACCCTGTGTCTCTTTATCTAATAAAAAGTTGCAAGAGTATTTTAGCGGTGAGCCTGGGTTAAACGCTTTTGGTTGCCAAATGTCTGCAAATGACAAACGCACGTTTTTCAAAACTACTGTCTTATCCATTTCTATTACCTATTTAGTCCAATTTATCTAGCAGATCTGCCGGTTTACTTAATGCCTGTCTCTTATCTGATACAGGAACCAGTGTCGGTTTTCCCGCTGGTTTGACGATGATCGAATTTACGTCATCGCATTTCGCTCCAAGCAAGCCAATGGCTTGGGTTGGCGAAATTGGTTTAGCCGAATACACCGGCTCATTCGTTAGTCGCTGCATCACTCGGATAGCTTCTTGATCGTCCGACCAGCGTCTGTTTGTTCGTGATTCGACAAGCTTGTAGCCAGCGATCTCTTGACCGTCCCGCGCCAGTTCAGATGCGTGGGCCGAAACTTTGTCGCACCAAGATTTAATTAGTCCAAGCTCTGGTAACAGCTTTGAGATTTCTTCTACAGATAATGTTTCAGGCGTAGGCGGTGTAACCGGCTCATCGATGGCGGCTTCAAGCAGTTCCATGTTGTGGTTTGCGATAGCTCTACACGTTGGCGCGGCTTTGCAGAAGCGGCATTGGCTCTCGCCGACTTTATATTTGGGGCTGTCGCCCAGTGCGGCGGTGGCGGCAGGTTGCAACACATTCTTCGCCCACTTCAGCAACTCTGTCACGCGCATTGTGTGCGTGTCTGTGTGATGTAGACGCGGTTGCACTATCGTCATATTGACAATGTCGATCTGAGCGTCGAAACCAAACGCGCTTATTACGCCTAGCGCGTAAACTTTTAGCTGGTCGCAGTCCGCGTAAACTATGTTGCGCCCAAATTTGAGATCGACTACCCAAGCTTCGCCTTCTCGGATCGACACAAAATCAGCCGTCCCAAATCCGTCTGGCACCCACATAGAGAAATCTAATCGATGTTCTATGTAGCTTCTGCGCTGTGGCAACGCACGGCAGAAATCAACGTAACCTTGTACGCCATCCGCCATCTCTTTGCTGACTAAGTAACCGTTAAACGTTTCACCTAAAAAGTCGTGGGGCTGCGAACTAGTCAACAAGCAGCGTTCAGCCAGTTCGTGAGCGGCTGTTCCTTCAGCGGCTGCGGGACTAGAACTGTCAGGTATCCCTCTGCTGGCTTGAACGCTTGCAGGGCAGGCTATCCAACGGTGCGCAGAGCTTGCGCTTAACTCAGCATGAGCAGGGCCGTCCAGTTCTAAATCAAATTGCTGCATTGACCCTCCGTAAATCTCAACAAAATGTTGAAAGTGATAATTTAGGTTGCAAAGCGTATTTCCCCTCGTTTATCTTGTCAACATGAAATCGCAACTAAAAGGAGATTTTGCGAAATGCGTTATCAAAGTGATCCGAATCGAAGAAAAGCTATCGAGCAACTTGACTTTGCTTGTCATCTTTTAGCCAACGATTCTTTTAATAGACTCGCTGGACGGCTTGACGTTACGAAGCAAGCCATCAGCAAGTGGCGGACAAGTGGTGTGTTGCCAGCGTCTAGAGCTTGTCAAATCGAACTTCTCACCAAGGGTGAAGTGACATGGCAGTCTTTGTGTCCCGATCTGGTCGCCTCAACCGAACAGTTAGCTACTGAGTGGAAGAAAGGGTTGTGACAAAATATCTATATAAAACGTTGGGTTACACGGTCAAAGTTTTTGAAATCGTGTTTTTCTTTCTTGCTGCTCTTTTTGAAATGGTTGGAGAGAGATGCCGCGAATGCGCTGATTGGTGCGATCAAGTGACCGGCAAGATTTAGTTCAAAGGGGGAGTTATGTTGCAAGAAATCGGAACGCGGTTAATAGATCGTGGCTATAAAGTCATCCCTATTAAAAAGGGTAAAAAGTTTCCATGCATAGATGAGTGGCAGAAAGCTAACGCCACGCATGAGGATTTAGCGCGGTGGTCAAAAGAATTTCCAGAGAGCGGAATTGGCGTGCTGTGCAAAAACACAATAGCAGTCGATGTCGATTGCAGAAACGTAAGTTTAGTTAAGCTATGCGCTAAATGGCTGGAAGAGAATGTCGGGATCGCCGCTGCGCGGATCGGCAACCAGCCAAAGATGCTGTTCGCCTATCGCGGAAACCCGCGCAAAAAGATCAAGTCCGTTGAGTTTGAGTGTCAGGAAGGCAACAAGCACGCCGTAGAGGTCTTAGGTGACGGGCAGCAGTTTGTCGCCTTCGGAGTGCACCCAGATACGCAGAAGCCATACCGCTGGCTCAAGTCCTACGCCTCGTTAGACTCTGTAAATCACGAAGAACTACCTGAGTTAACAGAGGATATGGCGCGGAGGTTCGTTGAGTTCTTTGAACGCAAGGCACGCGAGGCCGGTTGGCAGGAAAGCCGAAAAGGTATGGACAGCAACCTCAGTGAGTACGACGAACTGCTTGCGCTGCGTCCGAAGTTTGAAGCGGAAGCCGAAGATGTGAGCGAGATGCTTTGCAAGGTTGATCCAGACATTGATCACGATCACTGGTTCCGAGTCGGCATGGCTCTACACCACCACTTTGATGGTGATGACGAAGGTCTACAGCTTTGGGCGGAGTGGTCTGCTGATGGTGAGAAGTTCAAAGACGGGGAGTGCGAAAAGCGTTGGGAGAGCTTCGACAGCAACGGCAAGGTGCCGGTGACGCTGGCCTATGTAGCATCCCTCGCTAAGAAAGAAGAGGCTGAAGAGGTCATGCGGGAAAAGGTCGAGGGGGTTTTACCGCACATGCTGGAGAACTGGTCGCTAGTGCTGGTTGAAGGCCATGCACGGGTGGTGCGCGACGATATCTTCCAAGACCGCACAGTTTTGTACGGCCTAGAAGATGTAAGAAAAGAGTTTCAGAACCAACGGGTTATGAGCTATGAGGGCAAAACGCCAAGGCTAGTCAATCTAGTCGATATGTGGCTAGAGCATGAAGAGCGCAAGACATACCCAGCCGGTTTAGCGTTCAGCCCTGACGGTGAATCCATCAACCAGTATAACCTGTGGCGCGGCTGGTCAGTCGAGCCAGTGCAAGGTGATGTGCAGCCGTGGATCGACTTCATAACGTACGTTATTGCGGACGGGAATGTCGCAAACGCAAACTGGATAATCGCATGGGCAGCGCAGATGGTTCAGCAGCCGCAAGTTAAAATCGGCATCGGTCTAGTGCTTAGAGGGCTGAAGGGTACAGGCAAGACTAAGTTTGCCGAACTGCTGGGCTGGCTCGTCAAAAGCCACTTCACCAGCGCAAGCAAGGCAGAGCACATTACCGGCAACTTTAATAAGCATCTGCAAGAGACTTTGCTGCTGTGCGGGGAAGAGGCGTACTGGGCAGGTGCTAAGGCTGCAGAGTCGGCACTTAAAGACCTACTTACTGCCAGCCAGATTTTCGTTGAGAAGAAAGGTGTGGACGGTTATATGGCACCAAATTACACACGCATTGTGTTTACAAGTAACGATGACTTCGTTGTGCCAGCTACGCTGGATGAGCGGCGGTTTGCCGTCTTCGATATCAGCGACTGCCGCAAAGAAGACAGCAAATATTTCGAGTCTTTAGATTCTTGGTTTCACAACGGTGGCGGCTCTGCTCTGCTTTATTACCTCAAGCACTTTGACTTATCGTCAGTTAACGTGCGAAAGGCACCGCAGACTGCTGCCCTGGACGAGCAGAAGTTAGAAAACCTGAGTGGAGTAGATGCGTTTTTGTTAGCCAGTTTGCAGAACGCAGAATTCAGAGAGCATAAAATTGCTGGAGAATCGCTTCAGTTCGGTGAGGAGGTGAGCAAGACACAGTTGTACGCCATCTACACTTCAAGCGTGAAGGGAAGGTACGAGGCCATAACCCGCGAGAACAGTTTCTGGAAGGCGCTGCGCAAGACCGGCATATACACAGAGGAAGTTCACAAGCGTGCCGGTGGTGCGCGGTTCAGAGCGGTGCAGTTAGAAACTTTAAAGAAAGCGCGGAAAAGCTTTGAAGAGTATCTGGGCATAACGGTTGAGTGGACCGAAGACGATAAACTCGACCCGTTAGACCCAAGCAACTGGGGCGACGATTCAGTGCCGTTCTAGTATAATTATGTAATGAAATCAAAAACTTGCGTTGTCTGTGGGGAGGACAAGCAAAACAGTCTGTTCTATAAGCGTCCAGACGGTTCCATTGAAAACACATGCCGAAAATGCAGAACCCAAGCTGAGTTCCGCACCCAAAATAACAGCCCACGGGACTACCTACGGAACACCGTGGCGAAAGCCAAGCACGGTGCGAAGAAGCGTGGTCTAGAGTGGGACATAAATATTGATCAGGTAATGCAGATCTGGCAGGAGCAGGACGGGCGTTGCGCCTTGTCCGATGTGCGGATGCAAGCAGCCAAGGATGGTAAGGGGCGCAAGGGCAAAGACATGAACGTGTCTCTTGACCGAATAGATCAAGATAAGGGTTATATTTTTGCTCCGCGCAACGTTCAGCTTGTATGTTTGCGCGTAAATCTGATAAAACATGACATGAATGAGCACGATCTGTTCTGGTGGTGTCACAACATTGTCGATAAAAATGTAATGTAATGTGATGCATTAGTCATTTCGCAATTAAATGTATCTCGCCGGTTGATAAGTTAACTTTTTGTTGTTAGATTCTTCTTCAAGCTATAATGCTGTTATGGTTTTCTTCAAGGAGGATGATGTGCCATATGTGAGCAAGGCTGCGCAAATAGTCAATTTGACGGAAATAGCGCAGGAAAGACTTAAAGAAGTAAATGAACTGCAAAGGGAGAATGACAAACTGATAGAGGATCGAAACGAGAGGCAGGAAATTACTGCTGCCGCTTTCGACAGAGAAAACACTTACCGTTCGCAGCGTGAAGAATTAAATAGTCTTAGTCAGCTAAAGTTTAAAGCTGGAGACATTTGGGACTTATCCGCGCAGTTAACAATCGAAGATATTAGCGACCTGCTGAATATTTTCCGAGATCGCATCGTCGTTGAAGACTGCGACTCGCCTTTCACCCACGAAACTGATTTCAGCGAATCGTTCTGCCATAGAGATAAGAGTGCGGCGGTAATTGCTCAAACTTTGAGCGCAGCCTATCGTAGTAATGATCTTAAAAAGGGCAGCACTTTTGCGGAGTGGCTACAGTACGTCCCGCAGAACGTTAAGCACGATTACGACGAAGAAAACGTTTACACAGACGGCGTGAAAATAAAATTCCATTTGGACAACACAGATTAGGGGGCGCACTTCCTCAACAGGCGAGTAGCAGCGTCAGTTTGTGCGCAAAAAAAAGCTTTTCATAGGCTGGTTTCCTGCGACGAGAAACAGAGTAGATGTACGATGGTGGCCCCCGAAACATCATATACGCCATCAATCTGCTCAACTGCTACATTTTATTTCAACAAGAAGTGGTGTATACAACAATGAGTGATATATTTTACCAAGCGACGAGGGTCGTTATTGATGGTCGTTTGCTACGAATTTTTAACGGCCCACGTTCTAAGGGAGCTACGGCTTTAAGGCTTGACCAAGACGAAGAAATCGTAAGCACGATTGTCGGTGACACGCGAAAAGGCAATAGCGCAAAACAAATAGCGCAAAAACTAGGTATAGCGCCCAGCACAGTAACCAAAATTAAAGACATTTTCCGCGAACGCTGGGAAGGTTTTAAGGAGTAAGTATGAACGTTGCGACAAGTGCCGCTTTAGCGGCTCTATTTTTCGTTCTTTTAGGATTTGTAGGAGAGCAAGATTATCAGGACGCACTCGCTTCAGAAGCCGCCTACTGCTCTCGTTTGGCGGACGGAGCGCACACCGACTATTTAAAAATAGAGGGGGTGTGCAATGACCGACTATAGGTGCTGCGAGTGCCAGAAACTTTGCGATGTCATAGAAGAAATCTGCATCGATATGGAGCCTTATGGTGACCAGCGGGTTGAGAGGTGGACTTACGAGTACTGGTCAACCTGCTGCCGGTGTGAAGTTGATTTTTTAGAGATTGAGGAGACGATCCATTGAGGCCATCTACTGATCCAAAGAGAGAAGCTGAAAGGCAAAAAACTGCTGACGCGGTCCAGAAATTTCTTGATGAGGGCGGTGAGATTCAAGTCGCTGACTCGACCATGTACAAGCGTGAGCGGGGTATATTGACCAGGGAACAGATCGCAAAGACGTTTGCTTATCAGAGTCAAATAGGCAAAATAAAGAAACAGCATCAAGGCTTGTAAGGAGGTGATATCTCTTTCGCGTTCGACCCCCACCCCCACCTAGACCCCTCTACTCAGAGGGGTTTTTTTTTGAAATCAAACATCAATATCAAAACCGTTCAAGATTTTTGACCTTTCAGGTTTGGTTTTCAAAAACGACCCCAAAACACCTCTGAAGCAGATTTGCCAGAAAAAACGGGTGGAAAGCGGCGCAGTGTCGGTAGGCACGGGTTAGGCCAAAAGGCACGGGTTAGGCACGGGTTGGTTTTTTGCACCCTGTGCCAAGAAATCCCGCTGCGTTGCGGCTTTGCAGGTAAGGAACGGGTGGTACAGGTTATTACTCTTTATTTTAAGAGAGAAATATAAGAGTAGTACGTTTAGCCGTTCCGCCGTGCCTACTGGCCCCGTGCTTGCACGCGCACACCCGCCCCCCAGCAAACCGGAAAGTTACCCGTGCCACCCGTGCCACCCGTGCCTAGTGACTTAACTCATTGATTTATAAGCAAAAAAAAGGCACGGGTTAGCGAAAACCAACCCGTGCCTAAACCGCTCTAACCCGTGCCTAGCCTAACTGAGCGCCGTAACGTCTAAATCTTCACTTGTGAGGTGTTTCAAATCAGTTTGTCGGGTGACGTTAGCCAAAAGCATAGCGCGGCCCTCTTTGTTCACCGCAAACGAAAAAGCGATAGTATCGCCCACGACTGCTTGTGCGCGAAGGTCAGCGGCGGGGATGCTGTAACGCTTATCTTTGCGCCCACCTTTGCCGGTAACCCGATAAAAGCGGATAACGCTCACACTCCCATCGGTAAACGCCAGCGGCACCTCTATGCGCTGCCCGTTTTCGAGCGCGTCAAAATCGACACCAAACAAACGGGCGAAAGTTGCCAGTTCCGCCCAACAGTCGGGGTTGCCTTTTTCAATCATGGTTTTGGTTAACTTTTTATAAATCGGCGGTATTACTTTTTGCATTTCGTCACCTTCTTTTCGGTTTTCTTGGTTTTTGTTTCTTCAGCAACCCAGCGGCTCCAAATGGCTTTGGCCTCTTTTTCTGCGCACACTTCAACGCCTTTGATCGCGTGGTATTTCATCAACGAATCACTATCACCCCAAATGGGCTTATCCTTGCCCACCCAAACGCTAATGCTTTCAAAATCACCCAGAATAACGGTTTCTGAATTCGTGCTCTCATGTTCGCAATTCAAATCCGCCGCAATGGTGACCCCAAATAGCAACGCGGCTAATTCTCTTTCGCTTTGTATTTCCATTTTTTACTTCCTTAATTTTCTGAATGACACCGGAGCGGCATCGCGGAGCGCACCACCGAGGCTATGCGCTCGACGCTACCGCTTTCAGCTATCGGATAGCGGAGCGGCTGGTGCCGCCAATTTGGGAAGTTAAAGACACCTTCTTGCCCGCTGCCAAACCTGCGCGGTAACTGGTAAGACTCGAAACGTTAACCCGCTTGGCTTTGCTATAGCGTAGGTTGAAGGTGCTTTCGATCAGAGCGCCCTTTGCCTCGACTAAATCGGTGCCGGTGGTGTTGGCTTGCGCGAAAGCTTCACGCCGTTCCTGTTGGATTTTTCTAGCGGAGCCGCCGATTCCCATCACCGCGCCCATCTTAAAAGCGTTTCGTTCGGAACGGGTTCCCGCATAGTTTTTGGCTAATCGTTCAACAACGTTTGTCAGGTAATCGAAAAACATCAATGCAATTTGAACATCTTCAGTAACCCCGACAAATTGTACTAGCCCTTGCCGCTTGGTGGGCTTGGTGTCGGTAACGTTAGCCGCCGCCCACGCCAAATACCAAACCCACAAACTATTTCGGCTTTCGTTAGTGTCGCCGCGCATCATATCGTCCGCTTTAAGCTTGCTGGCCTCTAATTCGGAGTGAGCGATGTCATACCTGCGCATTAAGGACTCTGCTTGCCGCAGAGCCGTTGCCGCTTCGTTTTCATTGCTGGCGTTGTGCTGCGCCATGCTTAACAGCTTGCGCACCTTGTCGATGTGTTTTTGTCGGTTATCGGTCATTTTGAACCCCTCGGCTGGATGTGAGAATCGCGTACTCGTTCACTAATTTTTGAAGCTGCTTAATGTGACATTCGTTTTTGTTGGGCATTTGGTGAAGATGCTGAATCCCTCGACGAACGAAACGAAGGCGCAAGCCGATATCGTGTAACTGCTTTGCTTTGGTGTTGGGTGATATGTTCACTTCTCCACCTCCATATCGACCAAATTTGCGTAATTCATTTCGCGGATTTGCATTGCTTGATAGTGTGGGACAGCTTCTTGTATTTCTCCAAAGTAAGCCGCCGCAATCGCTGCCGCTTCTATATATGTATCTTTTAAGAAAAGCGCGTCTTCGATATTCGGAATTGGGACAAGGTCATGGACAAAACCGATAATGTGATTAGCCGCCATGAACTCACCGGCAATTTTTGGGCCGAAATTGCGCGGGTACTCTCTACCGGCACACCATCCATTGCGGAACTGTCTTTCCCCCTTGGATTCTTTACGAATTAAATCTGATATATATGGCCTCGACCCTCTATGGTCGATTGCGTGCCGCATTTTTGAGACAACATCTTTAATAAGTTGCATTTGCTGCGTTGTGATTGTCATTTTTGGTTCCCTTGTTTGGTTTTCTAATACGCCTCGCGGCGTTTCGGTTGGTTACCAACCAACGCTCGTCAGTTAGAACTAGCAGCCAAGGCCCATTTCAGCGCGGTAAGTTATGTAGTCGGCGTGCCGATCTTCAGCTTCTTGGCGGCGCTCGATCTCATAACTGCTAAATTGTTCTGGCGTTAACGAGGAAAGGTCATCTACTTTTACAGTCGTTCTCCCACCGCATTCAGCGCAGGAAACGTCAAAGTCCCCAGAAAAATAGCCGTCTAGGAATTCTTCATCGAAATTAGATATAGGAGCGCCATCAAAAGCGGGGTTGCCGTGGCTACCCGCACCCGCGCAGCGTGGGCAAACCTCCCAGCGAGTGCCTATCTGAACGGCTTCACCATCGATATAAATTGTTTGTAGTTCCATTGTTACGCCCCCAACGCTTGTGCAAGCTTCGATTGGTTTTGCAAGGCCACGCTGTAGCCCAGACGCTTCACATTGCTGATCGTTTCAAGAGTTAGCGTTTTGGTTCCTGCGATTTGCGCAAAGGTGTGCGCGTCACTGCAAACCGGATAGACAGTCTCGACCCCGTAGACCGTTTTTATTGTCACTGTTATTGATTTAGTCATTTATCCACTACCTTGTTTTGTTATTGATGGGGCCAACGATATCAACCGGCGGTTGACATATCAACTAAACATCAACAAAAAGTTGAAATAAATACAAAAGGTAGATAAATCAATAGGTTACATAAGCTATCCGGTGGCATAATTGCGGCACATTTACACGCTTACGAGGCATAGATGGCGCGACTACCTGTAGACATAGACATAAACCAAGTGCGACAGCTTGCTGCGCAGGGAATGAGCGAAATCCAAATAGCTCAATCGTTGGGCGTTAGCCCGTCAACCATCGATAGACGAAAGCGTGGTGATCCTGATGGTTTTGGGTGCGCCATTAAAGAAGGGCGTGCCGCTGGTATCAAAGCGGTCACATCGAGCCTGTTCCAAGCCGCTACTGATCCTGACCGCCCAAACGTGGCGGCGGCTCAGTTCTATCTAAAGAACCGTGATCGGGCTAATTGGAGCGACCGACAAGAACATGACGTTACGGGCCACATAAGCCACGACCACGACCATAACGTGCAGCGTGCAATGCAGACACTCATCGACAACGGGGTTGATCCTGCAAGCCTTTGAGGTTGTGTCGGATGCGGCATCAACCGCAACGATAGGCGCGGTAGGGGCTAGAGTTGCGGCTGGTGCAACTATCGGCGCACCGGCGACCTTGAACGGGCGCGGCTACACCCCTCGGCACCCCTCTATCCCTCTGTGCCTTAAAGGAGTCGTTAGGCTTCGCAAAAATGGGACTCCGGTGGGGCGGGTACGGGGCCATATGCTGAGATACATACTTGGGGCGATTTTATGGCGGAAGTGACTTCGCAAAAAGAGGGTTCGCAAAAAGGGACTCCGGTATTAACAGAGGCCCAGCAAGAGAAAGCGGAAGAACTGGCGCAAGCGATTGAACTGGTAAAACAGCACAGACGCGAGAACCGCATGTCGTTTTTCAAACCGTACCCGTGGCAAGCTGATTTCTACAAATCCGGTAAGACTAACAAGCAGCGTCTTCTCATGGCTGCAAACCGTGTCGGCAAAACTGCGTCTATGGCGTTGGAGGTTGCGTTTCACCTCACAGGTGAATATCCAGAATGGTGGGAAGGCGTAGAGTTCAAACGCCCCGTAAACCTTTGGAGCTTGGGAGTTTCTGGAGAGCAGTTACGCGATGTGTTGGTCAAAGAGCTATTCGGTGCCTACCTCGGAGACGGAAAGTTTGACGGCTCTGGATTGATTCCGCAAAAGCTTGTGTACCAAGTGACCCCTGCTATGGGAACTCCACGATTGCCCAGGGACGTTGCAGTGAGACATGCCAGAGGCAACACAAGCACGGTCAGTTTTAAAAGTTACACGCAGGGGCAACACGTTTTGATGGGGTCGAGCCAAGACTTCATCTGGATCGACGAAGAGCCTGTTGACCCCACTATTTATCCGCAGTGCCTAACTCGCACAGCCACTGGCAACGATGGCAAGGGTGGATATGTGGTGATGACGTTCACGCCAGAGAATGGTGTGACTGAGTTAGTGTCCCAGTTTATGGACAACCGTGCTAAGGGGCAGCATCTGGCAAACGCCACATGGGAAGATGCGAAGCACTTGGACAAGGATACAAAGGAGCAGTTACTGGCTGCAATTCCTGAATATCAACGGGATATGCGGAGTAAGGGCATACCCGTTTTGGGCGAAGGTATGGTGTTCCCGATAGCGGAAGAGGCTGTGAAGTGCGAACCGTTTGAGATACCGCCTCACTATAAGAAATTAGCTGCAATTGACTTTGGTATCACGCACCCAACCACTGTTGTTTGGACTGCTTACAACGCGGACACGGATACGATATACGTCTATGACGTTTACAAGAAAGCCGACGAGGTTCCAGCGATACATGCAGCGGTAATCAAGTCCAGAGGTAAAGATATCCCCGTCATCTACCCCCATGACGGAGATTCGACGGAGAAGGGCAGTGGCAAGACCTTGGCTGAAATGTATTTAGAGTCGGGGGTGCTGATGATTGGCAAATTTACCAACCCAGATGGCACAAACTACGTCGAACCCGCCCTTATGGAAATGTTAGAACGTTTTCGCACAGGCCGATTGAAGGTTTTCAATAACTTGTTACCTTGGTTTGAAGAATTTAGAAGGTATCACCGCAAAAAAGGCAAGATCCACAAAGAGTTCGATGACTTGATGGACGCGACACGCTATTCCGCAATAAGTGTGACTCGTTTCGGTCAAAATCGAGCAGAGCGTGAGAATGTCGGCACACGAACAGGAGCTTATACAAGCCATGATTACGACTATTGATGAAAACGAACTGCTGAGTACGCTTGAGCAGAATATTGACAGTGCAGACACCTACGCTAACAGCGAGGTTGGTGAGCAAAGGGATAAAGGTCATCGATACTACTACGGTGAACCTATGGGTAACGAGATCCGTGGTAGGAGCCAGCACGTTTCGATGGATGTGTTCGACGCAGTCGAAGGGGTTAAAGCGTTATTGCTAGAAACTTTCTCCAGCGATAAAAACATTTGTCGCTTTGAGGCTCAATCGCCCGAAGATGTAATGGGCGCACGCATGGCAACATCGTGGGTCAATTATAATTTCTACAGACAAAATGACGGGATGAGAATTCTTTCGTCAGTTATCCACGATGCGCTCATTGCGAAAACGGGGATCGTTAAAAGGTACTACAAGGACGATTATCGTTACGAAACGATGGAGTTTGAGGGCATCAGTGAGGCTGAGTTCAATGTGATGATGTCCGACCCCTCTATGACACCTTTGGAAGTTGTTGAGGAGATGGTTTCTACAATAGACCAGCAAACAGGTGTTGAGTACGCGGAGATGTCTATCTCAGGCACCGCTCACAAACGCATAGACACCAGTAAGGTGTGCGTTGAGACGGTAGAGCCAGAAGACTTCTTGATTAGCCCACGGGCCAAGGACATAGAGACAAGCGACTTTTGCAGCCATCGCATGGCTAGGACTCGCGGTGAGCTTCTAGCGGAAGGGTTTGAACAGTCTATTGTAGATCGTCTTGATGAAGAAGAAATGTTGAAGGAGGACGGCTCGTTAGGGCGGGACTCTGTAGACAGTTTCCGAAAAGACTCAACAGGGATAAACGACTCTAAGGACAGAGAGTACGTCACGCTATACGAGTCCTACATTAAGAAGTACGACGAAGAGATCAACGCCTGTGTCTACTATAAGGTCATACACAGCCGACGAGTAATGCTAGACGTTGAGTTGGTCAGTGAGATGCCGTTCCGCAGCTTCTGCCCATTCCCGTTACCGCATCGCTTCTACGGCATGAGCCTTGCTGACGTTCTATGCGACTTGCAGAAAACGCAGTCATCGTTGAAGCGTGGGGTGGTCGATCATTTGTTCTTAACTACAACAAGCCGTTGGGTAGCCAACTTATCGTTGGTTAAGAACCCACGCGACTTGTTAGACAACAGAGTTGGCGCGGTGATTGACGTTAACTCGCCAAACCCCGAATCAGTGGTTAGACCTCTTCCAACTCCGCAGCTAAACGGAAACGTTTATACAGCTATAGAGAATTTTGAGAAAGAGAAGGAGGCGCGTTCGGGGTCTAGCCGCATGAGCAGGGGCATGGACTCTACTGCTGTCAGCAAGCAAAACTCCAGTGATTTGATTAACACGTTTATGAACGCAAGTAATCGGCGTGTGATGATCATGGCGCGTAACTTGGCTGAGAACTTCCTAAAACCTTTAATGCATGACCTGTACAGGCTTGCAGTTGAGTACGAAAAAGAAGAGAAGCTGTTACAGCTAGACGGGCAGTTTGTTCCGGTAAATCCTGCGTTCCTTGGTGATCGAACTGAGATGACCGTTGCAGTTGCGCTAACGCCAGATGAGCAATCACAAGAAGCTCAGATGCTGTTGAGCTTGGACACCCAGTTCACATCAAACCCACAAGACCCAACTCTTGGCGGTTTGTATGGTCAGCAGCAGCGGCACGCGATGCTCAGTAGAGCGTTTGATCTTCTAAACATCAAAGACGCGGCTGCGTATCTAGCAGATCCAAATTCGCCAGAGTTTCAGCAGATGCAGCAACAGCAACAGCAGCAGCAGCAGGAAGAGGCGCAGCGCCAAGAGCAGATGCAGATGGAGCAAGTTGAGTTTCAAGCAGAAATGCTGCAACGGCAGGTTAGCGTTCAAGAAGGCCAGTTAGAGCTAGACATCTTGAAGGAGCAAAACCGTAGCGTAATAGAACGCGACAAGCAGGAGCATCAAGAAGAGAACGAGGACTCTCGTTTGCTCATGGATGCAGAAAAGATGAAGCATCAGATGAAAATGGACGAAGCTGAACTGGTTCTTGAAAAAACGCAAAACCGCAACGTGAGTATCGGCTAATGAGTGACGTTTCTCGATTCAACAGCTTTATTAAGAAGGCCACTGACCAGAAGAAGTCTTCCCACAAGAACGTCAAGCAAGCCTTCAAAGAGTTTTCGGAGTACAGGGAGCAGCAGTCTGCTGCGACCCCTCCAGAAAAGAAACCTCGCAAGAGGAAACCTAAGCCAAAGCAACCCGTAAAGGACTTTAATGATGAGCGACCTAGAAACGATGGAACTGAACGAAATACAAACTAAAGCAGATCAGGCTCAAAACCTGATGAACTCGCAAGTTTTTAACGAAGCGTTCCAGATGATGAACCAGGGGATAGTAGATCAGATATTGCAAACTCCGGCTGAAGCACAAGAAGAGCGCGAAAGACTCTACTCAATGTTTAAGTCTGGGCAGATGTTCGTTCAGCAATTTGCTCAACTAATCAACAACTTAGAGTTGCGTAAGCAACAAGATGGTGAGTAAAATGGCAGAAGTAGAAAACGAATTAGGAGAACAGACCCTAGAGGACTCTTCTGGTTCAAGCGAGATCGACAGATTAACCGCGCTCTTGGAATCCGAGTTGGAACAACCCGAAGGTGAGGAAGAATCCGGTCAAGAGGCTGACGAAGCCGAAACGGTAGACGCAGAGTTTGAAGAGGCACCAGAAGAAGAAGCCCCCGAAGAGGAGGAGGTCGATAACGACCCAACCGATGATTCTGACGAGGAAAAATCTGAAGAGATGAAGTTTGAGGTTGATGGCGAAAGCTTAACAGCCGAAGAACTGAAACTTGGTTACCTCAGACAAAGCGACTACACAAAGAAGACGCAATTGGTAGCCGAGCAGCGGAAGGCTTTTGAAGCCCAAACCGAGCAGACCGAAGCAACCATGAACGCCCTTCTATCTGCCGCTAACGCAGACATTTCACGCTTTCAAGGTGTGAATTGGGAAGCTGTAGCCGTAGAAAATCCTGATCAGTATAAGCAAGCTAAAGCTGCTTTTGAGCAAACTCAGTCCACCTACAACTATATACAGGCGCAGGCGACTCAGTTTCAGGAACAACAACAGCAACAGAACGAGAACGCCCACAAAGAAGCTGCGGCTGAAAGTCTGACTGTTTTGAAAACGAATATCCCCAACTGGAATAACGATCTGTACTACAAGATCGGGGATTTTGCTCAAAAAGATTTAGGTGTGACAGGTGAGGAGTTTAATCAAATCACCGACCACCGAGTCATAACAGCGTTGTGGAAAGCGATGCAGTTCGATCAGGCAAAACAGGTTACGGCTAAAAAGAAAATTAAGCCGTCACCAACTAAAACTTTGTCAGGTGGCAAAGCGGATTCTAGCAAAGCGGTTCAGTCCGAAAGCTCTCGTAAAACGCGAGAACGATTAAGAAAGTCCGGTACGTTAGACGATGCGGCTGCTGCCCTTTTGAATAGGATTAAATAAAATGCCAACAGTATCAGGCACCCTCAAAACTTTTGATCAGGTCGGAAAGCGCGAAGACGTAGAAGACATCATTTACGATATCTCGCCAACAAACACACCAATGCTTTCTAGCATCGGCTCTTCAACTGCGTCAGCTACTCTGCACCAATGGCTCCAAGACGAATTGGCTGCTGTGGCGGCGAATGCAAAAGTCGAAGGTTCCGATGCGGGTACAGCCTCTACGATCACTCAGACCGTAAAGACTGCTAACACGCAAATCTTTGACAAGGTAGTTCAGGTTTCTGGCACCGCAGAAGCAGTAGGCACCTATGGTCGCACCAGCGATCTAGCATACGCTATCGCTAAAGCCGGTAAGGAAATCAAGCGCGACATCGAGCACAGCTTCGTAGGCGCTGGACAAGCTGGAACCGCTGGTAACGGCACAACTGCGCGTCAGTTAACTTCTGCTGCGAACCAGATCGCTTCTGCAACGACTAACACCGCTGGCTCGAATCGAGCACTCAGCGAAGCATTGCTGTTAGACGTTTTGCAAAAGTGTTATGAGGAAGGTGGTGAGCCTAATCAGGTTCAAGTAACTCCTTCGCACTCTGTAACAGTTGCAGGTTTCGCGACAGCATCAGGCCGTCAGCGTGATTTCGCTACCGGAACTACTCTGGTGAACTCTGTGGACATAATTATAAGTCCATTCGGACAGGTATCAGTCGTTCCTAACAGATTCCTCAATGCGAACACCGTGTTGGTTCTGGATACTGAGTATTGGTCACGCGCTGTACTTCGTCCGATGCAGACTGTTGTACTGGCTAAAACTGGTGACTCAGATCGAAGACAGATGCTTACCGAACTAACCTTGGTTTGTGAAAACGACAAGGCAAGCGGCAAGATCGACGCGCTAACTGCGTAAAGTTTGCTCACTCCTCCCCTGAGCAAGTCTCCCCCTTCGGGGGGAGGCACCTTTTTCTACGCCTGAGATTACAACTAACAAAGGTCAAAACTACACAGGGTTATATATGTCTGATTTAAAATCCCACATAGTTCACGACGAGATGGAAGACAAGTTGCATGTAGCGCATACGCAAGATGTCTCACCGATTATTTCCCAAAACATTCGGGACGCAAACGAAGTAGATAAGCACGCTAAGTGGGGGGACACAGCTAGAGTAGCGTCTATACCCGCCGTGGTTGTTATGGAGTGGATGAAAGAAGGGATCAATATGATGGCCCCAACTTACGAAGACCAGCAGAAAATAAAGAAAAAGCTGAACTCGCCTGAGTACGCATATTTAAGAACTAGAGGCGGTAGACTATGAGTCTTACAACTTATGACGGCCTGAAACTTTCAGTAGCCGACTGGCTTAACAGAGAAGACTTAACAAGCGTCATACCAGATTTCATAGAGCTTGCGGAGAATCGTATCTTCCATGAGCTTAGAGCGCCCATTAACGAGAAGACTGCGGACCTAACGCTAGGCGAGGACGGTTACGCTTCGGTTCCCTCTGACTATTTAGAGGTCAAAGATCTCTTCTGGAACTACAACCCGTTGTCTCGCGTATCACTCACGCAGTTGCACAGTTACATAGATCGCAGCGGTGTTGCCCCAGAAGTTTTTGCAAGAGAGCAGTCTAAATTTCTTGTTTACCCAAACCCAACTCAAGTGGCGGGTGACACTTTGCGAATTATTTACTATTTCACCCCAGACAATCTCTCCGCGACTTCAAGCACTAATTCTATATTCCAGACAGCGCCCGAACTCTATCTTTACGGCACATTAGTGGAAGCTGCTAATTACCTGGGCAGCGACAGTTCTCGTTGGGAAGGAGCCTATCAGACGGCTATGGGCAGGGCGTTACAGCACGCCAAGACTTCAGAATACTCAGGAGCCTCGTCTCAGGTTCAACTAGGATATTAAGATATGGCCTCATTTTTCGAGCACATCGGTAGCGAAGTCGAGAGTGTAGCTGACGCTGCTGCACTGGCATCCAAGATTGCGGCAGAGGCAGCTCAAGTAGCAGCCGAAGCAGCGCGAGATTCTGCCGCTTCCAGCGCGTCTGATGCCTCAAATTCTGAGGCTACGGTAACCGCCTCGCAGAACGCAGCCGCCGCATCTGCAACTTCATCTGCAAGCTCCGCTGCGACCAGTACAACAAAGGCCGCAGAGAGCGCGTCATCTTCAGCCACAAGCTCAACAAAAGCCGCTGAAAGCGCGGCTTCCGCCGCTACCGCGACAACTAAAGCGTCAGAGGCATCTGCTTCTGCGGCTACAGCGACAACTAAGGCGGCAGAGGCCACCTCCGCACGCGACGACATAACCGGACTGACCGCATCAACCGGCGCGGCGGGTTCATCCGCTTCATACAACAGCAGCACTGGTGTATTGAGCGTTCCGCGAGGCGACACCGGCGCTCAAGGTCCACAGGGTATACAAGGGCCAGCGGGTCAGGACTCTACCGTTGCAGGTCCGCAAGGGCCAGCGGGTCAGGACTCAACCGTTGCAGGTCCGCAGGGACCAGCAGGTCAGGACTCAACCGTTGCGGGTCCGCAAGGAAATCAGGGCATACAAGGCGTACAAGGCCTAGCCGGTAGCGATGGTAGCGATGGTACACAGTTCGACACTAACGTACTGAAGGTAGACGGCACCAATAATCGCGTAGGCATCAACGACACAACCCCATCCGTTAGCCTCGACGCTGCATCTAACACTGACGCTATTGCGGTGCCGGTTGGCACCACGGCGCAGCGACCCGCAGACGGCGCTGGTCGATTCCGATACAACAGCACCACACAAGCATTTGAGGGCTACACCACCGAGTGGGGTTCAATCGCTGGAGGTGGCGGGACTAACACATTCACCACGGACAGCTTCACAGCGAACGGCTCGACCACGGGGTATGCGCTAAGTCAGGTTGTCTCTTCTGAAGGCTCTTTGTTGGTTTTCATCGACGGTGTTTTTCAAACGCAAGATGCCTATTCCATCGCAACCGCAAGCGGCGCTACCACGCTGACATTTAGCGCGGCACCCGCCAACAACCGCAAGATTGTTGTCTACTCGGTAGCGGCAGCGGTGTCGGGATCAAATTTAAACATCGACAGCATGACGGGTGATGGCTCTGACGTAACTCTTACGCTGTCTATAGCGCCGGTCAATTTGAACAACACAATAGTTACAATAGACGGCGTTTATCAAAGCAAGTCGAACTACAGTGTCTCTGGCACCACCCTGACCTTCTCAACCGCGCCGCCTTCTGGGTCTGCTGTTGAGGTTATGACGTTCACTCAGACAGAGATCAACGTGCCTGTTGATAACACGGTCACCTCCGCTAAGTTGTCTGGTGCTTTGACTACCCCCAGTGACTTGACGGTTACTGGAGCACTGACAGTAGACACGAACACGCTGGTGGTTGATGCGACGAATAACCGAGTGGGTATCAATAACTCGTCCCCAGTAGAGATGCTGACTGTGGGCAGCACTTCAGACACCAATGTCCGTGTACAGTTTTTAAGCAGTACGACAGGTGGTAACACAATACAATTTGGGGACGGCACTGGAGCAGGAGCTTACAGTGGTTATATAAATTACACGCACTCAGATGATGTTTTAGCGTTTGCAACAGGCGGCTCAGAACGTATGCGCATTTTAGGTGGCAGCGTGGGCATCGGGACTAGTTCACCAGATACGGGGCTTGATTGTGCCATAACAAATTACACTTTTTCAGGCACAAACTACGATGTCTACGGTTTATTTGGTGCTACAAGCGGCGGAATACGATTGGGCGCGGACAGTAGTAATGGTGATTCTGTTATAGGCACTACGGGAACAAACGACTTACAGTTTGTTACCTATAACGGTTCTAGCTGGGGCAGTAGAATGACCCTCAACAATACAGGCAACGTGGGGATTGGCATGACTCCAAGTGCTTGGCACGCAAATTGGACTGCGTTGCAATTGGGGGCTACTGGTTTTGTAGGTCAATATCAAGCGGGAGCAACTGATATCACTGCACTGGGCAGCAATGTGTTTTCTGACGGCGCATATAAATATCTTGAAACCGATGAGGCTGTTATTTACAAGCAGCAAAATGGAGAACATATATTTGATGTAGCAGCATCAGGTTCAGCAAACGCAGCAATAAGCTGGACAACGGCTTTGACAATAAACAATTCAGGCAGCGTGAATATTGGCAGCGGTGCGTCAATCTCTTCAGACGCAGATGCAGACAATCTTGTTATTCAAGAAAATGGCGCGGCTGGAATCACCATCGGATCGTCTGCTTCTTCGGTGGGTTCAATCAGATTTGCTGACAGCGGCAGCCCAAGAGCAGGGATGATTTATTATAATCATGTCGGCAACGAAATGCGCTTCTATACAAATGCAACAGAACACCTCCGCATATCCGCAGTCGGTGGTATCAGTGGCACAATGTTGAACGCTGATAATGGCGAGTATGTCGGCAACCTGAACGATCTGAAAAAAACCGGCTTTTACCGCAGCAGAAACACCAACAGCAACAACCCCTCTGTCGCCTACTACTCAGTAATCGTATATGGCAATCAAAGCAACGTCACAGCCCAGATTGCAACTCTGTTGTCAGGGCCAGCAACGTACGTTCGCAGCTTTAATACTTCATGGACTTCATGGGTGAGGATTGACGACTAATGAAATACCTATTTTTCAAAGATGACGGGACTCTCCATATTCAGGCTAGAAAGCTCCACGCTGACCTAGTTTCTGAATTTCCGAACCCTATAGCTGTTGCTGACAATTATGTAACCACCGTTGCTGACGGCGAGGCAGACGAGGAAGGTATGCCTGCGCCCGTGCGAGAAAAAACTAAATCTGAAGTTGAGGCTGATATCACCTACTCAGAACGAAGAGCGGCTGCATACCCAAGCATCGAGGATCAGTTAGACAACATCTACCACAACGGCGTTGATGCTTGGAAGTCAGAGATAAAAGCAATCAAAGAAGCCAACCCAAAGGCTGGAGAATAATTAAATGGCGCTAACAGAAATACCAAGTGAGCTGTCAAGTACTCCAAGTATTGTGGACGGAGGTAATGCCACTGCTATAACTATTGATAGTTCAGAAAATATTGGCTTAGGTGTCACAAATCCCGCTGACTACTACGCTGAAAACCTTGTAGTTGCTGCGGCAGACGAAGGGGGTATTACTATTGAATCCGCCACTACTGAAAAAACCTATTTGATGTTTGCTGATGGTACGTCTGGATCAGCAGCGTATCGTGGATTTATTGGGTATGACCACGGTGCTTCCCCTGAAATTATGAATATTGCTTGCTCAGGAGACATGAATTTTCTAACAGGTTCAAGTCAATCGGAAAAAGTACGCATTAAAGAAGCAGGTCAACTTATTGTTCCTGCTGGTGTGACGCTAGGAACAGGCGCGGGTGTTTATGCTGCGGGTAATACGCTGGATGACTATGAGGAAGGCGCATGGACACCTACTTTAGTTGGGTGTGACTCTGTAAATTTCTCTGGCGCACCAGCACTGTATATCAAAATTGGTGCAATGGTTCATATTCAGTGGTACAGCAGCGGTTTCACGGTTGCAAATGCCGTTAGCGGCAATGCCAGAATCGCGAGCCTGCCTTTTACGCCAAAGTCCGGAAAATACTCTACAGCCTCTTTTGCTCACACACAGGCATTTACTAACAATAATGTACAAGCTTTCACAAATAGCAGTAATCCGGAATTATATTGCAGTACTAACGGTAACACTAGCGGCAATACTTGGTTAAATGGATTTCCCAGATACGTTATGGTTTCTTGCACTTACTATACGGACGACTAATTACAACCATAACCCTAGTGGACTCTAGGCACAGACAGTCCATACCAACAGGAGATAAAAAATGGCACTTACAGAAGCAACAATAGAAGACAAGATTGAAGTAGTAGACTGCCAAGGCTGGAAAGCCATTCAAGTGCGAACTGCTACAGTAATTAGCAAAGATGACGTAGAGGTCAGTAGATCCTTTCATCGCCATGTCGTGATGCCTACAGACGATTGGTCTGGTGAATCCACAGAGGTAAAAGCCATGTGCGATACTTTCCATACATCAGATGCTATTGCGGCTTGCAAGGCTGCACAAGCCGCTAATGCTTTACCGGAGTAAAATATGGCGCTAACAAAAGTTTCCAGAGGGCTGCTGTCAACCGGCATTGTTGACAACTCCAACGCCACGGCGATTACTATTGATGCTAGTGAAAATGTTACGTTCTCTGGCACTCTTTCCCTACCAAACGCTAATGCCACAAATGAAATAAGCTTTACTGGCACTGAGTTTACCAACGTCCTATCCGCAACAACCAGTGGGTTTCAGTTTGGTACTACTGGCGCTGGTTATTTATCATTCTTGACTAACAACACAGAGAGCATGCGAATAAACAGCGCAGGTAACGTGGGTATTGGCACTGATACTCCCACTTTAGCAGGGACTGGATATAGAGGTTTATCTATATCGGGGCCAACTGGTCAAGGAGCATCAATAACTCTCAAGAACTCTGCCGGCCACACTGCATACCTTTACTCCGAGAGGACAGGAGATGATTTCCTAATAGAAGCTACCGGCGATATAGTCCTTAGAGCAGGAGGCCCAGAACGCCTCCGAATACCTGCCGCTGGTGGTATTGATATCACTAATGGCAGCGTGGCTACTTCTGGCGACAATTATATTTATTCTTACTCTGGTGGCTCTAGCGGCGATGTGCGTTCAGGATTCAAGTTAGAAGGCTCTACTAATACGTTGGAGTTTTACTCTGGCGGCGCAGAACGCATAAGACTGACAGCAGGAGGATCATTTCAGGCAAAAGGCAATAATAGCGGCTATATATCAAGTAGCGAATACCATCAGTTTTCAACAGACATAGCATCTGTCGCTATGTATGTGTACAACCCAAATTCAGGCGGCGCTGGAATCATCATCAATGTTGGCAATGAAAGGAATAATTCAAATGGTTATTTCCTACGAGGCTATAGCAATTCAGCAGCTAGAGATAACTTTTACGTCTACTCAAACGGTAATGTAGTAAACCGGAATAACAGCTTCGGTCCTTTATCTGATCAAAAACTAAAGCAAGACATTGCAGACGCTAATAATCAGTGGGAAGACTTCAAAGCAATTAAATTCAGGAAGTTTAGGTTCAAGGATGACGTTATTGCTGACCCGAATACTCCCTATCAACTCGGTGTGGTAGCTCAAGAGTTGGAAGCGGCGGGGCTAAATGGTCTTGTAAGTGAGTCCCCTGACAAAGAGTTTTACCAAAAAACTGTAACCGATGATGATGGCAATGATGTTTTAGACGAAGATGGTAATGCTGTCACAGAGCAAAAAGAAAGATTGACAGGTGAGACTACTAAGTCTGTGAAGATGTCCATTCTTTACGCAAAAGGCATGGTTGCGTTGCAAGAAGCAATGGAACGCATTGAAACCTTAGAGGCTAAAGTACAACAACTGGAGAACAATTAGATGACTACATTCAACTGGGCAATTCCTGAATGTGACAGAGAACTAAGTGATGGTGGTATTACCACAGCACACTGGCGCGTTAACGCCTCACAGACTGTAGGTACTGGCGATGACGCTGTGACTTATACAGCAACTAGCTATGGAACCTGCGGCTTTACTCCAGATCCTTCAGCAAGCGACTGGACAGCCTACGACAGCGTTACAGAGCAACAATGCCTCGATTGGTGCTTTGCCAATGGTGTAGACAAGGATCAAATTCAAACGTCATTGCAAGCAAACATAGACCTCCAGATTACGCCCACTAATGCATCAGGAGTTCCTTGGACTTAAGCCTTTGATTTAATTACAACTTTGAGTAGAATCAACAACAACTAACCTGCTATACCGCGTCCGCGACAGCACACAACCCCCTTTTGGAGCTTTATGGATTTTCGATACTTTGACATCGAGGACTTTGCGTGCAGCGAAACCGGCGAGAACGGCATTAAGCCAGAGTTCGTTGCGGCTCTGGACGATCTGCGCCATGAGTGCGGGTTCCCGTTTGTTGTGACATCAGGGTTCAGATCTAAGGACCACAGCATCGAGAAAACGAAGAAAGTCGGTGGACGGCATACACGCGGAGATGCCGCCGACATCCAAGTAACAAACGGATTGCAAAGGATGGCACTAGTCAGCAAGGCGCTTGAGCATGGATTCAAAGGCATCGGTGTGGCGAAAAGTTTTGTGCATCTAGACACAAGAGACTCCGAGCCAGTGATGTGGACTTACTAATGGATCGGGAGCAAAGGCTGGACAGATTCGAGCAGAAGCTCGACGCAATCAACGAGTCACTGATTTCGTTGGCCCGTATCGAAGAGCGCGTGACCACCATACTCAAAAACAACGACACCTTGGCTGCGCAGGTCAAAGAACTAGACAGTCGAGTTGACGATCTAGAGGGGCAGACGCAGGTTCATCACTTTACGCTCGATAAAGGTGAGCGAATGTTTTGGATCGGGATGACAATTTTCGCTGGGATACTCGCGACAGGAGCGATCAACGTATGAGTATAGTCGCAAGTTTAGTTGGCCCAGTCACAGGACTGCTGGATAAGTTCATCGAAGATAAGGATCAGAAGAACGCTCTGGCCCACGAGATAGCCACGATGTCTGAACAACATCATCAAGAGCTTATGAAGGGTCAGTTAGAAATAAATAAAATAGAAGCAGCGCACACTAGTATATTTGTTAGCGGCTGGAGGCCAGCATTGGGCTGGGTTTGTACGCTGGGCATGTTTGGGAACTTTATCACAATACCATTCTCTAACTTTGTATTGGCTCTGATAGAGGTTGACGTTGTTATACCGCTAGTGCCGCTAGAAACCATGATGCCTGTTTTGATGGGAATGCTCGGTTTGGGCGCGATGAGAACTTACGAAAAGAAAACAGGAGTGAGCCGATAATGGCACTTGAGTCAACGACATACATAAGCGGCTTGGTGGTAACCAACCCAACAAGCTCCGACAACATATCAGATGGCGATAACCACATTCGTTTGCTCAAGTCCACGGTGAAGGCGACCTTCCCGAACGTGGCTGGCGCAGTCACTGGAACGCACAGCGCGATCAACAGCGCGGTGACCGCAGCTAACGCAGCCACTAACGCCAACACCGCCTCACAGATCGTGAAGCGCGATGGCTCTGGCAACTTCAGCGCAGGCACCATTTCAGCCGCTTTGACCGGAAACGTGACAGGAAATGTAAGCGGCAGCGCGGGGACGGCCTCCACCGCAGGCCGCTGGACTACGGCGAGAACCATATCACTAACCGGCGATGTGTCAGGCAGCGGGTCAATCCGAGGCGATGCCAACGCAAGCATTTCCGTGGCTATTGCAGACGACAGTCACAACCACACGATTGCTAATGTTGACGGGCTGCAAACAGCATTGAATGATAAATCTCCTTTGAGTCGGGTTCAGACACCCGTCCCCGCTAATGCTGTATTCACAGACACAATCACAACGTACAGCGTTGGCAACGGTGGGCTTACGGAGCAGAACTTCACAAACGCAGATCATACAAAACTTAACGGTATTGAAGCTGGCGCAACGGCGGACCAGACAGCCTCTCAAATCAGCGCGATGGGCATTAACGCGGGGTCGGTCGATGGTTTCAGCATAAGCAGATCCCAATCTGGCTCGGATGCCAACACTATTTATTTTAGGACTTAAGCGATGCCCATTGCTGTAGGCGGGACTAACATCACAGACATTCGCATTGGCAGCACGGTCATCAACTCCGTCTGGGTCGGCGGCACGCAGGTCTGGTCGCGGCTATCGCTCTCCACCTCCCCCGCCAACGGCTCTAGCACCGCTTATTCGTCTAACGGTAACGCATCGGCTCAGGTGAACGTGCTTACGAGTCCAAGTACAAGCGTTTCTTGGACCTTCACCGTTAACTCCCAGAGCGGCAGCGGCACGTTGAGCTACGGAGCATCTAGCGGGACATCGACCTTTGTCCGACTTTTCCAAACCTATAACGCCCCACAATCGCAATCATCTCTCGCAAACGTCACGGTTAACGCCGTGGTCGGCGGAACGGTTGTGGCAAGCACTGTTTGCAGCCTAAGCGCGAACACCGTATTTATTAACGAGGGAGGTGGCTGATGCCTTATATACCCCTTAGAAAAATCGGCGCTGGCGGCATTGTCACAGACCAAGATCCGTATGATCTGGAACTCACGCAATTTCCTGACGGTAATAATGTCACGTTCCACAGTGGACGCATTGGGAAGGCGCTGGGTCACAGCGTGCGAGAGTCGCTAAGTTTCTCCCCCACCGCCGTTCAGGGTTGGCTTTACGGCGGCAACAACACGCTTGTCATTGGAAGCCTCAACAAGCTGTACCGCTTTGATGGAACCACGGTCAGCAACGTGACCAAGACATCTGACGCGACCAACTACAGCAACTCACCGCGATGGCAGTCTGCGCAACTTGGTACGGCGATGATGATGAACAACGGGTCTGAGCCTCCGCAGTATATGCTCCCATCCGGAACTCGTTTTGCCGACCTACCCTCGTGGCCCAGCAACTTGGTCACGCAGTGCCTAAAGCCATTTAACAGCTTCTTAGTTATGACTGGCTACGAGCTTGGCAGCAGCAAGCGGCCCTTCACCGTCCGCTGGTCCGATGAGTATGACCCGTCTGGAATACCCAGCAGCTACGACATTACAAGCACAACCAACTTGTCGGGTGAGACAACACTAGGCGGCTCCAACGGCGAGTTGGTCGATCAATTAACATTAAACAACTCGAACATAATCTACGCCGAGCGCGGCGTGTTCGCTATGGACTTTATAGGGTTCCCGCTAGTGTTTAGCTTCAGGGATGTCTTTAACGACGATGGCATCATCAACAGAGGCGCTGTTGCATCCATTCCTAACGGTCACGTTGTGGTCGGCCAGAACGACATTTACTTACACGATGGGTCGCAGAAGCGCAGCATCGTAGACAACAAGGTCAGGCGCACCTTCTTTAACGACTTATCCGACACGCGCTCTGTTTTCTGTCAGGCAATACCGGACAGCACTGAGGTCTATATTTGTTACGCAGATCAGGACGCAACGGACTCGCAGTCTGCGAATCGTGCGCTGGTGTACAACTGGACACAAGACGCATTTACCTTTGTTGATCTCCCAAACGTCAGGGGTTTGACGGTAGCTGACCGAATGGACACAAGCGGCAACTACACAAACTCTAGCGCGACTTGGAATGAATCCACAGACTATTGGTCAAACGTGAGCCTTGGGACGCAGGCCAACAACATCAAGGTTTTTGGTGCCGACTCGGTTGGGAATAAGATCAGATTGATGAACGACACTAACGGTCTATCTGGTGCCACCATGTCCGCCTACCTTGAGGCGACGAAGATCGACTTAGATCAAGTGCTGGGTAAATCGACACGAAACATAAAGCAGCTAAACGGGATAATGCCTCAGATGGAAGGCACTGGAACCGTCCGAGTACAAGTTGGCATATCTGACGCGCCGCAAGATGGTATCCGTTGGCAGGTAGATAAGACGTTCAACGTCGAGTCGGATCACAAGATTGACTTCCGAACCAGCGGCAGGTACTTCGCTTTGCGAATCGAGTCAACATCAGCGTCTGATTACTGGCGACTGACGGGGTTGGACATCGACGTTCAGGAGGTTGCAGGTAGATGAGCTACATACCCTCTTCTACATCTGCCAACACAACAAACGGCCTGCGAAGCTGGCTGGTTCAAGAGCTTAACCGGATCGCCAACGGGTTTACCGTTGCGGGGCAAACAACAACGCTGCCGGTTCTGAGCGCGGAGCCACCAAAGCCAGAAACTGGTCAGGTGGTGTTCGCGGACGGAACGGCTTGGAACCCTGGCTCTGGAAGGGGTTTGTACTATTACGACACGAATGCTTGGACGCATATAGCATAGGAAAAAAAGATGGGTTTATTTAGTTTCGGAAAAAACAAATCAAAGAGCAGTTCAAATAGCTCCTCAAATACATATGTTGATCCGACTCAACAGCCGTACCGTCAAGACTTGATGCGGCAAGCGCAAGATCTTAACTCTGGCGGTATGCCTGTCGAGGGTGTGGCGGGTATTAACAACAACCTGAGCAACACGCTCAATGACCAGTACGCTGGCGGCAACATGATAGCCAACGCCGGTGGCGCGATGGGTCAATTTGGTAATGGCATGGCGACTGTAGGGTACGGCGGTGCTATGGACTACGCCAACCGCGCTATGGGCAGTGGGCCAATGCAAGGAGCGGGATTCGCATTTGGTGCGGGTAACCAATACGCCAACGGCGCTCAAGGTTTTGATGCCGCGCAGGGCGGCGGCGCAAACTTTGGAATGGCTAACAACATGGGCAACAGCGCGTCTACCGCTGGCCCAGCCAGCATGAACTCCGCCGTAAACCAAGGTTTTGATCAAAGCAACTTGAGCAACTACATCAACAACGATGTGTTGCAGGGGCAGATCGATGCCTCAACAAGAGATATCACGCGCAACCTTAACGAAAACCAGTTAACAGGTAATGCGTCAACCGCTGCCGCGTCAGGCAACAGCGGTTCAAGCCGAAGGGCTGTGATGGATGCGATAGCAACCCGTGGCGCTAACGACAGATCGGCGGACATCGCCTCCAACATGCGCGGCAATGCATATAACCAAGCGTTGGGAATTGAGGCTGGGCGTGCAAGCCAGAACGCTGGATTCCAGCAAGGGGCAAATCAGGCTAACGCTAATTTTATGCAAAACGCTAATCAGTTCAACGCTGGGCAGCAGAACCAGTTGAGGTCGCAGGGTTTCACGATGGGTGGAAACCAGTTGCAGAACAACCTTAGTCGGCAGCAGCAAGCTGATCAGTTTAACGCAGGGCAATTCAATCAAGCCCGTCAGTTCGGAACCGGCGTAGGTCAAGGGGCGTTCAACGCTAACACCTCAAACAACCAGTTTGGCGCGGACATGGCCTTCAGAGGTGGCGCAGCGGGTGTGGGTATGCAGCAAACAGGGGCCAACATGATTGGCTCTGGGTTAGATAGAGCGCAAGCGTCAGGCCAGTATGGTCGCGACTACGAGCAGCAGCTTTTAAATCAGCAATACCGTCAACAGATGGCACCATACAATTCGTTGAACTTCTACAACCAAATTGTGGGTGCGCCTAATAACCTGTCATCAGCAACCAGCAGTAGCACGGGTAAGAGCAGCGGTATGAATGTCGGCTTCGGCTTTAAATAGAGAGAAAAATAATGGGAATATTTAGCTACATAGCTGACAGCTTCACTAACCGTGGCGCGTTGGATCTTGTTTCCTCGAAAGATGCTGAGAACATTGCCAACTCTCAGTTCTTGGCGGAGAACAAGCCAATAACGCAGGCGTATACGCCGCAGGCTAAAAACTTGGTGGCGCAAGAGTTTGCGGAACAAACTATGACGGCTTTGCCCCGCACGCCTCAAGAACTGGCTATAGGTGAGATGGGACCGCCTTTGCCTAACCCCCAAACATATCGCGATCCAGCGGCTGCAACCCGTCAGTATAATGAAAGATTGATTGCTCAAGAGCGTGCTAGAGAGACAGCGAGAGCGCAGGAGCAATTAAGAGATCCAATGTTCCGCTTCAGAGACACCGTGACCGATGTGGCTCGAAACACCATCGGCTTGCCATTCAATATTCTGTCAGGGGGGCAGGCTTTTAACAACGACCCTAGCCGCGAAGTGCAATCACGCCATCAACAACGTCTAAAAGAACTCGATTCGCTTAACGGAGAAAACGCGAATTTGTATGACGCGGCGAAGGATAGTCGGTTTACGGCTTTAGAGGCTGCTCGAAATCAAAGATATGTGGCTTCTACTAACCGTACTAATGCAAACGCGCAAACCAACCTGTTCAAAAGCAACAATCCTGATTTTTACACTGTTGAATCACAAGCTGCGGCACAGCGACTTGCCGAGCAAGGTGCTCCTCTGTCAGAGCAACGCGCTGCGCTAGTGACTAGAGATAAATATAGAGAAGTAACAGATACTAATGGTCGTGTGGCTTTGTATAACAAAGAAACCGGAGAGTTTGTTGGTTACAAGTTTGATTTCAACGATGAGCTAAAGCAAAAGGAAATTCTGGCTGTATCTGAAAACTTCACACAAGCGCAAGGTGTGTACCACGCAGACAGACCTCGTATGCAAAGAACAATACGAAGTTTTTCTAGCAAAAGAGATGATATTGAAAGAGAAGTGAAAGAGGTTATGAGCCTGTTGGAAGGATCAACCCGCGCAATCGACGGTGTTTTGCAGTACATCCCAGGAACTGATGAAAAGACAATACAAGGCAAGTTGGAAATGCTTGTGGCAAACATCGGTTTTGCCGAAATACAGAAGATGCGAGAGCAATCCAAAAGTGGCGGTGCTTTAGGTCAGGTGACTGAAAAAGAACTTGCTTTTTTACAAGCAGTTTTGAATAGACTTTCACTGTTCGATAAGCCAGAAATTTTGCGAGAGAATCTAGGAATTGTTTTAGAAAGTTATGACGAATCTGTCTCTTCTTTGGAATATAACCTCGAAGAACTGGACGGTTTATACGGAAGTAGCTCGACCAATCGTAAGGTATTCAACCCGAACATAGCCTATGACGGAAACACTGCGTTTGAAGCTTTGTTAGGAGATCCTAAACCCCTAGAAGTTTCTAGCAACAATGCAGGGCCGCAAAGCGGTGCGCTCACCGAACAACCACAAACGAATCTGACAGCACCGCCTTTAAGTTCTAAAGAGCAAGCTGAGTTAGATGAGCTAAGGCGTAAACGCGACGAAAGACGGGCAGGTAACTGATGGATATATCTGAAATAAGAGACAACATCCGAATAGCGGAGCTAGAACGAAACCCTTCTGACGAGCTAAAGTTTCGTCGGATGCTGAGAGACGCGGAAGAAACTGCCGCGTCCGCTAACGAAGGCGTGGACTTCGACTTTGGCACTATGGTCAGCAACATACCGTCAAGCCTCTACAATGTAGCTTCTGATACGGCTCAAGCTGTAATGAATCCAATAGACACACTTTATGCTGCGGGTTCTTTGGCTAAAAGCGGTTTGCACAATGCTGCTCAAGAAGTTAACGAGTTTATTGGGCCAGAAACAACGGCTGCTATAAACAGATTTGGCAATGCTATTGGTTTGCAAGAAAGGCCCACTACCGTAGAAGGGTTAGAGGGTTATCAAATTGAAGGGCAAGGCGAAGGTGAAGCGTTTGCCGGTGCGCTTGATGACCGATACGGTTCTGTTGATAGCGCCAAAACAACATTGATGGAAGACCCTGCGGGAATGCTGCTTGATGTAGCCAGTTTGGTTTCAGGAGCCGGTGCGGGAGTTAAAGCTGGCTTAAAATCCGCTGGATTAGACACACAATTAGCAGACTCTGTTATGAATGCCGGTGCCAGTTTATCCCCGTTAAGCGGTTCAGTCCGAAGACCAACAGCGGTTGTGGAGGAGCTTATGGGTCAGCCTTTGTCGCGTAAGCTATACCAAAGCGCGATGAAGCCAAGCACGACTTTGCCTGAAGCAGAAAGGGCTAGACTGCTTGACGCTGGATTAGACGTTGGTGCCACGCCAACAAAAAGAAGTTTAGAAAAAAT
>Ga0208971_1000278_pt1 | contig 38874 bp, 24 predicted proteins | sample AOAMet1_18_M0_10_2_FD_188229 | JGI IMG/M metagenome (GOLD analysis project Ga0208971, IMG submission 188229) | Ammonia-oxidizing marine microbial communities from Monterey Bay, California, USA - CAN11_18_M0_10 (SPAdes) | ecosystem: Environmental > Aquatic > Marine > Intertidal zone | place...
GCCACATATCCATCGGGAGGGGTTTCTCCGCTGCAGGGTACGATAACCGGTTGTCCGATGACCTCCGGGATGAAGTACTGGTCTGTGGGGTATTGACAGCTTGCGGGCAAAGTCGCCATGGGGTCATAATCGCACGCCAGTGGGTCCATGCAACCCAAGGTATTGCCAAGGAAGTAGGTGTCGGCCATGGCGGCCGCCTGCTGGCCGATCACGATGCCGTTCTGCCGGGCAGGATAATCGTCTACGAAGGGATGAATGCCACCCCATATCCGCGAAAGAGCTGATTCATCGGCTGCGTCTCGGTAGGTGGCCCACTGAAGATTAACATCCACGCTGGGGCCTAAATCGAATCCGAGGAACTCTGTTTGTGGTGCACTGAAGGTGCCCATACCGCCGGGAAAAAAGGCGTCGCCTGTCACGTGTGTCAACACCTCTGCCGCGGCCCTTGAGAAGGTGGAGTGCCCGGAGACATATCCGGCAAAAGGCGGTGTCACAAACAGCTGCGGCTGGTAAGAGAGCCACTTGCGCGCCTTGTTCCATTGCACGCCCCACGGGTAGGACACTCCACAGGAGTAATATTGATCATCACAGAAACCATTCCAGGCACGGATAAATGGCCCTTGGCCCTCCGAGCCCTCGGGAGACATTTCGATGAAGCCGTCGATCAATGGCAACCCGCCAGGGTGATAATTGGGGCCAAAAGGTTCACTGCGTTGGCCGAGTTCGCCCATAGCGCGGATGGCACTGATTGGCCGGATAAAATCATACCAGCCCTTGATGGACCAAGTGGCTACCGCCGCGTCGTGCATGGCACCACCGAGCGAGAAATATGCCTTGGTTTCCCATTCGAGCATGTCGAGTACATCTCCCTGACCTGCATATCTCGGTTCAAACTCTGGCTGGTCCATCACGTAATTCAAAATGGTAAACCAATGCCCCGGAGGGGTTTCGGATTCTGGACCGTCCGCCCAATACTCAGCCAATACCCGGGCATAGTCCGCCCGCGGAACCATGTTGGGCGCATAGGGTTGGCCTGTTTTGGGGTTCACCGCGTGGCCAGGACTCTCGGATCCTCCTTCCTCGAAGTTGTAAAATTCCAGGGCCTCTTCATAGGTCTCCGGGAGGCTTTCACGGTTGCCAATGGATGCCGGTGAAATGTCCCACATGGTGGGGTCTGCCGGGTCTAGATGGCTGGACCAAGCTGCGGTCATGGCGAAGGAATGCGCATACCGGTCGGAAATGACGCTGCCCTCTTCGTCCCACAGTGGCGGTGGGCCAGGATCGAGGAACATGCGATAGGTATTGCCGTCTCGGGTGTGGTAAGTCGCTTGCTCGTCTTTGAGGGCAAAAGGGGTGACATTGCCCCACTCCGGGGTGACAAAAGGGGGCGTCACCGATTCCAAGATGTTGGAGCTCTGGTCTTCAAACACAGCGAATTCCAAGGGTTGCCACCGGTTCATGTCCTCGGGAATGTCATAGGAGTAATTCGAAAGGATGATCGCAGGATTGACTGGGACGTAGTGCTGACTGGCGTAATCACCAACCTCGTTGGAGCCATCTTGGGAGCCTAAATCCAAATAGCAGAGGGCAATGGCGTTGCCCAAGGCAGCCCCGTCACCCGCGCTGTAATCCGTGCTTTCGAAAGACGGGTTATAGCCCAGCCTCTCCATGTGTAAGGCATAGGCCTGCTCAAGCCCTCCCCATCCAGGAGCGAGGGTGAAGCGATGGTTTAGAATCCTATATGCCGCATAGGATATGGCCTCATCGCGTTCTTTGGCCATCAAAACTGGGTCAGGATCAACAGGGAAATCAAGGAAATCGCAGCCAATACCATCGACCGTTTGCCCGAGGAGATAAGGGGTCGATGTGTCATCAAAAGCCGCCCAAGCGTCCCACATCACTGCAGAGACGTGGAAGAGGTTGCGGGCGTGGACCGTTGGCCGGCTAAAGTCATGCCTGATGCTGGCCAAAGCCATCTCCATCCACTGACGGGACACGGCGTGTTCAAGGGATATGTAAGGCATCTCATAGTCGCCCGCGCAATCGGGCGAGGCATTGTAGGGACAGGGGTCGCAGCCGTCGAACAATCCATCACCGTCGGTATCTCCTGTGGATGCGACGACGTGGCAATTGTCCCCTTTGAGCAGCTCCAAACCGGTGCACCTGGCAATGAAGACATCCGGCAGACCATCGAGATCGATGTCTTGTACGTGGATGTCTAGGAAAGCATCGGCCCAGCCGCCCCCCAAACCCTCGGGGTGGTGGTCCACAAATCCGTCCTCCTCAAACTGCAGGATATGCGCCGAGCCAGCACCGTCGCATGATCCTCCCGAGGTATTGCTCAAGATGACATCGCCTTGGCCGTCCAAATCAAGGTCTGTCAGCCAGACCCGATCGCTTGACCCCATGGCACCTGCATTGGTGACCGGGGTATACGACAGTGAGTGTTGTCCAAGGAACATAAAGCTGTGCTCCACCCATTCGTCCGGCCCCGTGCTGGCGATGTAGATGTCCATTAAGAAGTCCCCATCCACGCGGCCCACGGCAAAATCCTGCACAGCAGAGGATGTAGACAGTTTTTGCCAATCACTGCCGATGGTTGTGCCGTCGTTGTAGAGGATAAATACACCGGTATCGTTCCATGGCGTGGCATTGAACCCAAGCGAGGTTTTGACAATGTCGAGATGGCCATTGCCATCGAAATCCACAAGCTCCACGCGCGTCCCCACGGCCGTGCGGCTGCGTATGAATCCCATGACGTCCTCGGTATCGTCATCAAAGGTTCCATCGCCATTGTTCAAGAGCAGATAGTCGGTCTCGTATGTATCTGAATCGGCACTGGCCAGCATGTAGATGTCGAGGTGCCCATCGCCATTGATATCGCCAACGGTGACATCGCCAAAATTGCGCTCTCCAATATAGAATGTGGGCAGACTAGAAGCGCTCACATCTATGAAGCCATCAAATTCCGCCCACTGGCTGGCAGGGTCAAGATTGCCGGTGTTCTTGAGCAAACGGGGCTGAACATCGTCGACCCCCACAAGGATGATGTCCTCCCATCCGTCACCATCGAAATCGCCTGTCGCCCCTGCTGTGAAGTTGATTGGAATTCCATCTTGTTCTCTGTTCCAAAACCTGCCGTAGATCCAACCAGTTGGATATTGAAACAGCTTTCTGATGGAAGGTTCAGCATCACTAGATGCATCAGTGGGTCGGCCGATGTAGACGCAATCCGGGTATCCGTTATTGTCGAAATCGTGGATCAACAATCGCTTGCTGTTGTCATCGATGCCGATGTAATCCTCAAAAGAATTTGCGGTAGATCCAAGTAAACCTTCGACCAAAATTTCGCTCCACTCCAGTGGCTGCGTCGTCTGTGCCATGACCAAAGAACCGGTGCAGGAGAAGAGCACCAATCCGAGGGTACAAATGATGCGGGCGAGCGCGCAGCGACATTGGTTTTGGGTGCCAACGCGGGAGGTTTTGGCGATGTGCATGCAAAAATGGCTTTGGTAATGGAATTTAATGATATTTCACCACCGCTTATAGCATTAAAAATCAATTGTTTAATCCCACGACAAAAGGGACGATTAAACAAACCGGCCTGAAGGTTTCCTCCCCCTCTCTAGGCTTTCCTTAAGGCACGATAAAAGGTCTGATCCTCTGGCTTGGAGCTTGACCACGAACAACCCATACAGCAAAACGAGCGCGGCACATCCCCTCCGGTTTTGTCGATTTCCACCAGCACATCCCAAGCTTGTTGAAGACCGGTAAATCAGCGTGACTTCTGGGTTTTTTAGGCGACATGCCGTGAAGTGTGGGCGCCGAAGTTCGTTCTGCGGCCGAAATCCGGCATCTGCTCCAGTCGGCCTCCGGCCTCGGGAAAGTTTCAAAGTGTCAACCCTCCTTCGCTTCGCTCATTCGGCTTCCCTGAGACACCGCACAGAGAGGCCATGTTGCACTGAGAGACGGGTTCGGTTGATTCCCGAACTAGAGGCGCTTAGGGTTCGTGTCCAAACCTTCATGTTGCCTGCGCCCGTTGATGACCACCAATAACCAAGTGCACCCGCATGCATAGAATCACCGGATAGATTGCGGAGTCCTCCAGGAAGAGCAGTCAACTGAAATTCATCCGTGCCGACGGTCCATTCCATTCCCACATCAAGCCAACCATCCGTTGATTTGAGGCGATTGCCTGCATTGGTGGATGTTCCTCGATAGGTAAGTTCCTCGAATAGTTCCGAGAATGGAACTCCTGATTGAAGTTCCATATCCAACCAGTCTGAATCGGCCGGAACCTGCCAGCCAGAGGGGCAGAGGCCACGAGCATCTTCCACAGCGTATCCGTTATACAATCTCCCAAAAGCTGACAATGCCTCTTCCCCGTCGCAGACGTCAATGCCCGGGCTCTGATTATTGTCGCATTCATAGTCTTCACTGACGACTGCAGTTGCACCCTCCGTCGTTGAAGCCCACTCTTCGCCAGTCATTCCTGTCTGAATCAAATCCCCATTTGCGTAAGCGGTTGTTTGCAGATTGCTTGTGAACCAACATTGATTGCCAATTGAGACGGTCCCATACCAAAGGCTGTCGAACAGCACCGGGTCACCACACGCCCAGCAATTTCCAAAAAGAGGCAATAGACCTATAACATCGATGGCTGAGTAGCAACCATCGCCGTTGAAATCTGGATCATACCAAAAATTGACGCTAGAACCCGAGAATCCGTTGTTGACCTCGCTCGGGTTATTTGGACAGACTCCAAATTGCGGCAATAGTCCCAAAATATCGCTGATCGAGTAGCACCCATCCGCATCATAGTCTGGATTGTAATTCGGGTTGTCTTGTGCCGTTATAATGTTGGGCACAAGAACCAGTAGAGCAAGAAACGTTCGGAGCATATACCAATTTCACATAAATCAAGGCATTCATCAAATGCCGTTTGGCTCTGTGGGGGAACCTGCCATGCGGTTCATGTAGGCGCAGTGGTAAGCATAGAGAGAAAGCAAAAGTCCCCCAGCCGTTGGGGCTGAGGGACTCTCAAATTGTGTTGGCGGTCTGGACGAGACTCGAACTCGCGACCCCATGCGTGACAGGCATGTATTCTAACCAACTGAACTACCAGACCTGGTCTTTCGACCTCCGCATTCGACTTCTCGTCTGCGGGAGCGCAAATATACGGCTGCGCTTTAAAGTGGTTACAAGTGGCATCGGTTTTTTTTGCGGAAAATGCCTCCGCGGTGATCAAAGCTCATCTTTCGAAATCGAGCTTCATCAGGTCCTTCTTTGTCAGGACACTGAGTTCCAAGGTCCCCGATGGCCATTCGCGGGCATCGAGGATCAATTCGTTGGGGCCTGGCGCGAGGAGCCAAGAGCCACTTCGGAGCACTCTTCCGTTGGGTAAACCCACTTGAAAGAGCACAAAATTTTCTTCTTCCATTTCTACACGAAGCACAACGCGCTCTCTGGAGTCCGTATCGATGAGGATCCGTTCCAAGAGGTGTTTCTTGTGAATGGGGTCCTTTACTGTGATGCGGTTCGAGGGCAAAACGAATGCGGATTCTGCCGTCGTTGCCATAGAAAAAGCAACAGGAGCCAACATGGCAGCAGAGGCAGCTGCAGTGCGCGCAGCGCGACGGATTAGGAAGTGTTTTGCCATGGCGTGCCCGAGGGCGGTTGTGATGGGGCGGCAAGAAAGCACGTCATTCACAATTGCGCAAGGAAATGCACTGTTCAATTGTTGATAACCGCCCTAATTAACTGATTATCAGAGCAAAGAAATTAACAATTAGCGCATCTTTTGCCGCTTGAGCAAATAGGCTGTCAGGACTGGATTGACCCCTTTGGCGATGTCAACGTCCACCCAATCAATGCCTGCTGAACCGCACCTTACGTCGAGGTCGCGGCGCAATTCAGCCATCTTTGTTACGTACGCTTCGCGCACTTCGGCCGGGTTGGCCCGAACCTCCTCCCCGCTTTCCAAATCGATGAAAGTGGTGGGGCGGTCTGCAAAATCAAAACGCTGCTCTGTCTTCTCGTCCAGCACATGAAAGACGACCACTTCGTGCTTGGCGTGACGCAAATGCGCCAGTGCGGCGAAAATGGCATCTAGGTCTTGTGTGCGGTCCAGCATGTCGCTGAACAAGACAATGAGGGACCGCTTCGGTGTGGCTTCGGCAATGGTATGGATGGCCTCGATGGCGGCGGTTTCGCCTCCGCCTTCTCCTACTCCAGAGAGCACCTTCTCCAGCTCGGCGTACATCAGATGCTGGTGGGCTTGGGTAGACCGGGCTTTGTGGTGCGCATTGAGTTTGCTGTCAAACAAGCTCAAGCCTACAGCGTCTCGCTGGCGCTTGAAGAGTTCAATCAATGTCGCTGCCGCATGGGTGGCGAATTTGATCTTGTTCATGCCCGACTCTGGTGAGACATCGGCGGGATAATACATGGAGCCCGATGTGTCCAGTACAATCTGACACCGCAAGTTGGTCTCCTCCTCGTAGGTCTTGACATAGAACCGGTCGGAGCGCGCGAAGAGCTTCCAATCGACATGGCGCATGCTCTCCCCTGGGTTGTACAACCGGTGTTCGGCAAACTCTACGCTGAATCCGTGGTAGGGGCTGCGGTGCAGTCCCGTGATAAATCCTTCCACCGCCTGTTTGGCGAGGAATTCAAGCGATCCGAGTTGTCGGAACTGGTGGGGTTGCAGGTTGATGGGCACGGCTGTTTCAAAGATACGGAGACGAAAACGCCCCGCTTGAGGCGGGGCGTTTCAAAATCTGAATGGTTGATGCGGCGGTTAGGCCATCAACTTCTCAAGCTTCTCTGTCAGGACGTTCTCGGGGACCGCTCCGACCGACTTGTCGACCACTTCGCCGTTCTTCAAGAACACGATGGTGGGGATGGAGCGCACGCCAAACTTCATGCTGATTTCTTGGTTGGAGTCGACGTCGACCTTGCCGACGACGGCTTTTCCTTCGTAGTCGCCTGCGATTTTCTCGACAACGGGACCGACCATGCGGCAAGGGCCACACCATTCTGCCCAGAAGTCGACCATCACGGGCTTGTCCGTGTTCATCACGACATCTTCGAAGTTTGCTTCGTTGATTTCAATAGCCATGGGGAGCTTTATTTAGATTCAAATTTAACAGGGCAATCGTTGTGCAAGGTGACTCAGGTCGCCAAAGGGTGTCAACTTATCCACCGCTACCGAGCACTTTGTATTCGACTCCGTCCAACGCTTCTAATCCGTCCAGCAGTTCAGAAGAGAGTGCCACACGCTTTCGGCGCGATGGCATCTCGAGTACGGCTTCCGGATGGTGGAGTTCCACCGTCACCCCTACCCCACCTTGGTTGGATTCAATCAAGGCGCACACCTGCTCTACCAGCCCCGTGTCCAGCTTGGCCAGGTTCACCTGCACCCGGAGTCTGCCCGCCATCTTTTCCAAGACGTCTGAAAGGAGTTCTATGCGCGTGACCTTGAACTCGAGTTCATCGGCGCCGCGAAATTGCTTCATCTGGACCTTGCCTTTGATGAAAAGGAACCAGCCCGAGACCATGAACTCTCGGAATTTGAGGTAGTCCTCGCGCCAGAACGTCATGCGCTGCGAACCGTGGTAATCTTCGACGGTCATGCCCCCCCAAGGGCGGCCGTTCTTTCCAACTTTGTGCTCGGCCTCTGTCACCATCCCTCCAAATGAAATGGTGCGTCCGCGAGCGGCCACCATGTCTTCCAAGTTGGACAGGCCTCCGGGCGTGCAGAACTGATCGAGTTGCACCTTGAATTCGTCGAGCGGATGTCCAGAGAGGTACACCCCCACCACTTCTTTCTCGCGGGCGAGCTTGTCGAATGGATCCCATTCGTCGCACACGGGCACCGGCGGTTCGGGAATTTCCATGGCTCCTGAGTCGCCCCCAAACAGCGAAGCCTGCGAAGAATTCTCGCTTTCTTGGGTGGCCTGTCCATAGCGGATGGCCAATTCTATGGTCGTGCGGCCTTTGGTGTCCTCTGCAAAACACTGCGCTCGGAAAATGGCCTGGGGCAGGTCGTCAAAACCACCGCCACGGGCGAGCGCTTCGAACACGCGCTTGTTGCAGTCCTTGAGGTTGACCTTGACCGCGAAATCAAAAATGCTGCTGTAAGGTTCTTCGGTGCGGCTTTCAACAATGGAGGCTACCGCTCCTTCTCCCACGCCACTCATGGCGCCCAACCCAAAGCGGATGGCGCCTTCGGCGTTGACCGCAAATTTGTACTGTGACTCGTTGACGTCGGGGCCCAGCACCGGAGTCCCCATGCGCCGACATTCCTCCATAAAGAAGGTCACCTTCTTGATGTCGGACATGTTGTTGGACAACACCGCTGCCATGAATTCTGCAGGGTGGTTGGCCTTGAGGTAAGCCGTTTGATAGGCCACCCAGGCATAGCATGTTGAGTGGGACTTGTTGAAGGCATAACTGGCAAAGGCCTCCCAGTCCTTCCAGATTTTCTCCAAGACGGTCTCGTCGTGGCCCCGCTCTCCTCCGCCTTCGAGGAACTTGGGCTTCATCTTGGCGATCAAATCGGCCTTCTTCTTGCCCATCGCCTTACGCAGGGTGTCGGCCTCACCTTTGGTGAATCCCGCCAGTTTCTGGCTGAGCAACATGACCTGCTCCTGGTAAACGGTGATCCCGTATGTCTCTGCGAGGTATTCCTCACAGGCATCGAGGTCGTATTTGACGGGCTCCTGTCCGTGTTTCCGTCGCACAAAAGCGGGAATGTATTCCAGCGGGCCAGGGCGGTAGAGTGCGTTCATCGCGATCAAGTCCGCGAAGTCGGTGGGCTTGAGGTCTTTGAGGTAGCGCTGCATCCCCACTGACTCGTACTGGAAAATGCCCACCGTGTCGCCGCGTTGGAACAGCTCATAGGTGGCCACGTCGTCCAGAGGAAATGCCTCCGGGTCGAGCTCCATGCCACTGCGCAACTTGACATTGCGCACCGCATCCTTGATGATGGTGAGGGTCTTCAATCCCAAGAAATCCATCTTGAGAAGCCCGGCATCTTCTGCCACAGAGTTGTCGAACTGCGTGCATACCATGTCGCTGTCCTTGGCCGTGGCCACAGGGACAAACTTGGTGATGTCGTCGGGGGTGATGATGACCCCACAAGCGTGGATGCCCGTATTGCGCACCGAGCCCTCGATCACGCGGGCCTTCTTGAGGACTTCGGATTCCAAGCCGTGGCCATTGTGGATGGCTTTGATGGCGTTGACCTGATCCAGGCCTTCCTGTCCCCGAAGCTTGTCTTTGAGCGATTTGTCATCCAGTTTGAACAGTTTGGACAACGAGATGTCGGGCATCTGTTTGGACAGCCTGTCGGCATCGCCCAGCGGAAGTTCCATGACCCGGGCAGTATCCCGGATTGAACTCTTGGCCGCCATGGTGCCGTAGGTGATGATCTGCGCGACCTGATTGGCTCCGTATTTGTCGATGACGTAATCGATGACCTTTCCCCTTCCTTCGTCATCGAAGTCGATGTCAATATCTGGCAAAGAGACACGGTCGGGATTCAAGAAGCGCTCAAACAGCAGGTCGTAAGCGATGGGATCGACGTTGGTGATGCCAGTGCAGTATGCCACAGCACTGCCTGCAGCAGAACCCCGGCCTGGCCCCACACTGACCCCCATCTCACGAGCAGCTGTCGTAAAGTCCTGCACGATGAGGAAGTAACCAGGATACCCTGTGCGCTCGATCGTCTCAAGCTCAAAGTCCAGGCGCTGGCGGACTTCCTCATTGATGTCCTCGTAGCGTTTTTCTGCCCCCAAGTAGGTCAGGTGCCGCAGGTAGGCATTCTCTCCACGCTTCCCCCCATCCTCGGCGTCTTTGGGGTCTACAAACTCTGAGGGTATGTCAAAGGCGGGCAGCAGGACATCGCGCTCCAGTTCATAGCCTTCACAGCCATCTACGATGTCGCGCACCGTGTGAAAGGCCTCTGGCACATCCGCAAAGAGCTGCTTCATCTCTTGCGGTGACTTTAAATAGAACTCGTCGTTGGGCAATCCAAAACGGAATTCCCGGCCCCGTTTGCCCACGTAGCGCTTGGGTTGGCTCACGTTGGCGGCGTCCTTGACGCACAGCAAAATGTCGTGGGCGTCGGCCTCTTTCCGGGTGGTGTAGAAGCTGTTGTTGGCGGCGATGTAGCGCACACCGTGCTTGGAGCACATCTGCAGCAAGAAGTCGTTGACCACCTTTTCCTCCTCCAATCCATGGCGGTTGAGCTCCGCATAGAAGTTGGCTCCGAATTCATTCTTCCACCACAGAAACGCCTCTTCGGCTTGGCGGTCCCCGACATTAAGCAACAGGCTGGGCACCTCGCTGAAAAGCCCGCCAGTGGTAACAATCAAGTCCTCCTTGTATTCGAGGAGCTGCGTGCGGTCGATGCGCGGGACGTAATAAAACCCATCGGTGTAAGCCAGCGAACTCAGCTTGGCCAAGCGGTGGTATCCGTCGCGGTTCTTGGCGAGCAAGACAATGGGGTAGCCGTCGTCTTTTTTGGAACGGTCGGCGTGGTCGCGGCACACATTGAGCTCGGCCCCCACGATGGGCTTGATGCCCGCCTTGTTGGCGGCGCGCACAAAGTGAAAAGCCCCCATCATGTTGCCGCGGTCTGTCAGGCCCATGGCGGGCATGCCGGCTTCCACAGCCTTGTCGACCAGGGCCTGCACACTTGACGTGGCTTGCAGAACGCTGAATTGACTGTGGACGTGCAAATGTGAAAACGGAACGTCCGCGATGGCAGCTGCGCTGGAGGCAGCGGTTGGGGTGCCGCCCGCGGGTGACTGCTGGGGCGCCTTGGCTGTTGTGGCCTTGGTTTGGGCGAAATTGGCCGCCTCCAGTTTAGGGGGCTCATATTGAACCGCGCTCCCCTTTGGAAACCCCTCACGTTGGATCACGCCATGTTGGACCAGCGCAAAAAAGCACTTGGCCGTGGCGTCGACGTCATATGCCGCATCGTGGGCATCGCCAAAACCGGTGCCGAACAGTTTTTGGTGCAACTCCGTCAGCGTGGGCCACTTGAACCGACCTCCCCTGCCGCCGGGAATGGCACAAAATTCGGTGGCTTCATCCTTGGAGTCAATGGTGGCCTTGTCGGTGACCCGTTCGGCAGCTGCGCCGCGGCGAATCCACTCCGCCCCCATGATGTTGACGTCGAAGCCAATGTTGTGGCCCATGACGTATTCGGCGCGGTCCAAATCGCGACCAAACTCCTCGAGCACACTGTCCAGGTCAACACCCTCGGATTCGGCACGTTCGGTGGTGATGCCGTGCACCTTGGCGGCATTGAAAGGAATCGTAAATCCGTCGGGGCGCACGATGCGGTTGCCGCGTGAAACGAGCTTCCCATCAGGCGTGTGCAACTGCCACGCCAGCTGAACCAGTCGGGGCCAGTTCTCTCCATCGGTCAAAGGCGCATTCCAATCGCGCGGCAGACCAGTGGTCTCGGTATCATAAACGAGAATCATATGGGCAATTTCGGGCATAGCGATGTCCCAACCGCGCATTGTGGACACCCCGTGGATTGAACATCAACGGCTGCCAAATGCTTCTTTCATTATACCTCTCTCCAAATGACAACATCCAATCCCATGACCAGCGGTGCATTTGACCTCGCTGCCCAAAATGAAACCATAGGCGACAACCACGTTGGCACTTCCGTAGACACGCCTTTGCGGGCCGATGCCTTCGCCTTGTCGGACGCTGAAAAAATGGAACGCATCGCTCCATTGTTTCGGGAAATCATGGAGACACTGGGGCTCGACTTGTCCGACGACAGCCTCTCAGGAACTCCGAAGCGGGTGGCCAAGATGTATGTGCAAGAGATATTCAAGGGCTTAAATCCAGAGAACCATCCCGTTTGCAAAACCTTCAACAACACCTACGAATACGGTGAGATGCTTGTTGAAAAGGACATCAACCTCAACTCCACATGTGAGCACCACTTTTTGCCCATTGCAGGAAGGGCGCACGTGGCATACAAATCTTCAGGCCAAGTCATCGGCTTGAGCAAAATCAACCGTTTGGTGGACCATTATGCCAAGAGGCCCCAGGTTCAGGAGAGGCTCACACGGCAAATTGCAGAAGCGCTCAAAACCATTTTGGAGACTGAAGACGTCGCCGTGATCATCGAAGCCAAGCACATGTGTGTGTCCAGCCGTGGCATCGAAGATGAGCAGAGCTCGACAGTGACTGCGGACTATCATGGCGCATTCAAAGACAACGAGGTACGCCGGGAATTTTTGGACCACATTCGCGGCTGATTAGGTTTCCGAATGAAAAGGTTGTTCGACCGCTGGTCACTGCCTATCTTCGCGCCCCATTTTCACCAGTATCAACAACGGGGTTTCGGACCCTTCTAAAACGTTTTTCAAATGGCAACACGCCTCCGCCTCCAACGTCACGGTAAGAAAGGCAAGCCCTTCTTCCACATTGTAGCCGCCGATGCCCGCGCAAAGCGCGATGGTCGATTCATCGAAAAAGTCGGTACGTACAACCCCAACACCAACCCCGCCACGATTGACATCGTGCACGATCGCGCCCTCTACTGGTTGCAGGTTGGTGCTGAAATGAGCCACACCGCCCGTGCCATCATGAAGTACAAGGGTGTGGTCTACCACAACCACCTCTTAAACGGTGTAAAGAAGGGCGCCCTCACCGAGGAGCAGGCCCAGGCCAAGTTCGAAGAGTGGCTCCGCGAGAAGGAAGGCAAAGCTTCTACGGCTGCCAACAAGCTGTCTGCTGCTGCAGATGAAGCCCGCGCCAAGGCCCTCGCCAAAGAGAAGGAAGTCAACGATGCGCGTTCTAAGGAGCTCGCTGGTAAGCAAGCCGAGCTTGCTGCCGAGGCTGCAGCTGCTCAGGCCGCTGCCGAAGCTGCCGCGGCACCTGCAGTGGAAGAAGCTCCTGCTGAAGAAGCGCCTGCCGCTGAGGAAGCACCCGCTGCTGAGGAAGCACCCGCTGCTGAAGAAGCACCTGCTGCTGAAGAAGAGAAGCCAGCCGAAGAAGGTGGCGAAGAGAAAGAAGGCTGATTCAGCCGACACAACGACTTTGGAAGCCACCTTCGGGTGGCTTCTTCATTTACAGACAATCCCGAAATTCGCACCATGGCTGTAACCGACGAGATGTTTGAATTGGGGCGCACCTTGAAGCCCCATGGCCTCAAAGGGGAGGTGGCCATCAAGCTGGACGTAGATGTCCCCAAGCATTACGCGGGGCTGGACATGGTGTGGGTCGAAAGGCAGGGAACCTTGGTGCCTTACACCATCGAATCTATTGCCATCCGTCCAAAAACGACCGTCGTTCAATTTCATGGAGTCGACGATATAGAAGCCGCCACCGCCCTCTCTGGCCACAGGCTATTGCTTCCAGTGGCCGCATTGCCCCCCTTGACAGGCTTGAAATTTTATTACCACGAAGTGGTGGGCTTTGCCTTAGAGGATGAGCGTTTCGGATCGCTGGGCACCATCTTGACGGTCATGGACCTTCCAGCAAACCCCTTGTTCAAGACTGAGCTCAAGGAGAGCGAGGGATTCTTCCCCATCAAGGATGAGACCTTGGTTTCTGTGAACCGCGAGGCGAAGACCATTGTGGTGAACATGCCCGAAGGATTGCCCGAACTGTATTTCGACAACGCTGCACTGTAAGCTGATTCTCCTTGAATGGTGGGACAGCGAGAAGTCCGTTGGAACAGCCAATGGGTGCAGGGCTTGTGAACGGATTTAAAACTGTCACACCCTCTTGGTGAAGAAGTCTGTTGGGATGCAGTGATGTCGTTGTAACCGTTGGATAGCTTGGTGTTAAGCTTCGGTTCGTTCGGACACCCGCGGGGTCACCAGTTGATTCTATCGCTTGGACATGGACGTTCCACAACAGAACTGACCTTGACGACCAAGACTCCCTTCCTCGCTCCAGAGCCCCAAGCGCACAACACGGTCCAAGCCCCAAACGCTTCCGTTGCGCCTGTCAATGTCTCCCCATCAACCCCGTCCCAACCTCCTGTCAAGAAGGATGAGCGGAGCAAGGTGTTTGTGATCGACACCTCGGTGTTGCTTCACGACCACAATGCCATCCGGAGTTTTGAAGACAACCGAATCGCCATTCCCATTACGGTGCTCGAAGAGCTGGACACTTTCAAGGTGGGCAACGACACCAAGAATTTCGAAGCCCGAGAATGCATCCGCATCATTGACCAACTCAGCAAGGACTTTACGCTTCAGGATTGGATCCCTCTGGACAATGACGGGACAGGTTTCTTGCGGATCATTCTGAGTACCGACCACCATCGGAGTGGATTGGATGCCGCCGTGGTGTTCGACAAAAAGACCAACGACCACAAGATTTTGAGTGCCGCCTTACAGCTGCAATACGACGAGCCGGACATGAAGGTGGTTCTGGTCTCCAAGGACATCAACCTTCGGCTCAAAGCCAAGGCCCTGAACCTGCCAGCGGAAGACTTCAAGACGGGCAAAGTCAAGGACAAGCAGCACTTGTACAACGGCAAGACCCTCATCGAAGACGTTGAAGGCGACGTCGTACGCAAGATGTATGTCTCCGGGCAATCCCGGAAAATCAGCATTCTGGGCAAGGATCGCAAAAACAACCACTTCTATATCCTGCGCAACCAATCTGCTTCGGCGCTGGGCTTTTTTGCTGAATCCAAGCGGCTGATCGAACGGGTTGACAAGAGCTATGCTTACGGCATTAAGCCCAAGAATGCCGAACAGGCTTTTGCACTGCATGCCATCTTGAATCCAGACATCCAATTGGTCACGGTGAGCGGTGTGGCGGGCACAGGCAAAACGTTGCTGGCACTGGCCGGCGCCTTGGAGCAGAAAAACCGATACGACCAGATCATATTGGCCCGCCCCATTGTGCCGCTCAGCAACAAGGACTTGGGTTTTTTGCCAGGAGACGCAGAAGACAAGGTCAATCCTTACATGCAGCCACTGTGGGACAATTTGAATTTCATCAAGAGTCAATTTGGTCAAAACGAGCGGAAATTCCGGGCCATAGAGGAAATGCGGGCAGCGGGTAAAATCACCATTTGCCCCTTGGCCTATATCCGAGGACGGAGTCTGTCCAACGTGATCTTCATTGTAGATGAGGCCCAAAACCTGACGCCGCACGAGGTCAAGACGATCATCACACGGGCCGGTGAAAATTCCAAAATCATCCTCACGGGCGATGTTCGGCAAATCGACACGCCCTATTTGGATGAGCAATCCAACGGCATGAGTTATGTGATCGACCGCCTCAAAGGACGCGAGCTTTTCGCGCATGTCACCCTAGACAAAGGCGAAAGGAGCCCCTTGGCCAACCTGGCTAACGAGTACCTCTGAACCTTCTGAATCGGAGCGCGTGTGGCCATCATTGGGGTGCTGGTCGAAATGTCGGGCGCCGACAAAGGGAGACGGTGCGCTGGCGAAGCGGAGGTTGAGCCTGTGATTTCTGTGGGTTGATTCGGGATGACAATCATCTCACAACCCTATGCGATACCCTTTCTTTCTCTCTCTACTCGTGTGCTTCGCGGCCTGCCCTGCAGCTGTCTTTTCTCAAACCAATGCTTCCCTGGCATGTCCGACAGAGCTGGATGGTGACGGCGTCGTGGGCATGTCGGATCTGCTCATCGTCTTGGCCGATTTCGGGACGTATTGCGACGGTGCTCCTCCCCCTTCAGGCCCTTTGCCTGTCGTTCATTTCACGGAGTTGCACTACAATCCTGCTTCAGTCCAAGGAAGCGACAATGCCTTCGAGTTCTTGGAGCTCTATAACCCTGACAGCGTTGCGGTAGACCTGGAAGGATGGTCCCTGTCAGAAGGTCTGTCCTTCACCTTCCCTTCCGGTGCACTCATCCCAGCAGGAGGCTTTTTGGTGGTGACGTCATCGGCCGTGACCTATGCCGGGCTTGGTTACCCCGTGTATGACTGGGGTACGGGCGGACTGCACAATTCTGGCGAACTGCTCGCCATTCGTGCTCCAAACGGACAAGTGGTGGAGTCGGTCACCTATTCGGATGCCGGCGACTGGGATGGGGCACCGGATGGCCTCGGCCCTTCTTTGGAGCGCCTTTTTCTCACAGGTGATCCGAGCTCTCCCCAACAATGGTCTGCTTCCATCAATGTCGGCGGCACGCCAGGTGCCGTCAACAGCTTGTGGCTGGACTAATCTGCAATATCAAGAAAGGTGGACCGCTTCACCGTCGATCACGACCTGGAGCGGTTCGCCGTCTTGAAGCTGCACCCGGGTGCCTTCTGCGTCTACTTGGATTTGAAGCTGCCGGCCCCTGAACTGTAAATGAAAAGCGAAATCATCCCAAGCCTTTGGCAACATGGCGTCGAAGTGCGGCACGCCATCGCGGACTCGGAAGCCGCCAAAACCCTCAATGACGCTCATCCATGTGCCTGCCATACTGGTGATGTGCAGGCCTTGGTAGGCTTCGTTGTTGTAGTCGTCTAAGTCCAGTCTTGCCGTGCGCAGGTACATTTCCACGGCCTTGTCTTCGAGGCCGAGCTTGGCAGCCAAAACGGCATGGACACAAGGGCTTAAGCTGCTCTCGTGCACGGTCCTGGGCTCGTAAAACGCAAAGTTCTCGCGGTGGGTGTCCACATCAAAGTCGTCCTCAAAAAAGTACAAGCCTTGCAAGGTGTCGGCTTGTTTGATGAACACCGACCTCAAAATCCGGTCCCAACTCCAGTGCTGGTTGATCGGGCGCTCTGATTCGGGAAGGTCGGCGGCCATCTGTTGGACCTTGTCCATGAAGCCATCCTGTTGCAAAAACACGCGTGTTCCTTCCAGCGCAGGCTGAAACATGCCCGCGGCCACGGATTCCCAATGCAGGCGTTCGGTGGCCTCGTCAAAACTCCAATGTTCAGATGCCGTCCGCAGCGCTTCAGGTGAATGGGCCTTCATCCAATCCAAAGCAGCACATGCGCGCTTCAGGCACCACGCTGCCAGGTAATTCGTGTACCAGTTGTTATTGACGTTGTTCTCGTACTCGTTGGGGCCCGTTACGCCTAACATCACCCAGGCCTGCTTGGCCTCTGACCAATTCACGCGCTGGGCCCAAAACCGGGCCACGCCGAGGATGACCTCCCAGCCCCCTTCTGCCATGTACGCATCGTCGCCCGTGTACCGGATGTAATTGTGAATGGCATACACCATGGCGCCATTGCGGTGGATCTCCTCAAAGGTGATTTCCCATTCGTTGTGGCACTCCTCCCCATTCATGGTCACCATAGGGTAAAGGGCTGCTCCTCCATTGAAACCGAGCTTGGCGGCATTCTCAATGGCCCGATCGAGGTGATTGCGGCGGTACACCAACAATTGCTTGGCCACTTCTGGAGGGTGTGTTCCAAGGTAAAAAGGCAGGCAATAGGCTTCGGTGTCCCAATAGCTGGCGCCGCCATATTTCTCCCCGGTAAAGCCCTTTGGTCCGATGTTCAGGCGCGGATCATCGCCGGTAAAGGTTTGGTTCAGGTGAAAGATGTTGAACCTGATGGCCTGCTGTGCTGCATCGTCGCCCGAGATGGTGACGTCTGCGCGCTCCCAAATGCGCTCCCAGGCCATCATGTGGTCTTGTAGAGCCGCGCTCCAACCCAAGGCCACGGCTTCATCCACCTTCTGGGCAGTCATGCTCTGGATGGTGCTCTTTGGGTGGTCCATTCCCCGCAACAGGCCAATCGTTTTGTCGGTCACACACCGTGAACCGGCCTCCACCTCAAAGGAGTATTGCACCGCATGGCCGCATTTCTGAGGCACGGCGACACCCTCTGCCGTTTGGGCATCGAACCAAGCGGCCGTGCGCATGGCGTGCCCCACGGTGAAGCCTGTCTTTCTGGTCGAAACCGTCAAATGTCCGCCGTTGGCATCGCCCCCCATGCCGTCGACTTCCCAAAAGCGTTCGTCCCAGTTGGCATCTTCGTTGGTGACGTCTCCATCGAGGGTGGGTTCGATGACGAGGGTGCCACTCCCGTCCAGCACGTCCACCGCATACCGCAGGTAAGCCGTCTCGGTGTCGGCCATGCTGCAAAAACGCTGGGCCTTTACCGACAACCGCATGCCGCCCACGGTCACTTCAAAAGTCCGGGTCAGCAGCCCCCTCAGCATGTCGAGTTCCCGACGAAAGTGGTCGGGGGCTTGGACAGCGAGGTCCAACCCTTCTCCATTGGCCCGAATGCGAATGGTGGTCCAATCGGGTGCATTGAGCACCTTGGCAAAATATTCTGGGTAGCCGTTTTTCCACCAGCCCACCTTGGTCTTGTCTGGGTAGTAAACGCCCCCTACATAGCTCCCGCGCAGAGCGTCGCCGGAGTAGGCTTCCTCATGGTTTGCCCGCTGTCCAAAGCGCCCGTTTCCAATGCTAAAAATCGATTCGGAGCTGCGTTGTCTCTCTGGATGAAATCCGGACTCGACAATTTTCCAAGGATCTACATCTAGATACCGCTGCATGGTTCAGAAAGCTAAGGGGTCAGGAAAGGTGCTGTTCCAATTTGGACAGGCTGTACCCTTCAAAGTTCGGAATGACGACTTCGGCTTGGGGCAGGTTTTGGGGATGGCCCACCCCCACTGCACGAAATTTGCCATTGAGGGCGGCCTGTATGCCCGAGACCGCATCTTCAAAGACCACGCAGTCCTGTGGCGCAAAACCAAAGTATTGAGCGCCCTTGAGGAACACTTCTGGGTCAGGCTTGGAAAACGTGATGCTGTTGCCGTCGACCACCACCTCGAATCGGTCGGCTATGCCGCACAGGTCGAGAATCAGCGGAGCGTTGCGGCTGCTCGACCCCAAACCCACCTTGATGCCAGCAGCAATCAATTCGTCTATGAACTCCACCACCCCCGGGAACAATTCCCGGGATGTCATGGTCTCCACCAGCTCGAGGTATTGGCTGTTCTTGCGGTCCATGAGACGGACCTTGGTGTCATTGTCCAACACCAACCCTCCTTTCTGCAGGATGTACTCCAGGGAACCTACGCGGCTGACGCCCTTGAGCTGTTCGTTGTCCTCTTGCGTGTAAGGAATGCCCAACTCATCGGCCAGACGCTTCCACCCGGTGAAATGGTATTTCGCTGTGTCTACAATGACACCATCGAGGTCGAAAAGGCAGGCTTTGGGGGTAAAGGCCATGAAGCAGGGTAATCAGGATTCCACGTGAGGCAAGATGTGCTTTAAGTGATAAGCCGCCAAACCATCAATGGGCTTCTTGATGATTTGCCCCACTTCAATGCCATCCTTGGCACATTCGGCCCTCAACTCCTCTTGGAAATGATAGGCCACACTGCCAATAAAGTGAACGGGTTCGCTGGCCCAACCTTCAAAACACTTGACGTGCACATCGAGGAATGCCCTGAATCCTTCGGCAAGCCATGATTTGAACAGGGGTTCATCCTTGTGCTTGCCAATGAAAGTCATGAAACTCGCCAAGAACACATTGGGATCTTCCTTGATGTAAACGTGGTCTACGATGTCGTCTTTGGACAGACCGTAAGTGGCATCGAAATCAGCTTCGATGGCCGCAGGCAAGTGGTGGTACAGCTTGGCCGCCAGCAATTTCTTGCCGTGCCAGCTGCCGCTGGCTTCATCTCCTAGGATGTAGGCCAGTGCAGGAACCTCTTCGCTGACCTCTGAGCCATTGAAGTGGCAGCTGTTGGATCCCGTGCCTATGATGCACGTAATGCCAGGTCTGCCATCAAAAGTGCTGTAAGCAGCGCCTACCAAGTCATGGTCGACGGTGATTTGCGCTTGATTGAAAACCCGTTGCAAGCCCTCCTTGATCACGGCACACAAGGGAGCAGAACTGCTTCCTGCACCGTAGAAGAACACGTGGGTCACTTCCGACTTGATGGCGTCTACGTCTGTGTGCGATGACATCACCCCTTCCACCTTGTCCGCGCTGTGGAAGTAGGGATTGAATCCCATGGTATGGAATTCCATCAACTCCTTGCCGGAGGCGTCTAGGAGCTGCCAATCACATTTGGTGGAACCGCTGTCCGCTATGAGCACACGCATGACTCAGCCGATGCGCTGTACGAGGTCAGCTACACGGCTGGAATACCCCATCTCGTTGTCATACCAGCCAAACACTTTGACCATGTTTCCTTGAGCGGAAGTCATGCCAGAATCCAAAATGCTGCTGTGCGGATTGCCGACGATGTCAGCACTGACAATCGGGTCCTCGGTGTATTCCAGAATGCCCTTCATGGGTCCCTCTGCAGCCGCCTTCATGGCCGCATTCACTTCTTCGGCGGTCACGTCACGACCCAATTCTGCTACCAGGTCGGTCAATGAACCTGTTGGCGTAGGCACGCGAACAGCCACCCCGTCGAGTTTGCCTTTGAGCTCTGGAAGTACCAAGCCTACAGCCACTGCTGCACCTGTGGTCGTGGGAATCATGCTCATCGCTGCTGCACGGGCCCGGCGCAAATCCGAATGCGGCGCATCCTGGAGGCACTGGTCAGAGGTATAGGCGTGAACCGTTGTGATGTAGCCCTTGACCAAACCAAAGTTGTCGTTCAAGACCTTGGCCACAGGGGCCAAGCAGTTGGTCGTGCAGCTGGCGTTGGACATGATGGTGTCCTCGGGTGTGAGGATGTCATCGTTGACGCCGAGAACGATTGTTTTGATGTCGCCTTTGGCGGGAGCTGAAATCACCACCTTTTTGGCACCAGCAGTGAGGTGCTTGCCTGCGCCCGCTGCATCGCGGAAAACGCCGGTACTCTCAACCACAACATCGCAGCCCAATTTGGCCCAAGGCAATGCGGCGGGGTCGCGCTCGGCACTGACATGGATGGTTTTTCCATTGACCACAAGGTGGCCGCCTTCGACCTTCACTTCACCGGGAAAACGTCCGTGAATGCTGTCGTACTTCAACAGGTGGGCCAACGTCTCAACATTGGTCAAGTCGTTGATGGCACATACTTCTACGCCCTCTTTGGCGAGGAGCTGTCGGAAAGACAATCGGCCGATGCGGCCGAATCCGTTAATGGCAACTTTGGTCATGATCTATAATGATGTTCTAGAATTCAAATACTCAGGATTTGGGCAACGCGAAGTTCTTCGTCGAGGCCCTTGCTCTTTCTGTTGATGGCCTTTGGGAATGGAGTGTAAACGACATCGTCGTTGACCATGCCCGCCATCACGGCAGAGTGGCCACTGATCAACGCCTCTACCGCACCTACGCCCAAACGGCTGGCCAATACACGGTCAAAACAACTGGGATCACCTCCCCTTTGAATGTGTCCCAACACGGTGACCCGTGTGTCGTACTTGGTGTATTTGGCATGCACTTTGGCGGCAATCTCCATCGCCCCGCCGTTGGTGTCTCCTTCGGCGACAATGACAATGCTGCTGGTCTTGTTGGACTCTTCGCCGCGTTCCAAGATGTCGATCAAATCCTCCACGCTCATGCCCGCCTCTGGCGTCATGACCGCGATGGCTCCCGTCGCAATCGCGGTCTTCAAGGCAATGTAACCGCTGTCGCGCCCCATCACTTCCACGAAGAACAAGCGGTTGTGGCTGCTGGCTGTGTCCCTGATCTTGTCTACAGCCTCTACGACCGTGTTTGTAGCCGTGTCGTACCCAATCGTGTAATCGGTACCCGCTAAATCATTGTCTATGGTTCCGGGGATGCCGACGACTTTCACATTGTGCTCTTCTGCGAGCTTTTGCGCCCCTGTAAAGGTTCCATTTCCGCCGATGACAACAAGTGCATCCACATTCGCTTCACGCAGCACATTGGCGGCCTTGGCCCGGCCCTCTGGCTCATGAAAATCCATGCAACGGGCACTCTTCAAAATGGTGCCTCCACGCCCGAGAATCTTGGCGACACTGCGAGCGTGCAAACGCTTCAAATCGCCCGATATCAGGCCTTCATAGCCTTGAAAAACACCTGAGACTTCGATGCCGTGGAACACTGCACAGCGCACGACGGCGCGGATGGCAGCATTCATTCCTGGGGCGTCTCCTCCACTTGTTAGGACGCCGATACGTTCAATTTTACTCATCAGATAAGGGACGGCGAAGGTAGCGAGAGATGTGACGTTTAGAAATTGGTGTACTTTTGACACCAACTCCAAAATGAACACCACTTCTTCTACCCCTCTTGGGCCAGACATTAGAAGTCTGACATTTGATGTCAGTGTGGACAATGTAGTCTTTGGTTTCGACGGGGAAGAACTTCAGGTTCTGTTGATTCGTCAGGGGTTACCGGGCGAGGACATGGGAGCAGAACGCTTCCACATGGCTGTTCCAGGAGACCTCATTCTTCCAGAAGAAGGACTCGATGAAGCCGCTGCCCGAATCTTGTCGAACCTCACGTCCATCAAAGACATTTACCTCAAGCAGTTTCACGCCTTTGGCGCACCTGACCGTGTTTTTGACGAAAAGGACAGGGAATGGCTGACCAAAATCCGCCGGTACCCGAACCGCCGGGTTGTAACGGTGGGCTACTACAGCTTGGTAGCTTTGGAGGATTACCGTCCAAAGCCCAGCAGCTTTGCCAGCCGGGCAGAATGGTGTCCGTTGGCCGAAATCCCCACCCTTGCTTTTGACCACAACAGCATCATCGAGGCTGGCTTAGAGAAGTTGAGAGAAGACGTGGTTCACAGGAACATCATTTTCGAGTTGCTCCCTGAGAAATTCACGCTGGGCCAATTCCAAAGGCTGCACGAAATCATTTTGGGCAAAGTCCTAGACAAGCGGAATTTCCGGAAAAACGTCAAGCGCATGGCGGAAGTCGTGCCCCTCGATGAAAAGCAAGCAGGTGTGCTGCACAAGCCTGCACAACTGTACACTTACCGCAGACAGGATTGAGGTGTAAATTCGACGTTGTATTGTCGGCCTACACCAACGTTTTTTTATGTCCTACCGTTTCTTACTCGCAGCCATCTTGGCCGCATCCCCCGTTTTCTTGTTAGCCCAAGTGGTGTGGACAGAGCCGCCATTTCCTTCTGCGGATGAGACGGTGACACTGTACTATGATGCCACCCAAGGGAACGGAGAGCTCGCCGGTGTCATCCCTGTCTACATACACACGGGACTGATCACCTCCGAGAGTGCTTCACCCACCGATTGGCAATTCGTCAATATGCCTTGGGCCAGTACGGACCCTGCTTGGGTCATGGAGTACGAGGGTTCTGATTTGTGGAGCTATGATTTTGGCGGGCAAACCATATCCGACTTCTTTGGATTGCCTGGAAACGTGACCGCAGAGCAATTGGCCATGGTCTTTCGCAATGGGAGTGGTTCGGCGGTAGGCCGTGACTCCGATGGTGGAGACATTTTCTTGCCGTTAAGCGACGGCAGTTTCTCAGCCGTTTTTCTGCAACCGCAGGCCAGCAATTCGATTGCGGTTATGGGGCAAGACTTCGCCCTCCAAGCCACAGCATCAGAATCCGCCGCTTTGAGTTTCATCCGCAATGGCGACACCCTCGCTTCTGCCGCTAACGCAGTTCAATTGAGCCACAACTTTGTACCCTCTGAACCGGGAACAGAGGTTGTGGAATTTCACGCAGACAACGGCATCAGTACGGCTGTGATCAGTACGCAAATCCTGGTGCTTCCAGACACCCCCAACATTGCAGAAGCTCCAGAGGGAACGCGGGACGGTTTGAACCCATCGGAAGATGGAACCGCGCTGACCCTTCAACTCTTTGCTCCAGGTAAGAGCCACGTATTCTTCATTGGTGACCTCACGAATTGGGAACTCCAAGAGGACTACTTGATGAATGTAACGCCAGATGGCAGCCGTTTCTGGATTGAACTTTCAGGGCTCAACCCCACCCAAGAATACCGCTACCAATACCACGTCATGCCCAATGACGAGCGCTTCCCCGACCCCTATGCGGAAAAGCAACTGGACTACTGGAATGACCCTTGGATCTCTGAGTCTACCTATCCGTTTCTGATTGACTATCCCACAGGCTTGACCAACCAGGCTCCTGTGAGTGTCTTTCAAACTGGCGGGCCAAGTTTTGATTGGACCGATGGCGACTTCGAACGTCCCGCCCAAGAAAACCTGGTCATCTACGAATTGCTCGTTCGCGATTTCAGTGATGAACGCACCTTTGACTTCATCATTGACACCCTCGATTACCTGGCGGGATTGAACATCACCGCTTTGGAACTGATGCCCGTCAATGAGTTCAACGGAAACGACAGCTGGGGCTACAACCCGTCCTTCTACTTCGCAGTGGACAAAGCCTATGGCCCCAAAGCCAAGCTGCAGGAATTGATCAATGCCTGTCACGAGCGCGGCATCGCTGTGATTTTGGACATGGTGATGAACCACAGCGATTGGCCCAATCCACAGATCCTCATGTGGTGGCAAAACAATGCCCCGGCTGCGGACAACCCTTTCTTCAACACCGTCGCACCCGCCAATGGGGTCGACTTCTTTTTTGACTACGACCATCAAGCCTCAGCCACGCAAGACTTCACCAAGCGCGTTATGGACTTCTGGCGCGAGGAGTTTCATGTAGATGGTTACAGATGGGACCTTTCTCAAGGTTTCACTTGGAATGGAACTGGAGGCAGCTATGACCAAGACCGGATCAACCTGTGGTCGGACTATGGCAACCATGTGTGGTCCCAAGACCCAAGCTTTTACATGATCCTGGAGCATTGGACCGACAACAATGAAGAGAAAGCATTGAGCGACTTGGGGTTCATGACCTGGGCCAATGTGACCCACGACTATCAGGAAGGGGCCATGGGTTATGGGTCCAACCTGGCGTGGGCCAGCTGGCAGGAGCGCGGCTGGAACCATCCACGGTCAGTGAGTTACATGGAAAGCCACGACGAGGAGCGCCTCATGTACAAGAACCTGCAATTTGGAAATGGCAACGGTGGCTACAACATCACCGATTTCGAGACGGCATTGGGGCGCATGGAGCTGGCGTCTTGTTTCAGCCTGCCCCTCCCCGGCCCCAAAATGATCTGGCAGTTTGGTGAATTGGGATACGACTACTCCATCAACACTTGCAGCGATGGCGTTACAATCAGCGAAGATTGCCGTGTCGTGGCCAAGCCAGTCCGGTGGGATTACCGCGAAATGCCCGCCCGATATCGCGTGTACCAAGTCATGTCCGCATTGTCGGCCCTCAAGCGCGATTACCCTGTTTTTCAGACCAGCGACTTTAACTGGGATGTGTGGGGTTTTGGCAAGCGGCTTCAATTGAATGGCACGGACATGAATGTGGTCATCGCTGGAAACTTCCAAGTGACGACATTGTCCATGACACCGGGATTCCAGCACACGGGAACGTGGTACGACTATTTCACCGGTACCTCGCTGGATGTGTCTGACTTGGACGCTTCGTTTGATTTTGCCCCCGGCGAGTATCACCTCTGGACCGATGAACCGTTGGATACACCTGACAACATCTTGGCCATCGACGAGGCACAACGCCCGTCTGAATTCCAGGTGGTGCCCAACCCGAGTTCTTCCCCCCGTCTCGTGCTGGATACTCCGCTCCATTCAGCGGGCCATGTCGCGGTATTTGACCTCACTGGCCGTCGTGTGGCCTCTTTTGAATGCGAAGCTGGAAGCGCCTCCATTCAGCTGCCTGAAACTTTGCCTGCTGGCCCTTACGTTGTGCGGCTTACCCACGGCAACTCCAGCACCTCAGCGTATTGGCTAAACCAAGATTGATTCGGGCGGGGACCATCATCGTGTCCTTTTCACACAGCCGAAGTAAATTTGACCCGCTCCTCTAACGGAGTCTTATCAAAGCGATTCATGAACCGAACTATTTCAAGCCTACTGACGCTGGCTGCCATTGTGTGGTCTTGTGGCCTCGGTGCCCAGACCATAACGGGTGTGGTCACTGACGAAGACGGTGGGCCGATGCCTGGAGCCACCATCGTTGCCAATGGTGGTGCCCGTGGCGTTTCGAGCGATATGGATGGGCGATACAGCTTGTCATTGGGCGAGGGCGAACACACGTTGAGCTTCAGTTTTGTGGGCTATGTCAAGGTCACCCGCAAAGTGACGCTCGCCGCCGGCCAAACCCGCTCGTTGAATGTGTCACTCGAGACCGACGCTGTCATGATGGACGACGTTGTGGTCATCGGCTACGGGGTCCAGCGCAGAAAAGAAGTCACCGGCTCGATCGCTCAAATTGACTCCAAGGAAATCACGGCGGTGCGCACACCGAGTTTCGAGGCGGCGTTGCAAGGCCAAGCCGCGGGGGTGCAAGTCAGCCAAAGCTCTGGGGTCGCCGGGGCAGGCAGCCTCATCCGCGTGAGGGGTGTGGCTTCGGTTTCTGCAGCGGGCGACCCGCTCTACGTGGTCGATGGCATTCCCATTACACAGAATTATTTCCTGCGTGGCAACAGCGGTGCGATGAACAACAACCCGTTGGCCACCATCAACCCCAACGACATCGAATCGGTGGAAATCCTCAAGGATGCGGCTGCGACGGGGATTTACGGATCCCGTGGCGCCAATGGTGTCATTCTGATCACCACCAAACGGGGTCAGGCGGGCACGTCCTATGAATTCAGCAGCAGTGCTGGATTTTCCAACCCGGCTTCGCTCCCCAATATGCTGAACACCGAGCAGTACTTGACCTTGCGTCAAGAAGCTTGGGAGAACGACGGCGGGACAGGATACGTCTGGCTGCCAGGATTCACTTCTGCTGGAGACACCCCAGAATCGCGCAAGTCTGCGTTTGAACAGGCCATGATGACCGACACCGATTGGGTGGATGAGACCATTGGAACTGGCGTCAAGCACAATTACAGCTTTGGCGCGCGAAAGGGCGGCGAAGACTACAATTTGTACGCTGGCGTGAGTTATGACGACAACGGCAGCTACCTCATTGGCAACAGCTACGAGCGTGTGAGCGGCCGCCTCAATGCGGACTTTGAACCTGCCGACTGGGCCAAGATCATGGTGTCTTCGAGCGTGAGCCAAGGAATCAACAACCGCATCGATGCCGCTTGGTCTGGCGGCTTGGGTGATGCGATGTCCAACGCCTTGCCCTACTACCCTGTTTACCGTTCCGATACGTTGTTCAACGCCGACGGAACCATCGGCGGGCTTCCGGGCGATTACTACCTGTATCAGGACGAATGGGGAGGCACAAAGAACCCTGTGGCCGTGCGCGAAAGCAAAACGTGGATCACCACCGAAAACCGCTCCATCAACAACGCGAGCCTGATCCTCACCCCCATGGACAACCTGTTCATCAAGGGGTCCGGAGGCTTCGACTACATGCACGTCCGGGAAGACATCTACAACCCGCCGAGTATTTTCTTGACGAGCGATTTGGGCAATGCCAACCGCTACGCCAACTATGTGCTGAATTGGAACTACAGCTTGACGGCGGATTACAAGATGGACCTGACCGAGTTCAGCTCGCTTGGACTGTTGGCCGGGTCCGAATTTCAGCGGACAGACAGCTATGGTTATGGCATCGGTTTTGGCGATGTGACCGGTCCCATTTTCGACAACGATAGTTTGTTGGAAGTCGCCAACGGGCAAACCACCGTGAACAACCCCTCTCAGCACAGCTTCCTCTCCTACTTCGGACGTGCGAACTACACGCTGAAGGACCGCTACTTCTTCCAAGGAACTGCGCGGGTAGACGGATCCAGCCGTTTCGGCCGCAATTACCGCTACGGATTCTTCCCCTCCTTGAGTGCCGGATGGGTCGTTAGCGACGAACCCTGGTTCGAAAGCGGAACGTTGAGCTTTTTGAAAGCGCGCACAAGCTGGGGCAAAACGGGCAATGCTGCCCTTCCGGACTACGCCCGCTTTGGCACATACAGTGCCCCAGACAACGGCATCCTCTACAACGGTGCGCCCATTCTATTTCCCCTTCAGCCTGCCAACCCCAACCTCCGTTGGGAAACCTCCCGCACGGTTGATGCCTCCATCGAAGTGGGATTTTGGAACGACAGGGTCACCACGGAAATCGCGTACTACAACAAGTTGTCACAGGACGTGATCATGAACGTCTCCACTCCTCCGAGCACGGGATTCACCAACCGTTGGGACAATGTGGCGACCATCCTCAACCGCGGTATAGAACTGAGTGTAAAGAGCCGCAACCTGATTGGGGGATTCCAGTGGACAACGGAACTCAACGTGGCCAGAAACTACAACGAGCTCAAGAGCATTGGCAATTACACGCCGGATGCGGTCAGTGGCGGCACCAACGACAGCCGGGTCATCACCGGCAGTCCAGTCGGGAGCTTCTACCTGATGATGTTCTCCCATGTCGATGCCGAAACAGGCCTTCCAGTGTACTTGGACCGCGCGGGGAACGAGACGTTCGACTATGACAACAGCGAGCGTCAATACGTGGGGGACGGCCTTCCGGACTTTGTAGGTGGCATGACCAATACGTTCCGTTGGAAAAACTGGGATTTGCGCGCCTTGGCCACCTTCAGCTACGGCGCCAAAATCTTTGACAGCTCTTCCAAGCGGCAGCTCGGCGTGGTCACCAGTTGGAACATGCGCACCGAGATCCTAGACCGCTGGCGACAGCCCGGTGACGAGGCCACTTTCCCACGCCTGACCTTGGATGAAACCACCTACGGCCTGCCCAGCGGATTCCCGTGGTGGAACACCAGTCTCTTTGTGTTTGATGCGAGTTATTTGCGCTTGCGCAACCTCACCTTGGGCTATACCATCCCAAGTTTGGGGACAGGCAAGCACGCCATCCGCAACCTGCGCGTCAACGCCAGTGTCACCAACCTGTTTACACTGACCAGCTTTCCCGGACTGGACCCAGAGGTTGTGCGCGACTTTGAAAACGCCCAAGACCGAAACATGAGTCCAAACGTGACCTACCTCACGCCTCCCCAGGAGCGGGCCTTCACCCTCGGCATCAACATGTCATTCTGATCCGCCATGCTGACGAAAATGAACTCCCTTCGCCTTCTCGGCTGTTTTGTAGGATGCACACTGGTGTTGTCCAGTTGTGACCGAATGCTGGAATTCGAACCCGGTGATGTGATCCTGGCAGAAGATGCCATCAACAATGCCGACGACCTGCAGCGGATGCTGAATTCCAACTACGATGTCCTGGCCAATGTCCTCAATGGGCGACAGCAGAGCATTGCGGAATTGTTGACTGGCAACATGGCCCGTCCATACTCCAGCTTGGACTACACGGCAGTGTGGAACCGCGAAACCAATTTCTTTACGCCCACAACCGGTGGGCTCTACACCGACTTTTACTATGCCATCTACAGGGCCAATGTGGTGGTCGAGAGCTTCGATCTGGTGGACGATTTGGACGATGCCACAAGGGTGAGGTTGGAGGCCGAATCTCGGTTTGTCCGAGCCGTGTGCCATTGGTACTTGGTCAAAATGTGGGCCTACCCCTATGGCTACACAGCAGACAATGGCCACCTGGGCGTACCGCTGCGCACCGATGCCGTGGCCCCTCCCAGCCCACGTGCTTCTGTGGCCGAGGTCTATGCGCAAATCATCGAAGACCTGGAGTTTGCCAAATCCAACCTTCCCAACGAGAACGGCCCTTATGCCAGCAGCATGGCGGCCAGTGGATTTCTGGCCCACATCCACTTCTTGCGCCAAGACTGGAATGCGGCACAGGCCGAGGCAGAACGTGTGATCAACAGTGGTTTGTTCCAGCTCGACAATGACCTCGATCGGTATGAAGCGGGCAGCGACAGCATCTTGGCAGGCGACATCATCAATCCAGAAACGGTGTTCGGCATCACCGGCGGCTATTTCGCCGTGGACGGCGACAGCTTGCTCAACGACCGCAGTTCGGCATTCCGCGACAACTTCCGACAGGACAACAACGCCAATCCACAGCTCACCTTTAGCGGCGGCATCAACGATTTGTTTCAGTTGAACGCTGCAGACGACCGTGGTAATTGGATCGAATCCAATGGCGTGGTGCACAAGGTGACCCGCTTCGACGACAAGCAATTCTTCAACGTCCCGGTCATTCACTTGACTGGACTTCACCTCTTGCGTGCCATGTCCATCGCCACGGGTGGAGGCAACCTGGCCACAGCAACAGCCGACATCAATGCCATCCGCGACCGCGCATTCGGTGCAGACTTAAATGACCTGCCAGCAGGCAGCGATGCCGAGGCCGTGCTCAACGCAGCACGCGAAGAATACCGCAAAGAGACCTTGTGCGAAGGATGGGAACTGGATCAAGTCAAACTGCGTGGCGTCATGGGGGAGCCTGAGACTGTACGCGGCGCGCCTTGGGACTGCCCTGGCTCATTGCTCCAATTCCCAAATTCATCTACCACAGCTGCTGGCTTCGTCCTCAACGACGAAGGAGGCTGCCTGTGAACATCAGAAACCGCATTGAAATGAAGCAACATTTATTCATTCCGCTGTTGGCCATGGCTCTTGTGGCAAGCCTTGCGGGTTGCAAGCCAGAAATAGGAGGCGAACTTGGCGACCCCGTCGACAAGCGCGCCGGATTTCTTGGCACATGGGAGCTCGCCTCCTTTGCCCAACAGGACCTGAACAACCCTGTGAAGGAAACCCGCGACTTGAGTGCCCTCTACATTCAAGAGGGCGTCACCCCCATGCGCATGACCTTTGGGGAAGACGACACGTATTCTATCCAGCAGGAGATTGGCCGGGAGTACTTTGGAGAAGGCGGGACGTGGTCATTTGACGACCCCGCATTCCCCACGTTTCTCATCCTGATGGGGGCCTCAGACACCCTCCAGTACAACCTCGGCACCACCGTGCGTCCTTACGACGACCAAATGGCCATCGAATACCGCCGCACTTGTGGTGAAGGCGGCGCCCTCATCGAAACCGTGGTTTACACGTTCACCTTCAACCGCATCCCGCAATGAACCGCATCACAACGGGCTTGGCCATGCTGCTGACCAGCACCTGTTCCCTTTCGTTTGGACAGGCCGCTTACATTTTGCCCTCACCTACTGCAGCTGACTCAGAATGCACGCTGTACATCGACTTGACCCAATGCCAAGACCAGCGCTTGAGTGAGATGCTCGATGCTTATCCCGATGAGGACGTCTATCTCTGGGCTTGGAACCCTTCGGCACCCGTCGACGGCAATGGCGATTGGGGCGACAGTGACGACCACCAGCTCATGACCAAGGTGAGCGAAAAGCTCTACAGCATGAGCTTCATCCCCACCGAATACTTTGGTGTAGACGGTCCCACCTTCTTTACGCGTGGCATATCCTGTTTGGCCAAGTTTGACAGTGGATATGCGTACGAAGAAGAATTTGGAGGCGAGGCCAAAACAGAAGACCTGTCAGTGGGCATTGTGCCTCAGCTCTGCAATGGCAGAATGTGCATCTTTCCCGAGATCAGAGAAGGCGACGATTTTGTGACTTTCACTTACGACAACAACCAAGAAACCAATCCTGACCTGCAGGACCTCGACGAGGTTTACCTGCACCTGACGGCCAGAACAGACGCCTTCACATTGTACACATACGGTGACGATGGGGTGGCATCTACCCCTTTTGACGCGGGAACAGTGTCTGAGTTGCGCATGGATCCAGTAGATGGAAAACCAGGATTCTTCTCCTTCACCTTTGTGCCCGAAGATTTCTTTCTGGGAACGCTGAGCAACATCGACCAAAGCCCTTACACCGGCGAGCCCTTGCAAAATGGCGTTCGTTGGTACGTCACCACACCTGGCTACAGCTTTTCGGGGCCGCCCCCAGCCAACAGCTTGGGACTGTTGCTGTGTGACTAACCGCCCATTTCAGCCTCTTTACTCTGCAACTCCTAGAAACGCCCGGCCACGTCCCGGGCGTTTCTGATATTGTGCCTTCATGATGCGCCATCCGCTCCTTTTGTTCTGTGTCACGGCATTGACCTTGGCCGCTTGCAACACCCCTGACCAACCGACGCCAATTGTGGCAGAAGTCATTCCAGGGATGGCCATGCCGCTGAGACTCGCCCCGGACTCCACTTGGATCCCCCTCTCAGACTTTTGTCCAGAAACCCTTCCAGAAGAGGTGTTTTGGATTCCTGAATGGGGCGGAGGAAAACCTCAAGAACGATCGGTGTATAACGGTCAGCAAGGCGTTTGGATACACGGTCAACCCAGCGAAGGATTCGGTGCATTGGAGTTGAGGCTCGACGGCCTATCAGCGCACGTTCCTGTCTTCGCCTCCGTGAAGCGCAGCATCACCTATACCATGCCAGCCGGTGACCAAACCTACGAGCAAGTCTGCATCATGGGCGCCTTTAACGGCTGGTCGCGAAGCAGCCACCCGTTGACCCGCAGTTCAGAAGGAAGCTGGCAAACCGAACTCTCCCTACCCCAGGGACAGCACCCTTACCAACTGGTCGCCGATGGCATAGAAATGCCTGACCCTGCCAACCCAGAAAAGGTGGACAATGGTTTTGGTGGATTCAACTCCATCTTGACCATCGAAGGCAGTGGCGACAAACTCGAGTTGGCTGCCATAGGATTCGGAGGCAACCAAGTGCACGATGTCCGCTTGCTCGGAACGCCAGGCGCGCGGGTATGGGGATGGTGGGAGGACCACCTGTATGCTTCGACGGTCATTGGAGACAATGGAACAGGGGTCGTGCGCATTCCTGCAAGGGCTTACGGATCTGGAAGCTCCCAATTGCGGCTCTGGGCCAGCGGCGCAGGCCAACCGAGCCACGAAGTGCGCATCCCGCTCATGGATGGCATTCCCATCGCTTCTCCCGCTCAACTGACCCGCCAAGATTGGGAGAGCCAAGTGCTCTATTTCATGCTGGTTGACCGTTTCCGCAATGGAGACCAGGGCAACGACCGCCCTGTGGACGACCCTTCTATCCTCCCCCCTGCCAATGACCAAGGAGGCGATTTGGCGGGCATTCGCAAAGCCTTGGATGAGGGATACTTCGACGATCTCGGAGTGACCGCATTGTGGATCAGTCCCATTACCACCAACCCCGATTCCGCTTTTGGCTACTGGCAGGACCCCAGTACTGACGTCACCAGTCGTTTCAGCGGTTATCATGGGTACTGGCCCATTTCCAACACCGAAATTGACCCCCGCTTTGGCACCCAAGCTGCTTTTGATGGGCTCGTTGATGCCGCGCACAGCAAGGACATGAATTTCCTCCTTGATTACGTTGCCAACCATGTCCACGAAGCGCACCCCTTGTACAAGGAGCATCCAGATTGGGCAACCAGCCTGTATCTGCCCGATGGCCGAGAAAACACACAGCTCTGGGACGATGAGCGTTTGACAACATGGTTTGACACATTCTTGCCCACGCTGAACTTAGAACGTGAGGATGTCGCAGAAGCCATGTCAGACAGTGCGGCATGGTGGGTGCTGAATAGCGAAATTGATGGTTTCCGCCACGATGCCACCAAGCACATTCCACTGTCTTTTTGGCGCCTCCTGACCCGCAAAATCAAACAGCATACCGGCGGCACAAACCGGCGGATATATCAGATTGGAGAGACCTACGGCAGTGCCGAATTAATCGGAAGTTATCTGGGTTCAGGACTTCTCGATGCGCAATTCGACTTCAATTTGTACGACAAGGCCATCGTGGCTTTCGGCAAGGAAAACGCCGGATTTGATGACCTTATTCAGGTCGCTCAGGAGGGGTTAAACCACTATGGAGCGCACCACCTCATGGGCACGATCACAGGCAACCAAGACCGCCCTCGGTTTGCTTCATTGGCAGAAGGAACGGTGCGCTGGGAGGAAGACCACAAACTCGCCGGGTGGACGCGTGACATTCGCAGAGAGGGCCTGCGCGGACACCAGGCCATGCGCATGTTGACCGCTTTTAACATGAGCATGCCCGGGGTGCCTTGCATTTACCAGGGAGACGAATATGCCGATGTGGGTGGCAACGATCCGGACAACAGGCGCATGGTGCGATTTGACGGCCTCGACATAGAAGAAAAGAGAACCCGGGAAATGGCCTCCAGATGGGTGGCCTTGCGCCGAAGCCGCATGAGCATGATGTATGGCCAAACTCAACTGACATCTCCCGCACCCCAACTGCTCAAAATCACCCGCCAATACTTGGACGAAACGACCACGGTATTCTTCAATCAAAGCAGCGTTCCTGTGGACATTCCCAACGTGGAGCAGGCCGAATGCATTCTAGGAAAGCCCCTTGGCCGTCAAATCGCCCCTTACACTGCCCTCGCCTATGCCGGTAGCCTCTGAACCGGACAAATCGCATGGCGCACCCTATCCTTGCACCATGAATAGAGCTTTGTTTTTGATGGGACTGTTGGGCGCAATGTTGGTGCCTGTCCAGTCTTCCGCCCAGGACACATTTACGGTGGGAAACACCACACTCTTTGCGACCGACTTGGTGGCGGACAGCCAAATTCCTTGGGAACTGGTGTGGGGTGGAGACGACATGTTGTGGTGCAGTGAACGCAAAGGAAGGGTCATTCGAATCGACCCTTCATCTGGAGATTATACGACTGTACTCGACCTGAATGTGACCTTTAACGGTTCTGGCGAACCTGGCCTCCTCGGCATGGTGCAGCACCCAGACTTCCCTGAAGACCCCCGTGTTTGGGTGGTGTATTGCAATGGCCAGAACAGCGTTTCCGAGCACCTGAGTGTGTTTGAATGGAACGGCACGGAGTTGGTCAATGAGCAGGAGCTGTTGACCTTGCCCGGTGCGCAAATCCACAACGGAAGTCGCTTGCTTTGGCTGCCCGACAACACCATGTTGATGACCACCGGCGATGCTGGTGACACCGACAACAGCCAAGATTTGGAAAGCCTCAATGGCAAAATTCTGCGCATCAATCCCGATGGTTCCATTCCAGAGGACAACCCCTTTGGACCAGAGAGCTATGTGTACACTTGGGGCAACCGGAACGCGCAGGGATTGTGCATCGGCCCCAACGGATTGATTTACGCCTCAGAGCACGGTCAGAATCAAGACGACGAGTTCAACCTTGTAGAGGCCGGCCGCAATTATGGTTGGCCCAACGTACAGGGTGCTTGCAATGCGCCTTCAGAAAACGCATTCTGCCAAGAATGGGACGTTGCCGAGCCCCTTCTGGCTTGGACACCTTGCATCGCATTGAACGGCTTGGAGTACTACACCCATGAGGCCATCCCTGAATTCCAAGGGAAAATCATGATGGGCGTCATGAGTGGATTCAATGATCCCCTTCCCGGCCGGTTGATCATGATCGAGCTCTCCGAAGACGGGCTCACGGCAGACAGCCAAGAAGCCTTCTTTGGCAGCTTTAACCAGCGCATCCGGGATGTGGCGGTGAACCCCTACACCGGAGCCTTTTACCTCGCATTTAATGGCCAATCCTATCCTGGAAATCCGCCCAACATCATCAAGGAGTTCAGCACCTCTGACCCTTCTTTGGTGCCTACGCCGGTGGTCAAGCCGCTGTTGATTCAACCCGTGCCTGCGCGCAACACCGCTTCGGTTTTTGCCACAGACGGTGCTGTTGGAGGGCCTTTGGTTGTCCGCGACATGACAGGCCGTGTGGTATTTGAAGGACAGGTTCCCTCGGTGCAGTTTGACCTCGACATCAGCGGCTTCTCGACAGGCCGCTACATCGTTTGGACTGCTATCGGAGCGGCCGACTTGCTGGTCCACTGATCGCCCCTAGCGCACCGGCAGCACCGTTAGCGTGGTGCGCCGGTTTTGCTTTCTTGCCTCCTCGGAAGTTCCGATTGCAGCGGGCTTGGTCTGGCCGTACCCTTTTGCGATCAACTGTTCTGCGGAAACGCCGGCAGCCTCTAACGCGGTTTTGACCGCTTCCGCCCTCAAGACGGAAAGCGCCAAATTCTCGGATTTAGACCCCACATCATCGGTGTGTCCTCCGACCTCCATCACAAGGTGGGGTTGCGCTGAGAGCCACAGTCCAACCCGTTCCAATTCAACGTTGGAGGCGGGATTCAAGTTGGCGCTGCCACTTTCGAAAAAGACGTTTCTCAAGACCGCTTCACTGCCCGCTTGCAATGGCGCGAGCTTAAAGTCTCGTACCACGCGACCCTGCAATTCGCCCTGGCCGATTCGCTCTGACAACAGCATGTGGCCTGTGGCTTCTGCCATTACCACAAAAGACCGGTCCAAGGGCACCGGAACATGATAGCTTCCGTCCGCACCAGCAATGGCCTCTGCGAAAGGGGTGCCGCTGTCGCTGTCTACGAGTCTGATTCGGGCAGATTGAAGCGGGATACCCGACGCAGAACTCAATCGGCCTTCCATGGCTGCTGTGGCATTGGCTGCCACATTCGCTGGCAAGGTGAGCTCATGTAAATCCAATTGCCCGCCTGTGGAACGGCTGAAAAAACCAGTGACGCCATCCGAAGACACCACCAGACCGCTTTCATCTTCGGGCGTGTTGATGGGCCAGCCCAGGTTTTCCGGACTCCCCCACTTTCCGTTGTCTTGCAACGTACAGACAAAGAGGTCCATGCCTCCCATGCCTGCCCTGCCGTCAGAGGAGAAGTAAAAATGCCGTCCATCTGGATGGATGAAAGGCCGCATCTCCTTGCCCTTGGAGTTGATTTCTCCCCCCATTCGAAAGGCCGTTCCCCAAGTTCCGTCGGCCTGCCGACGCGCTGTGAACAGGTCGTATTTGCGCCGTCCAGCGCGGCCAGACCCCCGTGTGAAATACAACTGCTGACCATCTGGACTCAGGCAAGGTTGGCTCTCCCAACCCGCCGTATTGACTGCGCTCAAGTTCACTGGCCTGCTCCATTCTTGTCCGTTGCGTTGGGCCACATACAAGTCACAGCTGCCTTTGTGCGGTCCTTCGCCTGCCCGGTCTGCATCGCGGCATACGGTGTAGCAAATGGTCATCCCATCTCCCGACAACGCTGCTGCGCCCTCATTGTTGGAGGTGTTCAACCCACGCAACGGTTGGGGAATGGTCCAGCCCGTGCCCTCTCTTTGCGCGACGTACAAATCCTCCTGCCCCTGGCGCCACCGTTCGTCTTCTACTCTTCGGGTAAATACCAATGCATCTCCCGCGAGCCATACACTGGGGAAATACTCGTCCTGGCCCGTGGATACCGGTGACGGCAAGGCTTGGCTGTTCAACGGGACAGGATGCGCCAAAGCGCCTTCCATGAATTCGGCATCCTTTAGCACAGATGCAATGGCATCCAAATCGGGGCCCTCGCCGACCCCTGGGATTTGTGTCATCGCCCTCATGGCCGCTTTCATGCCGGCGGGATCCAAAGCAAAACGAGCCGCCTCTGCCCAAGAAAAGTGGTCCCGAATCCAATCTGCTCCAAAACGGGTCAAATAGTGCGCGTAATGGGCCTTTGACGCTTCAAAATCTCCCTGATCAAATGACATGGCCGCCAGAACACGCTCTGCCTCCGCAAAATTCGGATCGATTTCCAAAGCCTTTCGCAGGTCCTCCTCGACGTCCATCATGGCAGCCTCTGTATCTGCAACCGCTCCCGGCACCATCGCAGCACGGCTGGCCTCCATGGCCTTGCGGTAGAGTTTAATGGCCTTCTTGCTCTCAGAATGAAACCGAGGAGCGGGCTGGGTAAAGCCCCAATGGGGACCAACAAAGGCCAACAACAACATGAGTGCAGCGCGCAATCGAATCATGGGGAAAGTTTGTGCTTTAGGAGAACGCCAAGATGGGGCCAATCGCACAACAGCAACGAAATTTGTCACGTGCGAATTGGACTCATCAGCGATACCCACGGCTACATCGATGACCGGATTTTGCATCACTTGTCCTCCTGCGACGAAGTGTGGCATGCGGGCGACATCGGTGATTTCAAGGTCACGGACGCGCTTGCAACAGTGGCGCCATTGGTGGTGGTTCACGGCAACATCGATGACCACCTCATGCGCCGAACCTTCCCCGAGCACCAGCACCTGGAACGAGAAGGATGCCGCATCTGGATGACCCACATTGGAGGCCGGCCTGGTCGCTATGCAAAAGGCATCCGCAGCGGCCTCGACGCGCACAAACCGGACATTTTTGTTTGCGGTCACTCCCACCTGCTGCTGGTACAGCGTGTCAAGACTTGGGGCGGCATTCACCTGAATCCTGGTGCTGCCGGAGTTCAGGGGTTTCACAAAGTGCGCACGCTGCTGCGGTTTGACTTGGACTCTGGCAAAATCCGTTCACCCGAGGTGGTAGAATTGGGACTGAAGTGAGGCCGCCTTGAGGTCCGAGAAAGATGTTGTAAACTTGTAACGCACCGCAGCGGTGCAAAGCCTTCGGGCTCCCCTCAGGGAAATTTGAACACAGAGTCGCCCACGCAAGTGGGACCCCCACATGTACGACATCATTGATTTGAACAGCCGCAAGGTTGCTGAGCTCCGGGACATTGCCAAGGAGCTGAATATTGCCAGAACAGACAAGCTCAAAAAGCAAGAATTGGTGTACGCCATTCTGGATGAGCAAGCCGTTACAACCAGCGCTAAGGCCAAGGCCGATGGTGATGGTGATGGTGATGGTGAGAAAAAAGACGCTGGCAAGAAGCCCTCTGGCTCAGGCCGTGGGCGTCAACGTGCTGCTGCCAAAAAAGAGCAGGCCTCAGAAGAGGGAGATTCTGAAGAATCTTCTTCATCAGAAAACCGCAGCAAAGGACGGCGCAACAACAAATCCGAGGATGGCGAACGCGGTGGCCGTGACCAATCCCGGGGCAACCGTCAGAAAGGCGGAGACAACGACAGGAACGACAGCACCGAGAAATCATCCGACACCTCCAACAAGGACGGTGAAAAGTCCAACAAGGACGGAGAACAAAACGACCGCGGGAACCGCCGCAACGACCGGGGAGACCGCAACGACCGGGGAGACCGGCGCGGACGTGACCGCAACCGCAATGAACGCGGAGACCGCAATGAACGCGGAGACCGCAATGAACGCGGAGACCGCAATGAACGCGGAGACCGCAATGAACGCGGAGACCGC
>Ga0208971_1000281_pt1 | contig 38764 bp, 28 predicted proteins | sample AOAMet1_18_M0_10_2_FD_188229 | JGI IMG/M metagenome (GOLD analysis project Ga0208971, IMG submission 188229) | Ammonia-oxidizing marine microbial communities from Monterey Bay, California, USA - CAN11_18_M0_10 (SPAdes) | ecosystem: Environmental > Aquatic > Marine > Intertidal zone | place...
TGAGGCGGACTGAGCCAGCGCAGTTTAAAATGGGCCTCTGGGGACTGCCCCAGTTTGTCTACCAGCCAGGGCAGCAATTCATTCATCTGCTGCTCTAATTTCCACGGCGGATTGACCACGATCATTCCCGATCCGGTCATGCCAAAACGATTATTTCCCTGCACTACATTGAGCTCTATCTGAAGGGTTCCCGGCAGCCCTGCATTGGACAACTTGCGCTGCAAAAAATCCACATCGTCACTGTGTACCACCGGATACCAGATGGCAAAGGTGCCGGTTGCCCAGCGTTTAATGCCATCCACAACCGCCTTCACCACATCGGCGTATTCATGGTTCAGTTCATAGGGCGGGTCGATTAACACCATGCCACGTCTCTCTATGGGTGGCAGCGCGCCTTTTAGCTGGGCAAAACCATCAATTTTGTGCACCTTAGTGCGACGATCTTTGGTAAACAGCTCTTGCAGCAGGCCAAAATCTGCCGGATGCAGTTCACTTAGCAGCAGTCGATCTTGAGGGCGGCAGAGTTCTTTGGCCAGCAGAGGGCTGCCTGGATACTGGGACAGTTCGCCAGTTTCATTAAGCCTCCTTAGGGTATCTAAATAGGCCTGCATAGCAGCGGGAACACTGCCCTCCCAGAGTCGCTTGATACCCTCCAAATACTCACCGGTTTTATCCATTTCTTTGGAGTGCAGATCGTAGCAACCGGCACCGGCGTGGGTGTCGATATAGACAAAGGCTTTATCTTTCACTTTAAGCGACTGCAGTATTAACGACTGCACGGCGTGTTTTAAAACATCAGCATGGTTGCCAGCATGGAAGCTGTGACGGTAGGAGAGCATAGGGGTTCAATGTTTTGGCTTGAGAACACCAGTGTAAATCACCTGCGCTAAAAAGATAGCTACTCTGTGTAAAGCAAAAGGCGCGCAGCTAACTCAATAGCCGCACGCCTAGTGACCAAGTCTTATTTAGACAAGTGTTTAGCCGGCCAGTGTTTAATGGGCCAGCTGCTGGGTGAGCGCTGGCGAACTGTGGTTCAACAGCGCAATCTGAGCCGCTTGACTCTTTATCTGTTGGCTCATGGCCAGTAGCTCAGCTTTAAATAGGGCATTTTGTTCGAGGAGTAAATTCAACGCGGTTTGTTGGGTTTGAGTTTCAATATGCCCGCGCTGTAATTCGGCTAGTAGCAATGGTGTCAGCAGTTGGTAAAAGACCGATAGAGGCTTACTCTGCTCATCAAATTGCACCAGCTCGGGAAAGATCTTCGCCACCTCCTCAGCAATCAGGCCAAACTGTATGGGATAGTCACCTTTTTCGTCTGCTTGTTTGTAGCGGAAGGTCACTGGACGCAGAGCCATGATTTTTTCACTGGTGGCATCCAGAGATTGAATATCTTTCTTAAAGCGTTGGGATGACGGCAGGGTTCCCAATTGGCCGTTGGAGTTGATATAGACAGCGGCTCCATTCGTTGCCGTAACTCCAGAGATCCCGGCGATATAGGTTCCCAAGTGTTTGCCCTGAGTTCCCATGCGAATAATATAGGACTCGCTGCTGGCACCGGCGGATGCCACATAGATATTGTGGCTGCCGGAGGTCAGGCCAACGCCCGACTGATAGCCTATGGCGGTGTTGTAATCTCCAGCGACCAGATTCATCGAGGCCTGATGTCCGATAGCGGTATTGCCGCTGCCCGTGGTGGTGTTTAGGGCGTAATAGCCGCCGGCGACATTGTCACTGCCGGAGGTATTTTGATACAGCGTTGACTCACCCCAAGCGGTGTTGTGGTTGCCCGATAGGTTGCCAAATAGAGAGTCTTCACCGATGCCGGTATTGTGAGCGCCGATAGTATTGCTAGTGAGTACTGATTCGCCAATTGCGGTGTTTTGCCAACCGGTAATATTGGCCGCCAGAGTTTGATAGCCAAAGGCTGTATTGGATGTGCCACCCTTGCTGTAGGTCTCGGTGGGCCCAGTATTATTGGTCAGCGCGCGATAACCCACGGCGGTATTGTAGTAACCGGTGACATTGCCATACATAGCTTCAACACCGGTTGCGGTATTGAAATAACCGGTGGTGTTAGAAAAAAGAGCCTGCACGCCGCTGGCGGTATTGTCATGGCCAGTGCTGTTCATATAGAGAGTCTGAGTGCCGATAGCCGTATTGTCACTGGCAGTTTTACTGTTGCCCAGAGCCAAAAAACCAATGGCGGTGTTGTTGTTTCCGGTGGTGTTATTGAGCAGCGCTTCGGGACCCACACCGGTATTGCGTGAGCCTGTGGTGTTGTATTGCATGGCTAAGTTGCCCACCGCGGTATTCCAACTGCCGGTGGTAGTGTGTTGCAGAGCTTTAAAGCCGGTGGCGGTATTATCTTCCGCTGTGGTTTTATCTTCCATAGCATTGCAGCCAGTGATGGTATTGTAAGGAGCACCAGAATCCGTTGCGATACAGGTTGCCTGAGCAGTGATGGGGACAAAAAGTATCAGGCACAGCATTAGTAGAGATTTTTTAATGGTTGATAAATTGTGATCGAGGAATGAGGCAATTAGCTGTTGGATAAATAGCCGTTGGATAAATAGCTGTTGGATAAATAGCTGTTGGATAAATAGCCGTTGGATAAACAGCTGTGGATAGACAATAGAAAGCTTCACGATAAATTCCTTTTTAATTGTAGTTATGTTGCTACATGCTAATACGCGCCTTAACAAAGGTACTTCAGACAGCCAATTTTTGCGGGGCAAGGACTCTGTGAAATAGCCTGAGTGCAAGAAAATCGAGAGAATTTACGGATCACTAAAATATGAAGGTAGCGGGATAAGGAATAGAGATTAGAGATAAAAAATTGGGTTTTAAAAAAACAGAGCAAAAAGCCCCGATAAATCGGAGCTTCTCTAATGACTAAATCTTAGCGAATAAGGCCTCATATTCAGCTTGATCAATCTCGATGATCCGGTGTTTTCCGCCCATCAGAGCAGCCTTAAAAACAATCTTGAAGAAATGCTGATCCTCTTTAAGATTTACTTTTGAGGTAAATTTTTTCGCACCATTAAAGCCAGTGACATTTGGCACACCTATACTAAAACCTACCTTAGTCTGCAGCTTATGCTTGCCTTTAGTGGTTTCAAAAACCACAATTTTATCCTGTCCGAGTTTGGCAATTTCTGCTTTATCCACCGACAGCCTCACCTTTTGTCCCAGAGTCATAACATCGGAGGGACGTATAAATGATAAGGTGGTTGTGTTTGTCGCGGTATCCTCAGCGATCAGAGGTGATGTTATTGATAGCGATGCTAACAGCAGCAAACCGCTAATAAGAATCGTTTTCGATATTTTAAAGCCACTCATATTCGCCTCCTACAGACGTAATAGATCGATTAATAAACGCCACTATATACTTGCGGATTGGCTCGGCCACGCTTATTTTGCCAATAGAAGCTTGTGACAGAGTCTTATTGGGCTTACTGTTCTCAAGTGGGCTGCACCTTTACCCAGACATCTACCCTTATATCAGGATAATCCTATGCCCGGAATTATTAACGATTTAACCGTTGCTGGAACACTTTTTTTGCGCGCAAACGCCAGAAAGCTGTTATCAAAAAGTGACCCGGAACCGGATCTAGAGAAGTATCGCAGCGGTATGCAGAGCCTGCTTGATCAGGCGCCAGCGGGACTAATTCGAGAGTATGAATGGCTGGATATTCCCGGTAACCGACCACCCTGGGTAGCCTCAGGTATCGATCTGCAAGCCGGGGATCAGGTTAGCTGTTTTATGGCTGGGCGAGTTTTTGCCAGCAAGCCATTGGATATATGGCTGAGCCTAGGGTTACAGGTCTGGTACAAAGTAGGGGCTGGCGAGATATTCCGAGGCACAGATAACAGCCACAGTTTTAGCGCACAAGAGAATGGCGCGCTGCAATTTGGCAACTACTTTCCTAACGATTGGCAGAACCTTCAGGGGGAGCGTCAACAGGATGACAAGGTATATAAAAATTCCAGCGGTATGTCGCGTATTTTGGTGATTCGCTGGCATAAGCCAGCAGTTGAGTGCCTTCGGAAAATGGTTGGTCTCGGAGATTTCGATGGCCATTTGCAGTCTGAAATTGATCGTATCGACATGGGTGACACTACGCCTCAAGGGTGGTCATATTTATGGAATATCGGCCGCAGCAATATTTTCCGCAAGCAGCCACTGGAAACCACCGATGACTGTATCCACTGCCAAACTCAGGGTGACACTGGGATTTTGCAGAAAGATGTGGATACGGTGCTGGATCAGCACAGTGAAATAAGCTGGAAATGGTGCGTGGATGAACTGCCTTCTAACTTGCGAGAAGATACGGTACCCAGCCATGACTATATGAGTATTGCGGTCGAATTCGATAATGGTCGAGATATTACCTACTACTGGAGTAGCACGCTTCCTGTAGGCACTGGCTATGACTGCCCGCTGCCGAACTGGCAGGGCAAGGAATATCATGTGGTGATTCGCAGTGGGAAAGAGGGACTCGGCGAATGGAAGGATGAGCGAAGAAACCTATTTGATGATTACAAACAGTATATGGGCGAGCCACCGGCGCGTATTGTGCGGGTTTGGTTGATTGCCAACAGTGCTTTCCAGCGCGGCAAAGGGGATTGTAAATATTCCGATATTGTTCTGCATAATAAGCAGTCGTTGAAGGTTCTTTGAAGTTACTCTGACGGGAGCCTTTAAACATAAACCTTCTTAAGGTGCAGCATGAAACCCCAACTGTCATCATGAACACATGTGAGAGATCTCAGAGTCTGGCAATGAGATCCCTTGTCGCTCTGGTCTGTCGAGATGACATGAATTTATGGACAGGGTGAATCGAAGTATGGCAGGTTCACTCCGCCCTCCCTAAACAAAACCTAGAACGCCGCCTGCACACCAATAACAATCACATCCGTTTTAGCATCCTGTTCAGACCACGACTCATGTAAAAAGGGTACTTCAGGTTGCGCATTAGTGGGGTCCATATGGCCGCCACTTAAAAAGTTAAGTGGAACCCAACCCGCTACATGAACCATTTCAGCAAAATATTTAACATTACTCACTGGCATATAAGAGGCACCCAAGACTAACTGGTCTTGCTTCTCCCAAGGTGAACCCTCAGCTCCGGCCTTAAATTGGCTGAATTCTAGTGACAGGTCAACATTTTGTTTAAAGCCAAAATCAGAGGCATAGCTTGCACCCATAGTCCAAGTGAAGTTCTTCACCGCTTCAAATTCAGCATAGGCCGGGAAGTTTGGATTGGCGGTGCCAGGCCAAACCGCTAGAGTCTCGGCAAATTCAGAGAGCAGTGTTAAACGATCATTGTTATATCGAGCGTAAACAGATATTGCATCGACATTGTCATTACAGGCATTAAAGTGCTTAACCACATATTCCTGACAATAAGAGGTTCCGTATTGATAGCTGGCACCAGCCAACAGTGACGCGTTATTCTCAAGAGCAAAACTATAGTTTGCATCCAGGGCAAAGTTATTTAGCAGAGAGGGTACGTTGGTATCTTTTACCGGCGTATTGGCATTGCGAAACTGCGCGCCACCCTGTATCGCCATGGCACGGAGATGCAATTTATCCGTCGTGTATCCCACTAAACCCCCGTAAGCCAAGCCGGCAAATGAGTGCCAGTTTGTTGAGTTGGTAAAGGGGCTGACGGTGTCATTTAAACCAAAGGGAATGTCCATCTTGCCCACCGAGGCATAAACATTGGAATGGTCGAGGTTGCCATACATCAGGTAAGCCCGTCGCATATTGACATTATTGCGCGGCAAACCAGTGATACTCGAACCAGAGGCAAAGTTTTGTTCAGGGTTATAGAGTAGCTCAGCATAGCCTGTGAGATTTTCAGTCAAGCGAGCAGTTAGATTTAGATTGCTTGAGTGAATAACCGCCTCAGATACAGTTTTACCGATTTGATTAGACGAAGTTGGGTGGCGCATCAACCAGCCAAATTTGGTGTCTGAATTGGATTTTTGGTAGTTCACCAAAGCGGTGATCTGTCCGCCGAAAGTGATTTTTTGTTTGAGTTCATGGTCGCGTAGAGCCTGTAGCTGCAGTAACTGTTTTGTATTGGTATTTCGGGAGTGATCTAAGACTTGGAAGCTATAGGTGCCATTGGATCCTATTAGCTCTGAAGATGACGCTTGAGTTGCGCTGTCATTGTCACGTTTACTGTCAGCTTCGGCAGAGCGTTCGGCTATCTGAGCCTCTAGAGCCGCAAGCTTCGCGCTGACAGCTTTGTACATATCAAATAATTCTTGATTGGTGGGTGATTCAGCGCCGGCACTCAGTGAGATAGACCCGGCCATGGTGAATGCAGCCATGGAAATTATTGATTTTTTGATGAGATTAACCCTTATTGCAAATATTTGACAAGGTACGCAACTTTAGAGCCAACCCTGTTCTAAGATTTATATAATAATTGGGAAACCAAGAAATATATAGCTGATTATTTTTGCAAAGCGCCAGTTAGGATTAGAAATTAGCATTTTGGAATTTTTGGCTTAATGCAATAAAACTAGCGAGTCCAAACCACCTGAAAGTCTCCGATCTGATCTAGTCACCTGATGATGAATTGTGAAAGCATGTTCCAGTTCCACATATTGATTCGATAGATGATGGCAAATCCACTCAGTTTTGACTCCCTTTTGTGACAGTTCTCTCTCCAATCTATTGATCGCCATCCAAATAACTTCTTCAGCATCCGCAATTCGAATAACGTTAGTAAAGGTACTGGCGAGTAATAGGGCTGTGTCGGAAAACCGTTTACAGGCGTTTTCATGGTCAATAGTACTGTTGCTAAGTAGTATTTCCGCCGTCTCAAATGCGCATCCAAGATGAGGAATGGCCTCTAACCAGAGTAGATGATCACAATAGAACTGTCCCGTATCAATGCCGGCTTTCCAGAACTGCATGGCCTTGGGCAGGCTGCGCTCGAGTTCTAATCGATGATTCCCGCATAAAAATTGCAATTTCATTTTTAGCCTCCTTAGGTCTCAGAACGTATTTGCTGTCAATATTAATTGACTTCAATAAAAATGTAAATGATAATCATTCGCATTTAAAAGCTGAATAAATTACTTGAAGGCGACGAGGCGCAATCGCAATGAGAAGGACAAGGACAAGGGAAATAAGATTAGGTTTAGAGCTGGGGGTTAGGGTTTTGTTTGGCGTTTTTTTATTCAGCGGTATTAGCGCACTCTATCTTTATAGTTGGCTGTTGATTTATTAATTTACGCCTTCGTCTTGTTGGTTGCTGGCACTAAAATTAGCTCACCGATCACCAATAATAGACACAAAAAAACCCACCTCTTTTCAGAGGCAGGGTTTTATTGTTTGGTACCAGTGGCCGGATTGATGGTAACAACCTGTGGCTTGTTACCACTTGCTTCGCAAGCGCCTTCGCTGCGCTCCGCGTCCAAATTGCGTGCGCAATTAGTCGAACCGGGGTGCCGATCTCGCCGACCAATGATAGCAAACAAAAAACCCCACCTCTTTTCAGAGGCAGGGTTTTATTGTTTGGTACCAGTGGCCGGACTCGAACCGGCACGCTTTTAAGGGCGCGGGATTTTGAATCCCGTGTGTCTACCAATTCCACCACACTGGCATTCCGATAGTTTAAAGAGATCGCTCTCTTCCCCCTGCCGAGATATCCAGCGGAAGGGCGGCGATTATAGCAGTGATCAACAGGCGGTCAACCGCAGATATGAGGCTTCTGCGATTAAATGTTTCGCGGTGAAAGAGTTTGGCCTTTGGCGCCGTTTTCTATACCCTTGCCGGCTGGTACAAATCAATCATCAACAACTGGCTTTTGCCCCGATATTTATGCGCCGTGATCTCTTTCAATTTGACCTTCCCGATGAGCTGATAGCCCGCCAGCCCGCTGAACAGCGGCAGGGTAGTCGGTTGCTATATCTCGACTCTGGGTCTGAGGATCTGCGCCATCAGCAGTTCACCGATCTACTGGCACATATTGAGCCCGGTGATTTGATGGTGTTTAACAATACTAAGGTGATCGCGGCGCGGCTGTTTGGTCAAAAGGAGAGTGGCGGCAAGATTGAGGTCTTGGTGGAGAGGGTGCTGAGCACCGATTCTGTGCTTGCGCATATTCGTGCTAGCAAGTCGCCCAAGCCAGGGAATCAACTGTTGTTTGAAAATGGCTACAGCGCTGAGATGTTGGGCCGCAGCGATGCTCTTTTTGAACTGCGTTTTAGCGCGCCGGTGCTAGATGTACTTGAGCAGATTGGTCATATGCCCCTGCCTCCTTATATTGATCGCGCGGATACTGAGGAAGATCAAAGTCGCTACCAGACGGTTTATGCGGACCAGCTGGGTGCGGTGGCGGCGCCAACGGCCGGCCTGCACTTCGATGATCAGATGCTGGCGGATATCAACGCTAAGGGCGCGAAGATTGCCTTTGTCACTCTGCATGTGGGGGCTGGGACTTTTCAGCCGGTGCGTGCGGATAATATTCACGACCATCACATGCATACCGAGTGGCTGCAGGTCAGTGATCAGGTCTGTGACCAAGTGCGTGAGACTAAGGCCGCAGGTGGTCGAGTAATTGCGGTGGGCACAACCAGTGTGCGCTGCCTTGAAACAGCGGCCAGTTCCGGTTCGATTATGCCTTTTGAGGGCGATACCAATATTTTTATCTTCCCCGGTTACCGCTTTAAAGTGGTCGATGCACTGCTAACCAATTTTCATCTGTCGGAATCGACATTGCTTATGTTGGTCAGTGCTTTTGCTGGTTATAAGCCTATAATGCAGGCCTATTCAGAGGCGGTGGCTGAGCGCTACCGCTTTTTTAGTTATGGCGATGCAATGTTTTTGCGTCACAACCCCCAAGCCCCTGAGACTATTCCCCAATGAGTTCCGCAACTGATTCCACAACTAATTCCCAAGTCGAAGCCCAACCCAAGCGCCAGTGCTTTATGGATTTTGCGGTGTCCGCCACTGACGGCAAGGCACGGCGTGGTGAAATGACCTTTCCTCGGGGCAAGGTGCAAACACCTGCTTTTATGCCAGTGGGCACCTATGGCACGGTTAAAGGTATGTTGCCCAAGGATATCGTTGAGATCGGTGCTGAGATAATTCTTGGCAATACCTTTCATCTGATGCTGCGTCCCGGTACTGAGGTGATTAAAGGCCATGGCGATCTGCATGACTTTACTCAGTGGCAGGGTCCGATTCTCACTGACTCCGGTGGTTTTCAGGTATTTAGTCTTGGGGATATGCGCAAGATTACCGAAGAGGGGGTGAAGTTTAAGTCGCCGATTGATGGCAGTCCGGTGTTTATTGACCCGGAGACCTCAATGCAGGTGCAGGCGGACCTAGGCAGTGATGTGGTGATGATCTTTGATGAGTGCACGCCCCATCCAGCGACAGTGAAACAGGCTAGTGACTCCATGCAGCTTTCTTTGCGCTGGGCGAAACGCAGTAAAACTGCTCACGGTGACAGCCCCTCGGCGCTATTTGGCATTGTGCAGGGTGGCATGTATGAGTCGCTGCGGGATGAATCGCTGAAGGGTTTGGTGGATATAGGATTTGATGGCTACGCCATCGGCGGTTTGTCAGTTGGCGAGCCCAAGGAAGATATGATGCGCATTCTCGATCATCTGGCCCACCAGATGCCAGCCGATCGGCCCCGTTATCTGATGGGTGTTGGCAAGCCGGAGGATTTGGTTGAAGGCGTGCGGCGTGGTATCGATATGTTTGACTGTGTAATGCCGACTCGCAATGCGCGCAATGGCCATCTGTTTACCAGCACCGGTGTAGTCAAGATTCGCAATGCTCGTCACCGTCATGACACTGGACCTCTGGATAGGCAGTGTGACTGTTACACCTGTACTAACTTCAGTCGTGGCTACCTGCATCACCTTGAGCGCTGTGGCGAAATGCTAAGCGCACAGCTCAATACCATTCACAATTTACGCTTTTATCAAACCTTGATGGCGGGGCTGCGCGAAGCCATCGCCGAGACTCGCTTGGAAGCCTTTGCCGATGAATTCTATCTACAGCAGGGCAAGGTAAAGCCTGAGCTTTAAGCTGAGAACCTCTCTGGGGTTTAAATCGTCAATTGTGCCCCCAACTATAATGCTAATGCCGCTATAATGCGCCGCTGAATTTATTGGAATGTCTGACCATGCCTAACAAGTTTCCCCTGTGGAAGAATATAACAATCCTTTTGGTTGTCACCTTCGGTTTTGTTTTCGCCGCGCCAAATCTCTATCCGCCGGATCCAGCGATTCAGCTGTCGGGGCAGAGTGGTGCTATGCAGATCGATGCCGCAGTGTTGGAGAAGGTTGAGCAAGCCTTAGATGAAGCGGGTATTGCCCACTTTGCCGGTGAGTCCGATGGCGAAGCGTTATTGGTCAGATTAAAGGACATAAAGCGCCAGTTGCGGGCCAAAGAAGTGATTCAGGCGACCATGGGTGGAGACTATATTGTTGCCTTAAACTTGGCCCCGACCACGCCAAGCTGGTTGAGTGACATGGGTGGCCAGCCGATGAAGCTGGGTCTCGATCTCAGTGGTGGTGTGCACTTTTTGCTCGAGGTTGATCTGGAGTCAGCCCTGACTACTCGCCTTGAAAGCGATCTCGAAGATGTTAAGACGGCGCTGCGGGAAGAGCGTATTCGCTATCGCAGCTTTGAACTGAGCAATGGTCTGATTGTTGGCCAGTTTCGCGATGAAGCCGAAGTGGCTCGTGCCAAGACCTTAATTCGAACCAATCTGAGAGATCTCCAGCCCCAGTCTCAGCCGGGTCAAAATCCTCTATCCCTAGTACTCAAGCTGAGTGAACTCGCCAGCCGTGAAATCGAAGATAACGCAATCAAGCAAAACCTTACCTCACTGCGCAATCGCGTCAATGAGCTGGGTGTGTCTGAGCCTCTGGTGTCCCGTCAGGGCAAAAACCGTATCGTTGTTGAACTGCCAGGTGTTCAGGACACCGCTGAAGCCAAGCGTATTATCGGCAAGACTGCCAACTTGGAGTTCCGCCTCGAGGCCAGTGGTCGCGTTGGCGAGGTGTTTGATTTCCGCAATCCAAGCGGTCAGGGTCCGGATGCGCGGCTGGAGAGCAAGGCGGTGATTACCGGTGAGAATGTCACCGATGCCCGCGCTAGCTTTGATGAGAACGGTCGTCCCCAGGTCAATATTACCCTCGATGCAAAGGGTGGTTGGCAGATGGGTTATGCCACCAGAGACAATATTGGGCGTCGCCTCGGGGTTTTGTTTATTGAGTTTAAAACCCGATTGGAAAAATCTATCGATGACAACGGTGAGCTGGTGCTGACGCCGGTACCCTTTGTTGAAGAAAACATTATCAGTTTGGCCACAGTTCAGGCTCAGCTCGGTAAGCAGTTTAGAATTACCGGTCTCGAGCAGCGTGAATCGTCAGAGCTGGCGCTGTTACTGCGCGCCGGTGCATTGGCTGCGCCCATGTACATTGTTGAAGAACGCACTATTGGACCCTCACTGGGTGCCGATAATATTAAGCTGGGGGTCAAGTCCGTCACTGTTGGTATGGCCCTAGTGTTGCTGTTTATGCTGGTTGTCTACCGCGGTTTTGGTGTCTTTGCCAACATCGCGCTAGCGATGAATCTGGTGTTGCTGGTGGCCTTTATGTCACTGCTCGGGGCGACTCTGACCCTGCCGGGAATTGCCGGTATTGTTTTGACCGTGGGTATGGCGGTGGATGCCAATGTGTTGATTTTCTCGCGGATTCGCGAGGAGCTTGCGGCTGGGGCCTCGATTCAGGGTTCGATCAGCGCCGGATATGACCGCGCCTTTGTATCGATTCTCGATGCCAATATCACTACATTAATTGTTGCTCTGATCTTATTTTTAATCGGTTCCGGTCCAGTCCAAGGTTTTGCTGTGACCCTGTCAATCGGTATTTTGACCTCGATGTTTACCTCTATTGTGATGACCCGAGGACTGGTAAATCTGGTTGTCGGTGGCCGCAAAATCAAAACCCTGTGGATTTAGGAAGAAGATTATGACTGACTTGAAAGTGTATAACTTCATGGGGCTGCGTAAGATTGCGGCGATCTTTTCTGCTCTGTTGCTGATCGCCTCGGTCGCGTCCCTCTCCACCAAAGGGTTGGTGTTGGGTTTAGATTTTTCCGGTGGCACGCAGATCGAAGTGGGCTATGAACAGCCAGCAGATGTTGGGGCCATTCGTCAGCAACTTGAAATCGCGGGCTTCGAAGGTCCAGTGGTGATTCAGTACGGTTCTGAGACCGATGTTCTGATTCGCTTGCAGGGAGCGCCAGAGCAGGGACTATCTGAGAAAGTGTACGCTGTTCTAGAAGACGGTAGCGAGGCGGTTGAGTTGCGCCGTGTCGATTTCGTTGGTCCACAGATTGGTGAAGAACTTCGTGAAGATGGCGGTCTCGGCATGCTCACGGCTCTGGCCGTAGTAATGCTTTACGTGGCGATTCGCTTCCAGTTGAAATTCTCCATCGGCGCGGTGCTGGCACTGGCTCACGATGTGGTCATTACACTGGGATTCTTCTCTATTGTGGGGCTTGAATTTGATCTCACAGTATTGGCCGCGATATTGGCGGTGGTCGGTTATTCACTCAATGACACCATTGTTGTATCGGATCGAATCCGGGAAAATTTCCGCAAGATTCGCAAAGCGACTCCTGTGGAGGTGATTAATGAGTCACTCTCACAGACTCTGTGGCGCACCATTAATACCTCGGTGACCACCATGCTGGTGTTGTTGGCACTGTACTTTATTGGCGGTGAGTTGATTCATAACTTCGCTGTGGCGCTGATGGTCGGAGTCGGCATTGGTACCTATTCTTCAATCTATGTTGCCGCTACGGTTATGCTCGCTCTCAGAGTTGACCGTGAAGATCTGCTGGAGCCGGTCGAAGGGGAGTTAGTAGACGACCTACCTTAATGAGGTAGCGCTTGATCTCGACCCACTAACCCGCGTCGCTGCAGCCTGTGCTATCTTAACTGAGTTGTAGATAGCGACACCGGCAGCGGATAGTGGGAGATTGACTGATGATCAGGCTTAAAACGTTACAGTACGTTGAATTTCCGTCGCGGAATCTCGCCGCGAGCAAGGCCCTATGAACGGACACCGGCCACTTCTCAGCCTAATGGCCAGCTGCTTGCTATCTAGCTGCGCGCTGCTTCCTCAGTTGACTGAACCCACCGAATGTCCGGTGCCAGCGGAGGTTGTACCAGCCCTTGAACCTCAGAGCTGCCCAGAACCTGAGGTGATTGAGCGTATTGTCACCCGAGTCGTTACTCCCGAACCACCACCGCAAGCCACCCGAGCGGGGAAGTTACACCTGCCTATTGTTGGTGCAGTGGAGTGGGCAAAGATCCAGCCGGCGGGCCTGTGGATTGAATCTCGCATTGATACCGGAGCAGACACTACCTCAATTCACGCCGAAGATATTCAGCTCGTGGAAAAAGACGGCAAGCGCTATGTGCGTTTTGTACTGCTGGATACGGTGACAGGCAGTGCCCACCAACAGGAATTGAGATTGCGCCGCAGGGTGTTGATCAAACAGAGCGGCGGGGCTGATGAGCGGCGCTATGTGGTACGTATGTGGGTGATGCTGGGAGAGATTCGCTCAAAGATTGATGTCAATCTCTCTGATCGCACCGACTTTGAATACCCGCTGTTAATCGGACGCAATTTTTTGATGGATAATATGATCGTTGATGTAAGTCGCCATCACACTGTAACCCTGCGCCCGGACATCAACGGTGATTAATTCACGGATTCAAATTACTCTAATTAGCGGCCTATTAGTGGCTCTGGGGGTCGGCTTGACCCTTTATAAAGCGATTAGCCTCAACCTGCCGCTGCTGCCAGGAGAATATCGCGAAGTCTGGACTGTGGAGTCAAAGACCAGTTTTTCCCCTACTGATGGCCCAGTGAATGTTGGATTGCGTCTGCCTGCATCTCTGGCTGGCTGGACTATTTTGGATGAACACTTTGTCTCCTCAGGGTTTGGCTTTTCGATTATTGAGGAGCCGGCAACCGTGAGTACCGCTCGCTGGACCCGGCAATCCCTCGATCATCCCACCACTCTTTATTACAAACTGCAGATCTATCGCGCCCGTGCTGATCGCCAGCTACCGGATCTCGAGGTCGAGGTTCCGGTGCCGCCGCTACTGGAAGCGGATCAGCAGGCTGCCATGGACAGGGTGGTGCAGCGGATTAGCAAACAGTCCTCTGATCGGGAGAGCTTTACGCTGTTGCTGTTACAGGAGTTGCATCGGGAGTCTCAGGATCAGGATATTGAGTTTTTACTCAGCTCCTATGGCAATGATTCTCTGACGTTGATGTTGCACAGTCTAGCCAGCGCCGATATACCCGCTCATGAACTACGGGGCATTGAACTGGAAGATGGCCGCCGTCGTCAGACTCTCAGTTCGCTACTGGAGGTGTACAGCGGCGAGAAGTGGATTGTCGCCGATCCCAAAACTGCGAGGCTGGGCCTGCCGGACAACTTCTTTATTTGGCAGCGCGGCGGTGGCGCTGTTTTAAATCTCACTGGTGGTCGAAACTCGAGCCTTGAATTTGCTCTGGTGAGCAATAGCCTGCCGGCCAAAGCAGTGCTGGGTATGGGGCAGCGCGCCGAGGAATTCGCACTGTTGGATTTCTCCATCTATACCCTGCCGGTAGAGCAGCAGGGTATCTTTAAAGGTCTGCTGCTGATTCCGGTGGCAGCCCTGGTCGTGGTTGTTATGCGCTTGCTGGTGGGGGTCAAAACCTCTGGCACCTTTATGCCGATACTGATTGCACTGGCTTTTATCCAGACCACCCTATTGGTGGGACTGATTGTGTTTCTCGCCCTTATTGGCAGTGGTCTGTGGATTCGTTCATACCTCAGTCGGCTTAACTTACTGTTAGTGGCGAGAGTGGCGACGGTGATTATTGTGGTGATTTTGCTGATGGCAGCTCTGGCTGTCACTAGTTATAAGCTCGGTTTAGATCAGGTATTGACAGTGACCTTTTTCCCCACGGTGATTGTCGCCTGGACCATTGAACGGATGTCGATCCTCTGGGAAGAGGAGGGCGGTCACGAAGTGCTGATTCAGGGTAGTGGTAGCTTGCTGGTGGCAGTGCTGGCCTATTTAGCCATGTCCAATAGGCTAGTGGAGCACCTGACATTTAATTTCCCGGAGTTGATGTTGAGTTTGCTGGGGGTAATTCTATTGCTGGGCAAATATACCGGCTATCGGTTATCCGAACTCTATCGATTCCGCGATATGGCGAGCTAGTAGTCAGATGAGCCTACTGGTTTCGCCTTTAAAATTGCGTGAGCTGGGTATTCTTGGCATGAACAGCCGCAATATTGGTTTTATAGGTCGCTACAATCAGCGCCGCAATTACAGCCTCGCGGACAATAAATTAAAAACGAAGAGTGCCGCGATTGTTCGGGGTATTCCTGTGCCGGAGCTAATCGGTACAGTGGACTATCAGTTTCAGATTCAAATTAAGGCGCTCAGCGACATGCTTTGTGATCGCGATAGCTTTGTTATTAAGCCCAGTCAGGGCAGCGGTGGCAAAGGTATTCTGGTGGTCGTTGGACGTCGGGGGGAGCTGTTTATCAAGTCCAGTGGTGCCCTGATTGATGACGCTGAGTTGCGTCGCCACAGCTCCAATATTCTGGCAGGTTTATATAGTCTTGGCGGTCGCAACGACAGCGCCATGATTGAAGCCTCGATTGATTTTGATCCAGTTCTCAAAGACTACAGCTATGAAGGCGTGCCCGATATTAGAGTGATTGTGTTTCGCGGTGTCCCGGTTATGGCCATGATGCGCTGTGCCACCCACAGTTCCGATGGCAAGGCCAACCTGCACCAGGGGGCAGTCGGCGTTGGCATTGATATGGGCAGTGGTCAAAGTGTCTGTGCGGTGCAGCACAATCGGATTGTTAGTCAGCATCCAGATACCCAGATCAGTTTTGATCAACTAACCATTCCTCACTGGCAACAATTGCTGGAGCTTGCCTCCGGTTGCGCGGGTATGGCCGGCCTCGATTATTTGGGTGTGGATATTGTTCTCGATCGCTTGCGGGGACCCATGTTGTTGGAACTCAATGCGCGACCGGGACTGGCAATTCAGGTTGCCAATCAGTCCGGATTGCAGCAGCGCCTGCTGTTAGCGGCTAAAATTGCCGATGACTCTGATGATGCAGCTGAAAAGATCCACTTGGCACGGCAGCATTTTAGCGCTCAGTCTGAACAGCGCTAAGTCCGTATTTTACTGCCTCCCCCCTATACTCTGTTACTTCACTCTTTATTAGGCTGCCTTTAGTTTCTGCAGTCTGGATAAACTAAGTATTTATACTTATTTTTTTGTCTACTAACCACTATTTAAAACCCCTACCTTTCGTAGGATACGTAGTTACCGCAGTAAATTACGCATAGCCCCTTATTGTCTGATTAGACCCCTTTGATATGCTTTGACTCCCAATTACGAATAGCTCCGGCAGGTTTTTACCCTACCGGGGCTTAAATTACTCGCTGTCATTGGTGGCTGCAAATCACCAAAGCCTGTTGCATGAAGTTAACGGATTAATATAGCGAGTTACAAGGAGAGTTAGAGATGGAGTTAGCAAACAGGATTGAAGCATTAAATATCACTAAGCAGATCACCTGCAATCATTGCCTGGCACGGAAAAGCTGTCTTATCAGTACATTGAGCAGCAGTGAAAATGGTGAGCTAGCCACTATAATTAATCACGAAAAGCCAATGGTAAAAGGGCAGCGGCTGTTTCTTCAGGGTGATCAATTTCAGTCGCTATTTCTAATTCGATCCGGGTCTTTTAAGTCCTGTATTGTCGATGAATCGGGAGAGCGTCAGGTCACGGGGTTTCATTTTTCCACGGATATTCTTGGTATAGATGGCATCGACTCACAGAAGTATACCTGTGAAGTTGAGGCGCTTGAGACCTCCAGTGTTTGTAGTCTGGCCTTTGATTTCTTCAAAGATTCATCACTAAAAAGTAATCAAAAGGTCTATAACCGATTGCTTCGTGCGGTGAGTTCTATGATGTTTCGCGAGAGCCATTTGATGATGGTGCTGGGAAAAATGAAAGCCGAGCAGCGCTTGGCGCACTTTTTGTTGGATATCTCGCGGCGCATGCATGATCGTGGAGAGTCAGCCCAAGAATTTCGTCTGAGCATGGCACGCTATGATATTGCCAACTATCTCGGTCTGGCAGTTGAGACCGTCAGTCGTCTATTTAAACGCCTTGAGGAACAGGGCTTAATTATCGCAAACCGCCACCGTGTAAGGCTTATGGATTTGGACGGTTTACACTTTATAGTCGCCGGCGGCACTACTGATCGCAGTATCGAAAAACCGATGCCACTGAGTGCCGCTAGCTAAGGCTGGGATCCGATATTAAGAGCTTGGAATGAACAGTTTGGAATGAAGAGTTTGGAATGAAGAGCTTGGAATGAACAGTTTGGAATGAAGAGTTTGGAATGAAGAGTTTGGCAATACAACCTTGGCTCTGGGGGCAGTGTTATCACTCTCCCCAGACACCTTGCAGACTTTAGATATTTCAAACACTCTAGATACTTTAAATATCGCCCTGAGATTGAGCCTCGATCTCCATCTGGATGAGTTGCGCAAGGGTTTTTGCCTGCATTTTCTCCATCGCCCGTGCACGATGAATCTCTACTGTCCGTGGGCTGATACTGAGTTTTGCGGCCACTACTTTGGTGATATTACCTGCCGCAATAAACTGCATAATCTTATGTTCGCGCTTGGTCAAACTGGCGATGCGTGCCTGAATTGAACGCAGGCGATTATGTCCGGTTAATGCATTGCTACTGGTCTTCAGGGCGCGGTTGATACAGTCAATAAATTCCTGCTCTCGAAAGGGTTTCTGTAAAAATTCCAGTGCACCATTTTTCATCGCCTGAACTGCCATAGGTACATCGCCATGACCGGTGACAAACACCACCGGCAAGTTGGCATTATGGCGTTTAATCTCCTGATGTAATTCAAGCCCATTCATATCCGGCATGCGCACATCAAGTATCAAGCAGCCGACAAACTGTGCGATATCATTCTGCAAAAATGCCTCCGCTGAATGGAACTGTTGACTGCGCAATCCGGCGGATTCCAAGAGCATCGACATGGAGTCCGCTACCTCGCAATCATCATCGACTATGTACACTATCTGATTACTGTTCATATGCTAGCCCTCTGCGAGTTGAGAGTGTAGGCAGCGTAAACATAATTTCAGCACCCTCCCGATACTGATTGTTGATCTTCATTTCTCCACCGTGATAGCTAATGATTGACTGGCTTATGGCGAGGCCCATACCCATTCCATAGCTTTTGGTTGAGAAAAATGCCCGGAACAGCTTATCCCGGTGGTCATCTTTAATACCGGTGCCACGATCCCTCACTTTTATGGTGATATAACCCTCTGGGTGATTCTCGCTGATAATAGTGATGCACTTGTCTTCCGCTTTAGTGTCGATCATGGCATCGCAGGCATTGCGAATTAAATTGAGAATAACCTGTTGGATTTGGCCGAGAACAATCTCCATCATTGGCAATTGCTGCTTACAGTCACATTCAAAACGGATTGCTTTGCATTCAACATCCACCTGAGCCAACTCGATGGTATTGTGAATCAAGGTTTTGATATCGGTGAGTTCATGGTGAGGGTCCTGTTTGCCCACCAGAGTACGAATGTTGCGGATAATCTCCCCTGCTCTCTGAGCTTGTTTATCGATTCTGGAGAGAGTCGGCAGCAGCGCTTGATTGTCCAGTGGCCCTTTTTTAAGCAGATTACGACAGGCCTGGGCATACATTGAAATAGCGGTTAGGGGCTGATTAAGTTCATGGGCGATGCTCGTGGACATCTCACTGGCAATATGCAGGCGATCGAGATGAGCTAGATGATTTCGCGCCTGTTGCACCTCCTCCTTACTTTGCCTCAAGTGATCTTCGTTAAGTTTACGTTCCCTGATATCACGCATAATTCCGGTAAAGCTGCGCACGCCGGCGACCACTATTTCGGTGACGGTCAATTCAATCATGACGCTGCTGCCATTCCTGTGCCGGGCTTTTAATTCCCGGTTAAAACCGCCATCGTTGTTACCGGCCCGCAGATACTCACTGATATCATCCTTACTACCACCAAATTCGGTATCCGGGAGCAACTGCCAAATATTTTTGCCAACTAACTCGAGCTCGGAGTAACCAAAAATCTTCTCTGTTGATCGGTTGATATGAGTAATAGTGCCGACATTATTGATGCTAATAATGGCCTCAGTAGCCTTATCCAGAACAGCTCGGTTATGTGCCGCAGACTGGAGCAGGGAACTCTTTTCTTGCAGGGCATTGTCGCGAACTTTAATCCCGGTGGTCAGGGAACCAATAAAGACACCAGTCTGATCGCGGCGCGCCTCACTGTGCCATGAAAAGATGAACTGCCTGCCGTCTTTTCCGACTATCGGGAAGATATACTGCTCTGAAGGATTGCTAAGCCCCTGTTCAAGACTATCAAAAATGGTTCTTGATTCCAGCTGGTATGAGCTTGGCAGGCACTGTGAAATCCAGTTCACACCCAACAGTTCTGGTAGTGAATAACTTAGCAGAAGGCAGGCATCTTCACTGAGATATTCCACATTTCCGGCAGCATCGAGTAGAAGAACAATGGGTCTTGGTAGATCAAGATAGTCCATTATGGTGTCGGCAGTCTGACGCATAAAATAATACCTGTGCTTACAAGCTTTCCTAGCAGTTATCGAAGAGACAAATGTTTTGGCACAGATCGGTAGTTTGCCGTGTGACTGGTATTCCAACACTATTATTTGAACTACATCTAACTGGATAAAAATATAGACGAGCGATGATTTGTTATCCAGTACTCGAGATATCTAAGTGATAGTTTCTTGACGGCTGTCGAAGACCCCGTTTGAATAGGCGTTTTAGAGGTGTTTTGGTTAACAAAACTGCCCCCGCTAGAGGCGGGGAAACTTGATTGTCCTGTCGAGTTTTAAAGCTCTACTGAAAGTAATAAGCGCTGCTTTATCGCCGTCAGGTTGTCCCTCAAAATAATGTCCCTAGTTCATCCATCGATAGCAAAATTGGCGAGATCTGAACTGTCGCCGATTAGATAGGCTTCAGTAATAGAGCACTGCAGGAATCAACTTGGTTAACGATTCTATTTTCCCGGTGAAATTGTTGCTGCTCTGCTAAATTTCTGAATTTATCCGTTAAACACGCAATTTATCTCTGTCCCGCCACTGCTAGACTCTGGGCGAATAATTCATCTCAATAGCCGCTGTAAACGGAGCCGTAGAATGTCGGTATTTTCTCATAGTGAATTTGACAATCATCAGCAGGTCGCATTTTTTAATGACAAAGTGTCGGGTCTTAAAGCCATTATTGCGGTTCACAACACCAATCTCGGCCCAGCTCTGGGGGGCTGTCGCATGTGGTCCTATACATCAGAGGATGAGGCCCTCACCGATGTATTGCGCCTGTCCCGAGGCATGACTTACAAATCAGCTCTCGCAAACTTAAAGCTTGGCGGCGGCAAAGCAGTGATTATTGGCGACCCGGCACGGGATAAAACTGATGCACTAATGCATGCTATGGGAGACTTTATTGAGGGACTTGGAGGCCGCTATATCACTGCGGAAGACTCCGGCACCTCGGTTGCGGATATCCTTAAAATCAGCGATAAAACTGGCTATGTCAGTGGTGTAGATAGGGTCACTGCTCATGGGGGCGACCCCTCTCCCAGCACTGCCTATGGTGTCTTTGTGAGTCTAAGAGAAGCGGTCTATCACCGCCTCGGGCGCTCTGATTTAAAAGGGATTAAAGTGGCCATTCAAGGTCTGGGTAATGTGGGTTATCGCCTTGCTGAACATTTAAAGGGCGCTGGTGCAGAGCTCTATGTCAGCGATATTATTCAGGCCAATGTCGACCGTGCAGTGCGCGAATTAAAGGCTACCCCGGTGACCGGCGACAAGATTTTTTCTCTGGATGTGGATGTCTTTGCCCCCTGTGCCCTGGGGGCAGCGATTAATCATCGGACGATTGATCAACTCAGGGCCTCGGTTGTTGCAGGGGCGGCTAATAATCAGTTGGCCTCTGAGGAACAGGGTCATCAGTTACATCGTCGGGGGATCTTGTATGCACCGGACTATGTTGTGAATGCCGGAGGAATTATTGATGTCTACTATCAGCGTAAAATGCTCGAAGACAACTATGATGTGCATAGCTACGCCGAAGACTTGGGTGTCAAATTAGAGGGCATTGGCGGTACATTACGAGAAATATTTGTCCGCAGTGACAGTGAGAATACACCTACCTCTTTGATAGCAGATCGGGTGGCCGAGGAGCGCTTTAGGAAGCCCCTGAGTATGGCTCAAGGGGAGGCTGCTTTGCCTTAAGCCCCTTACCATAAGCCCCTTATCTTGTCTCAAGCAAGGTGCCTTCACTTAAGGTCAATTCACTAAAAGCAGAGGCAACTGTTTGGATGGATGAGCTGAGAGAAAGAGTTTAGATAAAGTAGCCTAGAATAAGTGACCCAGCGGCAATTCTGTTTTGTAGCAGATCGGTTTCAGGGAAAAACTGCTCTTAACATGATCGACACCATCGACCTGGGTTAGCTCATCGAGAAATTCCTGATAGGCAAATAGATCAGGTGTTACTACCCGAATTAGATAATCAAAATCCCCGGTCATCAAGTAGCACTCCATTACCTGGGGCCACTCAAGCACCCGCTGGGCAAAATGGTCGAGATCCTTTTTTACCTGATGGTGCATGGTTACCTGAATAAACACCGTGACTGGCAGACCTGCCTTGCGCGGATCAATCAGCGTAACCTGCTTTGAAATATAACCCAGTGCCTCTAGATTCTTCACCCGTCTAGAACAGGGAGAGGGAGATAAAAATACCTGCTCAGAGAGTTTCAAATTCGAGATGCTGGCATCTGCTTGCAGAATATCCAGTATCTTCCAGTCAGTATTATCAAGCTTATAGTCAGTCATAGAACGTCCGCTTTATAGCCGTTGCCGCTATGTTCTTATTTTAATGTAATGGTTTGCCCGAGCCAAACAGCAAAATCAGATAATGCCATAGCTTAAAAAATTTTTGGTAGATTTAATTAGTGTAGATAGATAAGAGCAATAGATCACCATAATGGTGTATTTTTGCGCAATTAAATATCGTAGTGGCTATTGCAAAACCTAGACTCTGGCAGGATTCTCTACTGTCCCTCATGCTAAATTTACAGCTATAAATAAGACCTAAAGAGTCGTTTTTTAGATGCTTAAACTACATCTAAGCATCTGATTTATCGCGTATTTTTTTTGAGGTGCTACTACATGGCAATTAAACATTCTCCACAAAAAATAGTGCAGCCTGAGCGAAGTGGACAGCCTGAGCCAAATAAAAAGCCTGAGCTAAGTGAACAGCCAGAGACAATCGCCGCACCAACCTTTCTCGATGCGTCATCCCTCAGAATCCCGATCCTAAAGCAGCTTCAATTCGATGGCGAAGTCACTGCCGGCGCGATCACGCCACCTATGTCCCCCAAGTTGGCTGAAAAAATCTATACCGATATGGTCTATACCCGCCTTCTTGACGAACGTATGGTCGCCGCGCAGCGTCAGGGGCGGCTAAGTTTTTATCTTACCTGCACCGGCGAAGAGGCTTCAGTAGCCGGAACCATTGCTGCCTTTTATCAGCAGGACATGGTCATGGCCCAGTACCGTGAGCAACTGGCCCTGCGTTATCGTGGTTTCACCACCGAGCAGTTTATGAATCAACTTTTCGGCAATGCTGAGGATCTCGGCAAGGGCCGACAGATGCCGGTTCACTATGGCAGTCGCGAGCTTAACTTTATGACCGTCAGCTCGCCATTGGCGACTCAGATTCCTCAGGCAGCGGGGTATGCCTATGGCCAAAAACTGATCGGAAATAATGCCTGCACCCTATGCTACTTCGGTGAGGGAGCAGCCTCCGAAGGGGACTTTCACGCCGGTTTAAATATGGCAGCAGTACTGAAATGTCCGGTAGTTTTTGTTGCTCGCAACAATGGCTATGCGATTTCCACACCGGCTTCGGAGCAGTTCGCAGGCAATGGCATCGCCTCCCGCGGTGTTGGCTACGGGATTAAAACTATTCGTGTCGATGGCAACGATATTCTTGCGGTGTACAGCGCTGCAGTGGCGGCGCGGACAATAGCCGTGGAAGAACAGCAGCCGGTATTGATTGAAACCATGAGTTATCGCCTTGGTGCGCACTCCACCTCGGACGATCCCAGCGGCTACCGCAGCCGTGAAGAAGAGCAGCAGTGGCGAGAGAATGATCCCATAAGCCGCATGAAAAATTGGCTACTAAAACAAAATTACTGGGATGAAGAGCGCGATGAGGCCTTGAAATCCGGCTATCGCAGCGAGATTTTGACCGAACTCAAACTTGCTGAAAAGCGGCTGAAACCGGCTCTGGAGCATTTGATCACTGATGTCTACCAGACGCCACCGCAGCAGCTGCGTGAGCAGTTCCAAGCTGTGGAGAGCCATATGGCTACATACCCACAGGTTTATCCCAATAACGGTTTATATAAAACCCCCGCCGATCAACAGTCACCGGAGGATGCCAAGTGAACAGTCCAATCAAAGACCCGACCCTCAACAGCACTGCATCGCTCTCTAAAACCACCATAAACCTCCTTCAGGCGGTTAATAGCGCCCTAGATACCGCCATGAGTGCTGACCCGCGAGTGGTTTGCTTGGGGGAAGATATCGGCAAGTTTGGTGGAGTCTTTAGAGCCACTAGCAATCTTCAGGACAAGCATGGTTCCTTGCGTTGTTTTAATACCCCCCTCACCGAGCAGGGGATTGCTGGCTTCGCCATTGGTCTAGCTGCCCAGGGATCAATTGCGGTGGCTGAGATTCAATTTGCCGACTATATTTTGCCCGCCTTTGACCAAATCGTTAATGAAGCGGCTAAGTTCCGCTATCGCAGCGGCGATCAATTTAACTGCGGCGGATTGACCATTCGCACACCTTACGGTGGCGGCATCGACGGTGGCCTATATCACTCCCAGTCACCGGAAGCTTACTTTTGTCACACTCCAGGCCTAAAGGTAGTGATTCCCAGCAACCCCTATCAGGCCAAGGGTTTATTGCTTGCCGCGATTCGCGATCCTAATCCGGTTATCTTCTTTGAACCCAAAGCCATTTATCGCGCTTCCACAGGGGAGGTGCCAGAGCAGGATTATGAGCTACCTCTGGGAGTGGCAGAGGTAGTGCAACGTGGCACTGATATTAGTCTGCTCGGATGGGGAGCGCAGATGATTCAGTTAAATAAAGCGGCGCAGCTGGCGGCTGAGCAGGGCATCTCTTGCGAAATCATCGACCTCTGCACACTGCTGCCCTGGGACCGTGAGACTGTGGCTAATTCGGTACGCAAAACTGGCCGTTTACTGATTAGTCACGAGGCGCCTCTGACTGGCGGTTTTGCTGGAGAGATTGCTGCGACCATTCAGGAACAGTGCTTTTTGAGTCTGGAAGCCCCGATTGCAAGGGTGACTGGGTTGGATACGCCATTTCCGCTGATACATGAAAAACTGTATCTGCCGGATCATTTGAAAATCTTTGAAGTAATCAAAACTACGGTGGGTTATTAGTTAATACCCAGCAATCGTCCATAAATCCGAATCGAGAATAGCTGAGACTCAGGAGCGAAGAATGAAAAAAGAATTTATCTTGCCGGATATTGGTGAAGGCATTGTTGAATGTGAAGTGATTGAGTGGAAGGTCCGTGAGGGTGACCTTATTGAGGAAGATCAGATTGTTGTGGATGTCAGCACCGACAAGGCGATTGTTGAAATTCCCTCAATGTACAACGGTCGCATCACCAAATTGCATCACGCCACCGGTGATATTGCCCAGGTCCACTCGCCGCTGTTTGCTATCGAGGTTGAGAGCACTACAGAGGGCGATGTAGAGAAAGATATAAAGAGCGATATAGAGAACCCAGAAACGCGCAAAATAGAGCCCCAGACTGAGCCACTTGCCATGGAGGCTCAGTCAGCTAAAACACAGCAAGCAGCCCCCGACAGTTCCAAAGCCCTCACCACACCAGCAGTGCGTAAAATGGCCCGTGAGCATCAGCTTGATCTGGGCACCATTCCCGGCACCGGCAAGCAGGGCCGAGTATTAAAAGAAGATGTATTGGGTTTTCTTGCACAAGATAAAGTGGCGGGCACAGCTCCAAGTGGCTCAGTTGGCAATTTAACAACTCCAGCTGGGGTAGTTGCCGAGGACCGCGTTGAAATCATCAGAGGGGTAGGCAAAATCATGGCCCAGCGCATGACCGAGTCCGTGGCCAGCATCCCGCACTTTACCTTTGTCGATGAATTGGATGTCACCGAGTTGATGCAATTGCGCAGGAACCTAAATGAACAGCATGGCAACGAAAAATTGAAAATCACATTGATGCCCTTGTTTATCAAGGCTCTGTCTCTGGCATTAAAAGCATTTCCAATTATTAACAGCCGCGCCAATAGTGAATTCACTGAACTGACATATTTGGCCAGCCATAATATTGGTATGGCAGTGGATGGTGCCAATGGCCTCTTGGTACCCAATATTAAAGCCGTTGAGCAGCGTAGCATTCTCGATATTGCGGCTCAGGTAATGGACCTTACTGCAGCAGCCCGCAGCGGCAAAATTAATCCCGCAGACCTGAAGGGCGGTAGCATAACTATTTCGAATATAGGTGCCATTGGTGGCACCGTTGCCACGCCGATTATCAATAAACCGGAATTGGCAATTGTGGCGCTGGGTAAAATTCAACGCCTGCCACGCTTTGACCAACAGGGCAATGTGGTGCCGCGGAATATTATGACTGTCAGCTGGTCCGGGGATCATCGAGTGATAGATGGCGGCACTATTGCGCGCTTTAATAATTGCTGGAAAGGCTATCTTGAGCAGCCAGCGACCATGCTAGGCGCTATGGTTTAGCCTTTAACGCTAGAGAGTGAGTAAATTAAAGACTCAAGGATAGAGAAAAATATAGGCTGCGAATAATCACAGAAAGCCAATTTAATCGCCATACTTAGGGGAGCAGAGACAGTTTGAGTCTGTATAAGACCCAAGATTTACAGCATTTTTATATCAATGAAGAGCAGTCTTTTTATCTGCTCAGTCACAAAGATGCGCGTAAATTAAAAGACTGGCTGCGGCTCTGTGAGTCGCAACTCAAACGCCTCGGTTACAGTAATATCGAGCTGATCGGCAAAGGTGCCTACGGTTTTGTCTTTGCCGGCACCGGCAGTGATGCCAGTTCACCCCAGTATGTTTTTAAGTTCTCTCGCATCACCCTGCCGCAACATATCAAAGACCGCCTCGAAGAAGAGGGCTTTATGCTCAGCCTTATGGAGCACAAGGGCATTCCAGAATTTATCGCCTTTCAAAATATGCGCGGCCAGTCGATCTTGATGATGTCTCGGGCGCCGGGGATCAATTTGCAGGACTATGCCCGCCAGGTGGGTCGCCTAAAACCGAGGCTGGTTTTGAAAATTGCCGCACAGATGGCAGATATTTTGCTGCGTCTGCGCAACAATCCGGGCAAGTCGAGCATTGTTCACGGTGATATTAAACCCTCCAATATTATGTTTCATGAGCAGACTGAAACGGTCTCTTTAATTGACTGGGGAGCCGCGGTGATTGCCCAGTATGATGAGCAGGGGCAGCGCGCAGATGGTGTGGGTCTGGATGCCATGAATGCAGAATTCCAGCAGACCAATGCCAAGCTCGGAGATATTTACTTTATTGGTCAAGAGCAGTTACAGGGAGCCTGTTCATCGCCGCGCTTTGATGAACAGGGCCTCGCCGGAACCCTTTACGCTTTGGCCTCGGGGCAGGGCAGCCGCTTTGGTACTCAGGTGATTACTCCGCAATCGCTGGATTTACCCATTGAATTCGCCCGCACACTGGCGGGCATGCTCGACAGTGATCTTGCGACTCAGCACAGGGCCGGTGACTATTTTTTCGCCAATATGCGCTATATGAAGCATATTGTCAGTCGCACCGAGCCGGTTATTAAGACCCTAACCGCTGAGGTGCCATTGATTCCAGTTGCCCTTGCCAACGCCGATGATCCTGCCACTGAGAAACTGGAAACCGTTGTCTACAGCTCCAGAAAAGGCTTTTTACGTCAACAAATTGGTGCCGAGGCGTTTTTTGCCCAGCCCAATTACAGCAAGCATCCTCTGGCGGGAGATATTGGCGGATATCGGGATGACCGCAACTACCTGACCGGCATGGGGGATACCGAGAAGGCCTTTGTGATTGCCGTCACTCACTTGGGTCACTACCCGGTGATCGGCGGACTGGCGTTGAGTTGGGACGAGGAGGCTGTGTCTATTGATTCCAGCCTCAACCTCCATGACAGACAGGTGCCCCCAGCACTCACTGTGGCGATCAATAATGTGGTGCATCTAGGACGTGCGATCAGTAAAAAGGGCGTGTTTAAAAGCTGTATGTTCGATGCCCGAAAAACTCTGCATATCAGTCGTAAAAATCTCAGCCTGCCATTTGTTGCAGACCCGGCGTTAAAAATACCCTTTGATATGGATAAGGGGCTGTCCACTTCCAGTACGGATCGGGCTGAGAGTCATAGGGGCGAGGGGACTAAAGGCTCCCAAGATGACACTAGGCTGCACTCTTACTTTAAAGATGGCAGTGATCCCGATGAGATGCTGCATCTGCCAGAGGCCATAATGAAGGTGCTGTCGCGGATGAATCAGATTCATCATATCGGCTGTATTATTTTCGAAGCGGTGGAGCAAGATCTCAAAATTCACAGTGATCTAAGACTATTGGATACTGCCAAAAAAGAAGAATTCCGCCACTGTCTCGATTGCCTCCTGGCCGAGATCCCGGCCATCGATGGGTTGGGTGTATCCGGGTTTATGAAGCTGCCCTATAAAAACACCAAGCTGTTTAGCTATCTAAAAACTCAGCCTAAATTCCCTGCTGATCAATCCCCTAGTCTTTAGGTCGAGCGCGTCTAGTTAAGCGTTCTTCCATTAAAAGCCGGCAAGCTACAAATCTCTGACTTTCTAGTAAACGTAACAATAATCAGGGATTGGCATAGCTGGATTAATCTACGACATAGCCTAATTAGCCTGAGTTTTAGCAAAAACTATTTTAAATTTAAAATAGTTTTTGCTATTCTGTACGCCTACCAGCAAAAAACTCTTTTGGAGCAGTTTCAATGGGCAACAATAAATCTTGGCAGCGCCTGATTTGGGAAGATCCATTTCTTCTTGAACAACAATTATCCGATGAGCAGAGATTGGTTCGCGACTCTACTCACCAGTATGCGCAAGAGCGTTTACAGCCCAAGGTTCGCGATGCCTTTCAAAATGAAACCAGTGATCCGAGTATATTCCGTGAGATGGGCGAGATGGGCCTTTTAGGGCTCACCATTCAAGGTTACGGCTGCGCGGGTATGGATTACATTAGCTATGGCTTAGTCGCTAGAGAGGTGGAGCGTGTTGATTCTGGATACCGCTCCATGATGAGTGTGCAGTCGTCACTGGTTATGTATCCGATATACGCCTTTGGCAATGAAGCTCAGCGTGAAAAGTATCTGCCCAAGCTGGCAACTGGCGAGTTTATCGGCTGCTTTGGTCTAACCGAACCAGATCATGGTTCCGATCCCGGTGGCATGGTCACTCGCGCCCGCAGTGTCGATGGCGGCTATATGATGAATGGCGCCAAGATGTGGATTTCCAACAGCCCCTTTGCCGATGTCTTTGTGGTTTGGGCGAAAACCGACGACGATGAAATTCGCGGATTTATTCTTGAGAAGGGCATGCCCGGACTCAGTGCACCGAAAATTGAAGGCAAGCTGTCGTTGCGCGCATCGACCACCGGCCAGATAGTAATGGAAGACGTGTTTGTTGCCGAAGAGCAGTTGCTGCCCAATGTGAAGGGTTTAAAAGGTCCCTTTAGCTGCCTCAACAATGCCCGATACGGTATTGCTTGGGGATCATTGGGTGCTGCTGAAGCCTGCTGGCATGCAGCCAGAACTTACACTATGGAGCGCAAACAATTCAATCGACCGTTGGCGGCGACCCAGCTGATCCAGCTAAAGCTGGCGGATATGCAAACAGATATTAGCCTTGCCTTGCAGGGCTGTTTCCGCGCTGGACAGTTGATGGATGAAAATAATATAGCCCCGGAACTGATCTCGTTAATTAAGCGTAATTCCTGTGGCAAGTCGCTAGAGATCGCGCGCAAGGCGCGGGATATGCTCGGTGGCAATGGTATCTCGGATGAGTACCCGGTAATGCGGCATATGGTGAATCTTGAAACCGTCAATACCTATGAGGGAACCCATGATATTCACGGCTTGATTCTGGGTCGCGGCCAGACCGGTCTTGCAGCGTTTTAAATGCACTAGAGAGAGTATTTGGATTCCATCAAAAAGGCCTAAACAATTGTTTAGGCCTTTTTGCATCTGTCTATTAATTAGCGGTTTATCAGGCAGTCGTCAGGGCGCTGATCTTTTGGTTAAAAGCGGTATTTGAATCATCCGCAAGAGCCGCGTTGCGAAGTGTTTTAATATCCTCTGCAAGCAGCTGTGGGTGGTCGTTATAGGCACTGACAATGGCAATATTTTGTTCGCTAGTACGCTCCCGAGTGCTGCCATAACCCTTGACGATTCTGCCACACTCCGCAATTTCTACAGCTAAAGTCCTATCTGAACTGGCGGACAAGCGTATTGCAGCGAGCCAGTTATTGATCATGCTGTGCTCATGCTGATAGCCGAGGCTAGAGCGTCTAAAGCGTCTCAGCATGGCCAAGAAACGCAGAGCAAAATAGATCGCCAGAGTATTGGTTTTCAGTTTTTTGGCCCCGGATACAAGACCTAATGCCCGGCGTCCAAGACTGCTGCCAATAATAGCTCTGCCCAATGGCGCCGGTAAAATCGCACAGATCTCTTCAGGTCGCGGGCGAAAATATTCCGTGACATAGATAATCTGCTGATCTTGCGCTTTTACTTCCTGACGAATTTCCTGCATCCGCTGATGGCGGATCTTTAGCTGCGCAACCCGGGGAATATCTTCGAAACACATCCACAGGGCCAGGTATCGAGCAGTGGTATTACTCAATTCAAACTGCTCGTCTGCGGTGTCCACTGCAACAATGCTCGCGACTTGATCCAAGTAATAGGCTGCATAGTCAAAGTCCTGATATTCCAACGCTTTTTTCACGCCCTCGTAGACAATCTCATGGGTTGCTGAGGGAAACTCAGCGGCCACTCGGGCGAGTAACTTCTGACCCCGAATTGTAGTCGCTTCAGGTAAGCGAAAATCTCTAATCTGTGACTCAGCGTCACCCGCCACTGGTTGGTAGTGGGCAACGGGATTAGTTGTGTTTTGAGCAATCTCATAACTGTCGGCAAAGGCGGCGAGATTGGTCGCCACGGCCTTACCTGTCTGTCGAATAACTTCCTCATAGCTCTCTCTGCCAAAGGGCAGAGCGCCGGAACCGGCCAGTGCGCCAAACAGAACTGAACTAATCACTGAATTATTGCGCTGGGCAATATCCTGCATGTCGTAGTGCACAAAATGCTTGGAATAGCGATTGGCGATATCCAATATTGTCTCAGCTTGCATAGTGCCATCGGCAATCTCGGTCTTCTCATCGATGGCATAGACCCGGTGACTAGAGCTGATAACCGTGGTGCGATCGGGGGTGACAAAACCGCGCTGGAGCATACGCCCCGCTTCGGCGATTTCGGAGCTGATAGCGATATCAATATCACCCTGAGTGGGAGACAGAGACATAATCGGCAGACTGTCTTTTATGTCAGCTCTGGGGAAAATCTCCAAATAATAAATTGTCGCGCCGGTGCGCTGGGCAACGCCCGCAAGGGAGGTGCTCTGAACCGTCCAGTCATTGGCATTGGCCACTTCTATCAGCCAGTTGGCCAACACGCCGCCACCTTCACCACCGAGAGCGGTAACGATAATATTAGTGCTGCGTAATTCAGAACCTGCAGTCATAGTGCTTGCCTAATTTCACGGCGCTGATCACGGCGCTCAAACCAGCCTATAACAGCCCGCCGGATACGCGACATAGTGCTATCAATCGCGTTGGGGTTAGACAGCAGATCAATCTTAGAGAAAGACGGGCAGAGCACTGCAGAGTGCACATTGTCACCACAGACGCCGCAGCCGACACAGCTATTGTCCACATAAGAGACCGGATCTGTACGCAGTGGATCGGGATTGTCTTTAATCGTCAGGGAGGGGCAGCCAGAGATGCGGATACAGGCATGATCGCCGGTGCAGGTCTTGCTATCAATATAGAACCGCGCCCGCAGTGTGCGTTTGCCATCCTCAATCGACTTTTTCATCAGCGGCTTGATCCGGCGCTGGCGATTGAGCATGCACTCGCCCTCGGCAATAATCACCTTTAAACCGCCCTGTTTAGTTGTCAGGGCTTCGGTGAGCGTCTCTTTCATCTCACTGATGCTATAGGTGCTAATTGTTCGCAGCCACTCGACACCGGCACCGCGACAGGCGCGCTCAATAGACTGTGACTGGTCGCGCTCGAGACGCTCCGCATCCATGGTAGTGGCAATCAGATTATTTGGCTCAACCATCGAGGGAATATCTTGGCCCCCGGTAGCTGCGGAATAACCGTTGTTGATAATAATTAACAGACCATCGTGATTGTTGAATACCGCAGAGGCGACACCGCTGCTGAGGCCGTTATGCCAGAAGCCGCCATCACCCATAATACTGATCGACTTGTGGGGCAGCACATGGCGAATACTCGATGAACTGGCCAGTGAAAGGCCGTATCCCATAATCGTGTTGCCGAGATTAAAGGGCGCCAGTGTGGCAAAGGAGTGGCAGCCGATATCTGAACTGATATGAAACGGGCCAATTTCAGCCTGCACCTGTTTAATCGCACTGAATAAAGGCCGTTCGGGGCAGCCGGTGCAGAGTCCTGAAGGTCTCGGCGGCACGTTTTGCAAAAGGCTTTCGCGATCATCTTCCTGCAGTGGTGACTGCAGTTGATCAACTTCAAGACTGCTTATTTTAGTCGTGCTGGAGCGTCCGGCGATCTCCATAAAACGCGTCAGTCCAGTGAGCAACACCTGGCCAGTAACATCGCCAGTTTGTGGCAAGATATCTTTGCCATAGACCTGGGTTTGAATATCCTTTTTGCGCAGCAGGCTCTGAATCGCCGGCTCTATATAGGCAGGCTGTCCCTCTTCAATAAGCAAAATATGTTTTTTGCCGAGACAGAATTCAGCCACCTCATCCGGCACTATGGGATAGGCCACATTCATCACATAGAGGGGAATGTCGCTATTGCCAAAACAGTCGGCCAGCCCCTGTCTCTCGAGGGCGCGAATAATGGAGTTATAGGTGCCGCCACAGGTAATAATGCCCAACTCTTCCTGCTTGCCGGGGAAAAACTCGTTGAGCTTATGTTGCTGAATAAAGTCGATAGCCGCAGGCCAGCGTTGACTGATCTTATCCCGCTCTTGCTGATAGACATGGGGCGGCAAAATAATCTTTTCCGCTTCGCGATTGGGTGTTACTGGATTGAGATTGCTGAACTGGGGTGCCAGATTGTCTTTGGCGACAAACTCGCCGGTGACATGGCAGCCGCGAATCCGCATCATATAAAAAATCGGTGTGTTACTGGCTTCGGAGAGCTGAAAGCCCTTCTCGATCATATCCACAATGCTGGGCAAATTGGGGCGCGGATCCATCAGCCACATCTGTGCTTTCATGGCAAAGGCATAGGTGCGCTCCTGCATAATGCTCGAGCCCTCCCCATAGTCTTCGCCGACAATTACCATAGCGCCACCAACCACACCGGAAGAGGCGAGATTGGACAGGGCATCGGAGGCGACATTAGTGCCCACCGTAGACTTCCAAGTGACTGCGCCGCGCAGTGGATAGTTAATCGATGCGCTGAGCATTGCAGCAGCGGTGGCCTCACTGCCACTGGCTTCAAAATGCACACCCAGCTCGCCCAATACATCTTGGGCGTCGTTTAGCACATCCATCAAATGAGAAATGGGTGAACCCTGATAACCACCAACGTAAGACACACCTGACTGCAGCAGAGCTTTGGTAATCGCCAGGATGCCCTCGCCTTGAAAAAGATCTCCCTCACCTGCGCGAAGTTTTAAAACCTCTTTCTTAAATGATCTTTCAGCCATCGGTTAACTAATCCTGTGTGATAAGTGCAAGAACTCGTGCTGGGCTGCCAGAACCATCCTTAATTTTCAGCGGTGGAGCAATAATTACCGCACCTTTGGGTGGCAGTTGGTCAAGGTTCTGTAAACCCGCAAGGCCGCACTTATTGGCACCATGCATTAGGTTGTGACAGGGAAACATCGGCTCTTGAGCAGCGGCCTGGCCACTGTCTGTACCCACGGTTTCAACGCCGACACCAACCACATCTCTAACATCGGTGAGGTAGGTGATCGCTTCTGGTTCCCAGCCCGGCGTGTGGCTGCCGGCATCGTCAACATTGAGATATTCATCAGTGGCGACTTTCTTTGACCAGTTGCTGTGAAACAAAACCCATGAGCCGGCTTCAATATTACCGTGCACCGCTTCCCACTGTTTAATAAAATCAACACTCATCAAAAAGTCGGGGTTGGCAGCAGATTCGGCAGAGGCATCAATCACACAGGCCGGTGCAACAAAGGTTTCAACTGCAACGGTGTCTGTGGCGTGATGGCTATGATCTTTACCTGTGACCCAATGAATAGGCGCATCAAAGTGAGTGCCAGTGTGCTCGCCACACTTAAAGTTATTCCAGTACCAGGCGGGACCGCGATCATCGTAGCGAGAAATTTCTTCTATATGGAAAGGCCATGATTTACCCCATCCCATCTCTTCGGGTAATTGCAGTGTAGGTATGCCGGGTGCGAGGGTGGCGGTCAAATCGATAATTTTAATATTGCCATTTGAAATGCCACTGACAAGGTCAAGTAATGGGTTGCTACTCATGATTATCTCCACTTTATGCTGTTTTTTTTATAATTCTATTGTGCATTATAAAATGATAACTGGCTATGTTTTTATTTTAAGCTTAAAATATAATTCTGATCCGCAATATTACTAATAGGAAACACCATGCGCAAGACACTATTGCCAGAGGGCTGGGTTGCACCAAAAGGCTATTCCAACGGTATTCTTACCGAAGGTGGCAAAACTATTTATATCGGTGGTCAAATTGGTTGGAACAAGCAGGCTGAGTTTGAAAGCGATGATTTTGTTGAGCAGGTGCGCCAGACTTTGCAGAATGTCCACGACGTATTAAGCGCGGGTGGGGCAGGGCCGGAGCATATGGTACGCATGACCTGGTATATCACCGACAAACAATCTTATGCCGGCAATTTACGGCCTATTGGTCAGGCATATAGAGATATTATGGGGAAAAACTTCCCGGTTATGTCTGTGGTTCAGGTGGCAGCATTAATTGAAGACCGGGCCCAGGTGGAAATAGAAGTTACTGCAGTACTTTGATCTTAAAGAGACAGCTAACGCGGTTGCTTGAGAAAAAAAGCGGTAGTCTCAAGCGACATTACCGGTTCACTTTTCTGATTGTAAATTGACACCGCCGATTGAACAATTCCACGGTCTGGTTTCGACTTGGACTGACGCAGTTGAGTAATTTTGTTTTCCCCGTGCAAGCTATCGCCGGGACGCACCGGCGCGATCCAGCGCAGCTGGTCAATGCCGGGGGATCCCAGACAATGTGATTGATTGAGAAAACTATCGCACTGCATGCGCATAAAAATAGCCGCTGTATGCCAGCCACTGGCAATCAATGAACCAAAGGGTGACTCTGCGGCGGCAAGTGGGTCTGTGTGGTAACTCTGGGGATCGTATTTGTTGGCAAACTCAAGTATCTCTGCCTCGGAGACTCTATATTCCCTAAGTTGATATATCTCGCCGAGCTTAAAACTCTCAAAATACTTCATCATAGATATATCCTTTGTCGGTTCAATATGGGCTATAGATGGTAAAAGGCTGTGGGAACTCCCAGCCAGATAACGGCCACTGATTTTACGGTTGTTGTTTTTTGTTGCATGATGGGGACGTCATGATCTAAGATATAGTTTAAGCTTAAAATAAATATAAAGTAAAGATTGTTTGAACCACATAGAATTATAAGCACCAGCAGCACCATTCAAAAAAACTATGGTGATTGCTGTATTGGTTTTTTACAGTGGGGGAAGACTATGTCGGCTAAGAACCCGATGTACAATGACAATAAACTTAAGCTGGGGATTTTTTCCGCAAACTGCTCTGGTGGTATGGCGGTCACTAAAGTTGAAGAGCGCTGGGAAAATACCTGGGAAAACAATCTCGACCTGGTTCGTCAGTGCGATGCCGCTGGTCTTGAGTTTATGTTGCCAATTGCCCGCTGGATTGGCTACGGCGGCGATACAGACTTTCACGGTGGTGTACTCGAAACCGTCACCTGGGCTGCCGGCCTTTTAGCCCACACACAAAACATTCAAGTCTTTGCTACCGTCCACACCGCATTCAACCACCCCATCGTCTCAGCTAAACAGCTAGCTACTATTGATCACCTTGGCAATGGCCGAGTCGGACTCAATGTGGTGGCTGGTTGGAATAAGCCAGAATATGACGCCTTTGGCGTTGAGCTATCCGCCGAGCATGCTCAGCGCTACGCCTATGCTCAGGAATGGTTTGATTATGTGCAGAAGCTCTGGACCGAGGAGCAGGCCTTTGACTGGAACGGTGAATTCTTTCAGGGCACCGGGGTCTACAGCAACCCGCGGCCAGCACAGAAACATATTCCAATTCTCAATGCCGCGGCCTCGGAAGAGGGTCGTAACTTTGCCATGCGCAATGCCGATTTCTTATTTACCCCAGTCTTTACTCTCGAACAGGCCGCGGAAGTAGTGGCAGATATCAAGTCGAAATCAGCGGCTGTAGGGCGCGATGTGGGGGTATTTAGTTTCTGTTCCGTGGTCTGTCGTCCGACTCAGAAAGAAGCTGAAGACTATCTCGATTATTACGCCAATCAGAACGCCGATTGGGAAGCGGTAGATTATCTGATGCAACTTCAGGGCATGCATGCTCAGTCATTCACGCCTGAAGCTCTGGCCAGTTTTAGAGACCGTTTTGCGGCGGGTCACGGCGGCTATCCGCTGGTCGGCACACCGGATCATATTGCCGATGAATTAGAAAAATTAAGTCATACAGGACTGGCTGGATTGACATTGTCCTTTGTCGATTACGCCAAGGAATTTCCCTATTTTCGCGATGAGGTGATTCCACGTTTAGAACGCAAGGGGCTGCGCTTGCCGGTTGGTTAGCGGAAACCCGATTAAACAATTTTATAAACAATAATAAAAAAATAACAACAACAGTTAAAAAATATAAATAACAGTAGAGGGGAATAATTATGAAAAAAACACCGTTAATTACATTCGCGTTATTAGGTCTGGCACTAGCAGTGCAACAGGCGACTGCTGCCAGTATTTTAGAAGAAGTGGTGGTCACCGCTCAGAAGCGAGAGCAGAGCTTACAGGACGTGCCAATTGCCATCACCGCCTTTACGGGCGCACAGATGAGTGCACTGGGCGTTACCAAGAGTGTTGATATCGCCGCATTTAGCCCCGGCGTCCATATCAGTGGCAACCTCGCCGGCCAGAACACCCAGTTTTCTATTCGTGGTGTCACGCAAAATGATTTCAATGACATTATTGAAGCCCCCAATGCTGTGTATCTAGATGAGGGTTATCTCGCCGTGGCTCAGGCACAGACCTTTGCCGTTTTTGATATCGAGCGCGTTGAAATACTCAAGGGTCCTCAGGGCACCTTGTTTGGTCGCAACGCCACCGGTGGTCTGGTGCACTATCTATCCAACAAGCCCAACTTTGACGAGAACAACGGTTATGTGGATGTCAGCATGGGTCGTTACGATACCGACGCCAATGCCAACCGCACTACAGTGGAAGCTGCATACGGTGCAGTACTCAGTGAAAAAGTGGCCGCTCGCGCTGCCTTTCGTTACAACAAACAAGATGGTTATTTGAAAAATCTTTATCCCGAAGGGGCCATTGCGGCCGCTCCAGGGGGGACTTCTCCGGGGGATGGCGCGGGTGCTGATCTAGGTGATGATGACACCTTTGCTGGCCGTCTTTCTTTCGCTTTTCAGCCTTCCGATGATACGCGCATCGATGTCTCCATGAACTATGCGACTTCTGAGGTGGGCACTGGTCCTTACCAGTCCAAGTCAACCATCGGTATTGTCGAAAACGGCGAACTGATCAATGTGATTAATACCCCGGCAGATGAAACTCGGCTGACCATAGACACCGCTGGTGGTGATGGTGGTGCCGATCTGATCGATGGTGATGGCTTGTTACCCGGAGGCGGTTATGGTTTTGACGGACGTCTGGCGCCAGGGGGAGATTTCTTTGGTTATCTGGACCCGGATGGCGATGACTTTACCTTCTCAAGTGACTTTGCCTTTGCCGATCAGGGTTCAACTGATACCAAGGGTGTTAATGTCCGGGTTGAGCGAGACCTTGGCAACGGCACTGTATTTACCTCGGTGACGGATTATAAAGACTACGAAAAACTGCTGTTTATCGATGTGGATTCTGGGCCCGCTAACCAGTTGGCTAACTATGCTGGGGTTGATGCAACCAGTTTGACTCAGGAATTTAGACTCAATGGTGAAACCGATGATATGCGCTGGGTTGCAGGTTTCTTCTACCTGAACATTGATAACAATTCTGATAACGGCCTTAAGGCACCGGAAAATAGTCTTATTGGTCCTGTGGATGTTGGTGTAGTTGCCGATTTACAGACCGACTCTTACAGCCTATTTGGACAGCTGGATTACGATATCAGCGACACTCTGAGCGCCACTTTCGGTATGCGTGTAATTCGTGAAGAGAAAGACTTTGAGGTGGGCATCGGGTTTTTCCCATCAATGAGTAACCATACGGTTAATCAGGGCGACTTTATTCCCAATGCCGTTGGTGCCGGATCGCCTTACTTCTATGAGAACAGCACGTCAGACACACTCTGGGCGGCCAAAGCACAGTTAGATTGGCGTCCAAGTGATGACTTGCTGCTCTACGCCGGCGTCAATCGAGGTGTCAAAGCAGGCAGTTTTAATGCGCCATTATTAGGTTCTTATCTGGGCTCTGGCGGCGATTCCGCGATTGACTATGGCGAAGAGATTTTACTGGCCTATGAGGGTGGTTTCAAAATGAGTCTGAGTGAGAACACCCGCCTTAACGGCTCGGTTTTCTACTATGACTACACAGATTATCAGGCCTTCTTGTTTGTCGGTGTTGGCGGTGTTGTGATTAATGCTGATGCAGACAATTTAGGTATGGAATTGGAACTACAGAGTTCACCGGCTGAAGGGCTGGATGTTATCCTCAGCATGTCTTACTTTGATGCCACAGTTAAAGATATCCCACTGCGCAGTGGTTCACCATTGCCACCTAGCGATGTGGATCCAACCTATGCTCCAGAAATGCAGATGACCGGTTTGGTTCGTTATGAGTGGCCCATATCTTCAGGCACTCTGGCTATTCAGGGTGATGTTAGTTACTCAGATGAGTACTACTACAATCTGAGAAACTTCGATGCGGATAAGTTTGATAGCTACGTCATGCTTAACTCGCAGCTGAGCTGGATGAGCACAGA